>Ga0137373_10007959_pt1 | contig 11227 bp, 10 predicted proteins | sample SagtaG_5_FD_104912 | JGI IMG/M metagenome (GOLD analysis project Ga0137373, IMG submission 104912) | Vadose zone soil microbial communities from Sagehorn Ranch, Mendocino, California, USA - Sage1_R_80_16 metaG | ecosystem: Environmental > Terrestrial > Soil > Vadose zone | place: USA...
CAGCTTGTCGCCGCGCAGCGCCGCGGCGTCGAAGCGCGCCTTGAGCGCCTGGATACGCTCCTTCGCCGTCGGCGCCCCGAGCGCCTTTTCGGCGAGCGCGAGGCGCAGGAGCAGAATGTCCGAGCGCACCCAGTCGCGCAGCAGGGCGATGACTTCGGCGGGCCGGCCCTGGTCGAGCAGGAAGTCGGCGTACGCCGCGAGCAGGAACTGGTCGCGCACGTTCAGGGCGAGCGCGGCGCGGAAGTGTTCCTCGGCCTGCTTCACGTCGCCCTGCCGCAGCGACATCTCGGCAAGCCGCGTCAGCACCCACAGCCGCATTTCCAGCGAGATGTCGCCGCTCCGCCCGAGCGCGGCGGAGAGCGCGCGATGCGCGGCGGCCGCCTTGCCCGTGGTGCCGTCCAAGAAGGCCATGCAACTTACCGCGCCCAGCTCGCTCTCGATCGGCTTGAGCGCTTCGCAATCGGCGCGCGCCGCGGCGTAATCGGCCTGCACCATGTGGATCGCGGCCCGCCAGGACCAGGCCAGGGCGTTTTCCGGATCTTCGCGCGTAGCGGCCTCAAGATCCTGCATCGCGGCGGAAAAGTCGTGGATGGACTGCTTGAGAATGGCGCGCATTACGCGCGCCTCGAGGGGCGGGTCGCGCAGCTCCCACCAGGGCCTGAGCCCCGCTTGCGCGTAGCCGATGTAGCGCGGGTCGCCTTCCGCGCCGGCGAGCTCGTAATAGCGCTCGGCGAGCCTGAGCGCCGTCCCGAGGTTCTGCGGGTCACGGGCAAGCTCGGCGCGCAGCTGCCGCAGCTCGCGCGCGACCGGATCGCCGGGCCGGACCGGCAGGCGCTCGAGCACCGTCGCATCGTCCTTGGGCAGATAAGGCGCGGCCTGCACGGCGGCGGCGAGCGAGGCGAGCGCGAGAACGCGGGCGATCTCAGTGGAGGTGCCGATGATGGATGTCCGGGTAATGCGGGTGGCTGTGGCTCTGCGGCTCATGCTCGTGCGGATGCGCGTGCGGCTCCTTGCCGTCCCAGTCGAAGGCGTGCCCGTGCCGGTGATGCTCGTCGTGCGAGTGGGCGTGGTCGTGCGTCAACGCCTCGTGCCTGTGCGGGTGATGATGATGCTCGGTGAGATGGAGGATCACGCCCGCGGCCATCAGGACCGCTGCGATCCAGAAAAGCGTGTCCGGAGCTTCGCCGAGCAACCCGAACGACAAGGCGGCGCCAATAAAGGGCGCGGTGGAGAAATACGCGCCGGTTCGCGCGGTGCCCAAATGCCGCAGCCCCATCACGAACAGCACCAGGCTCACGCCGTACCCGAGCAATCCCACGAGGGCCGCCGCGGCCGCGAGCCCCGGCGCCGGCAGCGAGGTCCCGAGCGCCGCCGAAACTCCGAGGCTGATGGTCCCGGCGACCAGACCCTTGAACGATGCGATCTTCACCGCGTCGCCGGCGGATATCCTGCGGGTGAGATTGTTGTCGAGCGCCCAGCAGAAGCAGGCGAGCGCCACGGCGAGCGCGGGCCAGGAAAGCGCGGGCTCGCCCGGCCGCCAGCCGAGGACAAGGCCCCCGCAGACAATCAGGAACATCCCCAGCATGACACGGCGGTCGAAATTCTCGCGGAACGCGAACCAGGCGAGCAGCGCAGTGAACACGCCCTCCAGGTTCAGGAGCAGGGAGGCGGCCGAAGCGGAACTCGCGGCAAGCCCGTACATCAGGAGCACCGGCCCCAGCACGCCGCCCGAGATGACGGCGCCCGCGAGCCACTTGTAATCGCCCGGCGCGAAGCGGGCTCGCCCCGCGCCGGGCGCGATCAGGCCGCGCAAGCCGAGCCACAGGCCGAGCCCCAGTCCCGACCCGAGGTAAAGCAGTCCTGCCAGCAGGACCGGCTGGATTTCCCCCAGAAGGAGCTTGGCGACCGGCGTGCTCGCCCCGAACAGCGCCGCGCCGGCCAGAGCGCAATAGATGCCGGCGTTCATGCAGACGCCCGAGCGGCTATAAAGGAAGCTTTCGCGTTTTCAGCCATTTCTGCTAGGATACGCGGCGGTTAACCGGTTTCCGGTGACCGGATCATTCCAATAACGCCCAGCAGAGGAGATATCGAATGAAGAAGCTCGTGTCGCTGTTCGTGGCCGCCATCTTCGCCGTTTCCAGCGGCGCGGCCCTCGCCCAAGCCCCCGCCGGCGCCAAGCCGATGGAAAAGAAGGATGAAATGAAGAAAGGTGACAAGAAGAGCGGGGAAAAGAAAGCGAAGAAGACCGCGAAGAAGGAAGCCAAGAAGGACGAAAAGAAATAAGTTTTTTGATTCGTGAAAAAAAGGCAGGGAAGTTTTCCTGCCTTTTTGTTTTCCATCGACCGAAGCATGGGGACAGCGCGAGCGGCGGGCCCGTCCGGCTAGGCTTGCTTTTGCGCTCCGGCGTCGCGTTCCGCGATTTCCTTGTGCACCGCCGCCATGTCTAGCGCTTTGCCTTGGGTGATGACCTGCTCGAGAGCCGAGCCCGGAAGGGCGCCTGCCTGGGAAAAGAGGATCACTTTCTCTCGAAAGAGCATCAGCGTCGGAATCGAACGGATATTGAAGGCCGCGGCGAGCTCCTGCTGCTCCTCCGTGTTCACTTTGGCGAATACGATGTCGCCGTGTTTTTCCGAAGCCGCCTCGAACACCGGTGCGAAACCCTTGCACGGTCCGCACCAGGGCGCCCAGAAATCGATCAGAACCATATCGTTTCCGTTCACGACCTGGTCGAAATTGTCCTGGGTCAGCGCGACAGTCGCCATGCGGGGAAATCTCCGGAATTCGTGTAGGACCAAGTATAGCAGGGGCGTCCCCGGTCCCCGCCTAGCGAAGCCCTTTCAGAAACCCCGCAATCGAACGCCAGTAATCCGGTTCGTCCGCTATGCTGTCGTGGCTGGCCCGGGGAATTTCCCGCCAGGTCTTGGCCCCGCGCCAGGCTTCGAACAGCGCGCGCGAATGCGGGATCGGAACGACCCGGTCCTCCGTCGCCACCAGGCACAGGAGAGGCGCATCGACCTGCGGCGCGAGGGCAAGCGAGTCGAAGCGGTGCCGCAGCAGCAGCGACACCGGAAGAAAGGGATAGTGCCGCTTCGCCACTTCGACGATGCTGTCGTAGGGCGACACGAGTATTACGCCGCGCAAGGGGCGATGCGCCGCAAGGTGAACGGCGACGCCGCTCCCGAGGCTTCGGCCCATCGCGACGATGCGCCGGGGATCCACGTCCGGGCGTTGTTTCGCATGGTCGTAAATCACCAGCGCGTCTTGGAGGAGCTTCTTCTCGCCGGGCTTGCCCTCGCTTTCGCCGTAGCCGCGAAAGTTCACGAGCAGCAGCGACCAGCCGGAGAACCGGTCCGCGACCTCGGTGAGCCAGGAAACTTCCTCCGCGTTGCCGCCGAAGTAGATGACAAGGGGCGCGGGGATGGCGGCCCCCTTCACGAGCCAGCCGCGCAGCTTTACGCCGTCCGCGGCGACGAGGGTCAGCTCCTCGACATTGGGGCGCGGGGCCGGGCGCGAGTCGACCGGCCTCGGAAAGAACATCATCCGCTCCTGGAAGAGCCACGCGAGCAGCAGCACGCCGATCGCGACTGCGAGCGCGATCTTGACGAGCGAGGCGATCATCAGTGCAGTTTAACCCGCGGTTCGGTCCCGCGTTTCAGTAACCGCGCGAGCGTATCGAGCGCAACGCCGAGGGGTCCGTACAGCGCATACAGATGCATCCTGTACAAGGACAGATACATCAGCCGGGCGAACCAGCCCTCGACGCGGTAGCTCTTGCCCGAGAGAAAACCCATCAGAGATCCGATGGTGCTGTATTGGCCGAGCGACACGAGCGAGCCGAAGTCCCGGTAACGGAACGGGCGCGGCGGCTCCCCGCGCAGCCTGCGCTCGATCGTATCCACCATGTGCGAGGCCTGCTGGTGCGCCGCCTGTGCCGCGGGCGGCACGGGCGGCATCCTCCCCTCGCGCGGAAGCACCGAGCAATCGCCGAGCGCGAAGATGTCCGGGTCGCGCGTCGTCTGCAGCGTCGGCAGGATCACCAGCTGGTTGAGGCGGTTGGTCTCGAGCCCATCGATATCATTGAGGATATCGGCTCCCTTGATTCCAGCCGCCCAGACCGCGATGTCGGCGGGAAAGGACTTGCCGCTCTTGGTCTTCACCTCGCTCGCGGTCACTTCGACCGCCTGCTCCGAGCCCACCACCCGCACGCCCAGTCCTTCCAGGGTCTCGGTCACCGCCTTTGCGATGCGCTCGGGAAGCATCGGCAGGATGCGCGGGCCGGCGTCGATGAGCGTGACGTGGAGAAACCGCTCCGGGTCGATGTTCTCGAGGCCGTATTCGGCGAACACGCGCGTGGTGTTGTGCAGCTCGGCGGCGAGCTCCACGCCGGTCGCGCCGCCGCCGACGATCACCAAGCGCAGTTGCGCCGGCGCGCTGCCCTTCGGCCGGTAGTTCGCCTGGCTGCAGGCGTTGATGAGGCGCCGGTGAAAGCGGTCGGCTTCGGCCGCGGTCTCGAGCGCGAAAGCGTGCTCGGCGACCCCGGGCACGCCGAAGGTGTTCGCGACGCTGCCGATCGCGATCACCAGCGTGTCGTAGCGCAGCGTGCGGCGCGGGATGACTTCTTCGCCCCGCTCGTCCATGGTCGGCGCAACCGTGATTTCGCGCCGCGTGCGATCGAGTCCTTCGAAGGCGCCGCAGCGGAAGCTGAAATGATGCCAGCGCGCCTGCGCGAGGTAGTCGAGCTGGTGCGCGTGGATGTCCATGCTGCCTGCGGCGACCTCGTGCAGCAGGGGCTTCCAGAGATGCGTCTCGTTCCGGTCGACCAGCGTGACGGCGGCCCGCCCTTTGCGCCCGAGCCGGTCGCCGAGCCGCGTGGCGAGCTCCAGGCCCCCTGCCCCGCCGCCGACGATGATGACCTGATGTCTATCGCTCATGAAAGTTTAAAGCTTGACGCGGCCGGGGCGCTGATATGATTTCCCTGCCGATTATGCATGACCCGACAAAATCCTATCGAGGGCGCTTCGCGCCTTCTCCCACCGGGCCGCTGCATTTCGGTTCGCTCGTGGCGGCGGTCGGCAGCCGTCTCGATGCGGGCACGCGCGGCGGCAAGTGGTTCGTGCGCATGGAGGACCTGGACCCGCCGCGCGAAGCACCGGGAGCCGCCAGGGCGATTCTCCGGACGCTCGAGGCGTACGGCTTCGAATGGGACGGGAAGGTCGTGTTCCAGAGCCGTCGCGGCGCAGCCTACAGCGAGGCGCTGGCGCGTCTGGAACGCGAGCAGGCGGTGTTCCGCTGCGCCTGCACGCGGCGGGAAATCTCCGACTCGGCCCTTTCTCTTGCGGGCGAGCCGATCTACCCCGGCACCTGCCGCGGCGGGCTTGCGCCGGGGCGCGAGGCGCGCGCGGTCCGCGTGCGGGTGGACAATGGGGTGATCGCATTCGACGACGCCCTCCAGGGCAGGATCGAGCAGAATCTCGCCCGCGAAGTCGGCGATTTCGTCGTGCGGCGCGCCGACGGCCTTTTCGCCTACCAGCTCGCCGTCGTGGTGGATGACTTCGAGCAGGGCATCACCGACGTGGTGCGCGGCGCGGATCTGCTCGCCTCCACGCCGCGGCAAGTCCTGTTGCAGCGCCTGCTCGGCTGCCCGATGCCGCGATACATGCATCTTCCCGTCGCGGTGAACCGAAGCGGCGAGAAGCTCAGCAAGCAGACGCTCGCCCGCCCGCTCGCAATCGAGGACGCACCGGAGCAGCTCGTGCGCGCGCTGCGCTTTCTAGGGCAGGCGCCGCCCGCCGATCTGGCCGTCGCGGACGTCGCGGAGATCTGGAGCTGGGCGCGGCCGAGCTGGCGCAGCGATACGATCCCGCGACAACGCAGCCTCCCGGAACCCGAGGCTCGCTGAGGGCGAATCAGGCCGCCTGGCGTTGCGGCATAAGCACGACCGCAAGTGCCGCGACTACGAGGGCGAGCGCGGCGAAATCGCTCCACTGCGGGCGCTCGCCAAGCATCAGCATCCCGCTGAACACGCCCACGATCGGGATCATCAGCGTGGAGAGCGACGAGACGCTGATCGGCGCGTGGGTCGCAATTTTGATCCACGCCCAGTTGCAGAAGATCGAGCTGACGATCGCATTGTAGATCAGTCCCCACAGGGGCCAGGCGGTGAGCCCGAGCGGCGAAAAGCTTCCGTTCTCGAAAAAAAACGCGCCGGAAAGTACCGGCACGAGTGCAATCAGCATCTGCCAGCCGGTAAAGGAAGTGGTCGGCAGATCGACCGGCCAGCGCTTCATGATGGCGGTGCTCACCGCCCAGCTGATCGCCGATGCGATGAGCAGCAGCGCCCCCGTGGGCGAGCGGCCGACGGCCTGGAGCTCCTCCCCGAGAAGCAGCAGCATCCCGAGCAGACCCAGAATCACTCCGGCGAGCCGCCTCCCGGTCAGCGGCTCGCGCAGCAACCACACGCCGAGCAGCACGCTCCACACCGGAAACGTATAGGCGAGGATCGCGGCGCGGCCCGATTCCATGAATGTAACGCCGTAGACCGCGAGCACGTTCCAGGCGGCGACGTTGAACGCGGCGATCGCGACGAGCCGCGGCCAGCTCCCTTTGGGCACGCGGATCGGCAACCGATTGGCCTGAGCTATCGCGAACAGGCCGGCCGCGCCCGCGATCAGGCACAGGACGCGAAAATGCAGGGGCGCCATCTCGGTCATCACGACCTTCATCACCGGCCAGTTGGAGCCCCACCCAAGGGCGAGCACGACCACCAGCACCATGATCGACGGCGGCAGCGCGTAGGTGCGCCCGCTCATGATTCCGGCCGGTTCATTTCTAGCGCAGAAGTTCCAACGCTACCCGCAGGGGAAATGACGCGATTCATATTGAAAACAAACCTTTATCTCGGAGTATGCACTGACTTTTCGGGTCCTTGTTGAGAACGGAAAAGGGCAGAGCTCAGGGTTAATCCTCTGTTTATATTTATTTTTAATCATTCTTGCGTCCGGTTTTATTGCACTGCAAAAATAACGCTTGACAGCGCATGTTTCTTCAGTAGAATTCGTCATGTTGCACTGCAATAACATATGGGGTTGAGGCAAGGGAAACACCTGGAATTCGCAGCACCGGTTTCTTTTTCAATGCAAGCTGTCTATGGAGATGATCATGTACGTCACACCCGAACAAATCGCCGCCACGAACAAGGCCGGCGTCGAGGCCCTCCTCGGTTTTGCCAATTCCCAGTTCGCCGCTTTTGAGCGCCTGTCCGCCCTGAGCTTCAATGCGACCAAGTCCGCGTTTGAAGAAAGCGTCGACCACGCCAAGTCGCTGCTCGGAGCGAAGGACATCCAGGAATTCGTCAACCTGAATACCGCGGTTGCCCAGCCGACCCTGGAAAAGGCCATCGCCTACTCGCGCAGCGTGTACGAGCTCGCCTCCCAGGCACAGGGCGAGCTCGCCAAGCTCGTCGAAGCGCAAGCGGCCGAGTTCAACAAGAACCTGGTCGGGCTCCTCGACAAAATCTCGAAGAACGCGCCGGCCGGATCCGACGTCGCCGTCGCCGCCGTGAAGTCCGCGCTCGCAGCGGCCAGTTCGGCCTACGACAGCTTCAACAAGGTGGCGAAGCAGGCCACCGAGATCGCCGAGGCGAACTTCGCCGCAGCGACTTCGAACGCGAAGGAAACCCACAAAAGGCAGCGCGCGGCAGCTTAATCTCGGCAAGTTTCGCGTCCCACAGTCCTCCTCCTCCTTTCTGTGGGCGCCCTAAAGCCCTGGCGCAAGCCAGGGCTTTTTGTTTGCCTCTAAGGCTTTTCCTCCCACCTGCCGCCGAGCGCGGCGACTCCCGCCTTCATCTGCTCGATGGCGGGCTTCACCTCTTTCGGCACGCCGCGCACGCCGAGCTCGATGTGGCGGCGCACGCCCGCTTCGCCCATGCTGGGCAGGCTGAACGATTTCAGCCCCCGAAAGCGCGACTCGACTTCGAGCATGAGCGGCGTGATGGTCGATTCGGGCAGCTCGTAGACGATGATCGAGGCATCGGCCTCGGGCGTGCGGTGAAACAGGTGCGCGTAATCTTGGTCGAGCACCCACTCGACCATGGGCCAGGCCATGACCGGGAATCCCGGCACGAAGTGGTGATCGGCGAGCGAGAACCCCGGGATGCGGTTGTACGGATTGGGGATGATGCGCGAGCCGCGCGGAAACTCGCCCATCTTCAGACGCTGCGGCGTGACCTCCATGTCGGTGCGCGAGCGGATCGCCGCCTCCGCGTCGGGGTGCAGAGCGAGCGTGACACCCGCCGCCTCTGCGGCGCATGCCCGTGTATGGTCGTCCGGCGTCGCGCCGATGCCGCCGAAGCTGAAGACGATGTCCTCGGATGCGAGCGTGCGCCGGAGGGTCGCGGTGATGAGCCCGGGCTTGTCGCCGAGATACTGGCACCAGTCGAGCCTCATTCCGCGCGCGCGAAGGATCTCGATCAGCTTGGCGAAATGCTTGTCCTCGCGCTTGCCGCGGATGATCTCGTCGCCGATGATGATCGCCCCGATCCCCATCTCACACCCGCGTCGCCGCGCCCTCGATCGGCTCGCCGCGCAGCTCGCCGAGGCGCTCGAGGCCGTAGTGGATGAAAGCGAGCCCGCCGTACACCGGCGTGAAGAGCCCGAGCACGGGGACATGGCCGACGAGCGCGAGCGCGACGCCCAGCAGAAACAGCTCACCCCGATCGCGGCGCACGACCTCGGCGATCTCGGCGGCGGTGCCGTGCTCGGCGAGGGCGTCGTAGCGGAACACGCGCTGGTTGAAATAGCCGAACAGAACGATGGGCAGCACCGGCCACAGCAGCGGGATCAGCCACAGCGGCAAGCTGACCGAGAAGAGCAGCGCGAGCAGTACGAGCGCAGCGAAGGCATTCCAGAGGCTGCCGGCGATCGTCCCGCCCCTCCGCCGGGCGAGCCCCGGGTAGTCGCGCCCGCCGACGTGGGCGACCATCGCCGGCATGGAAACGACGCTGATGATGAGCACCGCCGTGATCAGAACCACCGGGACGAACAGCAGCAGCAGGAGGATCCAGCCGAACCATGCCGCGATGAGATGGAGGGGCCAGACGGAGACCGCCCATTCGTACGGCGGCCACCGGTGCAGCTGAGCGGCGATCCACTGCGCGGCCTCGCCCCAATAGAGCACGGCGAGCGTCGCCCAAATGACAAGCGCGACGATCACCGGCCATACCATGAGCCAGAGCATCTTCGGATGCAGCAGGCTGACAAACCCTCTAACCAGCGCTCCGGCCACTCTCTCCACTTGAGGATCCTCTGGACTTTCGCGGGATGAGCGGCGACGATGTTTGCTCGATCAAATAATTCGTCGATCCGCCGCCGCTCGATCTCGCGGAGTTAAACCGGCGTCAGCGAAAGCCGACGTCCGGCTTTAACTCGTCATAGTTTGCCACATCTTCGACAACCGCTTCACCGAAACCGGCACGGAAGTCTTCAGCTCCTGGGCGAAGAGCTGCACGCGCAGCTCCTCGAGCAGCCAGCGGAACTGTTCGAGCTGCGGGTCGCGGTTGCCCGACTTGAGCTGCCTCGCCTGGTCTCTGTGCCACTGGGCGGCGAGCGGCGCAAACTCCGCGGCGAGGCGCGCATCGCGCTGCGGATCCGCGCGCAGCTTGTCCAGGCGCAGGCTCGCCGCCTTGAGGTAGCGCGGGAAATGCTGCAAGCGCTCGTAGGGTGTCTGTTCGATGAACCGCTTGGACAACAGGCGGGAGGCGTTTTCCAGAACGTCGCGGCAGGGCTCGGGAAACGCCTTGGAGAGCTGGTGCAGCTTCTTCTGCAGCGCCGCGTGCTCGGCGAGGATCGTCCCGGCGAGCCGCGCGATCTCCTGGGCAAGCAGCGTTACCCGCGAGCGCGCCTCGTCGCGGCGGCGCTCGAACTCCGCCCGTATGCGCGGCCAGGGCTCCTGCATGCAGGCACGGTCGAACGCGGCCGCGAGCAGCTGCCCCTTCAGGTCCGCGGCGTCGCCGAAGGCCGTGAACTGCATCGCCATCGCCTGCAGACCCGGCAGATTCTTCTCGGCGTAGCGGGCCTGTTCCTTGAGCTGAAGCATGAAAAGCCGCCGCAGCCCCGGGCGGTGCGCCTCACGCGCTTTGTCCGCCGAGTCGAACACTTCGAGGCTGACCGAGTCGCCGTGGTCGACGAGGCCCGGATAGCCGATCAGCGTCTGGGAGCCGCGCCTGATCTCCATCACGTCCTCGAGATCGCCGAACTCCCAACCGGTGAACTCCGCGACCGGCACATCGGCCTTCACGATCTCGGAAAACTGTTCGCCCGCCTTTTGGCCCAACTCGGCGCGCAACTGCGCAAGATTGCGGCCCATCCCCAGCTGCCGGCCGTGCTCGTCGACGACGCGGAAATTCATCGACAGGTGCGCGGGGAGCGTCTCCGGCCGGAAGGCATCGAGCGGAACGGCGAGATTCTGCTCGCGGCGCGCGTAACGGGCGATCGCCTGCACGAGCGGCGCGTCCTGCGTTTCCCTGGCCGCGAGGAAGGCGTCGACGAACTCCGGCAGCGGACCGAGCTGGTGCCGGAGCTTCTGCGGCAGCGACTTGGCGAGCCGCGTGATCTTCTCGCGCGCGAGCCCCGGCACCAGCCAATCGCAGCGAGCGGCATCGATCTGGTTCAGCGCGAGAAGTGGAACGGTCAGCGTCACGCCGTCGCGCTGCGAGCCCGGCTCGTGGTGGTAATCGAGCGCGAAGCTGCGTCCGGCGATCTGGAGCTCGTGCGGAAACTGCACCGTGGTGATCCCCGCCGCCTCATGGCGCATCAGATCCTCGCGCCTGAGGAACAGCAGCTTCGGATTCGCGCTTTCAGCTTCGCGGCGCCAGCGGTCGAAATCCGCGCCGTTGTGGATGCCTTCCGGAATCAGGCTCTCGTAGAACGCGCAGATCAGCTCGTCGTCCACCAGCACGTCGGGCCGGCGCGACTTGTGCTCGAGCTGCTCGATCTCCCGCACGAGCCTGCGGTTATGCGCAAAAAACGGCGCGCGCGTCTCGTAGTCGCCCTCGACCAGCGCTCGGCGGATGAATACCTTTCTCGATTCGACCGGGTCCATCGGACCGTAGTGCACGCGCCGCTTTGCATACAGCAGCAAACCGTAGAGCGTCCCGCGCTCGAACGCGACGACGCGCGCCGGCTGCTTCTCCCAGTGCGGCTCGTACTGGTGGCGCTTGACCAGGTGCGCG
>Ga0137373_10007961_pt1 | contig 11226 bp, 9 predicted proteins | sample SagtaG_5_FD_104912 | JGI IMG/M metagenome (GOLD analysis project Ga0137373, IMG submission 104912) | Vadose zone soil microbial communities from Sagehorn Ranch, Mendocino, California, USA - Sage1_R_80_16 metaG | ecosystem: Environmental > Terrestrial > Soil > Vadose zone | place: USA: California...
GTGCGTCAGCGTCTCGAGCACCGAGCCATACATGCCCGGCTGGCTCGCCTCGAGTCCGTCCGCGGACGCCCGCTCGACCATCGCGAAGAGCTGGTAATTCGCCCAGCGGTTGTACTCGATCAGATCCAGCAGTTGGTTCCCGGCCATATCGGTGGCCGATTGTAGCCTCAGGCGCGCCGACGAAACTGCGGATCGAGCCAGTCGCGCAGCGCGTCGCCCAGGAAATTGAACGCGAACACGGCCAGGAAGATCGCCACGCCCGGGCCTACGCTCATCCACCACATCAAATTGGTCAGGTAACGCTGGTTGTAGCTGATGTCCTGGCCCCACGACGGCGTCGGCGGCTGCGCCCCGAGACCCAGGAACGACAGCACCGCTTCTTGCAGAATCGCGAAGGCCGTGGTCAGCGTCGCCTGCACGATCAACGCGTTGGCGATATTCGGCAGGATGTGCATCAACGCGATGCGCGTGGGCGATACGCCAATGGCACGCGCCGCAATCACGTAATCACGCTCGCGCAGCGACAACACCTGTCCGCGCGTCAAGCGTGCGTAGACAGGAATCGAGACGACCCCAATCGCGATCATGGCGTTGCGAATGTCCGGCCCGAGCGCGGCGGTGATCGAAATCGCCAGCAGCAACGCGGGAAACGCGAGCAGTGCATCGATCACGCGCATCAGCAGCAGGTCGACCATGCCGCCGGCGTAGCCCGCCAGCATCCCCATCGACACGCCGACCGACACGCCGATGCTCACCGAAATCAGCGCCACCGACAGCGAAATCCGCGCCCCAGACATCACCCGCGCCAGCACGTCGCGGCCCTGATCGTCGGTGCCCAACCAGTGCGTCAAGCTGGGCGCTTCGAGCCCATCCGAGACATCGCCAATGGTCGGGTTGTACGGACTCAGCCACGGCGCGAACAACGCAACGAAGATCAGCGCGAACACGAGCGTGCCACCTACGAAGAGCCGCGGATGACGCCGCAGCGCCACTATGAATTTTTCGCGCCGCTGCGCCGGATTCAGCGCGTCAACTGCACTCGTACGCTGCGCCAGGCCGGATGCGCTGACCGTCACCCGCGCGCGCCGCCCGTGGCATACGAGATGCGCGGATCGAGCCACGCGTATAACACGTCGACAGTGAGCGTGCTGAGCATAAACGACAACGCCGATATGAGCACCACCGCTTGTACGACCGGATAGTCGCGGCCATTGATGCTGTCGACGACGAGTTTTCCGACACCGGGCCACGAGAAGATCTGCTCGGTAATAACTGCGCCTTCGATCAACGCCCCAACCTGCAAACCGACCAGCGTGACGACCGGGATCAAGCCATTTTTCAGCGCGTGCCGAATGATCACGTTGTTTTCGGAGAGCCCTTTGGCGCGCGCCGTACGAATATAGTCCTGACCAAAAACGTCTAACAGGCTGGACCGTATCTGGCGCATGTTGACGGCGAGCGTGGCCGCTGACAAGGTGAGTACGGGCAAGATCAGGCGACGCATGTTCTCCGTCGGATCGCTGATGAAGGCGGCGTATCCGCCCGGCGGCAAGAATCTCAAGACCAGCGAAAAAAACAGGATCAGCAGCAAACCGAGGAAGAAGTTGGGTAGCGATACGCCCGCTATCGTGAAACCCGTTGCGAGCAGATCGAGTGCCGAGTTGCGTTTGACCGCGGACAAAATACCTACGACCGTGGCTAAACTCACGGAAAAGAGTAGCGCGGCGCCGGTTAATTCGAGCGTGGCCGGCAATCGCTCGACGATCGCCTCGCGGACCGGCTGACGCGTGCGGATCGAGCGGCCAAAGTCGCCGCTGATGGCCCGGCCCAGCCAGGCCACGTACTGCCACGGCATCGGCTGATCCAGACCTAGCGAGCGGCGTATCTGGTTCAGGCTTTGCGGGTCGCGCTCTTCGCCGGCGAATACCAGCACCGGGTCGCCCGGCGCCAGCCGCAGCAGACTGAAGGCGATGATCGTGACCAGAAACGCGACCGGCACCATCAGCACCAGCCGGCGCAAGATGTAGCGCGTCATCGACCCACCGTGACGCTCACACTCGCACCATCAGCGCCCGCCCGCCAGGCCGATACGCGCGCCAGTTGGCGTGGCTTGCCACAGCACGTTTTTCTTTGCCTCTTTCCATCCTTATGAAGCGCCGCAAGGCGCGCGAAGCGCGAGGAAGTTGGCCGCCGGAGCTTCCGCCGCGCGGCCGCTTTCTGTTTTCACCCGTCTCCCACGCGCCCATGGCCTGACGAACACCACCGGCCGCCGCCGCCAGGCGGAACCCGTCGGCTCCAGCCGTTCCGCCTCAGCGCCACGCATGTGCGAGTACGGCCGCGTCGCCCTACTTCTGCAACGATGCCACGTGCAGCCGCGGGATCCGATCGGGATAAGGCTCCATGCCCTGCACCGCCTTGACCGTCAGCAATGGCGAAACGCCAAAGCGGAGCCACACGCGCGCCGGGTCGTCCACAACGTAAATCTGCTCGGCCTTGCGCAACGCATCCTTGCGCTTGGCCTCGTCAGTGGTGGCGCGCTGTTCGTCGAGCAGCCGGTCGACGTCCTTGTTGGAGTAGCTAGAGTCGTTGAACGGCTTACCAGTCACAATGTGGTCGTAGGTATTGGGGTCAGGGTCGATGCGCCCGCTCCAGCCGACGTACGTGATGCCTTTGAATTCGTGTTTGCTCTGCAGGTCGAGGATCTGCGCGAACTCGAGTTGGACGATCTGCGCATCGATGTCTGCTTTACGTAGTTGCGCTTGCAAGAGCTGCGCTTGCTGCAGCAGCGTTGGGTCGCCCGAAGACACGAGGAACTCGAACGACAGCGGGCCTTTGCCCACTTCTTGGACGAGTTTCTTGGCGCCTTCGGCATCGGGCTTCTCATACGGCTTGAAGTTCGGATCGAAAGCGAAGTGAAGGGGCGAAATCGTGCCGTAGCCAACTGCACCGATGCCGAAGAACGCTTTGTCGAGGAATTCCTTACGATCGATCGCCATCGCCAGCGCCTTGACATAGCGTCCTTCGCTGAACAGAAAGCCCTCTTTGCGATTGGGAATCAAGCTGCCCCAGTCGTAGCCTGGCTTCTCCTGGTAGACCAGCGAGCTGTCGGTCTTTACCGTGGCGACGTCTTTGGCCGCGATTTGATTGGACAGATGCGCGTCGCCTGTGCGCACATTCGTCAGCCGAACATCGCTGTTTGTGACCGGGCGAATGACAAGTTTGTCGAGGAAGGGTAGCTTGTTCCCGCTGGTATCCTTGCCCCACCACTCCGGATTCTTCTCGAGCGTCATGTGGTCGTCTTTGACGGCCTCAGTTAGCACGAACGGACCAGTACCGGCTTTGAATGCCTTGCGCGTGAAGTCTTCGCCGCCCGCTTCGACCGCCTTGCGCGAGACCATCATGCCGGCGCGATCGACGAGCAGCGAAAGCAACGGAGAAAACGGCGTCTTCAGGTCGAATCGAACCGTCGCCGGATCGACAACGGTGACATTGTCGACCGGCGCGAGCTCGCCACTGCGCGCGGATCCTTCGGTGGTCCGATAGCGGTCGATGTTCCACTTGACGGATTCGGCATCGAACGCCGTGCCGTCGTGATATTTGACGTCTTTGCGCAGTGAGAACGTGACTTGCTTGCCGTCGGCGGAGGTGTCCCACTTCTCGGCGAGCCAGGGAATGATCTTGCCGTTGGCGTCGATACGCACCAGCGAGTCGTAGCACTGGTAGTGGATACAGCGATCGACGAAGGCGCGCGAGCGCAGCGGATCGAAGTCGATCGCGTCGTTTTCCAGGACGAAGTTGAGCGTGCCGCCGGCCGCGGCTGGCTTGGCGGCGGCCTGAGCCGGCGCAGTCTGCGCGGGCTTGGCTTGCGCGGCCGTCGTAGGCGCGGCTGCTGGCGCAGTGGTGGCTGCGCCGGCCGCGGCGGGGGCGGTCGTTGGCGCGGCGGCGGGTGTGGTGCCGGTCGCAGGCTTGGGTGGCGTGGTTGGACTGGTAGCTGGCTGGCCCTGGCCGCCTGCGCCGCCGCCACAGGCGACGATGAGGCTCATCGCCCCAGCGCTCAACAGACTCGACAGAAAGTCACGACGGGTCGCCATCGTCCCCTCCTCGTGTGCATGCCCGAGGCAATACCAGGCACACGACCGACCCCGCTGGGGCTTTCTTGGGTGAACCATCCGGACCGCAGGCGCTGGCTGGTGCTCAGCTTAGAATTGGCCCGACCATTTGTCAAAGATGCCCCGTGCCTTGGTCAGAGGCGCCCGGTCTTGACATGCCCGTTGACAGAAGAAGCGTCACTTTCAAGAATTTCGCCCAAAGTGGTCGTTTCGCGTGACGGTTAAACGCGTTCCCGTGACGGTTCGCGTGACGCTCGCTCGAGTTACTGGCCGCCCCCGCCCATCCAGCACGCCTATATCTGGACCTCCCTCGGCATGCACGGCGCCGCGGATGCCTACCTGATTCAACTCGGGATTAGGTTCGGTGCGCAGTACCGCTTCAGCCACAATGGACAAGCGTTCGGTGGCTGGCAGTGGCTCCCCGATCGGGAGTTATCCTGGGCCGCAAGCCACCGGGTCCAGGAATCCCAGGCGGTCCTCACTCGCCCACGCCCATAGGCCACCAGGCAACACGCACAGGCGCAGAGGGCACGAGACCTGCAAACCTGGGGCCCTGGGGCCCAGCCCCACATCATGTTGCTGGATCGCCGTCGGAGCGGGGTGCTCCTCCATCCAACCTCGCTGCCCGGTCGCTGCGGCATCGGCGACCTTGGCCCGGCTGCGTCGGACTTCCTCGATTTCCTGGCCAGAGCCAGACAAACCCTGTGGCAAGTGCTGCCGCTCGGCCCGACCGGCTTCGGCGACTCGCCGTACGCCAGCCCGTCGGCGTTCGCTGGCAACCCACTGCTGATCTCGCCCGAAGCGCTCCAGCAACACGGCCTCATCAAAGCGCAGGACCTCGAGCCACTGGAACAGCTGCCCGACGAAAAGGTCGACTTCGGCCAGCTCCACACCCTCAAACGCGCCATCCTCGAAACGGCCTTCCGCAACAAGCCCGCGGAACTTGCCGAGCGCATTCAGGCGTTCAGACGCGCCCAGAGCGCCTGGCTCGACGACTTCGCCATCTTCGCCGCGCTCACCGAGCGCCAGGGCCCGTGGACAACCTGGGACCCACCATTGCGCGACCATCATCCCGAAGCTGTCGACGCAGCGCGCCGCGAGCTCGAAGAGCAGGTGGAGTTCCACACCTTCTGCCAATACCTCTTCTTCGAGCAATGGGGTGCGTTGCAGGCGCGCGCGAACTCGCTCGGGATCGCCGTCATCGGCGACATTCCGATCTTCGTAGCCCAGGACAGCGCCGACGTGTGGGCGCATCCGCATCTCTTCAAGCTCGACGAGCAGGGCCAGCCACGCGTCATGGCCGGCGTGCCGCCGGACTACTTCAGCGCCACCGGCCAGCTATGGGGCAACCCGCTCTACGACTGGCAAGCCATGGCGCACGAGGGCTACGCGTGGTGGATCGCCCGCTTCAGACACCTGCTCGAGCTCGTGGACGTGATCCGCGTCGACCACTTCCGAGGCTTTCAAGCCGCCTGGGAGGTGCCGTCGGGCGCGACTACGGCCGTCGACGGCACCTGGGTCGAAGGCCCGGGCAAGGCTGTCTTCGAAGCGGTCGACGAGGCGCTGGGCGGCCATGTGCCAGTGATCGCCGAAGATCTTGGCCTGATCACCGACGAGGTCCGCGCGCTCCTGCGCGACACTGGCTTCCCGGGCATGAAGGTGCTCCAGTTCGCGTTCGGCGGCGACACGGACAACCCATACCTGCCCTTCAATTACCCGGACCCGAATTGCGTCGTCTACACCGGCACCCACGATAACGACACCACTCGTGGCTGGTTCACGTCCGCGCCGGATAACGAGCGCGCGGGCGTGCTGCGTTACCTCGGCTGCGACGCACCCGACGTTGCGTTCGAACTAATGCGTCTGGCCCTCGCGTCGACAGCACATACGGCGATCGTGCCGCTCCAGGACGTGCTCGGGCTAGGCAGCGAAGCGCGCATGAACACCCCCGGTGCGACCGGCTCGAGCTGGTCGTGGCGCGTGCGCGCCGACCAGCTCGACCCCGCCTGCGCTGACCGCCTGGCGACGCTGACCGAGACCTACGGCCGCTCGTAGGCGGCCCAGAACTGTTCGGTCAGCGACACCGACTCATTCGGAATCCCGAAGCGCTCGAAGAAGCGACCGATGTTGTCCAGGTCGCGTTGCAGCAGCGAGTACGCATTCATGTTGAAGCGCGGATCGACCGCCTGCGGGAAATCGATCACGACCGGCTGATCCAACCAGTACAGCACGTTGTACGGCGACAGGTCGCCGTGAACGATATACGCGTACAGCCACAGCTGGATGTTCTCGAGCAGGCGCAGGTAGGCAGCCTCGGCCTCCGCCAGCGACAGGTCGGCGCCCTTGAGGCTCGGCGCGGCGCCGTCCTCGGGCGAGCCAATGAACTCCATCAACAGCGCGCCCGATGAATGCGCGAGCGGCCTCGGCACATCCGCGCCGACAGCGTATAGCTGGCGGAGCACCTCCCACTCGTGGTTGGTCCACAGCGAGCTGCTCACTTCGCGCCCGTGGCCGGTGCGCTTGGCCACGGCGCGCATGTCGCGCTTGTTGAGAATGACCCGCCCTTCCCGATACAGGGCGTCATTACGAAACGATCTGAACGACTTGGGCTTATAGACCTTCGCCGCGACAAGCTCGGCGTCCACTTTGGGCCCGCCGCGGCAGCAGTAGACGACCGCTTCTTTGCCACTTTTTACGATCGAGACGACCTCGTCGATGAGCTCGTCTTCGCGGAAGGGCGCGAGGGCCTCTTCCAGGGTCTCGACGTGCACTGTCTGGTTGCTCCTGGGCAAACACACAAACGCGGCCGTTCGTCGGGCATGCACCCGTCGGCCGCGTCCGCCCCGAGAGGGCAACCGATGCTCAGCGCGTTGGCGTCGAGCCGTCTCCCGAGGGACGAAGTGCATGCAGCAGTGCGGTCGAGACAACACCTTCTGCCATATGACGTGCACCTCCCTTCGGTGACTGCGGCCACTCTAACACAAGTTATGCTCAAAGCCTATATGGGCATCCACCCCCACCCTGGGCACGACGCCGTGCCACGTGCCCGCAGCGGTATGCCTGGTCCCGACGACCCGTACTGGTTCCGCGACGCGATCCTGTACGAGCTGCACGTCAAGGCCTTTTTTGACAGCAATGACGATGGCGTCGGCGATTTTCGCGGACTCATCGAAAAGCTGGACTACCTTCAGGACCTGGGCGTCACTGCGCTGTGGCTGTTGCCCACGTTTCCGTCGCCGCTGCGCGACGACGGCTATGACATCGCCGACTACGGAAACGTCCAGCCAGCATACGGCGACATGGAGGACTTCGACGCTTTCGTCGAAGCAGCGCACAGCCGCGGCCTGCGCGTCATCACCGAGCTGGTCATGAATCACACCTCGGACCAGCATCCGTGGTTTCAGGCCTCACGCTCTGATCCGAGCTCGCCCTACCGCGACTATTACCTCTGGAGTGACACCGACGAGCGCTACAAGGACGCACGCATCATCTTCACCGACACCGAAACGTCGAACTGGACGTGGGACCCGGTCGCCCGACAGTACTTTTGGCACCGCTTCTTCAGTCACCAGCCCGATTTGAACTTCGACAACCCCGCCGTCCAGGAGGAGATGATCCGCATCCTCAAGTACTGGCTCGATCGCGGAGTCGATGGGCTGCGCCTGGATGCGATCCCGTATCTGTACGAGCGCGAAGGCACCAACTGCGAAAACCTCCAGGAGACGCACGAGTACCTGCGCCACGTGCGCAGCGAGATCGACCACGGCTACGCCGATCGCTTGTTGCTTGCCGAGGCCAACCAGTGGCCGCCGGACGTGCGGCCGTATTTCGGCGACGGTGACGAATGCCACATGGCGTTCCATTTCCCGCTCATGCCGCGCATCTATATGGCGCTGCGCAAGGAAGTACGGACGCCGATTGTGGAGATCTTGGCCCAGCCACCGGACATCCCGGACACCTGCCAGTGGGGCCTGTTACTGCGCAATCATGACGAGCTCACGATCGAGATGGTCACTGACGACGAGCGCGACTACATGTACTCCGAGTACGCGCGCGATCCTCGGATGCGAGTCAACATTGGCATTCGCCGCCGACTCGCACCGCTGCTGGACAACAGTCGACGACGCCAGGAGCTCCTGCACAGCCTGCTGTTCAGCATGCCTGGCACGCCCATCCTCTACTACGGCGATGAGATCGGCATGGGCGACAACATCTACCTCGGCGATCGCAACGGTGTGCGCACGCCAATGCAGTGGAACGGCGATCGCAACGCTGGCTTTTCGCGCAGCGACCCGCAGGCGCTCTACTTACCACTGGTGATCGACCCCGTCTACCACTACCAGGCGGTGAATGTCGAAGCGCAGCGACGCGTGCCTAGCTCATTGCTGAACTGGATGCGTCGTCTGATCGCGATCCGCAAGCGCTACCCGGTCTTCGGCCGCGGCTCGATCGAATTCCTGCACCCGTCCAATCTTTCCATCCTGGCCTATACCCGCTGCTTCGAGGGCCAGACGATCCTGGTGATCAATAACCTGTCACGGTTCGTCCAGCCCGCCGAGCTCGACCTGAGCGCCTTCGACGGCTACGTCCCAGTCGAGCTCTTCGGCGAAACTGTCTTCCCGCGCATCACCGAAAACCCTTACTTCCTCAGCCTGGGGCCGCACACCTTCTATTGGTTCAGATTGGAACAGCCTGGCCCATAACGGCAGCCCCGACCGGCGCCGGTGACGCAGGTCCGGCGCGGAGTCCGGAGGACCGTCAGCGGCGCTCGCGGACTCCGGAGTTATGGGGTTGGTGTCGCGCGCGGACCGCCACCGGTGCCACCGGGTAGCGGGGACGACTCCTGATAGTGCAGACCGAGCCAATCCATGCCGTAATCGTTGGTCGGATCGCGGGTAATCGCGTGGACGTGCCCACCCTGGTTCGTGAGTGGCTCTTGCACGTCGTACTCGATCAGAATCCGTGGTCCGTGAACGCGGAAATAGAAGCGCGCGGTCGGATCCGGCGGTGGTCCCTGCCAGGCAAAGTGCATGTCGTCCCAGCTCTCCTGGACGAGCGCGAGCTGTGCGTCGGCGGCATCGAAATCCGCGTTGCGCACAAACTCTTGCACCAGCAGCCACAGCAGACGCTGCTGCCCGTCGTCGAGCTGGCCGGCGGCGATGCCCTGGAAGCTGTTGAGGCTTGACTGGCGGCCTGGTCCGGCGAGGACGTCGCCCGGAGCGCTGGTGCCGATGATCGCCAGACTCCGCTGCTCCGGAGACAACGCTGACAGCAGCTCACCTCCGCGCGCGGCATCCTGGGGCAAGACCTGCCAACCGGCGTACAAGCCGTTCGAAATCTGGAGTGGCTGCGCGCCGGTGAACATCGGAGTGAACGCGGCCCGCTCACCGGCGATTGTGAACATGGCACTCATGTGATGTCCGGTCAGCATCCACGCCCAGTTGATGTCTTCGGGTGATCCGAACACGGTGGTGTAGTAGTAGGCGGTGCCGAACAGGTTCTCGCCGTGCAGGTCGTGTAGGACTTCGTCGGCCCGCATGGCACCGGTCAATTTGTGGTAGCCCTGGCTGCTGGTCGAGGCGCGTAGGAGCTCATGCAGGAGCACGCGCTGCGGCTCGCTGAGCTCGCCGAGTGCCACACCTGGACGGGGCGAGGCGCCTGCGGGGAAGTTACTCCACTGGGTACGCGCCGAGTCGCCCAGGTCGGGATGCTGGACACTGCCAAGCTGGTCCGGAGCGAGCGCGTCGAGAAAGGCCCGCGCCGCCATCGCCATCTTGCGGCTGCTGCGCGAGACGAGCGAGACGTCGCCGCCCGTCCACGGGCCAGTCTGGGCCGATGCCACGCCTGAGGCTAGCACGGGTAAGCGGGACATGCCGAAGGCGAGCGCGGCCAGACCGACTGCGCCTGCCGCGCCTCCGCCGAGGAGGCGGCGCCGGATGGTGGTGCACGCGAGGGTTTGAGTCGAAGACATGGGAGTGCTCCGTTCGTGTCGTGAGTCGTGACCTGTCGTCAGACATGCGGACCGTACAGATCGATCCTTGGATCTCCCTTGGCACGTGCTGTGACCAGCGGCCTCAGCTCAGCCGCGAGCGGGCGCGGACGTGCATGCGCTCGCCTTGTTGGCCGAACAGCGTGAGGAGCTCGACCCGACCCGCTCCGGCGCGGTCGAACCAGTGTGGGACGCGGGTGTCGAATTCGGCCGCCTCGCCCGCGCGCAGCACCACGTCGTGCTCGCCGAGGACCAGCCGCAGCGTGCCGCTGAGCACATATAGCCATTCGTAGCCATCGTGTGCCTGCAGATCAGGTTCGCCGCGGACGCGGCTGGCCGGGATGATCAGCTTGTACGCCTGCAGTGCGCCTGCTTGTCGAGTGAGGGGCAAGAACGTCATCCCGTTGCGGGAAAATGGCTGGGCGTGAACACGCGGGTCGCCGGTCGCGGTGGTGCCGATCAGTTCGTCCAGTGGCACGCGGTGGGCGCTGGCCAGGGGCAGCAGCAGCTCCAGGTTCGGCCGGCGCCGTCCGGACTCCAGGCGCGACAGGGTGCTGACCGAGATACCAGTGGCCGCGGATAGGTCGATCAGGGTCATTTCGCGCTGTTGGCGCAGCGCACGCAGCCGCGGTCCCACGGAGGCGAGCGCGTTGTCGACGGTGTGCATCACGATATTTTGCCGTTTTGGCAAGATCACTTGCCAATCCGACTGTGCATGACAGATCGTGAGCGCATGATCGATATGCATTACGACGTTGTTGTCATTGGCGGCGGTGCCGCCGGTCTGAGTGCGGCACTCCAGTTGGCGCGGTCGCGCCGCGCCGTGTTGGTCCTCGACGCGGGTGAACCGCGCAACGCTCCGGCCGCCGGCGTGCACGGGTTTCTCTCGCGCGACGGCGTGCCGCCGGCGACCCTGCTCGAGCTCGGCCGCGCAGAGGTTCGCGCCTACGGCGGGCTGGTCGTATTGGCCCAGGTCCGCACGGTTGCTCGAGTGGGCGACGGTTTCAGCGTGACGTTGGACGACAACCGCGTCGTGAACGCGCGGCGACTGCTGGTGACCACGGGACTGGTCGACGAGCTGCCGGACGTGCCTGGCGTGCGCGAACGATGGGGTCGCGACGTGGTGCA
>Ga0137373_10007962_pt1 | contig 11225 bp, 10 predicted proteins | sample SagtaG_5_FD_104912 | JGI IMG/M metagenome (GOLD analysis project Ga0137373, IMG submission 104912) | Vadose zone soil microbial communities from Sagehorn Ranch, Mendocino, California, USA - Sage1_R_80_16 metaG | ecosystem: Environmental > Terrestrial > Soil > Vadose zone | place: USA...
CGTGTTTGTCGAAGGAACCATCTTTGACTTCGCCGATAATCAGTTCGCCGTCGCTTACACAGGCCACATCGACTTCGCGCCAAACCTCCTCGGAGCCGGGTCGGTAAAGGTTCAAGTTGGGCGAATAGAAGAAACACGCCGTCGAATCATGAGCGATAGATGCCAGTGCTTGAAGGACTGCGAGAATGCGCGCTGAAACGCACCGTTTCGCGAGGGAGTTCAGCCGGTAGCGCCACTCTGCGCCTACCGCCAATGGTCGAGGATTCCCACATCCTGCACACTCATTAAACTGCCGCACTTCGTCGGCATGAAACCACGATTCGATGCCACAGTACCGGCAGCGAACAATAACTCCGGCACGAAGAACGTTTCGCGCGAGAAGTTTATTGAGGCCTCTCTTCATCTGATCTTCGGTGAGGGGTGTGACTCCATGCTGATGCACAAGGGTGCCGCCACTCAAATAGCTCACATCTTGTTTGGGAGGTTGCTTTGCTGAAACATCGTCGAGAAGCGCTTTCAAATCCCCATAGCTTAGAGGCTCATCTTCCAATGCTCCCTTAACATGCGGCAGAACGTTTCCGACGATACGTTCGGATGTTTGTTCCACGAATTCTCGTTTACCAGGTAGTGATTTGCGAACCGCATTCCTGATTCGCTCGGACAGCGTTTCACATCGTTGGGCATCTTGACCCGCGAGTTTTGCTAGCGCCTCACGCCAAAACTTTCGCTCGCAGAACTCCTCTGCGGTCCAGAAGCTGCCAAATGCCTCAATCAGCCCTCTCAGGTTTTGACCGGGATTTGAAATCTGCACGCCGCTGAGCTGGCTTTCCTCGCGAAGCTGGTTCTTGCGTGCGTCGTCATTATTAAATCCGAATCGTTCTCTTAGGATAAGGCGGGCAACGACATCTGATTCCTCCGGTAGCGCTACATGAAGCTCTGGCTTCTTCTGACCTCCGACGTGGGCGGTCCGGCGTTCGGCCTCAACTGCGAAGAGGTGGGATCGGTTTACGCGGGCAGAGGCACGGAAAATTGTTCGGGAAAGTGCGCTGCCGCTTTGCCGTGGAAGACACCACCACCGAGGCAATCGAAACCGATTACTTGGGCCGAACTCGATCTGAACGTCAACAGCCCATGTTCCATCGCCGACCAGAACATCAGGCTCGGAGAGGCTCAATGTTTCAGTGCGGTCTGAGGCGCGAAGGCGCTCGGCGTTGGTGCTATTTAGTAGCGCGTGAGGGCGGGATATCTCAAACTCATCGCGCAACTGATCTCGCAATCTCGCCTGACGGGTTGGCCCATCAACCGCGCAAGCCCCAACCGACCCTTTGCCCGTGGACAACGTGAAACACAGCGCTTCCAGGTCTCCTCTCGATATTGTTTCAGACGTAACCTCGACGGAGCGGCCCCCGGAACTGTGCTTGCCGCTGTATTCATAGAGGAACGCGCGCAGCGCCTCCATGAATGCCGGCTCGCCTGTCAGCGCTAATGGCACCCAGAGTGCGTAACGATGTGGAACGGCCCAGCAACCGCACATTCGCAACTCATTCCAGTACGCGGTGAAGTCGTGCAGTGAATCTCCCACGAACACTCGGTATGTGTGTCCGTAGGGGTCTCGTGGAAATCTGTCATCGAGATGAATCGCTGAGAGCTGTGTAGGGCCAACGAAGCGTAAAGCCTGCCGAGGACTCGGCGGAAAGAGGCCGCCTGCAAATGCATCAAGAGCTGCGCATGCCGAAGGCAGGTCAGAAACCCGGATTGCTTCAACCTGGATGCTCGGAAGAATGTCCTCTAGCCATGCGATTCGCCGGACCGTGGTGCCTCGAGGGTCGAACCACTGATAAAACGTGCCGAAATTTCGGTGAAAGAAGCGGCGAATTTCGAGCGGGCACTCTGGCGAGAACTCAGTCATCAAAAGGTTTGCCCGAGGTAGCTTCTTGAGGTTTTCAGGAAGCGGTGGCGTCGCGAGTCCCGATAGAGGAGCGTGTAACCATCGCCATCGCGCCTCACACGATTCTCCTCTCGGTTCGGCCTCCTTGACCGCGTCTTTTACAGCGATTTTCCAAGGCGTGAGGCGAGTGTGGAATCGCTGCACCCACGCATCGTTCAACGGAGCAAACGCTTGAACACAATCCGGGTCAGCGGCTTCGAGTTCTCTCCATTCATGAGCAGATAAGTCCTTGTCGGGTTCTACAAGAACAATCGGATTCTGTCTTCCACCCCACGTTTTGATGGCAGATGTGACGATCCCGTCAAGAAGCGCATCGCAATGCCAAGTTCCTTCCTGGAACACAGTCGTGTCCAATACAAGAGCTGTACGAATGGGCCGCGGTCGTGCGTAGATGGTATAGCTCACGTGGTTAGCCTACAAAAGGTTACACTTTTGTACTACTTTTGCCTAACCGTTGAAACGCGGAGCCCCTCTGCGTGGTAATGCGCTCCGGTAGGGGCAGTCGGCGCATGGACGTGGCTATATCGCAGCGGAGTGTTCGCGCGGCGCGCTCGCTGCGTTACCGAGAATTGGCGCACTCGCGCTTGAATCAATTATAGTTGCGTAAAAGATAAGCCAAGATGCCATCTAAGCGCTTACACCCGATCGTCGAAGTCGAGCCTGCGACGCCGAGCGATATTCTCAATGGCTTGGAAACCTTGGAAGGACGATCTGGACAAGGTATCTTCCTTGCACCACCGGGCGACGGCCCCGACAGACTTTTAAACTGGGCACTTCAGGAGGTGAACAACGCTAGGCAGTCTGTACCTGACGAGCAGAAGCATTATTGCGTGGATGCGGTTCTAAACGCTCGCCGTGGTCTCGGTTGCCTCGTGGACTGGTATCTTCAACGAGATCTTGCGACGCTCTGCAAGGATCCACCGCGGACCACGAAGCAGAAAGTGAGATTCCTAATCATGCGCGGCGTGATCGACGAGTTGAGTTCGCGTGTACTAGAGCGCGCGATTCAGAAGCGAAACGATGCCGAGCATCGCTATAGATCGCCTACCCTAGAGGTGGCAGAGGATATAGTGGAGCTTTTTCGCCGCACCGCCGCTGCGATTCGCACACAGTCGTCACCAGAGCACGGGCCATGGATTTTTGGTACATTTCTACACGCAGTTTTCTTTAGCAAGAATGCGTGCCGTGCTGAGTTTCACGGCTGGTGCGGACCGATTGTCGTTTTTTCCCGATTTGCACCGCAGCCTTGGGTAGGACTCGTGTTGCCAAAGAACGAGACAAAGGCAGTGATTCGTCGAGAGCTGCTGAAGAACACGACGACCGACGAGTTGGTGCAGTTGCTTCTCCTCGCGGGGCGGAAGTTTGGCGCGTCGTCCTCTTTTTCCGACGCACAATCCTGTGAGCTACTCGCATCAGAGGCGCGTTTGCTATGATGCAAACATACCAACCCTAGTTTGCCGGTCCGAACAGCGCTCGGCGCCGCGGTTGCAAAGCCATGCGTTTTTGCAGGCTCAATGAAGGGTGCAGCGCCGTCCTTCGCTGTGGGCTGCTGACTACCTGCGCGTCTGCGGCAGGCAACTTCCTCAGAAGGGCACTTGCGTCGAGAATGACCGTGGTTACGTTCAAATGAACACTCCGCGGGATTATGTCGAAACGCCGGTCAAAATCAGTCCCAAGGGCATTTCCGTGACGGAAATCGTTCCTCTCGGCTATTCGTCGAAGCCCACACCTCGGGGCTCGCCTGCAAGGCTGCGGGTATTTCCCGGAACACGGTGTATACCCATCTGCGAAAAGACACAGCGTTCCGCCGTCGGTGGGAGCGTGCATTCGAGCGCGGGTTGGACGCGGAGTTTGTGCGCTCGATGGGGGAGCTAGTAAGTGATCCTAAGTTTCAGCGGCTGATGCACCCCTTTGGGCCGCCTTGAAATACTGGCGAAGGCCGCCGAAATAGGCATTACAACCAGTAAATCAGGGGACAAGGGGCCTCGCGCGCGTGTGAGGGGTGTGAGGGGATAGAACCGTGTTGTTCTACTTTTGTTCTACTTTCGGCCCCCTTATGCCGGCCCCTCGGCGGCCGTCACAATTCTACCTGAAAGGCTCGTTTTGCCTCTGAAAATCGGGATTGGCTTTTGACCGCAAGTAATCAGATAAAATCGGCGATTTCTGAATTTTGAGTCCAGCGCGTCTGCTAATACGGATGCACCCTTAACCCAACTGACCGGACTGCCAGTTACTGCCAAGTGAGAAAATGCGGATCGACGATTTCCGCTATGAAAGAGAACAGGCGGTGAGTGGAGATAACGTGCGAAGACTCACCGAGATCGTCCCGAACGCAGCGTAAGGGACCGAGTCGTTAGAAAATTCCTAAAACCTGAATGGACGTTACTGGATGAACTTCCCAACATGTCGCGCGCCAATTGTTGTGCTTGGGATCATTTGGATGAGTATTCGTAGCTTGGCTCGTGTGCGGCGAATCGAAAAACATCCATCCTTCAAACTCAACACGTTTTCCTAGTAGTCGTTTTTTCAGCGCACCGGTACTCCAATCGATGGGCGGAGTTTGGGCGGCTAGTACCTTTCGAATCCGGGGCGTGATCTCTACGATCACGTAGGTTCGCTTGTCTTGCGCCATGTTGGAATTGGTAACAACCGCAATATGCGTGTCGGAATCGATCAACGCCGTTGCACCGCAATTACACGATTCGCCGCGTGTTCCTTGTTTAACATCAGCCACGTAGCCTCGAATTCTTGCTGCGCGTTCATTGCTCCAGCGGGCTCGATCGGTGCCGGGTTGGACCAATGCTTGCGTCGTTGCTGTGTTGTCGAAATTGATTTGCAGAGGAGGGCGCCATCGATTCTTTTGGGCGCTTTCTTTGGCCTTTGTACTTCCCGCTTTTGCGCTGCCCCTCAAAGGACAGTGCTTGTGAGGAGGTGCTTTCTCCACATAAACGTCGGCAGACCACGCGAATGGCCCCAAGAAGAACAGTGGCCAGATTGGGAAGAGGAGTTTCATGATTTGAAGCTGAGGCCTTAAGGAACCCACTGAGCTTCTAGCACAAACTCTAGAACAATCGACAGATTCGCAGGAACCCTCTTGGGTAAATCTTGTCAGACGTGCCAGACTTACACTTGCGAAGAAAGAGCGCCTAACCCACTAGGCAACTGTTCGCTTTTTGAGGCTGTTCTGCGCCTAGCAGTCGGTCCGGAGTCAGGCGCTATCCTTTACCAGGTCCTTTGACCCCAAAGCGCCCAAACGCCGCCGATGTGTGTTCAAACATCACAATCTTAGTTGGATCGAGACACACGAGGGCGTCAGTCACGCTCTGTCACGGGCAATCCCCGTGTTATCGCTGCCCAGATCGCACCCAGGCGTTGCGCACGAACGTGAAGAGCCGCACTTCATCATTTGGCTTCCCAAATGCCGAATGATTCGGGACAATTCTCGTCATGCAGCCCTTTCTATGCTCTCTCGGAACAGCGAGAAAAAGATTGCGAGATGCCGTTAAGTAAACGTAAATTTCGATTTGGAGGCTGAAGATGCAACAAACTGCTCAACACGTCTATCATCTTTATCTGCTGAAACTCCTGGACTGGCCATTTTTGCTAGTTGTTGTCTTGTTGTCGTGCATAATTATCTTTCGCAAACAACTTATTTCTATCCTCAGTCGCGGTGATATTTTGCTTTCGTGGGGAAATAGCAGCATAAGACTCGGGGACCTTTCGGATAATTTAGATAAGGAACTTGATCCTATCCGTGAAGAGATTGAGGCGCTCAAACAAGCTATTGGGAAAATTCAATTGAATAGCGGAGCGCCAAAATCTCAGCAAATCGAACCTCCAGCTACAAGTGACCTTTCTGGCGAGCAGTTGAATGACGCTAAACGCCGAATACAGGAGGCATTGAAATCAGGCAAGTATCGCTGGCGTAGCATAGAGAGGCTTGCCGCTATCGGTGGGTTTTCCGAGAATCAAGCTTTAGACATATTGAGGTCTGATCCTGAAGTGGTTTTTAGTGTCGATAAGTCTTGGCGTCAGATTGCGAGGTTGAAATCTCGATAATGCAAGTCGAATGCTGAGCGCATTTGCGTCTAACAATTCATCTCCCCGGCCCTGCGATAGCATTCCTTTCATCGTTGCTCTTTCCGATTTGCTAGAATGCTTGTCACGGCGCCAGATCGAACGCACCGCTACCGATTAGCGAAAAAAGTGAGATGTCTCTAGACCCAAGCATAATGGGTCAGCAGGGATTAGGAAGCTCAAAATTTGACTTACCATGACGGGGTACCCGTTCTTAGAACCTTGAAGTCAAAGCTAGGCCAATTAGCCACAGCCCGGTCACGGAGTAGCAATCCGTGGTTACCATGACACCGACCTTCAACGGACTCTCACCCTTCTAGAAAACCGTGTTTCTGCGAACCCTACAGCGACTCTTCACATTTTAGCGCTTAGGGTATGGTGATTTTCTCCGCGGCCCGCCAGGATGGGCGCCGGCTCGGTTCATAACAATTTGGTCGAAAAGTAAAGGCGTGGGCCACCTCTTCCTAAACTTAAATTACCAGACTTACACTCGTGACGGTGAACTTGAGTGCACCAAACCGTTGAAAAGTCGATTGCCTAATGCGGCTCCCATTAAAAAGCGTCGATATTTCTCACGCAATCGTAACTTCTCTCGCGAGATAGGCACGCTGAATGGCATTTGAGCAGCTCTTTGTCAGAAAACACGCGATTCAATCTCGCAGAAACCGACAACCCAGTTAGCTTGCTAAGTCCATCATCGGATAATCCCCAAAGCCATGTCTTTATCCAACTCATTTCGGGATCGACAGAGGCCGCCAGTGCTGATACAAGCGCTCCATGGGACTCGTCATCTCGTCCGGCGACTTAGACAATGTGCTTCTTACCGTCCGGTCGGTCCTCATGAGAAAGAGAAACTTGCGGGGCATCAGAACGACACGAACGTTGTGCGTTCAGGCAATTCTCGCTTTGGCTCTCGTCATAATTCCCGGCAGCACCGCAACGGCCGAAGAGCGTCCCGCGGAGAGTGCGGGTGAAAAGATACAGCCTTCGCCTGAGAGCTCAGGTGACGGGCTCACGCGTGACGAAAAAGAACGTATCCGAAGGAACAAAGCTGCGGACCAGTTCATGAAGGATCAGGCAAAGGGCAAGGGCAAAGCTCCGGCATTCCCTGTTTCAAAGCCCGCGAATAAGGCTTCCCTCCCCAACCTGTGTCCCAAGGCGAAGCCACTCCTCATGACTACGCGGGCTTCATCGGCGACACCTCGATCAACTTAACGATGACAGTATATAAGGGCAAAGTCAGCGGTGACTTCTACTTCCTTCGCGCACCTAGCACGCTTTACACCTTCGCCGGTAGCAACGCTAAGGAAGGGCTGCTGACCTTCACCGTCGATAGCGGTGGGGTTCCATTTGCAAAGGCGGAGCTAAAAAAGGATCCGCGAATCAAGAACTCGATCCTCTGGGACGGTACCCTGAAAACGCTGGACAAGCAGCAGTCGCTTCGTCTCTTTTTGAATCGCCCTCTAAAACCAGGGGGCGTAGCAGCCTGGCCCGCCAGCGTCGACGAATTTGAGCTGTTGAAAGGGTTCGAGCGCTACGAAGGGTCTGTCACCGACGCGCGCGGTGCTAAAGCAACGGCGGTTTTTAAACTCAAATTTAACGGAATTAAATGCGATGGTTTCTATTATCAGGTTTACCCAAATGGGCGGACGAGTTTTATTTTCCGTTTGGAGGGACAGAACCCTCAGGGACTATTGACTCTAAGGGAATTCGGGTAGTGGTACAGTTTGCTGAAGGACTTACGCAATGAGTCAGTTTGTCTCTCAAAAATCGGGTAGTGTGTCGATTTTGAACGTCAGCAATTCGCCGGGCCTCAAAAGGTTTGAAAGCCCGGCCCCTGCGGGGAAAACGTTGCAACGAAAACCCCGCAGGGGGGCAAAGCCAAACTACGGTTTATTCGTAGATCGGCGCATTAGTCGAGGCCTTGACAAGCGAAATAGCATGGAGGCAGTTCGATTTAGAACTGTAGCCTTCTCCCTGCGCAATGATTTCATTATTCGCCGCCTTCAGGTGCCAATACCATAGGCCACCTGATTGCCAGATTTGAAAATACATAACATCACCTCCCTTCTAAAATGAATGAAAAATGGAAAACCTATGCGTGCCGCTATTACCACGGCGGAAAATGGTGGGCGCTTGATTTGATGGCGCAAAACAACCAAGATGCCGAGGCACGCGCTCGAAAGCTCGGCAATCTCCAACTTTTGGGAGAAGTGAAATTACAGATTCCAGCGATTGCTGGGGCCGGTGTCGTTGTAAGAGCGATAACATCATTACGAAATTTCTTTTGGCGGCGCACTCACTCCGTCGGTTAAAGCGATCATTTCTTCGATAGACCAAACGTGATCGGTCAGACCCGCCTCAATCGCTGGCGTGACGCGTAGTGTTTGATGAATCCGGCAAAAATTGTAATGCATGTAATGGAGCGCCACGGCGTGCTCCAGATTCTCCAGCTTCTTGCTGAACGCGTTTGTTAGCCGGGTAAATCGGCGCATCGACATTCGCATCGTCAAATTCTGGCGCTCAACGTAGCTGGTCGAAACGTGGTAGTAATCGGGATTCCCGCTGATAATCGCCTTGCGAGCGCCCATGCACACCGCTGGGCTGTAGCGAGTTTCTCCGTCTCTTGGGGAGCCGTAAATCTTTTGAAGCTGAGCATAATCGATGGACCCGCCAAACGCTTGTGTGACTCCGCGTAGATAGGCAACGTGACCATCTGTTGTGAGTTGAACGCGATCTGCAAGGCGGCTTTTGAGGTCATTCATAAAATGATAGGCCGCGCCAGCGTCACGCTTTCCGATAAACCAGCACGGCACGAGTTTCGTATCAGGATCGAGCGCAACCCACGTCCAAACATCCCCGCCACCCTCTAATTTCTTTAATGCGCCGCAGTTCTTTTCCTTCGCGTAAACGAAGCTCCAGATCTCATCACACTGCAGTCGTTTGCACTGAAGATTGCGGAAAATCTTGTCCTGATACTCAGAGCAAGCGCGGCCAAGATCGCAGAGAAGTTTCATTACGGTCGTGCGATGCGCGCCAGTCATGCGCGTAACAGCCCGTAGCGAATTACCCTCGACCAGCGCTACAACTACCGCCTTTCGCTCTTCGGTGCTCAATTTATTCATGCTTGAACCATAGCGCAATTTGCTTGAGCGGTCAAGCATATTCTTTAAGAACCTTTGGAGCTGGGCGGTCACACTCCGCCCAGCTCCTTTAGATTGCCGTTACTGCCAAAACCGCATTTGACATCCACCATCTAAATGGATGGGGACGATGCGGCCCTTGGCAGTCAGTTGCGGCAGCAGAATCGTTTTCGTCACCGCCAGGGTGCGAAAAATAATCTGCCCGCCGCAATAACGGCAGGTATAGGTTCTCATTGAGTTTCTCCTATTAAGTTTCTGTAACCTTTTTCTTGACAACGAATCGGTTACAGATGAACCTGCCTAAGTAATTTACACGGCGGGCATCCTAGACTCGTTGTCTTCTCTCGACTGGTTACTTTGCCGGGAGAAAAAGTTAAGGCCGCTTGGAGCGCGTAAACGTTCCAAGCGGCCAAATTTTTAGCTGGTGTTCGTATCTCCTTGGTTAAGTTTCATCAGCTTTTCTTCGCGGCCAGAGCCTCTATGGCCTTAATCGCCTCTTCGGTTGCTTCGAGCTTCGCTTGAGTCGAAAACATTTTTGCTTCGACGCCCTTATGCTGGGCCTTGAGGCGTTTTAGCGTCGAGGCGTAGATCTCCCTTTGTTGGGTCAAAAACGACAGGGCAGGGTCACCGTTCGATGTGGATTGATCCGTTGGCATTACGGTAATCTACATCCCCCGTGTGACCCCTGTCAAGGGCTATCGGACCCTACCCCCTATAAGCAAATCTCATCTATCATCGACCCTATCGCCTAGCCCTATTTGCCTTGGACTTCCACCTTTTGGAAGCCGCTTTCTTGGCAATCTCTCTCCGCCGCTTTGCCGTAAGACTCTCGGCCCTAGCCTTGCCACCTTTTAGCCCACCCAGACGACCAAGTGCGACGGCTGCTGGATTCTTAGCAGGTAGTGTCTCGGTTTGATTGGTTGTGCTTTGTGCGACGATTCTCGCAGCAAGTTCGTTCAGATCGGGCTTCTTTTTTGCCATGCTCAAACTATGCTTGAGCGCACAGGTATCTGCAACCTTTTTAGATTTTCAAACTGTACCACTACCGGAATTCGACGATGAGGGGATGTCAGCCGAACTTTATTTGAAGAAGACGATGACGGGAAAGATAGTGTCGTGGCAGGGCGAAATGACTAATCACAGATTCAAACAACTGGAAAACACGAGGGAAGCTGATCGCCTAGCGGCGCGAGGCATAATAAGTATAGCGCGTACACCGGCTGTGTCAGAAAAGTTGTGACGTGGTGTCTCGGGAACAAAAGGCAAGGGGACAGCCTGAGGCAAGCCGTTCGACCGATCGTTTCGCCACCGCAAGAGCTGGAAAGCGCCAGCTCATGAAACCTGCCGCGGCACAAAAGCATTCTTTTGAGTTAAGCCATTAGCGGGAATGCCCCGAATCGCCCTGCGGCGAGCAGCATAACCCATGATAAAGTCCGCGTTAGCTGGCGTTGTAAGCCACCCCGCTTTGATACGCAACCCTTAGGATCGAGACCAAGTCAATCAGACGGTCCCTCTCAGGTGAGAACTGTTCTGGGCTACCGCCGACGCCACTGTGCGCTGCGCCGTCTGGCTTAGCATTGCGCCTCGATCGACGAGACCAAGAAAGCGGCGGTCAGTATCCACGAGCGCTACGAAGGGGACAGGACGCCTCAAGACTGCGTCAGAAATGCTCGCTGATGCGGCGTCCGGGGAGTATTCTACCCAGGCGTAGTCGAGACTTCCGATTAGACCCCGTTCAAGATGTTCCCCGTCAAGCCACTGTGCTCTTTCCCAAATCTGAGGGCTTGTCCCAATCTCCAAGTAGGAGCTCTGCTCTTGGGTAGGAGGCGCCGTTGATCGCTGTAGTTCTTGGATAAACCTCTGTACGAACGATGTGACGCGCCACTGCTCACCCGGGGTCAGGGGAGACTGCTGGTTCGAGAAGGCTGAAGCGGTCGGAAGCAGTGGCTGTGGAACGAGCGGATACTGGGCGGCTAAGGCTCTGGCAAAGGCCTCCTCCAACCAAGGGTAGCGTGTACCTAACTTGCGACGTACAGCCACCGGAGAAGCAACACCCA
>Ga0137373_10007975_pt1 | contig 11216 bp, 9 predicted proteins | sample SagtaG_5_FD_104912 | JGI IMG/M metagenome (GOLD analysis project Ga0137373, IMG submission 104912) | Vadose zone soil microbial communities from Sagehorn Ranch, Mendocino, California, USA - Sage1_R_80_16 metaG | ecosystem: Environmental > Terrestrial > Soil > Vadose zone | place: USA: California...
ACCAGAGAGCAGCGCGTCACCGCGCTGACGCGCCTCGACGAGGCGCAGAACGCGACGCCGGCGCAGATGAAGATGTTCCTCACGCGTCTGGGGTACGGCTCGCAGGCGGTCGTGAACGGCGACATCACCCAGGTCGACCTCGACAAGGACCAGCGCTCCGGCCTGGTCGTCGCGCGCGAGATCCTGCGCGACGTCGAGGGGATCGCCTTCGTCGACTTCAACGAACGTGACGTCGTGCGCCATGAGCTCGTGGCGCGGATAGTCCGGGCGTACGATCGGCACGAGAAGAAGTGATCCAACTCCCGGCCGGACGGCGGATCGACCAGCTGCCGGTTGCGCTGCGTAAGACGCTCGGCGCGCCGACGGCGCGGATGTACGTGTTCGTCATCGTCACCGGGCTGCTGACGTCAGTGGCGCTGCTCCTGTCCCCGCCGGCCACGGTCGGCTACAGCGTTGGGACACTCGCCGACCGCACCGTCAAGGCGCCACGATCCGTCGCGTTCGTCTCTGAGGCGCTCACCGACGCCGAGCGCGAACGCGCCGCCGCGGCGGTGCCAAAGGTGTACACGCGCAACCCGGCCGTCGTCGCGAGCTCGCGCGACCGGCTCGCGCAAGCGGCCGCCGCGATCGGACGCGTGCGGGCCGACACGGCGCAGACCAGAGAGCAGCGCGTCACCGCGCTGACGCGCCTCGACGAGGTCGCGATCAGTCCTCAGGTCGCACCACTTATCGTCGACATGACCGGCGCCGAGTGGGACGCGGTCTCGAAGGAAGCGGACAACGTGTTGCGCACGCTCTATCAGCCGGGGATCCGGCCCGAGCAGCTGGAGAGCGCACGGGACGCGTCCGCGACCGCGCTGCCGCCGGCGTGGACCGACCGTCAGAAAACGGTCGCCGCTGCGCTGGTGCGCCAGTTCATCGACGCGGACGTCGCGCTCGATCAGATCCAAACGGCGAGCGGCCAGCAGGCGGCACGCAGCGGCGTGCAGCTGGTGCAGGTGCAGGTCGTCGCGGGCGAGGTCGTGGTGCGTGAGGGCAGCGTCGTGGGCGATCTCGACCTGGAGAAACTGCGCGTCCTGGGTCTCGTCAACACCGGCATCGACTGGCCGAGCGCGGTCGGCCTCACGCTGTGGGCGGTCCTCATCGCCGCGGTCCTCGCCCTGTTCATCGAGCGGTACGCGACCGACGCTTGGAACGACACCAACAAGATGATCCTGGTCGCGCTCTCGCTGCTCGCGGTCACCATCGCCGCGCGGGTGCTCATCCCGAGCCACACGCTCGCCGTGTACTTCATCCCGTTCGCGGCAGTCGCGATGATCATTACGGTGCTCGTCGGTGGGCGCACTGCGCTCGCCACGCAGATCGCGGGCGCGCTCCACGTCGGGATCCTGTCCGGCCAGGTCGAGCTCGTCGCGTACGTCCTGGTGCCCGCGCTGCTCGGGATGGCTGCGGTGCGACGCGCCACGACCGCCCGTGAGTTCGCGGCTGGCGCGGGCTCGGTGGCGATCGGCAACCTCGGCGTCGTCGCCTCGTTCACGCTCGTCGGCCAGTCCACCGATCCGGTCGGCGCGGCGCAGCTCGCGGTCGCCGCGTTGGTGAGCGGAGCAGGCTCCGGCCTGCTCGCCTTCGCGGGCACGGCGATCTTCGGGCACGTGTTCCGGATCACCACGGTGTTCGAGCTGCGTGAGCTCTCGGATCCGAACCACCCGCTGTTGCGCCAGCTCTTGCTCCGCACACCTGGCACGTATCACCACTCACTGCTCGTAGCGAACCTCGCGGAGCGTGCGGCCGAGGTGATCGGGGCCGATCCACTCGTCGCGCGGGTCGGCGCGTACTACCACGACATCGGCAAGATGCGTAACCCGTCGGCGTTCATCGAGAATCAGACCGGCATCACCAATCCCCATGACGAGCTCGACCCGACGGTGTCGGCCGGTATCGTCGCGGCGCACGTCCGCGACGGCCTATCGCTCGCGGACCGCTATCACCTGCCGCCGATGATCCGGGAGATGATCCCGGCGCATCACGGAACCAGCGTCGTGAAGTACTTCTACCAGCTCGCGCAGCAACGCGGCCAGAACCCGGACGAAACGTCCTTCCATTACCCCGGACCGCGGCCGCGCACGAAGGAAGCCGCCATCGTGATGCTCGCGGACGGCACCGAGGCATCGGTGCGCTCGCTCGCTGAGAAGAAACCGGAGACGATCCGCGCGATGGTCGAGAGGATCGTCGGCGATCGTCTGTCGGAAGGTCAGCTCGACGAATGCGATCTCACCCTGCGCGATATCCAGCTGATCAAGGACGCGTTCTGCGAGCTGCTCCTGGGCGTGTACCACGAGCGGATCCCATATCCGGAAGACCGGATCGCGCGCATCCCACCGGCGTCCGGCCAGGCGGCGTCCGACCGCTGAAGATCGCGGTCCGAGGCGAGGCGCCTTGTGACCTCGCGCCGGCGCGCCGCGCCGTCCGCGCCGCACTTCGCCCTTACGGCGTGACGGGGGATGCGGAGCTCGTGCTCGCGTTCGTGGACGATGCGGCGATGCGCGATCTCAATCGTCGTTATCGCCAGAAGGACCGTACGACCGACGTCCTCTCGTTCGGGCAGTCGCTGCGGCGTGGCGCGAAGGGGACGAGCGCGGCGAGCTCGCTGCGGCGCGAGGCCGACGGCACGCTCGAGCTCGGCGACATCGTCATCAGCGGAGCCCAGGCAGCGAGGCAGGCCAAGCGGCGGCGCTGGCCTCTTGCGACGGAGGTCGCTTTCCTCGCTGCCCACGGGGCATTACATCTGCTGGGATACGAAGACGACACCAGCGCCGGATATCGGGAGATGCTGCGGCTCGGCCGTGACGCGCTGAAAGGTGAACGAACGGTCAAGCGGTGAAACACGCCGGGCGAACGCACGTTACTTGAGAGCGATGCGAGGGAGCGCGCTGGTACTGGCCGTCGCGTTGACCCTGGTGGGTCTGGTCCCGGGCGCGCCCGCCGCGGCCGGCACGGCGGAGCTGGTGCAGCACCTCGACCAGCTGGTGAGCACCTTCCCGGGTGGCGCGGGCCTGTGGATCGCCGACCCGAACCTCAGCACGCCGCTGTACTCCCACGACGCGGACGAGCCGATCATCACGGCGTCGCTCTACAAGCTCGCGGTCCTGGCGGAAGCCGAGCGCCGCGTGGACGCGGGACAGCTCCACTACGGCGACATCGTCACGATCGAGGACGAAGACATCACCGAGGACGGCTCGTTCGAGCTCGCAGGCACCGAACTCACCCTCGATGAGGCGCTCGAAGCGATGATCGCGATCTCCGACAATGGCACCGCGCTCGCGCTGTGGCACGTGCTCGGTCCTGAGAACATCAATACGACTCTCGAGCGGGCCGGCGTGAAAGGCTTCCACGTGTTCCTCAACTGGGATGAGGACAACATGGCCACGCCGCGCGCCGTCGGGACACTGTTCACGCTCCTCGCGAAGCGTCAGCTCATCTCGGCTGCGGCGTCGGATCGGATGCTCGCGCGTCTGGGGCGCCAGCAGATCAACGATCGACTGCCGGCCGGACTTCCGGATGGCGTGGTCGTGGCGCACAAGACCGGCAATCTCCCCGGTCTCACGCACGATGCGGGCATCATCTTCACACCATCCGGGCCGCGTGTGGTCGTCGCGATGACGTGGGATGCATTCGACGCGGACGCCAACGAGTTCATCGCGAATGTCGGCTCGCTCGTGTACAGCGCGCTGCTCGAACCGCCGGCGAATGCGCGCTACGACGTGCCGCGCACCGTCACGAGCGTGGACGCCGGATCATCTCCGCGGATCACCGTGCCGATCACGAATGCCGGCAGCGCAACATGGAGCGCGAGCGGACCGCAGGCGGTGCGTTTGATCTGGGAGATGCGCGACAGCAAGGATCTCCTCGTCGCGACGTCGCCCACACCCATCGCACTCCCCGCCCTTACGCCGGGAGGTACCGCGAACATCGGTGTGGTGCTCGCGGTCCCGCAGGCGCCGGGCGACTACAAGGTGACGCTCGGTCTCGTCGACGCCAATGGCAACGGTCTCGCAAAGCTCGGTGCGGCGACCGCATCGTTCCCCCTACGCGCGCACCTCGCGTACATCGTGAGCGCCGCGACGACGGTGCCCACCATGCTCCACCGCGGCGAGGCCTCGCTCCTCGTGACGAAGTACGCCGCGCTGCCGACAGCCGGCACGACACCGCACACCCTGGTGCTCTCGTGGCGACTGGTCGATACGAAGACGAGCCGCTCGGTGGCCTCAGGGACGACACCTCTCGGCGTGCTCCAGTCCGGTGCCACCGGCACCTTCTTCGCGCCGTTCGTCGCTCCCGCCGTGCTCGGCACCTACCGTCTCACGTATGACGTGCGCGAACGGAGCGTCGCCGTGAGCGAGACCTTCACCACGAATGTGACGATCGTCGGTCCGCGTACGTTCCCGGACGACGAGGGCGGGCGCACGCCACCGGTGATCGCGCCACAGGTCACGCCGTCGCCGACGCCGAGGATGCGCTTCCCGTCGCCGACGACCGGCGTCGTGCCGAACCCGCAGTTGCCGACCCTGCCCGTCCCGCGCGGTCGCACCTCGACACCAGCCCCGTAGGCGGCCTTAGGCCGGCGCGATCTCGGCGCGCTGCCGCCACAGCACGGCGATGCACCCCACGGCGACCGCGAGTGGCACGAAGATATTGAAGCTCTCGTTCTGCCGTGCGTCGGCGATCATGTAGAGCAGCACGGGCACGATGAGGAAGGCTCCGAAGGCGACGGCGGCGAACGTGGCGCCGGCGCGGCGTGAGCGCCGGCCCACGACGGCGGTCGTGATCACGAGCGGCACGATCAGAAGTAGGTGGTCGTACGACCACGAGTAGATCGGCGTCGTCGCGGAGATGGCGAGCCACACGGCGAGGAATGCGTCGCCGCGCGGCGTGAAGGCGAGGCCCGCGCCGACGAGCGCGAGCACCAGGCCCGCCGCGATCACCGCGCCGACCGGTCCGATCAGGTCGCCCAGTCCGTTCGCGAGCGTCGTCGGCGGCTGGACCGCCAAACGCTGTTCGAAGAGCTTCGTCCGCCACGCCTCGAGCCATCCGGGGAAGGCGAGCCAGCCGATCGCTATCGCGATCGCGGGAGGGACCGCGGCGAGGGCGAGGTAGCGCGGACCCCACCGCGCGAGCGCGACGCGCGCGAACGCGGGGAAGGCGAACGCAACGAGCTGGGGCTTCGTCGTGAGGAGGAACGTGGCGAGAAGCGCCATGCGGCCACGTTCGCGGATCGCGGCGACGGTCGTGGCGAGAACGGCGAGGAGAATGAAGGTCCACTGTCCGCTCCACACGTTCGCGCTGCCAGGCTGTGATGCGAACAAGGCGAGGCCCGAGAGGAAGTGCACGAGCGGCGGGTCCGGCGCGAGACTGCGGAGCAGCACGCGCAGCGCGAGCGCTGCGGCGGCCATCCCTCCGAATGTCCACAGTCCAGACGCGATCGGTACCGGAAGAACAGCGAACGGGACCGCGGCGAGCGCGATCCACGGTGGGTATCCAAAGACCATCTCGTGCGGTGGTGTCGTGCTGTAGCGCTCGACGGTCCGGAGCCAGTCCGCCCCTTCGTATGGGCTGCCGCCATCGACGATCGTGCGCGCCCCTGCCCAGGTGTAGGTGAAGTCGTTGCGGTCGACGAGACGATCGCGGAGGTCGAAGAAGCCGAAGACCGCGAGCATCACGAGACCGAGCGCGAGCCCGCTCACGAGCGCCAGATCGGCGACGCGCTGTCGGGTCACTCTATCCTCGACCGATCGGATCAGCTGAGTTCTCGCATCCCTGTCCACTCTGCGGCGGTGGCACGGATCGCGTCATGTACACGCATCGGGGGCGGATCGTCGTCTGTCTTGCCTGCGGCCTCGCGCGCCGCGATCCGATCCCATCCTCCCAAGAGCTCCAGGCCATCTACAGCGCCGCGGACTATTTCCAGCTGTCCCGCGATAGCGGCATCGGATACCGCGACTACTTCGCCGACGCGCCGGTCTACCGTCCGTACTTCCGGCGCAAGTTCGCCCTCCTTCGGCGCTATGCGAGCCCACCCGGAAGGCTGCTCGAGCTGGGCGCCGGGGCGGGTTTCGCCTTGGAGGCGGCCCGCGACGCGGGCTGGGACGTCCGCGGACTCGAGCTGTCCAGCGCCGCGGCGGCTTGGGCACGGCAGCACTCCGGCGTGGACGTCACCGTCGGTGGAGTGGACGACCTGCGTGACCACGAGCGCTGGGATGTGATCGCGGCGTTCCAGACGATCGAGCATTTCGTGGATGTTCGCTCAGCGCTCCGCCGAGTGCGCGATGCCCTGCGGCCGCACGGTCTGGTGTACCTGACGACTCCTGACCATGGCAGCCTGAGTCGGAGGACCTTGCGGCGATTCTGGCTCAGCTATCGGCCCGAGCACCTCGTGTATTTCGACCAGCACTCTCTTCGACGGATCCTCGAGGAGGAGGGATTCCATATCGAGCTCATCGGTGCTGACGATCGGCTTTCCGTGCCCATCCATCGATTGTTCGAGCGCGCCGCGCACTACTACCTGGGGCGGCGCGTCGAACCCCCGGTCATACCTTGGTGCCGGGTACCGGTATGGCTTGGGGATATGCGAGTGATCGCTCGTAAGACCTGATCGGCCCGATCGCGCGCACGGGGACGACGAGGCGGTGCCGCAGCTTCACGCGCAGGAGCGCGATCGCGATGCCGATCGATCCGGCAAGCCCGAATCGCAGGGTGCTGGCCGGATCGTGCCGCCACAGTGCTGGCCGTTGGCTGATGCGGGCGCCGCGCTGCGCGGCCATCGCGAGGACCTCGGTGTCGAAGAGCACGCCCGATTCTCGGGTCTTGGCGAAAAGCTCGCGTCCCAGCTCACCGCGATAGACCTTGAGCCCGCACTGCGCGTCGGGAACCCCGCGGATGATGAGCACCTGCGCCAACAGTGCGTAGAGCTTTCCCATCGTTTCGCGGGGTCGCGACTGGCGGCGTTCGAGGCGCGTGCCGGGCAGCGCGCGGGAGAGTATGGCGATCTCCGCGTCGTCGAGATCGCTCAGCAGGAGCTCGAGCTGTTCGATCGGAGCGGAGAGATCCGCGTCGGAGAAAGCGACGACGTCGCCGCGGCTGGCCGCGACCCCCGCGCGGACCGCGGCGCCCTTGCCCTGATTCGATCGCAGCTCGAGCAGCCGGAGCGCGGGCCAGCGGACGCTCCACTCGCGCACGAGATCGGCGGTGGCGTCAATGCTCCCGTCGTCCACCACGATCACCTCCGCGTCCCGATGCCCGGAGCGTGCGAGGTGCGCCGAAAGGATCTCGAGCGATCGGGATAGGCGTTCGTGCTCGTTGTATGCGGGTATGACGATCGAGAGGTGCATCGGCTCGAATCATAGGAAGGCGGCGCTCCACGACGGGCCGCAGCCGGGTATCAGCGCGTCAGCGAGCCCGGCAGGCCTCGAGCGAGCGTCTGCGCCCAGCCGGCGGGCCGGCCTACGGCTCGGCATTCGCCTTCGCCGGCTGCTTGCCGTCTTGCTTCGCGACGGCGCAGTAGCCAACAGCGAGCGAGAGGAGTGTCGGGCTGGCTGACGCGCGAAGCGCCGGTCTCGCCTCTACCTCCATCTTGCGAGGATGTTCTCGCGCTGGAAGGCGAGCCGGGCGAAGAAGAACACTGCGAAGTCGACGACGATGAGGAAGGCGGTGAACTGCAGGAACGACTGGTTGTCGAGAACGACGCGGCCGGTAACCTGCGCGATACCGAGTCCGACGACCGGCACGACGACGAGACCGCCGATCTGCTGCGCGACGCGCACGTCGTTCACGCGCGTCGAGATGAGGATCCCGAGCGTCACCGACAGCAGCGTGAGGAGCGGGACCATCACGATGATCGCGAGCACCCACCGCGGCGCTGTCACCGCGCGCACGGCAGCCTGGCTTCCGATAGCCGACACCGACAGCAGGTAGATCGCGTACGCGAGCCACGTGACGATCACCGAAGGGATGGTCGACGCGAGACATTTCGCGAGCAGGAGCTCCCCGACGCCGACCGGGGTCGCGAGCAGCGGCTCGAGGGTACGCGCCGCCTTCTCCCCGATGACCGAGAAGATGGCCATCGTCAGCGGAACGACCGTCGGGATCAGCATGAACAGGATCAGGAAGTAGGTCGCGATGAAGCCCTGGATGGCCTCCTTCGGATCGAGACCGGCGACCGCGGGCGCCGCCGCGTACATCGCCTGCACGTCACGGTCGCTCGGCGGATTCGCCGCGGCCGCCGCGACCGCTCCGATGCCGGCGGCCAGGATGACCACCGGCGGGAGCAGCGTCATGGCGACGAGCAGCCTGTTGCCCAGGGCCTCGCGCCACTCGCGCACGCACACCGCGCGCACCAGCGCGCCACGCTCCGGCGTCCGCGCGAGCGCCAGCGTCGCTCTCACGTCGGCCGCCCCTGCCCGACGTCTCGACTTCGACGGGGAGGTCCGCTTCCTTCCACGATGCTCAGGTAGACCTCTTCGAGGTGCACCTTGCGATCGATGACGTACGCGATCTGCGCGCCGCCGTCGACGAGCGCGCGCACGAGCAGCGGATTCGTCCGCAGTGGGTCTGGCGCGGACACGATGATCGATCCGTTCTCGAGATGCGCTTCTCGCACGCCCACCACGGCCTGCACGCGCACGAGATCTTCGGCGCGTGGCGTTGGCATGAGGCGGATCTCCGTCGCGTGCCCGTACAGCTCGGCACGCAGATGATCCGGCGTGTCGATGCGGATGACCGACTGCCGGAAGAACGCGATGCGGTCGCAGAGGCGATCGGCCTCGTCGAGATTGTGCGTGCAGAGGAACACCGTGCGCCCTTCGCCGCGCACCGCGCCGATGAACTCGCGGACCGTCTTCGCGGCGTCGGGATCGAGGCCGGTCGTTGGCTCATCGAGGAAGAGCACGCGTGGCTCGTGCAGCGCGGCGCGCGCGATCGCCATCTTCTGCTTCATGCCGCGTGAGAACGTCGCGACAGCTTCGAGGCGCCGATCCCAGAGGCCCATGAGCCGTAGGAAATGCTCGGCCTGCCGCGCAGCGGTCGTGCGGTCGAGCCCGTAGAGCGTCGCGAAGAACACCAGGTTGTCCCAGGCGGACTGGCGCTCGTAGAGACCCGGCTGCTCGGTGAGGATCCCGACCGCCGCGCGGATCTCGGAGTCCTGCTGCCCCAGGCGGTACCCCGCGACCTCGGCGGTCCCTGAGGTCGGACCGATGAGCGCGCACAGCAGGCGGAGCGTCGTCGTCTTGCCCGCGCCGTTCGGTCCGAGGAAGCCGAAGACCTCGCCCTCGCGGACCTCGAGATCGAGCCCGTCGACGGCGACGAGCGCGCCGAAACGCTTCGTGAGCTTCTCGGTGCGGATCACGGTCTGCATATCGCGAGTCTATTGGCGGCTCCGTCCCTATCCTTGACCTGTGACTCCCACCGACGCCGAACGGAAACTGCGGGAGCTTTCCTTCCTGCACGAGGTCGCGCAGCTTGCGTCGTCCGCACGCGACTGGGACGAGATGCTGCGCATCGTCATCGACCGCACCACCGACGCCATGCGGGCCGAGGTGTCGAGTCTGTATCTCCTCGAGAAGCGCGAGGGCTTGGTGCGCCTCGTCGCCACGAACGGGCTCAACCCGCGAGCCGTAGGGCGCGCGACGCTCCGTGTCGGAGAGGGCATCACCGGCTGGGTCGCGAACGCGCGCGTGCCCCTGGCGGTGCGCGACGTGCGGAACGAGCCGCGCTGGAAGAACGTGCCGTCGGTCGACGTCGACCGCTTCACCTCGATGCTGTCCGTGCCCCTCGTGTCGCGCGACGAGGTCATCGGCGTAATGAACGTCCAGACCCGCGAGCCACGCGACTTCGACCGCATCGAGATCGACTTCCTTCAGACCATCGCGAACCAGGTCGCCGGCATCATCGAGAAGGGCCGGCTGCAGCGCGAGTCGGAGCGCAAGCTGCGCGAGGTCTCGGCGCTCTTCGAGGTGTCGAACGTTCTCACCTCGACGCTCGACCTCGATGAGGTGCTGTCGCTCATCGTCGATCGGCTGGTGCGGGTCTATCCGGGATCGGCCGGGGCGATCCTGCTGCGCGACGGGGACGGCGTGCGCGAGCGTGCGCGCTCGGGTGAGATCGGAAAGGCCCTGCTGCATACGGCGCGGCGCTCGATGGACGAGGCGCGGCCGATCGTCGAAGGCGAGCATGTCGCGCTCCCGCTTCTCGCGGGCGACCGCCTCCTCGGCGCGGTGGCGCTGCGCGTCCCGTCCCGGACCGAGCTCGCGGATGAAGAGGTGGCGTTCGTCGGCGCGCTCGCCAACCAGGCCGCGCTCGCGATCGACAAGGCGGCGCTCTACGCGCTCGAGCGGCAGAACACGGAAACGCTGCGCGAGCTCGAGCGGGCGCGCACCGAATTCGTGGCGGTCGTCACGCACGATCTCCGCACGCCGCTGTCGGTCATCCGCGGCTATCTCGATCTGCTGGCGGAGAAGAACGGGAACCGGAAGATCCCGATCGATGAGGCGGTGCAACAGGTCGTTCGACTCGATCAGCTCGTCGATCGCATCCTCGCCGGTGTGCGTGTGGAGAATCCCGACTTCACGCTGCGCCGGACAAGCTTCGACCTGCGCGCCACGGCGATCGCGGCGCTGAAGGAGCTGGCGCCGCTCGCGCGGCGGCACAAGCTCGTCGCTCCGCGTGAGGGGACGGCGATCTGGGTGCGCGGCGACCGCCGGCGCACCGCCGAGGTGCTCGCCGGCCTGGTGCACAACGCGACGAAGTACGCACCCGAGGACACGCGGATCGCGGTCAAGGTCGAGCGACGACGCGACCGCGGCGTGGTGCGCGTGATAGACGAGGGACCCGGGGTCGCCGCGCAGGATCGCGCGCGCATCTTCGAGGCCTACGTGCGCGCCGCGGCACAGGCTGGGCTTCCCGGCTCCGGCATCGGCCTGTTCGCATCACGGCGCGTCGTCGAGGCGCAGGGCGGGGACATCTGGTACGAGGACAACGCCGGCGGTGGCAGCGTCTTCGCGTTCAGCGTGCCGCTCATGAACGAGGTGCGCGTGTGACGAGTGTGCTGGTCGTCGACGACGAGCGCGCGATGGTCGGGATGGTCGCGGCGCTCCTCGGCGAGGACGGCTACGAGGTTGTGACCGCGTATGACGGCGAAGCTGCGCTCAAGCGTCACGCGGAGGAGT
>Ga0137373_10007988_pt1 | contig 11205 bp, 12 predicted proteins | sample SagtaG_5_FD_104912 | JGI IMG/M metagenome (GOLD analysis project Ga0137373, IMG submission 104912) | Vadose zone soil microbial communities from Sagehorn Ranch, Mendocino, California, USA - Sage1_R_80_16 metaG | ecosystem: Environmental > Terrestrial > Soil > Vadose zone | place: USA...
CGAAATGTCATGAAGGCGTAACTCTGACGCAGGAATTTGGCGTAGCAAGCGGACGCGTTAGTAGTTATAAGGACAGTTATCACGGTCTGGCTTCGCAATTGGGGTCGAAGGTGGTCGCGAATTGCGCCAGTTGCCACGGCGTCCACAACATCCTGCCTTCTTCCGATCCGCGATCGATGATTAACGCTAACAACCTGCCGCAAACCTGCGGCCAGTGTCACGTCGGAGCGAGCGCTAACTTTACCAACGGCAAGATTCACCTGACCTCCGGACTGGTTTCTGACGTGGCGAGTCGCGACATGGGGGTCGTGGGCACGCGTATTGTGCGCTGGATCTACTTGCCTTTGATCATTCTCACAATCGGCGGCATGGTGGTTCATAACGCTCTCGTTTGGCGAAAGAAAGTAGCAGCGAAACGCCGTCAGCAACGAAGCATTGTTCGCTTAAGCGCTAATCAGCGGGCTCAACACTGGTTGCTGCTTACGAGCTTTATTGTTCTGGTGTTAAGCGGCTTCGCGCTGCAATATCCTGATTCGTGGCTGGCATGGTTGCTCGCCGGCAACGAATCTCTGCGCAGAATAATTCATCGCGTGGCTGCCGTCGTGATGCTGCTGGTGGGGATCTATCACATTTCTTATCTGCGTCTGTCGCCGGAGGGACGACTGTGGGTAAAGGACATGTTCCCTAAACTGAAGGACCTCAAGGACCTCATCGCGAATTTCGCCTACTATCTCGGAGTCAAGAAAGAAAAGCCAAAGATCGCGCGCTTTGGCTACGCGGAGAAAGCCGAGTACTGGGCGGTCGTGTGGGGCACAATCATCATGGGCCTGACAGGCCTGATGATCTGGTTCAAGCTGGCGGTGTTCAGTTTTCTGCCGAGATGGTGGATCGATATAGCGCTGGCGATTCATTTCTACGAAGCAGTCCTGGCCACACTCGCCATAGTTGTCTGGCACTTTTACCATGTGATCTTCGACCCGGATGTTTATCCGGTTAACTTTGCTTTCATCGATGGGCGCGTGTCTGAAGAATCTTATAAAGAAGAGCACGAGCTGGCTTACGAGCAATTGAAGCAAACGGCCGATGCGGAAGACTTGAGGAACGAGGAGGCTGCGTCGGCGGACGACGTGCGCGATTGATTGGCGAGTTATCCGGCTCTGTGGACTGGTCCTAAATATGCTTTCTCTCAGCGCAATCTCTGCGTCCCTGGCGTCTCTGCCGCTGAATATTTGAGCGAAGTCACTCACCGCAGGAGACACAGAGCACGCCGCGTTAACGCAGAGAGTTGAAGGTCTACTAGTCCGTGATCATCCTTGACTTGCCATTATGAGATGAGGCAAGTTATTGGACGCCTACAGCGATGGTGAAACCAGCAAACGAATCGCCCCGCCTGACGAGCACCAGCAATTCACACTTCGTTCTGGCAGTCTCTTCGTAGATCATAGATATGACCGAAACACCGGCCCCTATCGAGAAGCGCCCAAGCCTCTTCCGCAATTACATCAGCTTCGTCGGCGCGGCGATCGTTCTCGCCAGCCTCGCAAGTGTCCTACTCCTGTTCTTCATCGAGATCACATCGACGGTCGAAAATCCTTACGTAGGGATTCTCACTTACATAATTTTTCCCTCAATCCTGATGTTTGGTCTATTCGTTGTTGTACTCGGCATAATCCTGGAACGCCGACGTCGGCGGCGAGTTGCCCCGGACGCCATCATGGCTTATCCGAAGCTCGATTTGAACGACCCTCATACCCGTCGTGCGGTTCTGACTTTTCTCGTGATCACATTTTTCTTTATCTCAGCCAGCGCCTTCGGAAGTTATCGCGCGTTCGAATATACCGAATCGGTCGCCTTCTGTGGCCAGACTTGTCATACGGTAATGAAACCGGAATTTATGGCCTACCAGGCAGGCGCGCATGCACGGGTGCGCTGCGTTGATTGTCATGTTGGATCTGGTGCCGGTTGGTATGCGCGTTCCAAACTAGCCGGAGCCTACCAGCTATACTCAGTCACGTTTAATAAGTACTCGCGGCCCATCAGCACGCCGGTGCACAACCTCCGGCCTGCTCCGGAAACCTGCGAACAGTGTCACTGGCCCGAAAAGTTTTTTGGGGCCCAAATGAAAGTCTTCAATCGTTACGGCTACGACGAGAAAAACACCCTGCGCCAAAGACGCATGCTGATAAACGTCGGCGGAGGCAGTCCCACCACCGGACTCGTAACAGGCATCCACTGGCACATGAACATTGCCAATGAAATTACCTACATCTCCACCGACGATCACCGGCAGATAATTCCCTGGGTTCAGATCAAAGATCGACAGGGCAATGTTACTCAATACTACGATCGCACTCGACCACTTTCCGCTGACCAGATTGCCGCAGCCGGCAAGCGCAAGATGGACTGCGTCGATTGTCATAATCGCCCAGCACATGTCTATCTGCCGCCGGATGTTGCCATCGATCAGTCTTTCGTCGCCGGCAGGTTGGATCCCTCGATTCCCTATCTCAAACGAAAAGCGGTTGAAGTTCTGAGTGGCTCATACGAAACCACGCCACAGGCTCTGACGGCAATCGAAAATGGGTTGAATGAGTTTTATCAAACGAACTACAAAGACGTGTACTCACAAAAACAGGCGACGATCAAAACCGCGGTCATCGAAATTCAGCGAGTCTTTCAGACTTACTTTTTTCCGGAGATGAGGACCGATTGGCAAACTCACCCAAACAACATCGGCCATCTCTATTTCTCCGGTTGCTTCCGCTGCCACGATGGCGAGCACGTAAGCAATACGGGCAAGGTCATTACCAATAACTGCAACGTCTGCCATACGATGATTTATGACTCAGCCGGAGCGCCCGAAAACAACGTGAAGACCGGACCATTCCAACACCCCGTTGATCTGGGCGCGCTCGCCGACCACAAATGCGTCTATTGCCATAAACCGGATAGGCCATTCCAACATCCAGTGAATCTCGGTGACATATCAATGTTCCAATGCGTTGAATGTCATCCGCGAAAGCAATGACAGTTTGGCTCTCTCAACAAAAGTCCCGCTATGGCAAAATTCAAACATAGGCCTGCGGAGCAGGCTCTATGTTATGGCCCGCTCCGCTGGCGGTGTTGGACTCGCCGTTTCACGACTTCTTGTGCAGAGCCACTCTCGAATCAAACAGTGGCCTTCGCCTGAACCACAGCGCTTGTGAGAATGTTCGCCAGGTTCTTGGAGATTGCCGGCTTGAGTGGGCGCGCGACCAGGACAGGGCAGGGCGCCTGTCGCAATACGCGATCGACGTTGGATCCAAACAACGTGCGCATGCCAAAACCGGCACCATGCGCGCCGAGGCTGATGAGATCTATCGCCTGCTTCTCCGCGTAGTTCAGGATTTCACGGTAGGGATGACCTTCACTTACAGCGTGTTTGATCTTGCACCAGAGGTAAGTCTCTTGTGGGATGGCCCTTTGCAACCGCCGCGCAGCTTGATGATAAGCACTGTCTTTACCCATCGGATACCACGCTAATTCCGGTTCGCTGACGCTTCCGGGAGGTAGCACATGCAGAACGTGCAATTCAGCTTGATGTTCCTGGGCCAGTGACAGCGCATACTTCAGAGCGACCTCTGAGTAGTCTGAGAAGTCGTACGCAACAAGGATTCGCTGAAGCACTATCGTCCCGTCGGGCTGGTCAACCCATTCACGCTCATCACTGTGCGTTACCAGCACCGGACAAGGAGCAGTACGGCAAACTGACTCCGCAGTTGAACCTAAAACAGCGGCGCGGTGAGGGCGTCGGCGCGATCGCATGACGATGAGATCTATACCCTGCTCGCTTGCAGTTTGAGTTATCGCTTCTCCCACGTCCTCGCTCTCTATCACGATTGCTTCCCAGTCGAGCTTCGCAAACGCGACCGGCCCCAGTAACTTAAGCAACGAACCTTCGAAGAGATCCTTGACCCGAGCTCGTGACAAGGCGTAGGCGACCTCTGATGCTCCTATCGTCCCGCCGGCGAGGTATGACGTTTCACCGACAACCTCCGCCGTCCTGGCGCAATAGCAAACCACTAACTCCGCTTCGTGCGTCTGGGTTAGTGCCAGCGCATAGCGCAATGCCTGGTCGGCGTCAGCGGACAAATCAGTGGGACAGAGTATTCGCTTGATTCTATTCATCACTTGAGGCCTGGTATAGGCCACCTCCTGCTGAATTGTTCAGAAGCAATGAGTGTGCCGCAGCGACTGCTGGACATTGCTCGGGAACGAGCGACTGCTGAACGATCTGATTAGTGACCCCGCGACCTTTTTCGCAAGCCGCTGCGGAACTTTTCGCAAGAACACCGCTGTCCCGGTAAGATGAGTCGTCAACTGATTTCGCCATTCTCACACTCCGATCGAAGCCACAGGTTTCGGAACCAGTGTTGGCTTCACAACTCAAGAGAACAATGGGAAACCACGACTACCGGCGGACACGCTAACGGGGAGTGATCGATCCTGGCAAGACGTTTCGATGCTTCTCCCCCGAGGAAGGCGCAGTTTCTATTTGCGTGCCTGCGAGCAGGTCCAGCCCAGGATACATCCGGCGAAGGCGCCCAGCCCGACAGCGATTCCTAGCGACTGCCAGGGATGATGTTTGACGTAGTGCGTCGTTTCATCGAGACAATCTTCGCCGGCCTCACGCCCTTGCCTGATCAGGCGTTGTGCTTTCCTTTTACCCAGCTCAGTAAATTCTTCGCACAGCATTTTTCCTTCAGCAGCCTTAGCTGCGAGGTGTGCGAATGTAGATTCTGCATTTTTGTTGTTTTCTACCGTTGTGGTTTGCATTTTCTTACTCCTTCATTAGTTGCAATGTTAGATGTCGGGACAAGTCTCGCCGAAGTTCTGATTTCAGCGGCTTGCTATAGGATCCTCTGTATTGTCAGAGTGACAGTTGCCACCGGACTCTTGGTGCGGTTGTACGAAACCCAAAGGCCCAGACTGTCATAACGCATCATCTTGTACACTGTGCCGTTTGTCTCTGTTTCCAACTCGCCGCCAACGACCGCTCTATAATCCGGCGCACCAATTCCACCCAGGTAATCAACCGAGATCGTTACCACTTTTTGCGCGCGGTCATAGACAATCTGCGCGCTCTCATTTTCGGAGAACACGTAAAAGTCCTGGTCAGTGTTTTTCATTGCCGGCTGGCCGAGTTTGACTCGTGTTTCATCCGCGCTCATGCCGAGACTCACACCCCTGTATTCCGTGTAAAGCGGTTCCTGAGTCACGGCGTCATGATTGGTGGCCTTTATCTTCCGCGCCTGGGCGTTCACGCCGGCACTCATTCCCAGAGCGAATAGGACCACGATTAAGACTCTCCAGAACAATTTGATTTTCAAGTTTCGATCCATCTTTCTTTACCTCCTAACCGGGAACACTGCTGTTTAGCCGCACAACCCTACTGCTTTGAGATGTGGTAACAATCAGCTGCTGTACAGCGTTGTCATACATTGTGATTGGTGCTGACAAACGACTTACCTACCGCCCACACTTCGCTGCCCGCGCGTATCTGCAACACAATTTGCTCGAGCGGGCGCGGCGGTGGTCCATAAATCACCTGACCGGTCCTCGCGTCGTACGCTCCCTGATGACACGGACACTTGAGACAGCGGCGCTTTGAATCGAAGTCGACTGAACATCCGAGGTGCGAGCATTTCCGACTGTAAGCGAGAAATTCTCCATCCTGAGCGCGCACCAGCACTGCCGGATCATTCGCCGTGGGATAACTGAAATAGAGAAACGAACCCGCTGGCACCTGTTCCGCGCCTTCGATTTTTGACGGTGGATAAGCGAGCGACGGAGTTTGACCTCTTGTTGTCTCACCTTCCAGATCGTGCGTCGCCAAACCTAACCCGACTGAAGTCATCACCACTCGATTGCAAAAGGTGCGACGGTTCATCTCCCGGCGTTTGAGCATCTCTACCGTTTTCATGGCAGCATCCATTTCTAACACGCAATGCGTTTGGCTACTCAGGGCTGAATTGCTACTTTCAACACTCCGTTTGTTCGCTCTCCAAAAAGCTCATAGGCGTCGGAAATACTTTCGAGTTCGAAGCGGTGAAAAACGTTTGCTTTCATCTTCATCCTTATCGCCCACACAATGACGCACGTTCAGTAGTGGCGAGCTGCTCGACGTGGAAGGACTGAACTGGTGATGTGCTGACAGGTTTGCCGCCGGCCCACATTTCTAGGCGAAGTCCAATGGCAATCTCGCCGCTTTTGATCGTTGAGTCACGCGAGACAGAACCACAGATCATTGCTTCGACGGGTTCGACAAAGTGACGTCCGCCTTCCACCAATGCACGCCCCATCCCGGGATCGAGAAGGAAGATCCGATATTCGCTGTTGAGCGTTTGCACGCAAATCGTATCGAAGGGTGCAAGCGTCTGCAGCGCCAGGCTCGCCCGTGAGGAATCGGTCTCGGTTGAGTGATCCAGTAGATCGCAGTCTAAAACACGCTGGGGCTTATTTTGGCTGCCGCCGGATAAGCGGTTAGTGCCGGGGCGATGCTGTTCACGCTCCCAGCAGCCAAGGCAGAACGCAATTGCTGGATCGAACTCGAGTTTGGTGTCTTCAATCCACTTGCCACACTTGCTGCAGTTGCCGTACGAACCTGACATCAATCGATCGAGTGCGTCGTCAATCTTGCGCAACCGCGCTTGAAGGAGTTCCCGATGCCAGTTTGTATCGTGCATTGCGGCATCATTTGACATCCCCTGCGGTCCCGGCTGAGTTTCAGAACCGGGGAGAAACTCTTCTTTGACCAGAGCCTCGCAAATGTCTTCTCTTTCGGAGTGCAGGCGATTCCACACCAGCCCCCCGTTTCCTTCAACAGGAATCTCAATCAAACGAATTGAATTTGTGCTCATGGTGCTTGCCTCCATTAAGATCACATAGTCGCCAACTCTCACAATGCAACGAAGATGCCGAGGAAAATTGGGTAAATTCGTTTGGTTGAGGCGTTATCTGGAGTTGAACTGAGGAAAGTTTCGCTTTCTATGTGGAAAAACGCTCAAAAGAACTGCGGTATTTGGACTTCCAGAGGAAGGAATATCCACTGAGGCGGGTCCCGTATTCACTACGAATGCGTAGCCTCCCAATATTTTTCCTGCGCAAGTTTTGCCCAACGCCAGAAGCGGCCCTGTCTAACATTCGCAGGTTCATCGGTCCATATATCTTTGTAAACGTACATACTGTCGCTGCCGCCCTCATCAATGACGAGACTCATCTCATGAATATAGTGTGAGATCGGCTGGTGCCCTTTGATTTCGGCGGCCAGGTTTGTAGCCGCAACCTCGGCCTGGCGTACGGCCATGTGGCCCATCTTAGGACCGCTAAAGTTTACGCAGTCGCCGATTGCATACATTTGTTCAATCCCAACGACGCGCATGGTCGAATCGACATTGATGTACGATTCGTCGTCGGTAAGGCCCAGATACGATGCCACCGGCGATCCCTGGAATGGCGGCAACAGCATCAAGAGGTTGAAGTTAATTCCGTGGCCAGTGCTTGTGATAGCAGCACCAGCGGTAACTCGGTCGATTGGGAAATCGGGTCGGAACTCAATGTGGTGAGCAGTGAGTGCTTTTTTTAGCGCGATGGTGACAGCGGAATTTTCTAAAGCGGGGGGGTCGGGGCTGACGATTGTTATTCTGGCACGGTCACGCTCGCCGCGCTCGTCGAGCAGTCGTGACAACGCGAACGCAGTTTCGTAGACGGGAACCGGTAATCGCGCTCCGGGACACTGACCGATGACCACTCTTCCCTCATGAAACTCAGCGATAGCTTTACCAAACCTGAGCGCTTTTTCTACGCTCAGAAGATGATGGGCGTGCTCAAAGAAACCCGTAATGCGTTCAGTGGCTAACCGCCGACCGAGCGCGAAAATTAGATAGTCGTAGGAAAGGCGCCCCTCAACTTCGCCATGCGCGATCGTTACCTTGCGTTCAAAAGGGTCGATGCGTGCGACTTCCGCCTCAATAAAGTTCACTCTGCGGCTGAGCATGGTCTCGCGCAGATCGAACGAGACATCTTCGCGCTGACACTTCCCGAAGGCCAACCTCACCAGCGCCGGATAAAAGATAAAGCGCCGACTTCGCGACACCAGCGTGATCTGATGCTCGTCACCCAACTCTTTAGCAAGACGTTCTGCAGCTACAACGCCGCCGAAGCCTCCGCCCAGTATCAATACGTTGGCCATTTGCTACCGTCCCTTTTCTTTTACTGTGGCTGGTTCTTGGGTAGCGACTCGGTGGGTAGGGCAACGAACTACCTCAACGGAGCACTTCGCATGCGAAACTATGGATTGCGAGACCGACCCGAGCAGGAACCGCTCCCACGCGCGATATCCATGCGAGCCGACCACGATCAAGTCCGCGCCCCAAAGCTCCGCTTCTTCCAGGATGATCACCCGAGGCGGACCCGCCACAGCTTCACCCTCAATATTTGCTTCGGGTCCTAGTGCGGCTTTGAGTTTTGTTACCGCTTGCTCCACGATCTCTTGCGCATGCTTCGAAGCCGCGCGATCCAGTTCTTCAAAATAGCTCGGCCGTATGGCCCAGGCGTCCGGCGCCGGCGGTATGGGCAGCTCAAACGTCGTGAGCACCCTGATTTTTGAGCCTTCCGGCCATGGTCGGCGGGCGATCTCTTCAACTGCTCTGTTGCTGCATAGCGAACCGTCAACAGCCAATAAGATTTTCATAGACGCTCCTGCACTGGACCGCGGCGCGGCCTCGTCTCGCCTTGAATCTCCAGGAGTTCTGCACCACTCGTACCAGTGATAGGTGTTTTGTTTACGAAGCTTTTGCCGAATCACCATCGGCGATTCAGCGTCAGGTGCGAGGTATTACTCAACTGCCGGGGTTTTTCGCGCACCGGACAGCCAAAGTTTTCTCGCCTGCAAAGAAGCGCGGCGAAATCCTTGTCTTTCAGACGCGAGATGGCGCGATTCAGTTTAGGAAGGAGCGTGGCACAAATAGTGCACCCAGCATCCAATGATGAGATCCGAATTCAAGGATGACGGAGACCACGATGAAAACACGAGAAATACCACGAGCGGAGTGGCGCAGATTTTTCGACAACATAAGCCGCAGACAACAAGGCTGGGAGGTGGAGCTTGAGGTATTTAGCCCGGACATCGGCGACCAAATTGAAGAACGCCACATGTTCCTGACGGGCATTACCGCAGAATTGACCGACAAAGTCGACAAGACCAACAGGGGCGACAAGATCGAGATCATGATGGCGTCAGCGCCGAGCAACCATGTCACACATATGATCTCGACTCCGGTTTTGGTGCAGCTCCAGCAAACAGACCGTGGCATAGATACTGCGCTACGCATCAAGTCTGCTGACGGAATTACCAGCCTGCTCCATTTGCGCTAAACGGATGCCCCGACTCACGCCAGCAGGGTTTTCAACAAGACGCCCGTTGCGTAGGCCAGGACAGCCGCAATCGCCCCGACGAATAATGTAGTGAGGCCTGAACGCCACCAGGAGACCGTGGACCACCGGCTCTTAGCTGAGCCGATGGCGATGAATACAACTGCTGTCATAAGCATAGAGACTTGAAGCGCATTGGTGATTCTGAACAGGAAGGGCAGCAGTGGTACCAGCCCGCAAAAAAGAAACGCGCTGAATGTGCTGAGTGCCGCCATCCAGGAAGAACGTATCTCGCGCGGCAGACCATATTCTTCAGTCAGCATCGTGCTAATCCAACGTTTACGGTCAGCAGTTACCAGCCGGACAATGCGCTCCAAATCCTCACCGGCGAATCCCTTCAACTGAAAAATCTGTCTGACTTCTTCGCGTTCACCTTCGGGTGCCAAATCGATGTGACGATTCTCGATTACCTCCAGGCGACTTAAATCGTCCTGCTCGGCTTTAGTACCTAGGAAGTTACTAGCGGCCATTGAGAAGCCGTCGGCAAACAGGTTAGCAAAGCCAAGAGCCAGGATGATCCAGGGAGAAAGCTGCGCGCCGGCTACACCGCTCACAACTGCAAACGTCGTGACCGCTCCATCGATCCCGCCGTAGATCCAGTCGCGCAGATAGTTATGTGCTGGGCCGGCGGCTAGCCGTTCTTTGATCGCTTCGACCGAGTGTTCATGTTCCATCTAAATCACGTAGCGGTGCGTGTGTCGGGATTCAGGCTGCGAAAGGAAACGCCGCTCGTTCAATTATCGTCTTTCACAACCTCGCCCTCTCTGAATCTTTGCTCATCGCTCTTCCACGCCAGTAATGCGATCGACGATTATGCGAAACACAATGGTGTCCGGCGCACTCGCGTCTCGTGCCATCACCGATCCAACTGGCGTCAGCAGCCGGAATCGAAGAAGCAGCTTGTTCAGGATGGATCGCCGGTCACTCGGCACACGAATTTCCTCAAAGTTGCCATATGCAATAACGCTTCTCCACTTCAGATCATTCTCATTAAGTTCCGCGCTTCCGCCTCCCTCAGTATTCTTGTCATAGCACGCTCCAGCAGCCAGTTGACACCCGCACCTCGCACGGGTTCACCACCCAATGAGTTCGCAATGCGTGTGCCGTTCGAGATTCGCAGGAAGAGCGTTTGCCAAGAGCTGTTGCTGAGAACTCTTTCGCAAACCTGAGTGGTTGTACTCAATGGGAGGCTGATCCATCACCCTAAGATTTTAGGACCTCGGCAAGAGCTTTGAGTAGCTTCTCGGCGGTGTAAGGTTTGCTCAAGAAAACTCTGACTCCTTCAAGTGAAGCCTCGCCTGGTTTGTGGCCCCCGGCCAGACCACTGGCGGCAATGATCTTGATCTCAGGGTTCATCTTTTGCAGCGCCCGAATGGTTGCCGGGCCATCCATAAAAGGCATCATCATATCAGTGAGCACAACCGCAATTTCGTTCTTTCTGTCCGCATAAAGCGCTACGGCTTCAGTGCCGTCGCTCGCCGTGAGCACCTCGTAGCCAAAGGACTCAAGCGTGCCGCGAGTTATCTCGCGAATCGCCTCTTCGTCATCAACTACCAGGATCAACTCGCCATTACCAGTGGAAAGATCCGTTTGTAAAGCGCCTGCTTCGACCGTTCCGGGCGCGTCGAGAGCCGGAAGGTACAAAGCAAACTGACTTCCCTTATGGACTTCGCTATAGACGTTCATGAAGCCGCCATGGCTTTTTACGATTGTCAGCGCAGTTGAGAGTCCCAG
>Ga0137373_10007989_pt1 | contig 11204 bp, 9 predicted proteins | sample SagtaG_5_FD_104912 | JGI IMG/M metagenome (GOLD analysis project Ga0137373, IMG submission 104912) | Vadose zone soil microbial communities from Sagehorn Ranch, Mendocino, California, USA - Sage1_R_80_16 metaG | ecosystem: Environmental > Terrestrial > Soil > Vadose zone | place: USA: California...
CCATGACCGGGTCTCCGGTGCGCGGCCGACGGTCCTCAGGACTGCTTCGCTCTTCGTCGCAGTCCCTCATCCCTTGGGCGGGGGCCAAAGAGCGTGAGCAGGCACGGAAGGTACGTACCGTCAGTAGACGAGCAGCGCTCGATCAGCTGTCGGCGACCGATCGGGAGATCGTGGCCGTGCTCTCCGAGCATCGCGTGGCGACGACCCAGCAGATCTCGTCGCTCCTGGAGCTCCCCGAGCGGACGGCCCGCTACCGGCTCGATCGCCTATGGAAGCTCGGGATGTGCGGGGGCCGCCAGCCCTACGCCGACCAGGGCTCGGCGCTGTACCACTGGTGGCCCTCGCAACGGCCACGCAGGCGCGGGCGCCCCACCCAGCCCATCACGTGGAGGACGGGATAGGAAGGGGCGGGGGGCCGAAAGTGGTACAGGCGTACCAAGCCGGGAACCGGCTGTCTCGGCGTGTGGCTACGCCCGCCTAAGTTCGAGCACAGGAATGGTGCGGACTCCAGCAGTCTGGCGTTCGTATTCCGCAAAGCCTGGGTAACGCCGCGCTTGCTCAGCGTAGATGCGGTCGCGTTCAGCGCCGGTCAACTCGCTGACGGTCACTTCGTAAGTCTCGGTTCCGCGTTCGACACTGCCGTCACCGGCGGCGGTCAAGTTGTAGAACCAGTCCGGGTTGGTGGGTGCTCCGCCTTTGGTTGCGAAGACGTAGATGATGTCCGGCTCGGTGCCGTGCGGGAGGTACATCGTCGGAGTGACGTACTCCCGCCCGCTCGTGCGGCCTCGGTGATGCAACAGGACAATCGGGGCGCCTTCGAACGTCCCGCCGACCCTACCCTCGTTCGATCGGAACTCCGCGATCGTCCCTGCATTCCAGTCGCTCATGTCGCACTCCTGTCGTTCTTCATCTCGCACATGCGCCCGGACCCGGTCGTTCTGCCTTTCGCTAGGCGGCCACGCGTTGAACGCGGTCGAGATGCGCCGACAAGAGCTGTCCGGCTCTGTCCAGCGCCGCGGCCCCTTCGTCGAGGATCGGGTGATACGCCTGGAAGACGTGGGGCACCCCGGGGGTGATGTCGAGCGTGACCTCGACGTCGGCGGTGGCGGCTTGTCGCGCGAGGCGGATGGCGTCCTCGAGGAGAACCTCGTGAGTTCCGGCCTGGATGATCAAGGGCGGCAGCCCGGACAGGTCGGCGAAGACGGGGCTGATGAGGCCGAGTGCGGCGTCTTGTCCTGACGTGTAGTCCGGGACTCGGGCTTGGAGGGCTTCCAGGCTGAGCAGCGGGTCGACCTCGCGCATTGTTTCCAAGGTCGTCCCGGCCAGGGTGAGATCGACATACGGCGACATGACGTAGGCCGCCGCGGGCAGGGGCAGCCCGTGATCGCGGGCGTTGACCAGGGTGGCGATGGCGAGGCCGCCGCCGGCGGACTCGCCCACGAAGGCGATGTCCGAAGGGGCGATGCCGTCGTGCAGGAGGGCTTCGTAGGCGGCAAGAGAGTCGTCAACGGCTGCCGGATATGGGTGCTCGGGGGCGAGCCTGTAGTCGACGGAGATGGCCTTGGCGTCCGTCCGCCGGCCGACCTGCGAGGCCAGGTCAGCGGCGAGGAAGGCGTCCCCCATCACGTACACGCCGCCGTGGAAGTAGAGAACAACGTGGCGAGATTCGATCCCGTCGACCGTGATCTCGGCGGTTGGCACGCCGCCCAGCGCGGCTGCGGTCACGGTCACGTCGGCCGGCAGCGGTTGCGCCGAGAGCAACTCCTTTAGCAGTCGCCGTTGCTCGTTGACATCGCTGTCGGTGGGGAAGGCTGACTGTCGCAGGATCGCGTCAAGGGTCTCTCGCTGCTCGGTGCTCACAGGGGATCTCCCTTCGGTTGGACGCTGCCGTCCATCAGGGGTGCACGTAAGACCCGTAGCCGAGGTCGAGGCGGATCGACTGCATCACCGCGAACGTCGTGCTCTCCGTGAACACGTCCGCGGCCGCGAGCACACCGGTGTACTTCTCGATCACTGGCGCAGCGGCTGTGGCGGTGACGTCGTCGAGGTAGCCCTTCACCGCTGCCCAGGCGTTCTCGCCGTACTTCTGGAAGTAGGGAGTCGGATCGACGGTTTCGATCGCCTTCCTCGAGTTGTCGGCGATGTCCGCGATGTACTGCTGATGCAGCGTCACGTCGTCCCGCGTGCCGAGCCGGCCGTTGTGACCGCCGATGTAATGCTTCCACGAGTACGCGAGCGCGTTCGCCGGTGCCTCGACGTAGCCGGGGATGTCCTCGGTCAGGTTCGAGTGGTAGATCGGCGCCCAGCCCGGATTGACGATGTCGATCAGCATCAGCGTGTCGTGGTCGGGCAGGTGGATGAGGATGTTGTCGGGTGAGTGGTTGGGGCCGTGCCAAGCCAGGTCGATGCGTTCGCCCCCGATCTCGAGCGTGCGGCGATCCTGGAACGTCTCCTCGTTCGGCGGTCGGGCCGGATCGTCGTCGCGCAGCAGCAGTCGCCGCGTCTCTTCGTGCCCGATGCGCGTGACGTTCTTGTCGAAGAGCGACGACGCACCGACGTGGTCGGCGTGGTGGTGGGAGTAGATCAGGTGTGTCACCTCGTTGCTGACCCCGTTGGCCGCGGCGATCTCGTCCACGGCCCGCCGGATGTTGGCGCCGATCGTCGGCGGCGCGTCGAGCAGCACGACTCCCTCTGATGTGATGAGGAACGCCGACTGGTAAGTGCCGTCGGTGACCCAATAGAGGTTCCGCTCGACACGTCCGACGTGGTAGCCCTGCTCGTTGAGAGCCGGGCCGACCGCCGCCCGAGGCACGGGCGCGTAGTCAGGGAGCGCGGTCGCCGGATCCGTGGACGTCCCCGTCGTCGTTTCGCTGGTGCTCATCCCGTGCTCCTTTCCTGATCGATGCCCGCTGGCTGGTCAGCTCGCCCACGGAAGCGAGATCGCACCTGCCTGGCTGAGGATCGCGGCCAGATCCTCGAAGGCCCACTGTTCGCTGATCCGTCCGTCGTCCGTGACCCGATAGATGTCGACGGCGTCCCACTGGATGCGTCGGTCGGTCGCCGGAACGCCGAGCAGGTTGCCGGTGTGCGTCGCGCTGACGACGAGCCGCAGCGCGACAAGATCGCCGCTCGCGATCACGTCCTGTTCGCCAGCATCGATGTCCGTAAGCGCGCCGATGAACCCCCCAAGGATGGGGACGACGGTGTCGACGCCGCTCACCGTTCCAAGCGCGCCACCGTGCCATACGACGTCTGCTGTGAAGAAGTCCCGGGCACGTTCCGGGTCGTGACCGTTGAAGACGCGGGCAACGAACTCGCGAGCGGTGGCCACACGCTGGTCCACCTCGACCGTCTCGCTCATGCCATTCCCTCCTCCGTGTGCTGTCCTGTGAGGGATGGTGGCTCAGAGGGTCGGGGGTTGGCATCCGGGAATTCCTTAGTCTGCCCCCCGAGTTGTGGTCTACGGCATGATGAGCGGAACGTCATCCCGGATCGAGGGGCCGCCCCGAGTGGGATTGCTGGGCAGGCAACGCGAGCGCGAGGCGCTCGAGCGGTTGCTGGAGGTCGCGCGCGGTGGACGCGGTGGGGTCTTGGTGATCCACGGCGACCCGGGCGTCGGCAAGACTGCCTTGTTGGAGCACACGATCGAGGCGGGGCCGGACTTCCGGGTCGTGAGGGCCGGTGGGGTCGAAGGAGAGATGGAGCTTGCGTTCGCGGCGCTCCAGCAACTGTGCGCCCCGATCCTCGGGCTCTCGGAGCGCTTGCCCGATCCTCAGCGCGAGGCCCTCTCGGTCGCGTTCGGACTGAGCGCCGGCCGACCCCCGGATCCGTTCCTGGTCGGATTGGCGGTCCTCGGCCTCGTGTCGGAAGCGGCTGAGGAACAACCCCTCCTCTGCCTGGTCGACGACGCTCAGTGGCTCGATGGGTCGTCGGCTCGAGCACTTGCGTTCGTCGCTCGCCGTCTTCTGGCGGACAGGATCGCGATCGTGTTCGCCGCCCGCGAACCGGGGGACGTGCTGGCGGGGTTCCCACAGGTGCACGTCGGGCCGTTGGGGCACCGTGATGCGCGGGCCCTTTTGGAGTCCGTCCTGCCAGGTCGACTGGATGACCGAGTGGTGGAGCGGATCGTGGTCGAGACGCGCGGGAATCCGCTGGCACTCTTGGAGCTGCCGCGCGGCTTGTCGCCGGCGCAGCTAGCAGGCGGATTCGGTTTGCCCGCGTCGCTGCCGTTGTCAGCAGGGATCGAGGAGAGCTTCAGGCGTCGTCTGGCGAAACTGCCTCGGGACGCGCGGCGCCTGCTGCTGCTCGCCGCCGCAGACCCGCTCGGCGATCCTGCGCTCGTCTGGCGGGCGGCTCAGCGGCTCGGGGTCCCCGAGTCGGCCGCGCGCGCGGTCGAGTCAGAGGGCCTGTTGTTCCTGGGGGAAGGGGTGGCGTTCCGCCATCCGCTCGTGCGCTCCGCGGTGTACGGCGCGGCCGCGCCGAACGAGCGGCACGAGGCTCACCGCGCGCTGGCGGAGGCAACGGATCCCCAGATCGACCCGGACCGTCGCGCCTGGCACCGTGCGCAGGCGGCGTCCGTGCCCGACGAAGAGCTGGCCGGCGAGCTCGAGCGCTCCGCTGCGCGGGCACAGGCGCGTGGCGGCTTCGCCGCCGCCGCCGCCTTCCTCGAACGCGCGGCCACGCTGACACCCGCCCCAGCTCGTCGCGCGCAGCGCGCGTTGGTCGCGGCTCAGACGAAGTTCCGCGCTGGCGCGCTGGACGACGCCATCGGTCTGCTCTCTTCGACCGAGGCCGGCTCGCTCGACGAACTCGATCTCGCGCGAGTCGACTTGCTCCGCGCGCAGATCGCGTTCGTCTCAACGCACGGCAGAGATGCGCCCGAGCTGCTGCTCCGCGCCGCCGGCCGGCTCGCGCCACTATCACAAACGCTCGCCTGTGAGAGCTATCTCGAGGCCCTCTCGGCGGCGATGTTCGCGGGACGGCTGGCGGCGCCGGGCGCAAGCGCGCTCGATGTGGCTCTGGCCGTGAAGGCCGGCACGCGTCCGCCCGTTCTCGTCGGCCTCGAGTTGTGGCTCGACGGACTCGCGACGCTGTTTACCGACGGCTTCGAGGCGGCCGTTCCGATCCTGCGCCGGGCGCACAAGGGGTTCGACGCTGGCGACATGCCCGCGAGTGAGCAAGTGCGTTGGAAGTGGCTCGCGACTGTCTTGTCCGTCCATATGTGGGAGGACGTTCGCTGGCAAGCGATCTCCGAAGCGCACGTGCGGATCGCCCGGGAAGTGGGCGCGCTCAGCGAACTTCCGCTCGCGTTGAACCAGCGTGTGTACGCGCATCTCTTCGCGGGCGAGCTGAAGGCGGCGGCGTTGCTCGTCGATGAGATCCGGGCGGCGAGCGAGGCAACAGGCAGCAACCTGACGCCGTATGGCGCGGTGGGACTCGCCGCACTTCGCGGCCGCGAGCCCGAGGCGATACCTCTGATCGACGAAAGCCATCAGGACGCGACGAGGCGAGGTGAAGGAGTCGGACTGTCGGTGCTCGACTGGGCTCAGGCCGTGCTGTACAACGGCCTGGGCCGTTACGATGAGGCACTCGCGGCTGCGCGACGGGTCGTTGAGTATCCGCATGACCTCAGCACCTCTAACTGGGGGATGGTCGAGTTGATCGAGGCTGCGGTCCGAGCCGGAACACCCGAGCTGGCCGCGGATGCCAGCTCGCGTCTCGCGGAGGTGGCCAAGGTGAGTGGGACGGACTGGGCTCTCGGGATCGCGGCGCGCTCGGAGGCGCTGGTCGTAGAAGATCAGCGAGCCGAGGAGCTCTATGTCGAAGCGGTCGAACGACTCGGTCGGACTCGGATCGCGGTCGATCTCGCTCGTGCCCACCTCCTCTACGGTGAGTGGCTCAGACGTCAACGCCGGATGGTCGATGCACGAAGGCAACTGCGGACGGCGCACGACCTCTTTTCGGACTTCGGGATGGAGGCCTTCGCCGAGCGCGCACGCATCGAATTGGAAGCGACCGGCGAGCATGTTGGGAGGCGGCCCGTTGACAGCCTTGGACAACTGACGCCGCAGGAGGCGCAGATCTCCCGCCTCGTCGCGGACGGACATACGAACCGAGAGATCGCCGCTCAACTGTTCATCAGCCCAAGCACTGTCGAGTACCACCTCCGCAAGGCGTTCCGGAAGCTCGATGTGAAGTCACGCACGCAGCTTGCTCGCCGCATCTCGTAGGCCCGCCCCCTGGAGAGAGGAAGCGACACATGCCCATGATCGATGTCTACGCGGCCGCCGGCACGTTCGGTGACCAGCACGCGTTGGCTCAGAAGCTGGCCACCGAACTGATGACGATCGAGCAGGTGCCCGACATCCCGATGTTCCGCAAGAACACTGCCGCCTTCGTACACGAACTGCCGCCGTCGAGCCTCTCAAACGTCGACGGAGACACCACCTACGTCCGCGTCCAGGTCCTGACGAACGCGGGCGCTCTCGATCGCCACAAGCAGCTCGCTGTGGTCGAGCGGCTTTCGGCGATCATCGCGGAGGCGGCCGTCGATCCGTCGCTCGTCGACCGCACCTGGGTCTTGCTGACGGAGGCACCTGACGGCGGATGGGGCCTCGCCGGACACGCGAACACGAACCAGGAGCTGATCGCTGCGGCCCGAGCTCAGATCGCCGAACTGCAATCTGAGGACGACGGATGAGGCGACCGACAAGTGTTGAGATCTGAGACCGTCGAGAGGTTGAGGCGTGGGCGCGGAGGTGGCGTCGAGAGAAGCCCTGGCTAGGGTTGATGGCTACTAAAGGGACTGCAGGGAGGAAGGGGTTGACGGGGGCCTAGTAGGCCTGACTAAAGTCGCATCGGCAACCATCAACCGAAGGGGCGGTGACGAGAATGGCTGCTGAGGGTCCGACGATCGTCCTCGTTCACGGTGCCTGGGCTGACGCGACGGGCTTCGATGCCGAGATCCGCGCCCTGCGCGGCCGCGGGTACACCGCCATCGGGTTCGGCAACCCGCTTCGCGATCTCGCTGGTGACGCCGCCTATCTGGCCGAGTTCCTGCGCACCCTTAGCGGTCCGATCGTGCTCGTCGGCCACTCGTACGGCGGCAATGTCATCTCCACCGCCGCCATCGACAATGATCAGGTCCGAGCGCTCGTCTATTTGAACGGCTGGATGTGCGACGTGGGCGAGAGCCAGCAGCAGCTCCTCGAGAAGTTCGAAGGCAGCCTTGTAGGGCCTTCGATCAGGCCTGTCCCGTTTACCAACCCGGACGGCAGCGAGGGCACCGACCTTTACCTCGCCCCCGAGGCATTCCGAGAGGCTTTCGCAGCCGATGTCGATCCTGAAAAGGCCGCCGTGATGGCAGCGGCGCAGCGGCCATACGCGGCCGCCGCGTTCGCAGCAACGCCGTCGGCTCCGCCAGCGTGGAACACATTGCCGTGCTGGTATCTGCTCGGTACCGAGGACAAGGCGATCCCGCCGGAGCTCCAGCGCTTCATGGCCGAGCGCGCCAACGCGACGATCGTGGAGGTGCCAGCTTCGCACGTCTCGTTCGTGTCCCAGCCCGAGGCCGCGACCGAGCTCATCCTGCAGGCCGTCGTGGCGACCGCCGCAGCTGGCTAACAAGCCCTCTGTATCAGCAGAGAGAGCGGCACGCGCCGATCGCGCTCACCGGACTGTCGGAGTACTACCTCTGGAAACTACAACGAGGGCAAGGTCGACTTCATCCCCGATTCTGGGAACCAATCGTGCAGCATGGCTTGCATGCATGGCAAGACTTCCCGCTCGTAGACCCCTGGATCTTCCACGGGGCCGTGTTCCCGCTAAGTTTCCGAACCCCGGTAATCCTGAAGATCGAGCTTGGACGAAGCCCTCCCATGGTTTCCAGGACGCGCTGCGTGACCTCTCCCGCGAAGCTGCGCTTGATCTCCATGCCCGCTCGCTCGAACAGCTCGGCAAGCAGGGCATCGATGGATAGAGGCGATAGGCCCAAAGTCGTTTCGCTTACATGTTTGATTAGGTCGAAGCCACGTGGCTGGACTCGAAGAGCACCTGGATCGGCCGGTGTGAGAGCCCTAGAGAACCAATCGTTTAGATCACGAAGCAACGGGAGGCGGAGTGTTGTCTCTCCGGGTAGGGCTGTGGGGGTCGACTCAATAGCCCACGCCCAATACTGCCATTCCCGTGATCGACTTATCTCAGCTTCAGAGAATGGTCTGGAGCTCAGATCAGCCGATACATATGGGCCACCATAACGTTCATCGAAGGTCGCAAGGACGGCCCTAGGTTCCGCCGTAGGTGGCAGATTCCCCAATGTTGGTTGAATCCAGGTGTAGTCATTTAGCGAGCCGACGACAAGTTTGGCCGATCCCTTAACCAGATCCGCAATCACCTCGGGTACTTCGTCGCGGTCCCCACCAAGGCCTTCGCCAAATCCGCCAGGCTGCCAGATCTCGAACCACCGTTCGGAGTCCGCTCCCCATCTGGATGGACGGCTCAGCAATCGCTTCAGGTGAGACTCGACAAGGGGTAGGTATGGGTCAATGTTGTCGCGGGGGATGAAGATGACGTCTGCGCCCGCTGCTCTGAGGTTCCAAAAGAAGGTCAAGTGGTCCACCTTTACGCCGTCTCCGATGACGCAGCCCGAATCAAGGGATAGTGCTTCCGTGGCGTGATGTGTCAGTCCGAGAGTGGTGGCGGTGATTGGCCAGAGTCCCTCATGCCATTCCGTTCGCGGCGACTCCGTATCGAGATCCACGAGCGTAGCTTTGGTCGATCGACGGAAGCCTTCCTCGAGGATGAATCGCTGGCTGACGCTAAGACATCAACCTGAAAACGCCGTACGATCGTTTCGATCCAAGGGCTTTCGCCAGCGGATACCGGAAGGATGGGATTGTGAAGCCCGCCCCATAGGCCGGTGCAGACACTCACGGCCTCAATGAAGTCCTCGGCCGACTTCGCCCTCACAAGAAGACCGACACGAACCGGTCGATGTGCGACCGTCATACTGAATGAGGGCATCGTCACCTCCTCAAGTCAGATGTTAGGCGGTGGCGGCCTACGGCGAGCCGATCGGCAACATATGGCCTGTACCACTTTCGGCCCCCCGCCCCTTCCTATCCCATCACGTGGAGGACTGCCTCCTCCCCCTCAAACAGACGGTCCGTCACCCCTTCGAGCCGCCGACAAAGCTCCACGTAGACCGGCCCGGGACGCAGGCGGCGGGCGCCCGGGGCGCGTGGACATAACCGTCGCGCGCGTGAAAAAAAGCGACCCGAACTCGGCCACTCAACGTATTCGCTCAAGTCCCCGCCGAGTCCCGCCCCTCGCGCGTTTCTGGAGCCACTGAACCGGAATCCGATCGGAACTGGGTGGGACTCCGCCGCGACAGTTCCGCTGCATCTCCAGCACTCCGGGGGAACTCGGCGGGAACTGCGGCATGGCACCTTTACGCATCGTCGGGACCGCGAACCGCCGGCGTGGAGGAAATGCGGAGTCCGACTAGAGACGATATCGACGAGATTCGGCCCTGAAGCCGAGACTTAGGGCCGGCTTCGTGAGGCTCAGGCGCCCCGTGATGGCGAGGACCAGGAGATCGAGCTGGCAGCGCCCAACTTCACCCAACTCGCCCCCGAGGAGGGGGCCGAGGCCGTCCGCCTCCTCGCCGCCCTGATTCGCGCCGTCCCGGTTCGACCTCTCGACTCCACGTTTCCTCCCCGCCGGAAGTCTTCCTCCCGAGGGAACCTTGCCGATGGCTCGCCGTCGGTTCCGATGGACAGGGGCAAGGCCGCGTCAGGCGACGACGCAGGTCGCAGGCCATGACCGGGTCTCCGGTGCGCGGCCGAAGGTCCTCAGGACTGCTTCATTCTTCCTCGCAGTCCTTCGAACCTTCGGGGGGGCCGGTAGGTCGTGAGCGGGCACGGAAGGTGCGTGCTGTCAGCAGGCGAGTGGCACTCGATCAGCTCTCGGCGAGGGACAGAGAGATCGTTGCCGTGCTCTCGGAGCATCGTGTGGCGACGACGCAGCAGATCAGCACGGTGCTGGAACTTCCCGAGCGCACGACCCGGTACCGGCTCGATCGACTGTGGAGGCTCGGGATGTGCGGTGGTCGCCAGCCCTACGCCGACCAGGGCTCGGCTCCCTACCACTGGTGGCCCTCCCGGCTTGCCGACGCCTTCCATCGGGGGAGAGCGCTCCCTCGGGGAGGCGAGCGGGAGGAGCCCCAAGAGCAGTTCCTACGCCACGCCGCGGCGATCACCGGCCTGTACGTGGCGCTGGTGAGGCTGGTGCCCTCCCTCGGGTGGGAGCTGCTCGCCTTCTCTCGGGAGGTGGAGGCCCGGGAGGAGTTCACCCTCAAGGAGCGGCTGGCGGCGATCGTGCCCGACGCGTTCGTGGTCGTCCGGGAGGGCGAGGCGGAGTGCCATGTCATGGTGCAGATCGACCGGGGCACGATGTCGATCCCGCGGCTCTCGAGGAAGCTCTCGCTGTACCTGGCGTGGGTGGCCTCCGGCGTGTGGCAGGAGCGCCATCCGTACGTGCCGGCGCTGCTCGTGCTGACCACAACGCCCCGGCGAGTGGGGCAGTTTGTGGCCAAGGCCGAGGAGCGGTGCCGGGCCGAGTCCCGGACGGCTCAGACACACTCCGGCGCCATGGCGATCCTTCACATGGTGATCGCGGCAACGGACTGCGTGGAGCGCCCGGAGACCGCCGTGGCCGATCCGGTGTGGAGGAAACGGGGAGGCGTCGAGGGACTGCGCCTGGCCGACCTGCTCCGCGAGCCGTGGGAGCGGTGGCAACGGGAAACGGCTAAGCGGGCCGCCGCAATCGAGGAGGCAGATCGTCACCGGAAGGCGTTCCTTCACTCGGAGGAGCTTCGGCAGACTGTCCACGCCCTATACCTGCGCTTCGGCGGGATCAACACGTACGACGAGCACCTCCGACCCCTAGCCAGCGAAGACCGTGCGGCGCTGGAGCTGCTGCTGCACGAGACCGAGGCCATGACCGGCCTGGAGCGGCAGGCCTGGGGCTTCTTCGCCCGGCGGACCGCCCTGGACGGGCTCGGCCGGCCGCACGCCGTCCACGAGGAGATCACGATGAGCCCCGAGGAGCGGGAGGCGATTTCCTCGCTCCGCGATGCCTGGTTCGCCCGCCAGCGCGAGTTCGTCGCCTCGCTGCACGCCCGCTACCCGTACCTGCCGTGGGTC
>Ga0137373_10007993_pt1 | contig 11201 bp, 12 predicted proteins | sample SagtaG_5_FD_104912 | JGI IMG/M metagenome (GOLD analysis project Ga0137373, IMG submission 104912) | Vadose zone soil microbial communities from Sagehorn Ranch, Mendocino, California, USA - Sage1_R_80_16 metaG | ecosystem: Environmental > Terrestrial > Soil > Vadose zone | place: USA...
CCTCGAGCGGCTGCTCGCGCACGTGGGACTCGCACACCGTCGAGCCGAGCTGACCGAGCTGATGTGCGCGTGCGTGTTCGGCGGCGCCACGCAGTTGCCGGACGTCAAGTATGGCTTCAGTTACTCGGTCCTGCCCGGCGCACAGAAACCGGCAGTCTCGGTCTTCGCGTACGCGGCAGACTTCATCGGTGGCGACGGCTTCGTCCGTCACCAGCTGCTGTCGGTCGCGCGCGCCCGCGGGTGGCAGCTGGGCAGCTATCCCGAGTTGTCTGCGCCGCTGGGCCATCAGTTCACGCGGGCGATCTATCACAACACGGTTGGCTTTGTGGTCACTGGTGCACCCGAGCTCGGGCTGCACGTGTCCGTGAGTCCGCCACCACCGATTCAGTAGGAGCCGTGATGTCGCTGTCCAAACTGGTTCCCGTGGCGAGCGAGGCGAGACGCAACGAACTCGGCGACGCGTTCATCAATTCCGATCCAGGGCTATCGAACGCGGTGGTGCTCGACAGCGCCAACGGCGCCCAGGCGTTTCTGCCGAGCTATCGCAGTGCCACGCAGAGCGTGGACGGTGCCGAAGCCTTCAGCATGCGCCTCGACAACGACGGCACGCTGCAAGTGTTCCTCGAAGCGGTCGCCCCGCCGCCCATCGCCAACAAGGTTGGCGCTGCGCAGGCGCACGTGGCTGGAACATCATTTTGCTTGACTCTCAAGCAGGACAGCGGTGCGAGGCGCATCCCCGTGCCCGTGCGCGATCAGGGCGGCAACAACCTCTGGCTCGTCTCGGTTCGATTGACCGCGGACGTACTGAAGCTCGCGCGCACGATGTTGTTCGACAGCAGTCCCAACGCCTGCATCGAGGTCAGCCAGACGGTGCGCATCGCGGCGCCGCTCAGCGAGACGTTCGTTACCCAGAACTGGTCGAACGACGCCATCAAGAACAAACTGCTGGAACTCCTCGCCGGAATTCCAATCGACTCAGCGGCCAGGTTCTACAGAAATGCTAAGGATGCAGCCGCGATGCGCGGGGACGACTACGCGAGCGAGTTCATGCTGCTCGACTGCACGTATACGGAAGAGGTTGCGCTACCCACTCTACCGGGCTTCGTGCAGTGGCCAATCACCTGGAATGGCCGCGTGTACAACTATTATCAGGACAATCAGGAGCGGAGCAGCGTCTTCTTCCTGCCCGATCGCTTCGAGATTGCCGTTGGTCCAGCCGGCGCCGCGGCGGTGTCGCTGCTTCAGTTGTCGATACCGGAGGGCGGCGGTGTCGAGGGCACCCGGGCAACGTTTGGTGTGTTCGGGCGGCCCGTTGTGGAGTTCGAGCGCGTGGACCAGGCGAAGCGCTACCTGCGCGAGAAGATCGGGCCCTCCACCGATTTGGCGTCCCTCCAGGATGCGCGCGGCGTGTCGACCACGTTCACGCAGTCACTGCCGTCAGCAAGCGGCGCCTCGAGCCAGCCGCAAATTCAAAGCAATGCCCACATCGACCTCAGTGCTGGCCTGCGCAACGAAGTCAGCCTCACCTTCGCGGCGTTTCAAGCGGTGTGGGCTGCCATCTTTAGTGAAAGTGCCGAGAACCCGCTGTTTCTGGGTTGGGTCGACGTCAAGCTGTCGAGCGGACGGTATGCCGATCAGGTTAGCTTCAATGCGCGCCTGCCGAAGCAGCAGGAAGGCAACTTCTTCGACACCATCCTCGACCAGTCGCTCGACCGTGAGTATTCGACCACGCTGACCGTCAAGACCTTCGCGTCCATTTTCGCGAATCCCGCGGACGAGGTATTGGAGCTGTCGTTGACATTCGGCCCCAACACGGTCGTCACAATCCCGCCGCCGGCGGCAAGCAACCCCGCGAAACTGCTCGACAATTCGGTGGAGGTGAAGCGCTCCATTTACGACATCGTGCTCGGCAACCAGAACGCCGGCACGTACCACTATACCCTCCGCGTCGCCCGTGGCGACGGGACGGTTGCTCGCTCCGACCTGAAGAGTGAAGAAAGCACAATCTACGTGACACCCGCGCTCGTCAGCGCGTGTAAGTAACAGGGAGGCTGCGCATCATGGCAGGCAGGAAGCTGTTTACCAACATCAGCCCGTATCGATCCGATGTGACTCTCGTGATCCGGCGCAGTGAAGACCCGCGAAATACGGCCGGCACCACGGATTTCTCGTTAGAGCCGCGCCAGTCGGCCTGGCATGAATATGGAGACAAGGTCAACATCTACTTGAACGGCATTAAGCTCGTGTCAATGTTCAAAGGTGAGGTCATCGGCCAGCAGCACATCGTGATCGTGCGCGGGTCCGAGCTGGACAATCACCTGAACACGAAAAACGCCGTGGATTTCACGTTCACCAACGGCAGCATTGTCGTTTCGACGCGTCAGGTCAATTGAGCGTTCTTCGGAGGACTGACACGATGGCGCCCCACAAAACACTTATCAATCGAACTGGCTACCCGCTCGACGTGGTCCTGATTGTCCGCAAAGGGGACCATCCATCACTGACTGCCGGAACGGTCAACGTACAGCTGCCAGCCGGTCCGGACCACGAGGACATGAAGGCGGACGAACGCAGCGTGCAGACGGTGACGTACGGGAACGCCACCAACATCTACTTGAACGGGCTCGAGCTCAGCCTGGAGGCCGAAGGCGCCACCCAGTCGCGGCGGCGCATCGTCGCCGAGCGTGGCATGGACCTCGACAACGCGCTGAACATGTTCGACACGATCGAGTTCCGCTTCGACGGCAAGGAGATCGTGTTCACGTCGAGCAATGCGGGCAGTACCCCGCCAACCTGGAAACTTACCCCGGTGCCCTGAGGGCGCGGCGGTCAGAAAGTGCTGATCCAATCCATGGCCGCGACGCCGTTTCCCCTGGAGGCGCCAGCTCGACCACCTCCGTACCCATCCTGGTCGACCAGGGCGCCACTGCCACCTTGCCCGGCTCGGCAGTCTCCCGAGACGAGCAGGCGGAGGCACAAGAAAAGCTCCAAGATACCAGGCCGCGTTGGATGCCTGGCCGACGCGTCGGCGGGCTATTTGACCGAAAGTGAGATTGTTTCGACATGCCATTTATTTCTGAAATCCTTCTGTCAAAGCAGGATTGGGACAGGCTTCTCAAGGCTGACAATGCCTCGAAAGCCCGATCGGGGTTCGACGCGCTGATGAAGACCGGCCGCATGGGCGCCGTGGTCTACAACCGCGACAAGAACACCGGCGCTTGCCACTTCAACTTCGTCGTCGTCGGCGCCGCGGCTAAAGATCAGGCCAAAGCGCGCCAGAAGCTCAAGCTGCTGGTCTCAGAGGGCAGGGCCAACCGACAGCGGCACCTGGAGGAGCTGTTCGGCGGCGACTGGGAGGCCACCCTGAGCGAGGGCTTGCCGAACTAGCCGCCTACGAGGTGTTCACGTGCGGCGGACGTGGTCCCGCCCGTCAGGCCGCCGCCGTTACAGCACCAGAGGAGAACGATATGGCAACGCTAGAGGACGTATGGCAGATCCGCTGGAATGCCATCAACTCTGACATCCCGTACTTGCCAGATGGCGGCATCGCGGTGTTCTGGCGCGAGCATCCGGAGCTTAGCTCGCCGCTGGGTGGCGAGCTCGGCCCCGAGGACGGCAGCGTCGCACAGGCCTTCGCCAACGGAATTGTGCGCTGGTCGCCGGAGACTGGCGCCGAGCAGGTGTCGGCTTAGCCCCATGGCAGCCACGTTGCTGATCCAACAGCAACGCCGCCGCGGTCAACCCAGGGAGCGGGCACACCAGACCGTGCAACGACGGCAGTTCGATCCCGAGACGCCGACCGTCTTCCAAACGGGCTCGTGGCAGTGCAGCGCAGCGAGCACCGCATGGCTCCTGCGATCGCTGGGCGATCCACATTCGCAGGAAGACGTCGTGGCCCTACTTGGGCCGGGGCACATCAGCCCGGAGCTCGGCCTGCACTTCGGCGACGGCCGCGCGCTCGTGGCGCTCCTGGAGCGCAGCGGCCTGCTGGCCGCGAACGCGTTCGTCAGCTTCGAAGACGTGTTGGCCAGGGCTGGCCAGCGGCCGCTGGCGATGGGTGGCGCCGGGTTTTATCACTGGGTTGGCGTGCGGGGCCGCGACGGTGACACCCTGCTGCTGGCCAACCCCGGCCCCGGCTGGCGCGGCATTCATCAGACGCTGACCCGCAGCGAATTCGAGGCGCTCGGACCGTTTGCCGCGGTCTGGGTCCTGCAGGAGTAAGCGATGCTGACCCTGCTGCAGCAACAGGCTGCGCACGGCGCAGCCAGGGCAACGCCATCGATCAGCGGCGTGCGAGACGCGCTGCCTGGGCTTGCCTTCGACCCGTCCACGGCGGACATCGCTGCCTGCATCGGCTGCGACGAAGGGACTGTCGCACGGTACTGGCCGGCGCTTCGCGCGGCGCTGATCGAACACGGCATCACCGAATCGGCCGGGGTTATCGCAGCGCTGGCGACGGTCCGCATCGAGGCGCCGACGTTCGAACCAGTCCACGAATACGGTGGCCCGAGCTATTGGGCCCAGGATGGAGGCCGTGGCGATCTGGGCAACGTCGAGCCGGGTGACGGTGTGCGCTATCACGGCCGCGGATTCATCCAGCTGACGGGTCGAGCCAACTACCGCTGGTATGGGCGACTGCTCGATGTGCCACTGGAAGCCGACAGAGACCTGGCGCTCGAGCCCGACGTCGCCGCGCGTATCTTCGCCAGGTACTTCAGCGAACGGGGTGCCCACCACTTGGCAGCCGCCGGTGAGTGGACAGCCGCGCGCACCAAGGTCAACGGTGGGACCAACGGACTGGCGCACTTCCTGTCACTGGTCGAGAGCCTGCAACGGCTGTGCTGAGCCGCACTATGTGTACGGTACCGGCTCGCACTCCGCTCGAAGAGCAGCTAGTGCGTGAAGCACTGGCAATGGCGAGTTACGCGCTCGCCTCTGGCAAAACCTTACCGGTTGAGGTGGTCGAGGTGCTCCAGTGCTCGCTCATCGCGTCAGCACAATTTGCGACAAGCGTTGCGTCGTGTACCGATCGCTGCGCAGAAGTCGGCGCCTTGAGCTGGGCGCACGCAGAGCTCACACGGCTCGTTGCTCCCGCGGCCCCGCGCGCCGTCTTGCTGTTGGCCGAGCAGCCTCGAGGCGGCGGTCGCTGGAGCATCTTCGGTCCGATACGTTTGGTGCGCTGCCTGCTGGTGTTGGCGATGGCATCGCTGGTGGGTCTTCTGGCGTTCGGGGCGACCGAATACGTGACCCCGCTGGGTACGCATCCCGCGGACCTGGTCGGCTTGTCATCGTTGATCAACGCCGCCTTCCTGTTGTGCGCGGCGAGCATTGGCGCAAGCTTCTCTGCCCTCTTTCGGATCAATCTGTACATCGCGGCGACCACGTACGACCCGAAGCATGATGTCTCGTACTGGGTCCAGTACGGGCTCGGTCTGATTGCCGGCGTGCTCCTGGCGACCATGGTTCCGGTCACCAGCGGCTCGGGCGCAGTCCTCACGCGACCAGCCCTGGCACTGGTGGGTGGCTTCTCGGCGTCTCTGCTCTACCGCATCCTGGACAGGATCTCGCGCTCGATCGAATCGATGGTGGTGGGAGAGGCGGGTAGCGCGGGATTGGCGGGCACTGCTGCCGAGCCGGGCAGGGCCGCGCTACCCCCCGCGGACACTCATCTCGCGGCAATTGCCCCACCCCCGCGCACGCCTGCCTCGCGCCGCCGATCCAGACGGTCTACGGCTGGCACGGCTGGGTCGCCGTGACCACCGTTTGGGCAACATGCCATTGAGTTCACCAGCCACGTTGGGTGGCCCGCAGTGGCTGAAAGGCCGCCGGACCTTGGCGTTGATCGCACGCCCGCTCTGCTGGAATTGATCGATAAGCTCGAGCTCGTTGTCGGACAGAGTGTAGAAACGCGCTGAGGTGCGGTCGTCGAGCGGAGCGGTGAAGTCGGTAAACTGGGCCCGCTGGGACGAAGCGAGCAGCTCGCGGGGAGGCATCGCGGGCTAGAGAAGAGGTCAGGATTTCCGGCGTCGACCTGTCCATTTCCTGGCTCGCTGTTCGTCTTATTTGCGCTTATGGAGGTAAACGAGGAGGAGCAAGCGATGAAGTACATCATGCTGATCTACCAGGGCCCCGCGCTCGAGCGACAGGCCGCGCTCCCCGAGGAGGAGCAGAAGAAGGTCTACGCCGACTACCAAGGGATCAATCAGACGCCGGGCGTCACCCCCGGGCTGCCGATGGGCCTCCCCCAGAACGCGACGACAGTGCGCGTCGAAGGCAGCAAGACTCTGACAACGGACGGGCCGTTCGTCGGCATGAAGGAGGCCGTCGGCGGTTGGTTCATCCTCGAGGCCGACGACCTCGACGCGGCCATCGAGGTGGCCGCCCGCGTCCCAGCAGCGCGCTATGGTGGCGCCGTTGAGATTCGACCCTCCGAGGTGTATTGGTAACGCCACTCGACCACATCTTCCGCGAGGAATGGGGCCGCGTCCTGGCCACCCTGATCGGCTTTCTCGGGGACTTTGACCTGGCCGAGGACGCCGCACAGGAGGCGTTCGCAGTCGCCGCCCAACGCTGGCAGCGCGACGGCGTGCCCAGCAATCCGCGCGCCTGGTTGCTGACGACGGCTCGGAACCGAGCTACAGACTCCATCCGGCGCGAGCGGGCCCTCGCCGCGAAAACCGGCCTCCTCGCCGCGGCCAATTGTGCTGACGAAGCGATGAACACGACAACTTTCCCTGACGAGCGCTTGGAGCTCATCTTCACGTGCTGCCACCCGGCGCTGGCGGTCGAGGCGCAGGTGGCGCTCACGCTACGTACCCTCGGCGGGCTCATGACCGATGAGATCGCACGTGCCTTCCTCGTGCCCGAGCAAACGATGGCAAAGCGGCTAGTGCGGGCCAAGCAGAAGATCAAAGCAGCCCGCATTCCATTCCGAGTGCCGCCTCCGCACCTGCTCCGCGAGCGCCTCGAGGCCGTTCTCGCGGTCGTTTACCTGATCTTCAACGAAGGCTATGGTGGCCGCGACGAGCTCGCGGCAGACGCAATCTGGTTAGGACGTGCTCTGGCCGAACTGCTTCCGGACGAGCCCGAAGTCCACGGGCTCTTGGCCATGATGCTCATACACGACTCCCGTCGCGAAGCGCGATTCCGGGACGGCGAGCTCATGCTGCTGGGTGACCAGGACCGGTCTCGCTGGAACACCGAGCAAATCGCCGAGGGGCGCGGCGAGCTCCACCGCGCGTTGGCCCTGGGCGGCAGTGGGTCTTATGTCCTTCAGGCCGCCATCGCCTCCTTGCATGCCGAAATGCCGTGCGATTGGGCGCAGATCGCGGCGCTGTATGGCAGGCTCGCCCGCCTGACCGGCTCGCCCGTCGTCGAGCTGAACCGCGCCATTGCAATCGCCGAGATCGAAGGCCCGGAGGCCGGCTTGCGCATTATCGACCAACTCAGTCCCAGCCTCGGCGACTTCCGCTATCTGCATTCCACGAAAGCTGAGCTCTTGCGTCGCCTGGGGCGGATCGATGAAGCTCGCGAGGCTTATCTACGGGCGAAGTTTCTCACTCATGACGGTACCGAACGACGCTTCCTCGAACGCCGCCTGACAGAACTGGCATCCGCCACGCGCTCAGCTGAGCCGCCGTTGTGTCCGAGACACTGACGAGCGGCAATGGTTTTCGACTGACTGAGCGGCAAGCCGAATTGGCCAAGCCGCCGCTGTTCGTGTGATGGCCGCAGCTCAGCGTGGGCTTTTCGGCCACACACATCGTCTCTAAAGTGAATTTGCAGCCAAGTCGATGAACGCGGCAACCGGGCCCTAAGCCCAACCTGAACGCACATCACGCTGAGGACTCTGGGCGCGGACCTGGAGCAGCAGGTGAGCACTCTTGGGCACCCAGCGCATTGTCGTGACCGGCGAGTATCGCTGGGGATCCGATCAGACGCGCCGACCTGGTCAGCGGCGGGAACTCCGACCAGTCCGCTGACGTGCCTTACGGGGCCAGCCGCCGCCAACCGTACAAAATTCCCAAAATGATGTCGTGACCCGTATTCATCAACGGCATGGCCGCCGCTCTGGAGCGTCAGCACCCGAGCTGACGATCCATCGACGCTCAGCCGGCAGCCAGCGCTACGTGCTCCGCGGCCATCCGACGCTGTGCGGGCTGAACGGCACCTCGACGATGACGGCCTGAGTAGCATCCCTCTGGTGGTTGCGTCGGAGCGTGACGTCGTTACGGTGAATGCGCGGCAGTACCACCTGCCCCACCAACCGACGGTCGTGTTCACCATCGACGGCGGTGCGCCAGCCTACCTCGATGACGCACTCGCCCGCGGGCTCATGCCGCACCTCGACCGTCTACTCCGGTCGGGCGGCATGTACGAGGTCGGGCGCGGCTGCATGCCGTCGCTCACGAACCCGAACAACATGTCCATCGTGACCGGAGCACCGCCGAGCGTGCACGGAGTGCCAGGCAACCACCACCTGGATCCGCGCACGCTGCAGGAGGTGCAGCTTACGGATCCATCCATGCTGCGTGCGACGACCATCCATGCCGAGATGCAACGGATTGGCGTGAAGGTGTTGTGCGTAACTGCCAAGGACAAGCTGCGGCGCCTCCTGGCGAGGGGCAACGTGCCCTCGATCAGCGCCGAGTGCGCGTCTGACCAGCAGTTGCCAGACTACGGCATCGACGACCTGCAAGCGCTTGTCGGCTCGCGCGCACCTGGTATCTACGAGTGGGACCTGAGCCACTACGCGATGCGGCTCGGCCTCGCCGTCCATCGGCGCCTGCCTGGTGGGCTCGGCCTGCTCTACGTGTCGCTGACCGACTACGTGCAGCACAAGGCGGCGCCGGGCGAGCCACTCGCCGATCGCTTCTACTCGAGCTTCGACGCGCTGCTCGGCGAGTATCTGGCTGAAGGCTTCCTTGTCGGCATCACGGCCGACCACGGCATGAACGCTAAACCGCGTGTGCTGTATCTCGAGGACGTGCTCGAGGCGGGCGGCGTAACGGACTACCGCGTCGTGCTGCCAATCACCGACCCGTACGTCGTCCACCACGGCGCGCTCGGCTCGTTCGCCTGGGTCCATGTGCGCGATGCCAACTGCGAGCGGGCCTCTGAGGTAATCGCTGCGCAGGAGGGCATCGAAGAGGTGTATACGCGCGAGCAGGCAGCGGCCGTGTACCAACACCCGGCCGACCGCATCGGCGACCTGTCAGTGTCTGCAGACGCTCACACTGCGCTTGGTATGTCGTTGGGAAAGCACGATCTGTCGCACGTTGAATCTGACCTGCGCTCGCATGGCGGTCGTCACGAGCAGCTGGTGCCGATTGTGGTCGGCGCTCCGCTGCGCGCGACGCACGCGGAGTGGCATCGCCGCGGAGTCCAGAGCAGCGATCTTCACGATCTGCTGCTGAACGGCGCCCGCTAGCGTCTCATGGACCGATAGCGCGGGTGAATCGCACCCAGGACCTGCACCACGGCCGCGACCCAGACGCTGTCGCGCAGCGCGCACTTGACCGGCTAAGCCTCGGACCGCGCGCTCGGCCCGCACCTCGGCAGCAGCATGATCGCCGAGGCCGTGGGCAAGTCCTGTGCAACGGTCAGGCAGATCGCGCACCGGGCGCGCCGACACGTCGCCGCGCGGCGGCCGCGGATGGAGGTAAAGCCGCACCGAGCAGCAGCAGGTGGTGCAGCGATTCCTCGCCGCCCTCACGACGGGTGACGTGCACGGCCTGATGGACGTGCTGGCGCCCGACAGCGTCATGGTCGCGGACGGCGGGGGCCTCGTGCCCGCGAGCCGGCACCCGGTCGAGGGCCGGGAGCGGGCGGTGGCACTCCTATCCCGCTTCGCGCAGGTCGCTCCGGGCGTGGACGTCGCTCCGCTGCTGCTCAACGGCGCGGTCGCCGCCCGGATCGACCCGGCAGCCGAGCTCGACACGGTGCTCAGCTTCGTGGTCGAGGACGGGCGGATTGTCCGCATCTACGGGATCCGCAACCCACACAAGCTGGGGCGGCTGGACAGGGTGGCGGAGCTCCGCCGATGACGCGACGAGGCAAAGGAGGAGCAACAGACATGAGCAATGCAACTGATACCGCCGGCGGTGTACCCCGTGTACTCCCGACGATGCCCCCACGCTGGGTCTTCTCGTCCTTTAACCCAATCGCCCGCGCTGACTCACGAAAAAAGACACTGAGCTGAGGGATTTGCCTCATCAAAAATGACACCCTGCGGGTGCGCCTGACGGCGCGCACGGAGGGCACCAGGTGAGGTCGTCCATGAGTCTTGTGGCCAAACGCGAGTTGCTCGTTCAAGTCGCTCCTCGGTATGTCGAGGGCTGTCGGCACCAACGCCGAAGCATCCTCGACGAGTTCGTGGCGGCGACCGGCTACGAACGCAAGTACGCGATTCGGTTGCTCAACGGCCCTGTTCGCTTGCCGGCCATGATTCAACGGCAGCGGAAGCCGCGGTACGGCGCCGCCGCGCAGGAGGCGCTGATGGTGGTCTGGAGAGCCGCCAACGGCATTTGCAGCAAACGCCTGATGCCGTTTCTGCCAGAGCTCGTCCCGATCCTCGAACGGCACGGCCATCTCAACGTCGACCCTTCCGTACGGGCGCAGTTGCTCAGCATGAGTGCGGCCACCGCCGACCGCATGGTGCGTCGCCTGCGTGATGCCGATCGGCCGCACGGCATCAGCACAACGAAACCCGGACGACTGCTCAAGCGCCAGGTGCCGGTGCGAACGTTCAGCGAGTGGAGCGATCTTCGGCCCGGCTTCTTTGAGGCTGACCTGGTCGCCCATTGTGGCGGCTCTACCGATGGCGCGTTCCTGTACACACTGTGTCTGACCGACGTTGCGACCGGCTGGACGGAATGCCTGCCACTGCTGCACCGCGTCCCAACGGAGGTGGTGCAGGCTGTGCGCCAGGTGCGGCGGTTGCTCCCGTTTCCGTTGCTCGGCTTCGACTCCGACAATGGGCACGAGTTCATCAATTTCGAGCTCGTCGCCTACTGCGAACAAGAGCAGATCACCTTCACCCGCGGACGCGTGGCCAACAAGAACGACCAGTGCTTCATCGAACAGAAGAACGGCTCGATCGTGCGTCAGTTAGTGGGCTACGACCGGTTCGAAGGCCAGCGCGCGTATCGCCAGTTGGCGGAGCTGTATCGAGCCGTGCGGCTGTACATCAACTTCTTCCA
>Ga0137373_10007995_pt1 | contig 11200 bp, 9 predicted proteins | sample SagtaG_5_FD_104912 | JGI IMG/M metagenome (GOLD analysis project Ga0137373, IMG submission 104912) | Vadose zone soil microbial communities from Sagehorn Ranch, Mendocino, California, USA - Sage1_R_80_16 metaG | ecosystem: Environmental > Terrestrial > Soil > Vadose zone | place: USA: California...
CCGCCGCCTTCGCTAGCCACCCGAGTAAAACCGGACGCAGCTTGCGAAATATCTGGCGCGTGCGCGGCGCGATGTGGAAACTCGCGGGGCCTTGCGCGAGGTCCGCAAGCGCCTTGGCCGCGCATTTTTGATCATTAAAGATTTCCAAGCCAACTTTGGCTGGCTCAACCGCTGTTTCGGAGATGATCCGTTGAAAAATCGGGCGAACAGCGCGCATCCGCTCTTGAAGTGTCGCGGTGAAATCTTCTGCAGACGAAAAGCGAAGGCTGAGTGCGAGTCGCTGCAACGGTTCTGGTTCTCGAGGAACAGTGTGGGTTTGCTGCTCACCCTCAATCTGCAAACGATGCTCAACGCGCCGGAGAAACCGGTAGGCGTTGTCGAGTGTCAGTACTTCATTGCGCGGAAGAAGATCCAATTGACGGAGTGCGTGCAGCGCTTTGAGCATGCTTGGTTCCTGGAGGAAAGGATTACGCGCACCGTGAATGAGCTGGAGCGCTTGCACGATGAATTCGATTTCGCGAATGCCGCCAATGCCAAGTTTGACGTCGCGCTCGAGCTTGTCGGGTCCCACCACGTCGCGCTCAATGCGCCGCTTGATATTGGCGATCTCGTCGAGCAAATCGGGCGTGGCGCTCCTGGGATAAATAAAAGGCTGATGTTGCCGTAAGAATTCGTAAGCCAGCTCGCGGCTGCCACCGATTCCGCGCGCCTTGATCAGCGCCAGGCGCTCCCAGGTTTCGCCGAAACCAGCGTAATAATTTTCCATACTCTCAAGCGACCGCGCGAGCGGTCCCGCCGAACCTTCTGGACGGAGCCGCAAATCGACGCGGAAAAGCGAACCTGCCGGATGACGCGCCGAAAATGATTCGAGAATTTTATTTCCCAGCCGGTTGAAAAACTCGTGATAGGAAAGATGCGGCGTGAGTTGGCCTTCGTCGCTGTAGAGAAAGAGAAGATCGACATCGGAGCTGTGATTCAACTCGCCGCCTCCGAGCTTGCCCAGTGCGAGAATAGCGAATTCCGCCTTGGGAGGGCCGTGGCGCCGGCGGAATTCCGCGTCCCAATATTCGAAGACGCGGTGGATGCAAATTTCTGCGATCTGCGAAAGCTCCCCGGTTGTTTCCTCCAGTGGCGCCACATTCGCAAGCTCGCGAAGCGCGACGCGCGTCATCTCGCGGCCTTTCCAGAAACGAAGCGCCTCAAAACTCTGGTTCGACGCGGAGTCACCAGCCAGATTGTGAAGCTCATTCAACATTTCCGCATAGCCGCGAACAGCGAGACACACCTCCGGGTCGTGAAGCCAAAGAAGAGTTTCGGGATTCCGCATTAACCGCGTCGCGCAAATGCTGGAGACTGCGAGAAGATGAATCAGGGCAGCTTCGCCCAACGGAAATTGTTCGACGACATCGACGAGGCGAGGCGCGGTTGCCGGCCACTTTTCGCTAAGTTGAACGAGAGTGGTTTCGACCTGCGGTGGATTGAGCGAAGCCGCCGCCTTTTCTCGAATCCAAGAATTGACGCGATCCATCGCGCGAAACATCACGCGAATCTGGCCGAAAGACTAGTTGGCGCAGCGCGGTTGATTACGCAGAGGCGAGAGGCGCCAGAACGCGGAGCGCTTTCTCCTGGATTTGGAACTTAACCGGACAATTTCCGGCCAGCTCACCGTCAAGTTCCACCGGAACATCCTCGTCACTTGTTATGCGCAAGTGCCCGGTCTGAAAATATTCTATCTCAGGAACTCGAATGTCCGAGCTGAACACGACGTCCTGCAGATATTTGATGATTTCCAAGTAGCCGAGCCTTTTGAAGACGACTACGTCAAACAGGCCATCATCGATGAGCGCGTGTTTGAAAAATGGAAAAGGCCCCCCATAGAGGCGCCCATTTCCGATGAGAACAAATGATCCTTCAGCAACAGAAGCGTTCTCCGATTCTATAAAAAGCCTGGGCGGCTGCCGTGCCGCAATCTGCGCTGCGGAGATAAGGTAACTGAGCGGACCGAAACTGCGTTTGAAAGCGAGGCTGGTCTCCTTAACGACTTGTGCGTCGAGTCCCACGCCGGCAAGTTGGACAAAGTATTTTCCGTTCGCGCTTGGAAGATCGATAAGGCGCATGTTCTCGCCCTGAATCACGTCCCAGCAAAGTTCAAGGTTGTGCGACGGCAGGCCAAGCTCCATGGCGAAGACGTTTACTGTGCCGATTGGCAGCAGTCCCAATGCAACATTGCTTCCGGCGAGACCGTTGACTACCTGGTTGACTGTTCCGTCACCGCCGGCCGCAACGATTTTTTCAAATCCCTCTTCGACAGCTCGACGGGCAAGCGTCTCTGCCTCGCCGGGCTGCGACGAAATGCGCACCGGACAGCCACGGGCAATTGATTCGACGCGTTCCTGCCAGTGGTTCGCCTCTTCGCTACCTGCGGCTGGGTTGAGAATGACAACTGTATTATTCACGCGACAAGGTAAGAGATGGAATTGATCTTCTCTTCAAACTCGGGTTGCGTAACGTCTTTGCGTGAAAAAATTGCGCCGGATTGCTTTGATTTCTTTTGGGGCGGTGATTGCGCTCGGCGCGATTGTCTTGATCGGCGTGAACCTGTATGTGCAATCGCAAGGCACACAAGCGAAGATTCGGCAGGAACTGAGTCGACGACTCGGCACCGCGCTGAAGATTCGCGGTATGAGCGTGACGCCTTGGGGCGGGCTCGAACTGAGCGGCATTACCATTCCGCAGACTTCCTCGGCAAGCCCGAGTAATTTCCTCGAGGCAAGAACATTTCGTCTGCGGGTTCGTTTCCTCTCACTTTTTTCGCGGCGGCTGGTGATCAAGGACGTCTCGCTCGTCAATCCCCATGTAGTTTGGGCGCAGAACGCAGAGGGAAAATGGAAATTGCCTGGTGCGCGACAACACGAGACGCCAGCGGTTTCGGCAAACCAGGTTCCAAATATCTCCGCGTCGCCGGCGAAAAGCCAACCCGTCCAACCGACGGAGTCTCCTGCCCTCGCCTCAACGCCGATTCAGCCTCCGTCCCCGCCTCGACTAAAGGTGAGTAAATTCCCGAAGCAGGAACCAAGATTGGCGGTTGCTCCAGAGGTTCAACGGGTCAGCATCAAAAACGGGAATTTCAGTTTTCTCGATCGCGCCGGTGCAATGCTCGCGAGTTTTAAAGGCGTCTATTTCCAAACCAGCATACGCAGCGCTCTGGCCCTTCACGGCAACACAAAGATCGCAAAAATTTCGCTGCGAGACCGTTTTTTCCTGGAGCAACTGCAGTCCCCGCTCCGCTACGAACCAGATGTGCTCGAGCTTTCGAAGATGTCTGCGCGTGCCGGGAGCGGCGAAATCAATGGCTATTTTGCCATGCAACCGGAAGCCGAAGATTCGCCTTTCACTACCACGGTGACGTTTCGCAATGTGCTAGCCGATCAGATTGTCTCGGACGCGGGCGGTCCGAAGGGAGTGGTGCAGGGCAAATTGGAGGGAAATTTCGAAGCTGCTGGGAAAACTGCCGATCCAAATGCGCTGATTGGAAAGGGCGAGATTTTCCTGCGCGATGGGCGAGTCCAGCAATATAGCTTACTGGTGTTGCTCGGACAGATTCTCCAGATCGAAGAGTTAACGCAGCTTCATCTCGAGCAGGCCCAGGTAAAATACCATGTGAGTCCGGGTCTGGTTACAGTCGACGAGCTGATCCTGCGCTCTCCGAATATTCGCCTTTCGGCCTCGGGTACGGTCGCGTTTAACGGCAAACTGAAACTCGACTCTCAACTCGCGATCAATGAAAAAATTCATGGCCAGCTTTTCAGCGCGATTCGCCAGAATTTTCAACCCGCCAGCGAACCGGGCTATTCTGCCCTCGATTTTCAGGTTGGCGGCAGCATTGATCGACCAAGCACAAATTTGATGGATAGGCTGGTCGGCCGCGATCTCGGCAATATGATCAATAGTTTATTCGGCGGTAAGGCGCAGCGATCAAAGAAAAAAAAGCGGCGGACCGAAGCGCCGATTCCGGCTGTCCCCTCGCCTTCTGCTACTCCGGAGGAAACGCCGCTGCCGCCAACTGCTACACCAGCCTCGTCGCCATGAGAGTGATCGCCGGCAACGCCGGCGGCCTCCGCCTGGCTGTTCCCAAACGCGGTGTTCGACCGACGATGGACCGTGTCAAAGCCGCGATCTTTTCCAGTCTTGGCGGCGCCGTCATTAACGCGCGGGTTCTCGATCTTTTCGCGGGCAGCGGCGCGCTCGGAATCGAAGCGCTCAGTCGCGGCGCCGCTTCTGTTCTTTTTGTGGAGGAAGATCGACAATCAGTTGAAGTAATCGAAAAGAATCTCGCCAAAACAAAATTCGAGGGGCGCATTCGACAGCAGGATGTTTTTGAATTTCTTCGGACCTCTTCTGGAATTGAAAAATTCCATATCATTTTTGCCGATCCACCCTATGAAAAAACAAAATCGGGCGAGCGCTTCACGGAGAAGCTCCTCGCAAACGAAACGTTGCCGCAATTATTGAATCGCGACGGAATCTTCGTTTTGGAAAAGCGTCCGGGCGAAACAATTCCTGAAACGAAGGCCTGGTGTGTGGTCCGTCAGAAGAGATACGGCGCCACTGAAGTCCTCTTTCTATCCGCAATCAATGCCCGTCCGGCTTGGACCAATCCGCAATCTGCAATCCATCAGTGATTCGTTTCATCTATAATTTGTTTTGGCCTATCGGGCTTCTGTTCTTCTTGCCCGGGTATCTGCTGAAAATGGTTCGCCGTGGCGGTTACCGAGAAAAATTCGGCCAGCGCCTCGGGATCTACGACCGCGGTCTGCGCGCGCGGCTGTCCCGCAGTCGCGAGAAAAAATCGACATGGTTGCACGCGGTCAGCGTTGGCGAAGTCATGATTGCTCTCAAACTGGTCCAACAGTTGCGAACGCTCGAACCGGACGCGCATTGCGTGTTGACCACGACGACCACAACCGGATTCGCATTGGCAAACAAAAAGGCTCTGCCTCGGACTGAGGTCATGTACATGCCGCTGGATTTTTGGCCAGTCATGCGACGCGCGTTTTCCGTCATTCGTCCGGCGAGAATCGTTCTCGTCGAAGCTGAGATTTGGCCCAATCTGGCTGCCGAAGCGCATGCGCGTCGCATCCCGCTCGTTCTCGTCAATGCGCGGTTATCACCGCGATCTGAGCGAAGATTCCGCCGGTTTCAAATTTTTGCCGCACCGACGTTCCGGCTTCTCGATTTGGTTTGCGTGCAAGAACCGGAGGACGTCGATCGATGGCATCGGCTCGGCGTGGAGCGCAGCCGGATTAAGTACACCGGCAGCATCAAATACGATCCCGTTGACTTTGATCATACTGCGGACGCTCAGAGAACCAGCGGAGTTGTCGCCACGTCCCCAAGGAATGTATTGCCTGCCCTGAGTCTGGAACGCCCCGTTCTCTTCGGCGGCAGCACTCATCGCGGGGAAGAGGAAATTCTCGCGAAAGTTTTTCTGAACTTGCGCCAGAAATTTCCGTCGTTGTGCCTGTTCATTGCGCCACGTCATGTCGAACGCGTGCAACAAGTCCAGACGCAGCTCGAGGCTTTATCGCTCGATGTCCGCGTCGCAAGCCGACTGGCGGGTGATAACGAAGCGAAGGCAGATTGTGTGCTTCTCGATAGAACTGGTGAACTTCAGCGTTGGTACAGTATCGCTACGGTCGTGTTTATTGGGAAAAGTCTGACTGCGCACGGTGGACAAAATCCCGTCGAGCCGATTCGAGCGGGCAAACCGGTTATATTTGGTCCGCACATGGAAAACTTCGCGACACTTGCTAAAACGCTCGTCGCGAAGAACGGCGCAATTCAGGTCAGCGACATCGACCTACTTGAAAGGGCGGCGGACAATCTCCTGCGCGATAGCGAAACTCGCCAGCGACTCGTCCAAAATGCGCGCGAAGTATTAAACCAGCATCACGGCGCGACCGCACGGGCCGCGGCGTTGATCGCCGATCTTCGTTCCGAACGGGACGTAGAGAAAAAGTAAGAATGGCTCTCGCCGGCAATTTGCCTTGCGTCCAAGAGCAGCAATTCGATATTGCCCGCGCTTTTGTGACCCTATCGTCTAGAGGCCCAGGACACCGCCCTTTCACGGCGGTAACACGGGTTCGAATCCCGTTAGGGTCGCAATGCTTTTTCATAGGTGACTCAAGCTTTTTTTGAACATTTAGCTTGCATTTTCGGACAGTAAAACGCCGTTTAAGCGCCGAAATCATGAAAAGAACACGATTCCCGATTGTCGTTAAACGCGGGTCGTCTGAGGTGAAAATCTACCGGGACCGCAAGTCGGAGGGATGTACTACCGCGTGGTTTACTACACCAAAACAACCGTTGACGGCAAAGAGGTCTCAAAACGACACCGGCTGAACTTTAGCGATCTTCAAGAAGCCACGAACGAAGCCGAAGCAAAAGCCTCATGGTTATCGCGCCTTGACGGGGACGCTCTGCAGTTTTCAGGCCGTGATCGTCACATCTATGCACGCGCGCTGGATGCGGTAAAAGAATTAGATGTCCCGCTGGATACTGTCGCCAGCGAGTACGCGGATGCGAGAAAGCTTCTTGATGGCGGCCCGCTGATTGATGCAGTGCGCTTCTACGCCCGGCATCATGGCAAGGGAATAAAGCGCAAGAGCGTTGCTTCGGCGGTGGATGAAATGATCGAGCGCAAAACGACAAAAGGCGTGAGCAAGCTTTACCTTGACGATCTGCGTTACCGGCTTGGTGTATTCAAAGAAGCGTTCCACTGCGACGTAAGCGCAATCACGCCCGATGATGTCGCGACGTTCTTTGATGGCCTGAAGCTTTCAGCGCGCAGCCACAATAATTTCCTGTGCGCGCTGCGGACATTTTTCAGGTTTGCGCAAAAACACGATTGGCTGTCGAAAGAAGTCGATCTGCTCTCTCGCGTGGAAAAGCGCAACGGGAAACCGACACCGGTTGAAATCTTCATGCCCTCCGAGCTTGCGGCGCTGCTTAAACATGCTTCCCCGCAAGTGGCGCCATGCATTGCGCTGAGTGCGTTTGCAGGACTCCGCGCAGAGGAAATCTTGCGCTTGGAATGGTCGGACGTTGAACGCCGGCCGGGATTCATCGAAGTAGCAGCGCACAAGGCAAAGACCGCAACGCGTCGGATCGTTCCAATTGCTGACAGTCTCTCGCGCTGGCTGGCGATAGTGCCACGCAACGGCGAGCTCGTGTGGCCTCACAGCAAAGCGTGGTACTTCGAAGCACTACGCAACGCTGCTGCCTCTGCCGGTATCACGTGGAAACAAAACGCACTTCGTCACTCGTTCATCTCTTACCGGCTTGCTGAACTGCAAGACGTAAACCGCGTGGCATTGGAAGCTGGTAACTCGCCCCAGATGATCTTTCGCCACTACCGCGAGCTGGCAACGCCGGTGCAGGCACGGACATGGTTTGCCATTGCGCCGGACGCAGCACCGAATGTAGTCCCGCTGTCTCTCGGCGCAAAACAGTTCGCCACGAAGGGAGCAACGCGGTAAGCGATGGAACAGCCGCCAGCGTACGCGGGGAAACTAGTAAGGCATAAGCCGGCGCCACGACTCCGACCGCGTGAAGCGCCGTACTTCCATGTTGTCCGAACAAGCGGAAGGGATGGCAGGGGCGGGGGAAGTCAATCGCGCTACGCCCACAGACGCTAAGCAATCGAGAGGACATTTCGAGAGACGTTCGATTGCAGCGTCAACTTTGAACGAATCGCGATTTTGCCGGAACACATCGAGCAGTTCAGCCTTCCCACGCGACCTACAAAACAGAGTGATAGCCGCGCTCGGAGCTGGCGCGGGAGCGAGTGCGTTGAACTCGATTCCGTGCCGCCCGCTCAACTGCGCGGGCTGGTCGAAGGTGCGATTACATCGCTCATTGACTCCTACGAATGGGAGAAGCTGAAGGAGATCGAGCAGGAAGAACGGGTGACTTTATCGGCAACAATCGCGAGGTTCACGGCATCTGACGATGGAGAAGACGACGACGATCTTCTCATCCCATTCTGAGCACAAACAAACAGTTAATGGGACTAGTCCAACAGTGACGCCTTTGTGATTGCCTGTTGCCGTCTCGTTGCCAGATTTGAAACGGCCCCGACCCGCTTCGCCAGACTGTCCTAGAATCGTTTTTGATTGCCAGACGGCAAATGATCCGGCCAGTATGTCCGACAATATGGAGCGTAGCCCACTTCAATACGCTGCTGGCAGTCTCGCTGCATCGGCGTTTATCGCCGTTACACAGATTCTTACCGGAGTCCCACTGGATGTACCCTTATACATCGCGCTGGCTGCATTTGCGGCCAACATTCCATTTCAAATTATCTTTTTCTTCATGCCCATTCCGTTAAACATTAAGGAGACACAGAGACTTCGCGCTTCGTCCCAAAACTTATCATGGCCACTCCGGTTGTATTTGATTCATTTGCTGTCGACACCCGCGATCATTTTCGGCTTCGCTGCGATGTTCTGGCATTTCGCTTGGTGGCTCGGACTTCTATTCGCTATATCAGCTTGGACAGCGTACCGGATATATCACTACTGCGCTCTTGAAGATTTCAAACAACACCCTTCGGAATACACCTAACCCAATCTGCCAATTGGCAATCTAGGACGATTTACGGCAGCGCCCGCCCCGTATTCCTTACGCGGATTGACTGCGGAAGTCCGGCCCCCGTAAGGATCATCGCGGCGTCGATCTGATTTCGGATGCGCTGCCATTCGGTCGCCTGTGGTACGGCGAGCCGGATGCAATCAGCAATGCAATCGGATACGCGAAGTTTTACAGCCGCTCACATGACGCGGTGATTCGCGTTTACGATGAGGCGGGCAACGTCATCGCGACGCACAAGCACATCGGAGATTTCAAAGAGCCGTAGCAGAACGACGGGCGGGGGGGTGAGGCTGGCGAAGCCCCCCGGCTGACTTTTTAATGCGGTAATCGCGGACAGAATTTTTAGGCAAATGAGAGTCAATCGTTTTGAAGTCTTCGCGATGAGTGATTTCACGTGAGCCGGGAGCCGCCGACAGTCGTGAGTTTTTCCTCTCGACTTCTCTCCAGGAGCCGCGCAAACATTTGCGGGTGTCCTCTCGTGGCTGTTCATCGCGTATTGTGTGTCGATATCGGCGGGTCGACTAACTACAATTTCAGGACGGAAGATTGATTCATGACAGCAGAGATTGCCGTTCTCAATCGAACCGCAGTTGCGTTGGCTGCCGACAGTGCATCAACTTCTCTTCAGGCAACTGGCCTCCCGAAAATCTTTAACACTGCGGATAAGCTATTCCATCTCGACGGTGTTAGTCCAATCGGCATCATGGTGTATGGAAGCGCGAGCTTCATGGGCGTCCCTTGGGAAACGCTGATTAAGAAGTACCGAGAAGTTGCGACGCCGAATCCGCCCACGCTTGCACAGGGATCTGAAAACTTCCTTTCGTTTCTTAGCTCAGCTCAGTTGCTGTCCGACGCTCACTTAAGGAGTTGGCTTGAATTGCAGATATCCGAACTGACCGTCGAAGCAGAGCGGCATTTTCGGAGCGAAGTGGAACGACGCGGCCCGCCAGCGACGGTGGCTCAAATTTGTGCCGAGTTAGCCGCGACATGGGCTGCAATTCCTCTTCTGCCAGGAATTTCTGAGGCCAACGTCAACACGTTCGTGCTGCAGATGAATGATGTCTTGGACCGTGAGATCGACAAGGCGTTTTCCAATAACCCATTGGCTGCCGCGGAGCGGCAAACGCTAAAATCCACCGTTGCCCGTGTGAATCTAACAGTGCCGCGCGAAGCGGATCCGGTGGTCTCGGGCATCGCGGTCGCTGGGTTTGGCAACGAAGAGCTTTTCCCCGTATTGTGGAACTGTCGCATCAAATCGGTGTTGGCGAATCGCATGCTGCAACGAACGCCCGCACAGTCTGAACCGCTAACCATGCCAATGACGGCAATGATTCGTCCGTTCGCCCAAGGAGAGATGGTTTACAGCTTCATGCACGGAATCGATCCGAACCTGCGACAAACCGCCGAACGTGCAATAGCCGACCTGGTGGGGAGATTCTCTGACCAGCTTGCTGCGATCACTGGGTTCACTGGCGCTCCCCTCGCCACATTTCGCGCCAACGCGGCTGCGATTGCGACATCATTGACTCAAAACTTCCGCGATGAAATTGAGCGATATTGCCGCGAAAAACATGTCGATCCTGTGCTAGCCGCGGTCGGGTTACTTCCAAAAGATCAGTTAGCAGTAATGGCCGAAACTCTCGTTTCCCTCACGTCCTTCAAGAGAAAGATGTCTAGAGATGCTGAAACAGTCGGAGGGGATGTCGACGTTGCCGTAATTTCGAAGGGTGACGGCTTTATTTGGGTGAAGCGAAAACATTACTTCCCACCAGAGTTGAATGTGCGCTACATTGAGCGTATCAAAGAGCAACTATGAGTATCAGTTCGCAGGATGCATTGCCACGGCTCTTTCCGCAAAGCGACGCTGGCGGCGACGACGTAGAGGTAAACACCGAAGCGGGTCTGCTTCCGATCGTTAAGATCGAGACGGTTTTGGACGATTCGCGATTATTTGCCGACCGGATCTGGCAGGCAGTCGCGCGAGACGTGCGACTGACTAGCGATGCGGGATCCGCACCGCGCTGATCTCCGATTCTAGTTCCACAAACGCCGTCAGCTTTTCATCCGCGCGCACAATGAAGCGTTGGCTGTCATCGCGATGCGCGTCAGCAACAAAGATCGTTCGCCCGCCGCGATCCACCGCCGTAAGACAGCCCCAACTCCAACCGGCTTTGCTGAGATTGGCAGCAATTATCCCCCGCATCGTTTCACCCGCCGCATTGTGCCTTTTTTGTTTTTGGAGCGCAATCAAGAAGTGCCTGATCGAGCAGTTTCGGGTTGTTCGGTCTCCCGCAGTGGGTAAAATCTCGGGCATGACCCCCGATTTTGACCGCGCCAGAATCAAACTCAATCCCTCGTTAGCCGGCATTGCACCCTTTGGCTCTCACGACGAAAGGCAAGAAAGACAAAAAACAAAAACAAGGAAAAAGTTATGAACCATCTAAAAACCAACCATTCCTGTTCATCCCACTGCCTGCCCGTCCGGATGACGCTGGCCGCGCTCGCTCTGCTTGCGCTTGCGTCCATTCCGGTTGCACGGGCGGGCGAG
>Ga0137373_10008019_pt1 | contig 11177 bp, 8 predicted proteins | sample SagtaG_5_FD_104912 | JGI IMG/M metagenome (GOLD analysis project Ga0137373, IMG submission 104912) | Vadose zone soil microbial communities from Sagehorn Ranch, Mendocino, California, USA - Sage1_R_80_16 metaG | ecosystem: Environmental > Terrestrial > Soil > Vadose zone | place: USA: California...
TCGGCGGAGATGACCGCCGACGGATCGCCGAACGTGGGGACGTAAAGCTCTCGATAACGCGTGGCCAGCGCGCCGCGCGCCATGTCCAGCGCCGCCTCTCCTTCATCGGGAAAGAGTTTTCGGATCGGCAGCGGCGGAGCGGCGAGCTCGCGCGCGATGGACACATCGCGACGCGGGATGATTGTCTTATCGAAAAAAAGTTCGAGCGGCGCGCGCCGCATCCGGGTTGGCGAGAATTCATCCGGACACTTCCAAAGGACCCATAAGCCGAGGAGGTCGTATGTTACGGGCGAGAGATTCTCGACGTACCACTCGAGGCTCTGCGCTTTTGCGTAGTCGAGATAGGGAACGTTCGCGTCGACGATCCGCTCGCGCAACTCCGGAAGCAGCGGCGTGAGAACCGCTGCCAAGCGGTCGTCATCGGGCCGCGGATCGTCCCAGTCGATGGATGCAGTTCCGGGGAAACGGCGCACCAGCCAGCGCGCCATGTCCCAGGAGAAGATCATGTCGATCGGTTCATCCCGAACTTTGATTTTCTTCAGCGCCGTTTCGGCGCTCCGGAGCTCCCCCGGCGAACGCGGATACGCGCAGCGAAACAGAAGCGCGTTGCCATAATTGGTGCTTTTAGGTGACTCTCCTCGAATACCGAATTCCATAGTTAAATATTAGGTGTTCCTTTCAGGAGGTTCTTATGCGCTTTGTCAGCGGCCGTCTCTCCAATCTCTATTTCGCGATTGTCGTGATCGGCGTTCTCTCACTGATCGCGATCGGTGTCGCGGCCCGGCAGGCGCAGCCGCGGCCGCGCCCGAGGGCGAGGAAGGCAGTGACTCCGATCGTTCGTCCGTTGAAACCTCTGTGAATCGGCAATCGAGTGGACTACGGCGCCGCCGCCACCCTCGGCCCCGCGTTCTTCACGTATTTGTCGAACCAGTTGATACGCTCGGCCAAAACATCGAGCAGCGTCTCGCGCGCGGCGTAGCCGTGCGCCTCGTCCGGCAAAGTCACGTAGCGCACGGTCGCGCCATGTCCCTTGAGCGCCATGTAGAAGCGCTCGGACTGAATCGGAAAGGTCCCCGAGTTGTCGTCTGCCTCGCCGTGCATCAGGAGAATCGGATCCTTGATCTTGTCCGCATACCAGAACGGCGACATTTTCGAATAGACATCGGGCACTTCCCAGAACGTGCGCCGCTCGCTTTGAAAACCAAACGGCGTCAGCGTGCGGTTGTACGCGCAGCTCTCGGCGAATCCCGCGCGGAACAGACGCGCATGCGCCAGCAGGTTCGCGGTCATGAACGCGCCGTAACTGTGCCCGCCGATGCCGATGCGATCGCGATCGCCCACACCCATCTCCACCACCTTGTCGATCGCCGCCTCGGCGCTGGACACGAGCTGCTCCACGTAATGATCATTCGCCGTCTCGCCGGCGCCGATGATCGGCATGGTCGGATTGTCGAAGATCGCGTACCCCGACAGCAGCAGGAACATGTGCGAGTATCCGCTCACGATCGTGAATCGATTCGGCGATCCCGACACCTGACTCGCCGAATCGGCATCGCCGAATTCGCGCGGATAGGCCCACATGATCACCGGCAGCTTCTCCCCTTGCTTGTAGCCCGGCGGCAAATAGAGCGTCGCCGACATCGTCACGCCGTCTTTGCGCTTGTATGTGACGTATTGATGCGTGACGCCGCGAAGCTGCGGCTGGGGATCCTTGAACGATGTGACGGCGCGGCGTGTAGCGCCGCCGCCCTCGGCGGCGCCGGCCGGCGAGGGCGCCGGCCCTACATCGCTGACGTAGTAATTCGGCGGATCGGTCGGCGTTTCTCGTCGCGTGAGGAGCGTCTTCGCGTCGTCGCTCAGCGGCGCGATCACAGTCTCGTACGCGTCGGCCGCGCTGCGGAACAGCCTCTCGCTCTCGAGCGTCTTCACGTTCAATCGATCGAGGAAGGGACGATCGCCCTCCTTCGATGCGCCCTGACCGATGAGATAAATATAGTCATTCATTTGTACGATTGGACCCTCTTCGCGCGCAAAGAACCCGCGCTGGCCGCTCTCGCGCCGCGTCACCGGAGTTCCCGGATTGTCGTACGAGGCGTCCTGCTTGCGGTCCCACACTTTTCGCGGCGCCGCTCCAGGTTCGAGAATCCACGTACGCACCCGCCGCGACGGCCGATCGAATTCGCTCAGAAATGCGATGCCCTTCTCGGTGTACGCGATGTTCGTGAATCGCCACTCGGTCTTCGCGATTTCGACGGGCTGAAGCCCATCGCTCCACGACAGGACTTTGTCGCGAAAGGGAACCTTGTTCTTCAGATCGCCGCCATCGAGGGCCTCGGCCCAGACCACGGTCGCCGGCTGATCGAGCCGCCAGCGGAACGCGCGCGGCCCGGTCTCGACGCCGGTGAGCGGAACGCCTTCGCGGCTCGGCCGGTCGGCGATTTTTCTGACGACGTTTCCCTTCCGATCCCAGATCTCGACGTCCTCCGCGAATCCATTCATCGGCAGGAGATGCGAGAACGGACGCTTGATCCTGGTAACAAGGATGTATTTCCCGTCCGGTGAGGGCGTGACGCCGCTGTAGATCGCCGGCTTCCCGATCGGAGTCTTCGTTGTGTTCACCAACGCGAGCTGGCTGGTGAAGTAGTAGGCGAAGAGATCTTCATCGTGCGCGGTCTTGATCATGTCCTCATACGTGGCGACCTGCGCACTCTTGCCTTCGTTCTCCTGCACGTTGGGGCCATTTGGCACTGCCGGCGCAGCAGGCGCGGGGCCGCGGCCTAACGGCACGAACTTACAGACCAGCGTGGCGTTGTCGTGCAGCCAGTCGCAAGGATCACCGGTGGTGGCGTTGATGTGATCGGCGACGGCGTTCGCTTTCCCGGTCGACACGTTTGCAACCCACAGCTCGATGTCATTGCTCTTGGTGTTCAGAAACGCGAGCTTCGAGCCATCCTCGGAGAACTCGACGTTGGAGATGTTCGCGTTCGGCGGGACGGTGACGGCGATGGCCGCCGAGGGCGGCGGCCCTACATTGATCAGCGCGATGGAGTCGATCAGCGGATTGCGATGCGGCCCGAAGGTTTTCGGATCAATGCGCACCCCAGCCAGACGCAGCATTGGTCTGGACACCTCGGCGATCGTCGGCTGCGCTCGTCGCTGCGTCAGCGCCAGCACATTGCGCGAGGGGCTGAGGATCGCTTCGGGCAGCGGCTTGGCGTCGAACGCTTCGATGATTTCTTTGGGCGGAAGTTGATAGGTGGAGAGAGCAGTCGCAAGAAGAAGGGCTAGCATGCGGAGATTGTAATTCACAATCTCAACGTGTGAACCCCCGGTCGCCCACCAACGCGGCGACAGTTTCCAGCAGGTCGATCGCCTCCACGGGTTTGGCGAGGTATTGATCAAATCCTGCTGAGAGAATGCGTCGGCGATCGTCGCCGAAACCGAGTGCGGTCACCGCGACCGCGGGAGTGCGGCGGCCGATCAGCGCATCGCGCTTGCGAAGCTTCGTGATCAGCGACAGACCGTCTTCGCCGGGCATGGCGATGTCGCTGACGATCACCGATGGCTCACCTTCGGTTCCTAACGCCTCCGCCACGGATGCTGCACTCTGCACTGTCGCACCCGACGATGCGAGAACCGCCTCCATGTACTTCCGCGAATTCGGCTCGTCTTCGACCAGGAGCACGCGTACGCCATCGAGCCGCGGTGCGGACTTCGCCGGCGCTGCGGATTCGTGCGGCGGGCGAATTGCCGCCGGAATGCGGGGCAAGGTCACCGTGAACAGAGAACCGCGGCGGGCGCCCACGCTCTCCGCCTGCACCGAGCCGCCGTGCAGCTCGACGAGCTGCCGCACGATGGCCAGCCCGAGTCCGAGACCGCCGTGAAAGCGGTTCTCTCCCATCTCCTGCTGCGAGAAGCGATCGAAAACGTGCGGCAGAAACTTCGGTTCGATCCCCACGCCGGTATCGCGGACGCTGACAATCGCGCTGGCGTCATCCTGCGCGAGCGTGACCTCCACTCGCCCGCCGGTCGGAGTGAACTTCAACGCATTGGAGACCAAATTCGTGACGATCTGCCGCATCCGCTTTTCGTCGCCGAGAATCAGGACGTCCGATGTGCCGATGGAGGCGCGGAGATCGATCGATTGTGCCGCCGCTGCAACGCGGAACGATTCCACGGATGATGCGACGACCGACCCGAGATTGAGCGGCCCTCTCTCGATCGAGATCTTGCCGTTCGCGATGCGCGAGAGATCGAGGAGATCTTCAATGAGCTGTGCCTGTGACCGTGCGCTGTCGTGCAGCGAGCGAACCGCCAGGGCCATCGTTTGCGGCTCCACCATTCCACTGGCCAGCATCGAGGTCCAGCCGAGGATTGAGGTCATCGGAGTGCGCAGCTCGTGCGAGAGCGTGGCGAGGAAATCGTCCTTCGCCCGGTTTGCCTGCTCCGCTTCGGCGCGCGCCTCCTGCTCGCGGCGATGGGCTGCCTTGAGCTCTTCTTCCACAAGGCGACGCGCAGTCACATCGACGGTGCTGCCGACCGCGCGAACGGCGCGGCCGGAATCGTCGCGGACGATGAAGCCGCGGTCCCATACCCACCGCCATGTGCCTTCGCGATGCCGTACGCGGTACTCGTTTTCATAGCGATCTTCCCCTTTCTCAATCGCCTCTCGCACGCGAGCCTCGGCACGCTCGCGATCGTCAGGATGGATATCGGAAATCCACCACTCCGACCGCTCCGTCTCCTCGGGCGAGAAGCCGGTCAGCTCGCGGACCGCATCGGAACGAAAGGTCACGTTGGTGACCATGTTCCAGTCGTAGATCATCGCCAGCGACGCCCGCGCGGCGAGCCGCAGGCGTTCTTCGCTCTCCCGCCACTTCGCTTCCGATTCTTTGATTCGTGTGACATCGCGGATGACGCGAAGAATGCTGGCCAGCCGGCCGCTCTCGTCGCGCTCGGGGATGAACAGAATGTCGAGCGTATGGCCGGGGAAGTTTGGCGGATTCGTGATTTCAAAATGTTGCGATTCGCCTGTCTCGATGAGCCGCTGCTCCGCATCGCGAATCATGCGAGCAGTGTCGGGATTCACTATCTCCACTCCGCCGCGGTTGACGTACAAATAACGGCCGTCGAGATCGACGCGAGCGATGGAGTACGGAATGTCGTCGACGAGCTCCTCGTACGCGCTGTGGCGATTCTTCTCGGCGGTGATATCGACCATTGTTGCAGCGAGGAGCTCGCCATCGAACGCGGCTGCGATGCGCGCCCACCGCCCGTCGGTGCGGTACTCATGCTGGAGCGGCGCATGGGTTTCGATCGCCTCCTGCAGCTCGCATTCGAACGCGGCGCGATCTCGAGGGTCCACCGAATTCAGGAGGTGGGTACGCCCGTGCTCGATGGTTTCAGCCGATTCGCCTCCGCGCATCGTCGTGATCGTGTCTGCCGCAATGTCCCAGACGAACACTTCGATGCCGGTGCGGGCGAGTGCCCTGCGAAAAAGCACCTCGAGCGGGATGGACATGCGACATGGTAACGCCTACGGCCGCTCCCCCAAGGCGGGCTCAACGGCGGATACAGATGAGTTTTTGGTCCGACAATCGCAATTGAAGAGGTATGAAACCAATCAGCGTTGTGACGCTCGTGCTCGCTCTTTCGGCGGTCTCTGCCGCGCAGGCAGAATTCTCCGGCGCGCAGGCAAAGGCAAAGGCGATCTGTTGGGACATCCCGAACATGGATCACGAACGCGTCGATTATTGGGTCGAGCGCTTCAGCCACGGTGACAAGCGGCCCAAAATCGCTCTCTTCCTTTCGCGAAAACCAAAGTACGAAAAAATGATCTCGCGCAAGCTGCGCGAGCGCGGAATGCCGCAGGACCTCATCTATCTCGCCATGGTCGAGTCGGGCTTCAATCCGAAAGCGAATTCGGCAGCGGATGCGAGCGGCATCTGGCAGCTCAGCAAAGCGACGGCACGGCTCTACGGGCTGCGCGTCAAATGCAAACTCGACGACCGGCTGGATCCGGAGAAGTCGACCGATGCGGCGCTCGACTTTTTGAGCGACCTTCACGATCGTTTCGGCTCGTGGTATCTCGCCGCCGCCGCGTACAACGGCGGGCAGAATCGCGTTGGCCGCATCATGGTCAAAGCGAAGGGATGCGAGCGGGGAGAGGACGCGGATTACTACCGCTACTGGCATCGCCTGCCGGGTGAGACACGCGATTACGTGCCGGCGATGATCGCCGCCGCGCGCATCGGCAAGGAGCCGGCGCGTTACGGGTTCAAGTGACGGGGTAATCACCACAGAGGCACAGAGATCACATAGAGACGATGCCTCTGTGTCCTCTGTACCTCTGTGGTGAACCTTCAAAAGGCGATACGATTCGGACATGCAACGCCAAATTCAATTCCGACTCAACGGACGTCCCGTCTCGCTCAACACCGACGACCAGCGCACGCTGCTCTGGGTCCTGCGCACAGACCTCGACCTCACCGGCACCAAGTATGGTTGCGGCGAGGGGTTCTGCGGCGCGTGCACCGTCGCCATCAACGGAGAAGCGGTGCGGTCGTGCCAGACCTCGCTCGCCAGCGTGCAGGGGAAGAACATCGTCACCATCGAAGGGCTCGAGCGAGGCGGCAAACTCGATCCGCTCCAGCAGGCCTTCGCCGATCATGGCGCCTTCCAGTGCGGCTACTGCACGTCGGGCATGATCATGAACGCGTGGACCTTTCTCAAAAAGAATCCGCACGCCACGCGCGAGCAGATCGTGCAGGAGATGGACGGCAACCTCTGTCGATGCGGTGCGCATCCGCGGATCGTCGCGGCGATCCAGGAGGTGGCGCGATGAGAGCCGCCGTCAACCGACGTCAATTCTGCAAGCTCCTAGGCGGCGGCATCGTCGTGCTGATCGTGCAGCCATCGGGAGTGTTAGGCCAGCGACGAAATTACCCCGACGATCCGAACGCATACCTGCGCATCGACGAGAACGGCCACGTCACGCTGTTCTCGGGGAAGATCGAAATGGGACAGGGCGTGCACACCTCGCTCGCGCAGATGGCGGCCGAGGAGTTGGGAGTGCCGCTGGAGTCGATCACCATGGTCATGGGCGATACCGACCTCGTTCCCTACGACGCCGGAACATGGGGCTCGCTAACCACGCGTTTCTTCGGCCCGGCGGTTCGCGCGGCCGCAGCCGAAGCGCGCACGGTGATGCTGAAGCTCGGCGCGGAGAAGCTCGGCACGTCGCGCGACAAGCTGACGATCGAGAACGGGGTCATCACTGACGGCAAACGCAAGGTCACGTACGGCGAGCTGGCGAAAGGAAAACAGATCGCCCGCCTCGTCGACGAGAAGGCGGTCCTTCGCTCGGCGAAGGAATTCAAGATCATCGGTAAGCCGACGAAGCGTCTCGACGCGAAAGAAAAAGTCACCGGTCGCGCGAAGTTTGCCGGCGACATCCGCCATCCCGGCATGCTCTACGCGCGCATCGTGCGATCTCCAATGCACGGCGCGAAGCTGAAATCGATCGACACGTCGAAAGCGAAAGCGATGAGCGGCGTCACGGTCGTCGAGAACGGCGACCTCGCCGCAGTGCTGCATGCAGATCCTGATGTGGCTAACTTCGCGCTGCAGTCGGTCAAAGCCGATTGGGACCGGCCTGAGGCCGCATTCGATACCGAGTCGGTAGGCGACTACTTCGTGAAGAACGTGACCGGTCCTGTAGGGCCGCGGCCCTCCGCGGCCAACGCCGCCGAGGGCGGCGGCGCTACACAATTCCAGTCGACGTTCCGCACCGGCTACCTCGCGCACGCGCCGATAGAGCCGCACACCGCGAGCGCCGAGTGGAAAGAGGGCAGGCTGACCGCGTGGGTCGGCACGCAGAGTCCCTTCGGCGCCCGTGCCGCGATTGCCAAGGCGCTCAATCTCGATGAGTCGAAAGTGCGCGTGATCACGCCGTTCGTTGGCGGCGGGTTCGGCGGTAAGAGTCCCGCGCCGCAAGCGGTCGAAGCCGCGCGCCTCGCCCAGATCACTGGGAAGCCAGTCATGGTCATGTTCACCCGACCGGAGGAGTTCTACTTCGACACGTTCGGCCCGGCGGCGGTGGTGAGGATCGCATCATCAATGGATGTGGACGGAAAAATCACGCAGTGGGATTACACGACTTGGGCAAGCGGCAGCCGCTCGACCGAGGTGTTGTATGACGTGCCGGGGGCGCAGGTGCGCGCGCTCATGGGACGTGGCTCGGGCACGAACCTCCATCCGTTCGGCACCGGACCGTGGCGCGCGCCCGGCGCGGGGACGAATGTCTTCGGCCGCGAGTCGCAGATCGACATCATGGCCGCCGCGGCGAAAATCGATCCGCTCGAATTTCGTCTGCGCAATCTGACCGACAAGCGTGCGCGGCGCGTGCTGCAGGCGGCCGCCGACGCGTTCGGATGGAAAGCCGCGCCGGGACCGTCGGGGCAGGGACGGGCAATCGCATTCGCCGAGGACGCGGGAACGTTCTGCGCGCTGGCGGCGGAAGTCGCGGTGGACAAAACGACGGGCGAGATCAAAGTGAAGCGCGTCGTCGCCGCGCAGGACATGGGCCTGGTCATCAATCCTGACGGGGCGAAGATGCAGATGGAAGGCTGCATCGCCATGGGTCTCGGCTACGTGCTCACCGAGGAGCTGAATTTCCGCGGCGGAGAGATTCTGGACAAGAATTTCGACACGTACGCGCTGCCGCGATTCTCGATGGTGCCGAAAATCGAGACGGTGCTGATCTCCAATGACGAGCTCGCGCCGCAGGGCGGCGGCGAGCCGGCGATCGTGCCGATGGGTGCGGTGATCGCGAACGCCGTCTTCGACGCGGCGGGCATCCGGATGTACCGTCTGCCGATGACGCCGGCTCGCGTCAAGGCGGCGATGAAGGTGTAGCGCGCATACTCATCTTGAGGTCACAAATTGTGACCTCAAGTTTGAGGCGGCTTCCACACAGAGTAGAAGTTCTTTGCTGCTGGAACCTGCCGAGGTAGTCTCGGCTCGATGGAGAAAAAATCAGCCGCCGCAATTCGCGAACAGGTCCTTCATACCATCGTCGTGATTCGTGCTCAGAAGGTGATTCTCGATCATGACCTGGCAGCGCTGTACGAGGTTCCTACGAAAGTGCTCATTCAGGCAGTCAAACGCAATGCGAGCAGGTTTCCCGCAGATTTCATGTTTCAGCTCTCGTTGCGGGAGTTCAGACACTTGAGGTCACAAATTGTGACCTCAAGTTTGTGGGGAGGGCGGCGGACGGCGCCGTACGCATTCACGGAGCAGGGCGTTGCCATGCTCTCGACTGTGCTGCGCAGCCGTCGGGCGATCGCAGTGAACGTTGAAATCATGCGCGCGTTTGTTCGCTTGCGCCGGTGGGCGGTTCAGTACAAAGAACTCGGCCGCAGGATCGATACGCTCGAGGAACGGACCGACGGACAATTCCAAGTTGTTTTCGACGCGATTCGCGCTCTGATCAATCCGGAGGTCAAGCCAAAAAGAAAAATCGGGTATTTGTCGGCGGGAGCGGGCGCGACGGCGGTCATGGCTTTACCGTCGCGGTCGCCGTCGCCGTAAGGCCGCCGAGCTAAGCAGGGAGGCAACTTCTTTGCACCACTGCTCGGCATGCGCCGAGCACTCATCCCAGCACTCTTCCTCCTCGCCGCCTGTGCAACCAATCCGGTCACGCACAAGCGGATGTTCAACATCGTCTCCGAGGGCCAGGAGATTCAGATTGGGCAGCAGTCGCACGAGGAGGTCCTCCGGCAGTACGGCGTTTACAACGAGAAGCCGGAGCTGAATCGGCTGGTCGACTCGATCGGCCATCGCATCGCTGCGATCTCCGATCGGCCGAATCTGCCGTGGCACTTCACGGTGATCGACACGCCGATGGTGAATGCGATGGCCCTGCCGGGCGGCTACATCTACGTCACGCGCGGCATGCTCGAGCGGATCAATTCGGAAGATGAACTCGCCGGCGTTCTGGGACACGAAATCACGCACGTCACCGCGCGGCATGCTGCCCAGCAGATCTCGCGCGCCCAGCTCGCCCAGCTCGGCATGGCCCTCGGCTCTGTTCTCGCGGGACCGCAGGCGGCGCAGACCTACGGGCAGCTTGCCGAGCTCGGGCTCAATCTCCTCTTCCAACGCTACTCGCGCGGCCAGGAGAGTCAGGCGGACATCGTTGGAACCTCATACGCGACGCGCGCGAGTTTCAATCCCGTCGGCATGGAGCGCATGCTGGTCTCGTTGCAGCGGCTCGACAAACATCCCGCCAGCGGCATCGAGCGCTATTTCCAATCCCATCCCGATCCGGCGAAACGCGTGCGCGATGTTCGTGGGGAAATCCAGAAAATCGCGGCGAAGAATCCCGCCGCGGTTGCGGTCGCGCCGAAGCGCGAGCCGTACGTCCGCCTAACAGACGCGATGATGACCGGCAACAGCACCGAGCGAGTGGTCATTCGCCAGGGAACGATCTATGACCGCGACCACGGCATGATCCTTCGCGCTCCGGCCGGCTGGACCCCGACGGTATCCGAGGGGGCGTTGTTTTCCATGGTGCCGCGGGGGCGAAACCAGAACCTGGCCTTCATCGCGCAGGAGATCGAGAACCGCCAGTTGCAGGGGAACAACGCGCAGTCGGCGATGCGCAATCAGTTCCAGCAGATGGGATTGCAATTCGCCGGATCGCGACAAACCACGACCGAAACCGGCCAGCAGTTCGTCATCGACGCGTGGAGCGGGCAGACGGAGTCGGGGCCGGTGGGCGTCGAGACGACGCAGTTCCCGCATGGCGACCACGTTGCCGTTTTCATGTTTCTCACGCCTTCGCTATCGCGATATCAAAGCCCGCTCAGCGACATCCTTCACAGTGCGGCGATCGACCTTGCTCGCGCAAGGTCCGCCGATCCAGCGCGCATTCGCGTGAGCAGCGTGCCAGGCGGCGAGTCATGGAGCGATCTGGCCCGGCGCGCGACGCGAAATCCCGCCGACGCCGAAGTGATCGCGAACATGAACGGATTCGACGTGAAGGAGCCGCCGCGCGCGGGAATGTCGGTGAAGCTGCCGGAGGAGATCATCCCCGAGATGTAGGGCCGCCACCCCCGGCGGCCGGCCGGCGAGGGCGCCGGCCCTACATCGTTTCTTACCCAGCCACCGAACAA
>Ga0137373_10008021_pt1 | contig 11176 bp, 14 predicted proteins | sample SagtaG_5_FD_104912 | JGI IMG/M metagenome (GOLD analysis project Ga0137373, IMG submission 104912) | Vadose zone soil microbial communities from Sagehorn Ranch, Mendocino, California, USA - Sage1_R_80_16 metaG | ecosystem: Environmental > Terrestrial > Soil > Vadose zone | place: USA...
GGTCAAGGCGATCCTGGAGTACACGTCGCAGGTCTACCCGGGTTACGACGCGCTGACCCAGGGCGCCGGCTTCCTGAACGCGAAGGGGGCGGTTGCGCTGGCGCGGTATCTCACAGGCGCGGGGACATATCCCGACTCGACCGGCTGGAGCGGCCGGCTGATCTGGGGGAACTACCTCATTAAGGGAGGTACGCTTACGGCCACGGCAAACGCGTGGGGCACGTCGATGACCTGGGGTAACGGCAAGACGCCCGCAGGCCAGACGGTTACGTGGGGCGTGATTTGTTCGGGCGGCATCTGCTCGCGGTGGGGGGCAACCTGCGCGGATCTGTTCTGCACAACCGTGTCGTATGGGAGCGCGCCCAACGTCGTGTGGGGATCGACGTGCGGGGGGGCGAACTGCTCGGGGACGTGGACCGGCAGCGGCCAGGTGACGGGTACGATTGTCGTCTGGGGCACAACCGACGAGGGTGACATCGTCGTCTGGGGCACCGAGTGCACCGATCCAAGCTGCACCCCGATGATTTGGACGACCCAGTAATGGATGAAGGTCCGCTGCGGCCGGACCTCGGGTGGCGTGCGCTTCCCACAGCGGCACGGGTGTACGTCGTCAGCGTCATAGTGTGTGGCGCGTGGGTGCTACTCACGCTGATCCCGCGGGCGTATCCGCGACCGTTCTTGTTCGGGGCGCTGTTCGCCGCCGCCTGCTTCATGTCGGCGTGGAAGGTGAATCTGCCGATCCCGCTGACGAGCGGGTCGACTCTGTCGGTCGCATACGCCGCAAATCTCATTTCGCTTCTGCTTCTCGGGCCGCGGCATGCCATTGCCGTCGCCGCTGCGGGCACGTGGGTCCAGTGCACGTTCAGGCCACGCCGACGCTATCCGCTCTATCGAACGGTCTTCAGCACGGCCGCGGTTACCATCACGATGGCGGCAACCGGTTTCGTGTACGACCGCCTCGGTGGCCAGCTGCAGCCGGTCGAGTTTGCACCGTTGCTGAAACCGCTCGTCGGCGCGATCGCGACGTGCTTCATCGTGAACACCGGGCTGATCGCCGGCGCCATCGCGCTGTCGACGCGGCAGACGGTGTGGAGGATCTGGCACGAGGACTTCCTCCTGGGCGCTGCAACCTTCATCGTCGCAGGTACCGCCGGCGCCATCGCCGCGGTGCTCCTGCAGCGCGGCGACTTCTGGAAGGCCGTGGTGATGGTGGCGCCGATCTACCTGACGTACCGCACGTATCAGCTCTTCGTCGGCCGCATCGAAGACCAGAAGCGCCACCTTGCGGAAACGCAGCGGCTCCACGAGGAAGCGGTCGCTGCCCGGGCGAGCGCCGAGCAGGCCAACCAGCTCAAGGATCAATTCCTCGCGATGCTCTCGCACGAGCTGCGCACGCCGCTGAACGCGATCCTGGGCTGGGCAGCGATACTGCGCCGCGGAGATGTCGACGCGCAGCGGCTCGACCGCGCATCGCGCGCCATCTACAACAGCGCCGTCCGCCAGGCACAGCTCATCGAGGAGCTGCTCGACGTGGCGCGGATCATGTCCGGCAAGCTGCGCCTCGAGCCGGCGCCGGTCGATTTTGCCGCCGTCGTGCGCAGCGCCGTGGAGATTGTCCAGCCGAACGCCGAAGGTAAGGGCATACATATCGAGGTCGAGACCGCGTTGGCGAACGGCGCCGTGGACGGCGACGGTGCGCGGCTCCAGCAGATTGTCTGGAACCTGCTCTCGAATGCCGTCAAGTTCACACCCGAGCTCGGCACGATCCGAGTCCGTGTGCGTGACATCGCGGCGTTCGTCGAGCTCGATATCGCGGACAACGGTCCGGGCATTCCGCCCGAATTTCTCCCCTTCGTCTTCGAGCCGTTCCGGCAGGCGGATGGCTCGACGACGCGGCGGCACGGCGGGCTGGGCCTGGGACTCTCGATCGTGCGGCACCTCGTCGAAGCACACGGCGGCGCCGTGACGGCGCACAGCGATGGGAAAGGGCACGGCGCAATATTCACCGTACGCCTGCCCGTGATTGGCGCGACGCGTGCCGACGCCTTCGTCCGCGTCGATGACGGCGCGTCCGCAGCGCCCGTGCCGCCCGCACCGCTGACGCCGCTGGACGGCATTTCCGTGCTGATCGTCGATGATGATGACGAGGGCCGAAATGTGGTGGCCGCGTATCTCCAGGAACGGCATGCGGCCGTCCTGACTGCCGCGACCGCGGCGGAGGCATTCGAGCTGCTGCGGCAGCGGCGCGTCGACGTGCTGCTCGCGGACATCGCGATGCCGGGCGAGGACGGCTATTCGCTGATTCGCAAGGTGCGCGCGTTCAGCGCATCGACGGCGTCGATTCCGGCGGCGGCGCTGACGGCGTTCGCGGGGGAGCAGGACCGCGCGCAGGCGCTCGAGGCGGGGTTCCAGTTGCACCTGGCGAAGCCGATCGATCCGGAGTCGCTCGTCGCCGCCGTGGCGAGCCTGAGCAAGACCCGCGCGGTCAATAATTGCTAGTTTCCTTCGATACTCTACACCGCGTGCGTATTGCGCTGCTCCAAAGCCACAGCAATCCGTTCAAGAAGTTGCACCTGTCGGTCCATCAGCGCCGCGTTGCGCTCCATGTAGCTTGCCTGTTTGCTCCAATTAAACCTGCGCATCAGGAACATCCAGAATCCCACCATCACGATAACCGGGGCCCAGCTGTACAGCGCGTTCGTCCACACGGATGTTTCCCCTTCCATGGACCACCTCGACGTCAACCTCGATGAAATGATTGGGTCGTGAAGCTACTCTTCACCGCGCCTTCGCGTTCCGCTTCGGGAGGCAGACCCCGCCTTCGCATTCTGCTTCGGCGAGAGAGGTCGCGGCGGCTCATGATGGCACCAGCCGCCGACGGCTGCAAACGCTCGTGAGACTTCAGCAGGCGGCGCGGGCAATCACGTGATCAGGCCGTGCCGCTTTCCCCATTCCTCGAATCGCGCCCGCCCGCGGGGCAGCCGCTTGATGGCGGTTTTCAAATGGCCGGTGGCTTTGTCGCGCTCGCGAAGCGCGAGCGCGAGGATCGCGGCGGGGAAATGCAGCAATTGCTCACAACTGATCTCGTATGCGCCGCTGAGCGAGGAGGCTTTCTCGAACCAGGGCCGGCCAACGTCGTTCCAGGCGGTGCCAACTGCCCTCGCTAACCGTCCGATGTCATCGCTGGCGTCGACTGACCACCAGTAATCACGGCCGTCATCCGCAAGCGGACCGAGACGCGAGTGGATTGAGCATTCATACTCCTTGGGGAAAGCGCCTCGCGCGACCGGACCGCCACCAAGCTCCGCGACGATCGGAAAGTAGACACCGAGGTTGATCGCAAAGCTTCCTTCCTCGCCTGCGTTCCACTTGCCCCCCTGAACGTTGACGACGCATGTGTGATCCGCCGCCGCTCGAAAAAACGTGCGGCCGCTCTTGTGATAGCTCTCCGCTTTCAGGCGAAGCGCCAGATCTGTCTTGATCACATCGTCTATCCGTTGTCCGATGTCGCTCATACAAAACGACCGCAAGAGTGCCCTCGATCGCAGACGGCGGTTAACGCGTGCAGGACACGCCCGCCGGCGCGCCCGTCGGCGCGCCCATCCGTACGGCCGGCGACGCCAGCTTCTGAAACGACAGGTGCTGCACGGCGGGCGGCTGCGTTGGCGCGAGCGTGAAGAACACGCCGATCGTGCCCTTCGCGCACATCATGTTGAACTGGCCACGCATCCAGTTCTCCGGCATCACGGGACCGGCGTCGGTGCACTCGCCGACATCATTCTTGATCGCCCGGATCTCCGCCTGCCGCTGCGCCGATGGCGCGTCGAGGAAGAAGTTGACCGCCGCAATCTGCTTCGCCTCCGCATCATCCCAGCGCTTCCACAGGTTCAGGATGTGGTCGCGCATCTCAGTCTGCAGGGTTGTGGGCGGCAGCTCGCGCTTGCGCAACCCGCCCGTCTTGAGCATCGCGTCCCACGCCTGGCTGATCGGTTCGGACGGTCCGGAATACGTGAGCGTCGCCATCGCGAACATCCCCACTCCATAGTCCGGCAGCCAGGCCATGTAGGACCCGAACCCCGGCAGCCCGCCGCCGTGCGCCACGATCTGTTCGAAGCGGCAGTCCGACGTCACGCGCAGCCCGAAGCCGTAGCCGGTCTCGGACGCCTGGAGCGTGTCGTTGACGAATCGCGCCGTCAGGTTCGACGGGGTCCACCGGTGCGCCATCTCCCGCACCGAGCTTCGGCGCACCGGCCCCGCGTCGTCATCGTCTCGCGGCGGCCACGCCGATAAGTGGAAGGCGACGTACTTCCCGAGGTCATTGGCCGTGGTCAGCAACCCACCCATCGACCCGAACACGCCGTGAGGCAGGGGCGGCTCTTCCGCGTAAGTGCCATCCGGCTTCAGACGATAGCCGCTGGCGCGGCGCGCGGCCGGGACGTCGGCGAAGCGAAACGTGGACCCGTCCATATGCAGCTTCGACAGGATCTCCGTCTGCACGTACTGCTCGTAGGGCACGCCGGACGCCCTGGTCACCACGCGGCCCAGTAGGCCGAACGCATAGTTGGAATATTCGTAGCGCGTGCCGGGTGGCGTGGAGAACGGAATGCCCCTGGCGAGCCACTCGTCCAGCATCGCGTCGGTGGCGCTCAACTGCTGATCGCCCCACGGATTGTCTTCGGGAAAGCCCGCGCTGTGGCTGAGCAACTGGCGAATGGTCAGCGGCGCCGTGTCGCGCGTCGGCCGCTCCATCCGCGCGAATTCCGGGATCCATCGCGACACCGGGTCTTCGAGTGACAGCCGGCCACCGTCGCGCAGCTTCAGCACCGCCAGCGCGGTGAAGCTCTTGGTCATCGACGCAATGCGGAACGCGGTGTCCGGCGTGATTGGCGCCTGCGAGGCGCGGTCGCGGACCCCGAACGATCCCAGATGCGCCACCTGACCGTCGATCACCACGCCCCAGATCATCCCGGGGATCTTCTTGTCGGTGGCGTAGGCGCGAAAGATGCGGTCGATCTCCGGCATCGCCGACTGAAGTTTGGCCACGCGGCCGGGGTCGGTAAATCGCGGCGGCGGATACGCGTCGCTCGCCGCCAGCGTCGCCGTGATCAGCATGGCACAGAGAGTGATCAGTCGCATGTGCGCAACTTCACCGGCGCATCGCCGGGAATCAAAGCGAGTGCGGACGAGGAACAACAGCGCGCCAATCGCCGTCACAATAGAGCCGCCGAAGTGAACCCACTGCGCAACAGTCACACGCGATTCGTCATGGCGTGCGCACGGCGACGCGGCCGACGACACGAATGCACGCTCCTTTCATGCTTCTGCACGGTTCCGGTCGGGCATAAACCGTATCGGATGAGGGCTGGCCCGTCAACGTGTGCGTTTCAGGAAGGAAAGTTCGCATCGTTCACGCAGGGCAGTTCGACACCACCACCTCGCAACGCAGGCACAAGCATCGGGACATCTGCCAGGAAATCAGATGGCGAAGAAATCGGGCGCCAGCCTGCTCGCGGCAAGCCCAAACATTGCGGCTGTGACAATAATGGCTTCGTCCAGTAATTCATTCTTGCCTCAGCTCTTATTTGTGCCCGGCTAACGTCCTGCATACTCTTCAAACAAAGCGATCATCTGAGGTGTACCGTCCCTTCGCGCGAGCTCCTCCGGTGTGCATCCCCACTCGCCGTGAGTGTGCGGCGATGCTCCAAGCTCCAGCAAACGTCGGGCGGCCGCCACATGCCCCTGCGCAACGGCGTTGTATAGCGGCGTGAAACGGAATTCCCCGCGAGCATCGACCTCGGCTCCCGCTGCTACGAGCATCTCTATGGCCTGGACGTCATTCCAAATTGCCGCAACGTGGAGAGGTCGATCCTTGTCGTACCCCACCTCGTTCACGCTTATGGCACGCTCCTCGAGCACGAGGTTGTCCGAAATCGCGAGCAGCAACTCTTCGAGACTGGTCCATCTCCGTGAGGTGGTCATTTTTTGCGTATGGCGGAGAATCTGCCGGGCCATTCTGTAACAATGAATGGACCAAGCTGTCCGAAAGCCGCGCGGATGACCGCGCTCACACCAACACCGTGAACGACGAGCGCGACATCGGTCGCCCACTCAGCACGCGCTGAGGTGCGTCGGCGATCCAGACATCCTGGGTCCGAACGAGGTCGTCCATGTCAACGCTGCCGTCTTTCAGCTTCCGCCTTCGCCGCAGCTACGGCGGACAAGACAAGACGGCGCCGCAGGCTGCGAGCGGCGAATCAGCAACGGCCGTCCGCACGAATCGCACCCGCTGCCCCGTGCGCGGGTTCACGATTTCCTTTCCAGCTTCCGCCATCCCTGCCTTCCTCCCAGACAGGTGACGCGCGTTGCGCGGCCTGATGTCTCGTGCTTCAGCCGCGAATCCGGCCCAACCCCTTTCCCTACGGGACTCTGGTCGGTATCGTCTTTTCAATGAGGGGGTCGGCATGACGATGCAGTAGCTTCCAAGTGCCGTCCTCCCTACGAAAAATCTGCGTGGCTCGTAACGCTCGTTGCATCGGGTTCTGATCGCCCACGCGCGCACCTTCCTGCCGCTCGATCCCCACGGTGAAGGCGAGGTCTCCGCTGACCACGATGCTAACCGGTTAGGCAGCGGGCCCCAGAAACTCCCAGTACGACCCGACGGCAAACAATGCCATGACCACAACGTACAGCCACACGACATCGATCAGCGCAGGCTGGGGCAAACGAAACCACTTCGGGCCAACGAACGGACCGCGGTGCTTCAGGAACGCCCACCCGAGATGGAGTCCACCACCACCCGCGAAGCTAAATGCGGCGAGTTGCAACACCAGCGTAACGAGGTAGTACGTCGCACTCTTCATGCGCCTCAGACGGCTCTGGTGAGCGTGGTCGACCGACACGATCCCTCCCACCCATCCACGATACGCCGCCAAGGCCACCGGCAACACCAGGGTCAGTCCGCCGATGGTCTCCGGGGTTGCTGCAAGCCCAAGATCGCGGGAGAAATCGATTAGGGCAGCCGTTGCGTGCGCGCCCCGATCGGCTGCGCGAGCGGCGGGATCAGCGCGGTGTGCCCGCACGACCAGCGAGTCGCGGTAGGTGAGCGCGACACGGTTTCCCGCGTGGACCATCACGGCACCGCTGGTGACCGTCACGATGTACGTCGTCGCGATGATCATGATGCCCGGCCGAGCATGCCGCAGCGCCAGGTTGAGTGAGGTGAACAAGCGGTCCGCTGTATATGGCGCTACTTCACGGCCGGGCCGAGCAAACGATCGATTCGGCGTGTCGACGGCGATGACGCGGGTCGCTCGGATTTGCGGTGCCGCAGCCCGAACCCGCGCTGCCTCTAACGATCAGGCTTCAGCCGCAGCGGCCTCAGCATCGCACCGGCCGCCGTCGGCTGCAAACGCGGGTTGGGCGGCGTCATGGGCGCGCGCTGGCACGCGCCGCCAGATAATGGAGCCTCGCAAGGAAGTGATCCATTTCGAGCAACGTCTCGTGGTACCACTTTCCTGCGTCACGCGATGGATTGAAGAAGCCGTGAGTCGCCCCTTCGTATCCAAACAGTTGACACTGATTGCCGGCCTTCTTCGACTCGATGCAGAAACGCTCGACGTCCGCGTACGGCACGGTCGTATCCGCCTTCCCGTGGAAGATCACGGTGGGTGGAATGCCGCGATGAATATGCTGGAGCGGAGAGCCCTCTGCACCTCTCCCGCCGAAGCGTTCCACCAGGACGGGCGGCATCTCGTGTGTCGTATCGACCGCCGGGTTGAACAGGACAAGCGCGTCCGGTTTCGAGCTGATCGTCATGTCTTCACCCGGCTGATCGAACGCTCCGAGGACCGCGGCGCTCAGCGCGATGTGACCGCCGGACGAGCCTCCGCCCGCAGCGATCCGCGCCGGATCAACGTGCAACTCCTTCGCATGCGAGCGAACCCAGCGGATGGCGGACTTCGCGTCAGCGATGGCTTCAAACGCGCTGGTCGCATGGCGCCCGAATACTCGATAGTCGGCGACGATCGCCACCATGCCGCGTCCCGCGAGATACTGCGCTTGTGGCACAAACTGTCCGACGGTTCCGTTGGTCCATCCACCGCCGAAGAAAAATACAATGGCCGGATTTTGCCCGGAGCCCACGCCAGATGGAGCGAACACGTGCAGGCGTAGTTCCGTTTGACCAATCGACTTGTAGATGTGCGTGACCGCGCCATCAATTGCCAGCGGTTGGGAAGGGACGACCGGCTCCTGCGCCGCCGCGGCGATCGACACGCACAGACTGAGAAGAACCGGGCACCAGAGGTTTCGCGTCATCGAGATTCCCCTTTTCCACCAGGTCTTCCGACCTAGTTGCTCGTCCGCCCAATGATCGGCACTCAGCCGCGAGCCGCGCGGGAGCGCTTCTTCGCCTTTTTCCGAACGTTTCGTGCGCGGCTCGTCGGCTGCAGCGCCTGGTTAGCCGGTCGTCTGCGACGTGCCCGCCATTCGTTCAGCGATGCGGCACTTTCCCCCGATGGCAAACCTGCAAGGAGGCCTTCGACCGAAATGTCTTCGTCCAGATCTGGCCAATGAATCCCGATGCCCGGTCCCAGCAGTTCCCAGTGTCGGCGCTCACGTGCTGAGCCCTCCGCCAATCGCGGATACCACGCGACGGGGACTGACACGACCCGCCCGTCACGCAATTCCACGACGAGGGCTCGATCAGTGACGCGAACGTTCTCGGCCGCCGCCGTTTCCGTTGGTACGCGTGAAGTAGTCATGCCACGCCTTCGCGAGTTCAGCCTCGTGTTTTCGAATAATCCCGGCGATGCGGTTCAGTTCGGTCTCGCTGAATCCATAGTTGTACGCCATTCGGATGGGCGCGAGCCAGAATTTAGCGAGCCTGAGATCCCGCTTCACATGAACGTGGATCGGCTCGTTGCGGTCGCTTGAGAAGAAGAAAAACCGGTACGGGCCGCTCTGCAGGATGGTCGGACTCACTAAACCGGATTCTGCCAGCTTTTGGGACTCGCGCCAACTTTCGCTCGAGATCCGGCTAACGTCTGCGCTTCAGTCGCGACGGGGTAATGATCGCGCCGCCCTCACGGACTTGCTCGCCACGTCCGACGCAGAGTTTCAGGCCGTCGCCGCTCGCGTTGTCGAGAAGAACCGCGAACTCTATCGACGCCTCGCCTCATGCGGTATCTGACCCTTGGTGAAGTCGTCGCGCTTCACCGAGCCGTCATCGAGAGTACCGGAGGAGCAGCCGGCATTCGCGACCTCGCCGGGCTCGAGTCAGCTCTGGCGCAGCCGCGCGCCCACCTTCGACGAGATCGACCTGCACGAACGCCTGACCGCCAAGGCCGCCGCGCTGGCATATTTCCTGGCGCTGAATCACCCCTTCGTCGATGGCAACAAGCGCGCCGCTCACGCGGCGATGGAGGTGTTTCTGAACCTGAATGGGCTGGAACTCACCGCGGATGTCGACCAGCAGGAGGCACTGTTTCTCGATCTCGCCGCTGGCGCGTCCAGCCGTCACGAGCTGCAAGCCTGGCTGGAAAGCCGCACGCACCCGAGGCGAGCTTGATTCAGCCGTCTAACGATCAGGCTTCAGCCGCAGCGGCCTCAGCATCGCGCCAGCCGCCGTCGGCTGCAAACCGTTGTTCGGAGGCGGTCAGACCGCTTCGCTCGGTCAGCGAACGTCCACAGTAATTTCAAACCGCGGATTCTGGCCCGTGTGGGGGATGGAGATAACTGCGTGACCTCCGGCCACCGCTGTGAACTGAAAGAGTTGCCTCGGCCCGCCGGGGTTTTGAGCGCTGAGTATTGACACCTTCGAGAACACGACCGCGGGAGAGGAGACGCTGGGGCGCTCATCGTACTGCCCGGGGCCAATCGTCTGGAGCGTGAGGTCGATCTCGTCACCCAATCCGACGGACAGAAGCCGTCCATTCTCGCCGTTGGCGAAAGTCCACACCTTGCCGGAAGGACGGGTGGGAGACCCGCAATTGATCATCCACAATGTCCCGATAGTTGCGACGGCGCAGAGTTTATGCCGCCAAGAGACTCGAAGGCACAAGCGACACATCGCGAGGCACCTCCATCGTAAAATCAGTCCGGCTCGCGCGTTGCCCGCCAAGACCCGCCGAACGCCTGCGGCTCACCCGCGGCGGCCGCTCACGATTCTACGATTCAGCACGAATGCCGCGCGCCCGCCGACGGGTGCAGTCGCATGTTATGCGGCTCCTCGATTCCGCTCGCGGCCGCGGTCCGTCCCAGGATGCAGTACACCCGCGAGCGGCGGCAGCAGCAGAGTGATCAGGAGCAAAGCTCCTAATGCGCCGTCGTACGTGGCGAAACTGAAGGTGCTGATGGGAAAGTAACGCACCATCCACCACAAGTGGGCCGTGCTGTCAGGCGTCAAGAAACCGCCCGCATCAGCTGTGGCGCTGATCATCAGGAACACTGGACCGAACAGCCAGATACCTACCAACATCAGCAGCGCTCGTACCCACCCTCGCACTGTACGTCTGCCCGCCGCGTCAACCCGCGCAAACACAAGCAGCGTCGTGACAGGCATGAGCACGGTAATCAACAAGACCTCTGCTCGGCCAAACATCGAGCGGATAGTAACGTGAACGAGGATGTCTGGAGCCCAAAAGGCCAGTGCACCGAGGACCGCCGTAGTGACGCCTCGCATCGTTGCGAATACTGTCCGCCTCACGTCGTGCCGCTCAGCCGCGGCGGCTCATAATCGCACCAGCCACCGCCGGCTGCACACGCGGTTAGGTCTCTGGAGTCGTCGCCTGAATTCCGAGCCACAGGCGGACGGCTCGCTCCACCGTCGCGAGTCGAGAACTGCCGAGAACACCAAGCGAACGAATCAACTTCGCGTGCGGAATCGTGATCAGGTTCTGTGCGTCGAAGACGCGTGGGCGTAGAAACGGAACCGACGCCGACGCCTCGAAGCGAGATTGCCGTGGGCTGGTGGTATGCGGGACGGCGGGACGCACCTTTGCGGCCATGCCGACGTCGACCAGCCAGACCTCGCCCTGCCGCGGCGACGCCATCAGGATTGCTCGCGACGATCGAGTTCGACAAGAAGGCGGTCAGCCGCGGCGAGCAGATCGTCGTCAGAAGGTCCATCGTGCGGCCCATGCGCGACACGACGGGCGAGTTCAGCGACCAGCTCTGA
>Ga0137373_10008041_pt1 | contig 11159 bp, 5 predicted proteins | sample SagtaG_5_FD_104912 | JGI IMG/M metagenome (GOLD analysis project Ga0137373, IMG submission 104912) | Vadose zone soil microbial communities from Sagehorn Ranch, Mendocino, California, USA - Sage1_R_80_16 metaG | ecosystem: Environmental > Terrestrial > Soil > Vadose zone | place: USA: California...
CGCCCGCACGGCCGCTTCGACTGCGGAGCGATACGGTGAGCGATGAAAAGGTGAGGTTCGCCGTGCGCACCGCGCGGTCCGGTGCACGCGCCGAGGCGCGTCCATGCGCGCCGGCACCGGGCTGGCTGGGGTGGCTAGAGGCGAGACGAATCGTGCTCTATACTTCCCGCTCTTTCATGAGCCGGTCGAGGAAACGCCAGCGGAATCCCCGCCACACGACGCCATCCTCCCCAGCGAACACGCCAGACGTAAGTTCGGGCAGCTCGCGTGAGGTGCTCATCGCGGTGCTCGTGATCTCCGTGGCCACGGTTCTCGTCTACTCGAACACGTTCGACGCCTCGTTCCACTTCGATGACACCTCGAGCATCGTTCAGAACAAGGGGCTTCGAGACTTGAGTCTCCTGTGGCCGCCCTCGGGCAGCCGCTATCTTGGCTACCTTTCATTCGCGCTCAACTATCGCGTCGGAACATTGGAGGTCTTCGGCTACCACCTAACGAACGTCCTCATCCATCTCTGCAACAGCATTCTTGTCTTCCGGTTGGCAGCGATCACGCTCCGGACTCCGGCACTGCGGAACGCTGAAGGGGGTCCGCTGGTGCGCAGGTATCTACCCCTGGCCGCCGGCCTCCTCTTCGCCGTACATCCGGTTGCTACCCAGGCCGTCACCTATATCGTCCAGCGGTTCGCCTCGCTCGCGGCGTTCTTCTATCTGCTGTCGCTGATGCTGTATGTGGAGGCAAGGCTCTCGGTTGACTCGGATCGCCCGTCCAAGGCGCGCACCGCCGGTTTGTGGTGCGCGTCTGTCGTGGCCGCAGCCGCGGCGATGCAGACGAAGGAGATCAGCTTCACACTTCCCTTCGTGGCAGCAGGGTACGACCTGCTGTTCTTCCGGCCAAGGCATCGGCTCGTCCTTCTCGCGCCTCTCGCTGCGACCGCCCTGCTCATTCCGTTCGGGCTAGCGTTCGAACGCGGCGGTCTCGCTAGTGCGCTGAGTGAACCCAACCATCTCGCTTCCGAGACTCCCGACATTTCGAGAGGGGTGTACCTCCTCACGCAGTCACGCGTCGTCGTGACGTACCTCCGGCTGCTGTTGCTGCCCATTCGGCAGAACCTCGACTACGACTTCCCACTCTCGTATTCGTTGGCGGATCCGGGAGTTCTCCTCGCTCTCGCGGTGCTCGGAGCCCTGGCGGCATTCGCGGTGCTCGTTCTGCTTCAAGCGCGCAACAGAAACGCCGCGCCCGGAGTCCTAATCTTTTCCGGGATCGCGTGGTTCTTTGTGACCTTGTCGGTCGAGTCCTCGATAATCCCGATTCGGGACGTCATCTTCGAGCACCGGGCCTATCTGCCGAGCGCGGGCGCCGCCATCGCGCTAGGTGCGGCCGTACTCCTGGGCGTCGAGCGCCTGCGCCTGCGCTCTTCGCTCACGCTTCAGGCGGGGCTCGCCCTGCTGATGACCGCCGGACCCCTCGGCGTTGCCGCCTACGCCCGAAACTCCGTCTGGAAGAACGACCTGACGCTTTGGCGCGATGTCGTCGCGAAGAGCCCGGACAAAGCGCGCCCTCACAGCAACCTCGGCACCGCGTATCTCGGGGTTGGCGCTACACGCGAAGCCGTCAACGAGTTTCTCATCGCCCTGGAGATCCGCCCCGAGTACCCGGAAGCCATGACGGCCTCGGCGTCGCCTACGCGTCGCTGGGCCAGGTGGATGACGCGATCCGCGAGTATCGTGAGGCGATTCGACTCGCCCCGCACCTGGCCGAGACGCATCGTGGCCTTGGCGACGCCTACCAAGCGAAAGGCCTGCTCGACGACGCACTGAGCGAGTATCGTGAGGCACTGCGTCTCGATCCTGAGTTGGCGGAGGTGCACAACAACCTCGGTAACACTTACCAGGCAAGGGGCCAAATCGACGATGCGGTGCGTGAATACCACGAGGCGATTCGACTCGCCCCGGGGTTGGCGAAAGCGCACATCAGCCTCGGCAGTAGCTATCAATTGAAGGGCCGGCTCAACGACGCGATCGGGGAGTACCACGAGGCGATCCGACTCGATCCGGGACTCGCGGAGGCGCACAACAATCTCGGCGCGCTATACGAGGGTGCGAGAGAGTTCGACGGCGCGATCCGAGAGTTCCGCGAGGCGATTCGACTCGATCCGGGGAGGGCGGAAATCCACTCCAATTTGGGTAACGCGTATCTGGCCATGCGGCTGCTGGACGACGCGGTGCGTGAGTACCGGGAGGCGATACGCATCGCTCCTGGACTCGCGGTGGCTCACGACAATCTTGGGGTCGCCTACAAGGCGAAAGGGCAGTTTAGTGATGCAACCCGCGAGCACGACGAGGCGATTCGGGTCGCTCCCGAGCTAGACAACCGAACGCGACCAACGCATCACGAACCGAAGTGAACCGCCACAATCCTACGCGCTCCAGATACCCGGTATCGTACGCACCACCGGTCACCAGCACCTTCCCGCTCTGCAGAAGCGTCGCCGTGTGACAGCCGCCCCGTACGGTGGTCATCGCACCGGTTGGCGACCAGTTCCCCGACGCGGGATCGTACACCTCTGCGCTGGAGAGATATCCGGCGTCTCCATGGCCGCCTGCGACCAAGACCGTCCCATCCTGCAGCAGCGTTGCCGTTTGGTAAAAGCGCGCGGTTCCCATGTCGCCCGTCGCCTTCCATTCCTCATAAGGTGACCCCACTCCGAGAGGGGCGGTCGGCGGCACGTCCCCCAGTGCGGGCGACGGGCAGCGGCGCGCGAATGCACGTCGCTCGCGCACAGGCGGCGCTCGATCATGGCAGGACCCCCCTGCAAAGGGGCGAGCGTAACTCGCGGGGAGCGCGAATGCACAGATAGTGAGTAGCCGATCAGTGGAAGGCGGTCCAGGAGCCGCCTCCGACCACCTCGGCGTCGCCCCCGCGCCACAGCGAGGCGTCCACCATGTCCCGATCAGGCGTCCACTATGTCTCCGGTCGCTACAGTGGTGAGCGTAGCGCCCGCGCCAGCGGGCGCGGAGTCGAACCACGCCCGCACGGCGCGCTTCGACTTCGGTGCGCTTCGCGCACCTACGCTCAGCGCGAACGGGGTCACCGTCGGTGCCGCCGTTCGCGATGCAGGACGGCGGGGCTACAGCTGGTCGTCGTCGATCGAGAAGACGCCCTCCGCGCCCGCGACGACGGTCCGGGCGAGGCCTGCGGCGCGCACGAGGACGTGGTCCGAGTAGAAGCGGGCCGTGGCGAGCTTCGCGCGGTAGAAGCCGGCCTCGCCGCCTCCGGCGGCGAGGTGGCGGTGCGCGGCGAGCGCGGCGCGGGCGGACTGCCAGCCGCCGGCGACGGTCCCGAACAGCTCGAGGAACGGCACCGCCCCGACGGAGGCGCGGCGCACGTCCGTGGCGTACGTCGAGACGATGAACTGGACCGCCTGCTCGAGCGCGCCGATCCCGTCGCGCAGCCGCGCGGCGATCGCGGACAGCGTCTCCGACTTCTCCTGCTCGAGCTGGGCCTCGACCTCGCGCATCTCGGCGATGACGCCGCGGATGACCTCGCCCTTGTCGCGCGCGACCTTGCGGCCGATGAGGTCCGCGGCCTGGATGCCGTTCGTCCCCTCGTAGATGGAGGTGATGCGCGCGTCGCGGAAGAACTGCGCCGCGCCGGTCTCCTCGATGAAGCCCATCCCGCCGTGCACCTGGATGCCGAGCGAGGCGATGTCGATCGCATTGTCGGTGGACCAGGCCTTCACGATCGGGATCATGAGCTCGACGAACGCCTGGCTCCGCGCGCGCCGCGTCGCGTCCGGGTGGCAACGCGCGGTGTCAGTCGCCGCCGCGGTGACGCACGCGATCGCGCGCATCGCCTCGATCCGCGACTTCATGAGGAGCAGCATGCGGCGGACGTCCGGGTGCCGGACGATCGCCACCTTCTCCTTGCTGCGCGTCCCGAGCTCGGTCCCCTGCAGCCGCTCGCGCGCGTACGCGACGGCGACCTGGTAGGCGCGCTCGGCGATGCCGATGCCCTCGAGCCCCACGGAGAAGCGGGCCGCGTTCATCGTGACGAACATGTACTCGAGGCCGCGGTTCTCCTCCCCGACGAGCCAGCCGACCGCGCCGTCCTTGTCGCCGAAGGCGAGCACCGCGGTCGGGCTCGCGTGGATCCCGAGCTTGTGCTCGAGCGACACGCAGCGGACGTCGTTCCGGGCGCCGAGGCTCCCGTCCGCGTTGACGAGCACCTTCGGCACGACGAAGAGCGAGATGCCCTTCACGCCCTCCGGCGCGTCCGGCGTCCGCGCGAGGACGAGGTGGACGATGTTCTCGGTGAGGTCGTGGTCGCCGTAGGTGATGAAGATCTTCTGCCCCTCGAGGCGGTAGGAGCCGTCCTGCTGCGGCACCGCGCGCGTGCGGACCGCGGAGAGGTCCGACCCGGCCCCGGGCTCGGTCAGCACCATCGTGCCGGCCCACTCGCCCGAGGTGAGCTTCGGGAGGTACCGCGCCTTCAGCTCCGCCGAGCCCTTCGGCTCGAGCGCATCGATGGCGCCGCGGGTGAGCATCGGGCAGAGGGCGAACGAGAGGTTCGCGGCGTGCCACATCTCCTCGACGAGGGTCGAGACGAGGCGGGGCACGCCCTGGCCGCCGTACTCCGGCTCGACCGACAGGGCGTTCCACCCGCCGTCTACGAACTGCCGGTAGGCGTCGCGCCAGCCAGTGGCGGTGGAAACCTCGCCGTCCTTCACGCGGGCGCCCTCGCGGTCGCCGACGACGTTCAGGGGGGAGAGCACGCCGCCGGCGAACTTCGCCGCCTCCTTGAGGATCGCCTCGGCGACCTCGAGCGTCACGTCCCCGCAGCCGGGGAGCTGAGAGACCTCCTCGATCGGCGCGAGCTCGCGCAGGACGAACTGCATGTCGCGAAGGGGGGCGGTGTAATCCCTCATGGTCGTTCTCCAGGACGCGAAGCGTCGTCGGTGCTGCCGCGGGGGTCTCCCCCCTTACATGTTGCGCCGGTACTGCCCACCCACCTCGAAGAGCGCGCCGGTGATCTGCCCGAGCGAGCACACCCGCACGGCGTCCATCAGCACCTCGAAGACGTTGCGGCCCTCGATGACCGCCTGCTCGAGCCGCCGCAGGACGAGCGGGGCCTCGGCCGCGTGCCGGGCGTGGAAGTCGCGGAGTCGAGCGAGCTGCGAGCGCTTCTCCTCCTCGGTCGAGCGGGCGAGCTCGATCTGCTCCGGGACCTGCTCGGCCTGGGGGCTGCGGAACGTGTTCACCCCGACGATCGGGTGCTCGCCGCTGTGCTTGAGCATCTCGTAGTGCATGCTCTCTTCCTGGATCCGGCTGCGCTGGTAGCCCGTCTCCATCGCGCCGAGGACGCCTCCCCGGTCGGCGAGCCGTTCGAACTCCGCGAGCACGGCCTCCTCGACGAGCTCCGTCAGCTCGTCCACCACGAACGCACCCTGGTTCGGGTTCTCGTTCCTCGCGAGGCCCCACTCGCGGTTGATGATGAGCTGGATCGCCATCGCGCGCCGCACGCTCTCCTCGGTGGGCGTCGTGATCGCCTCGTCGTAGGCGTTCGTGTGGAGCGAGTTGCAGTTGTCGTAGATCGCGATGAGGGCCTGCAGCGTCGTGCGGATGTCGTTGAACGCGATCTCCTGCGCGTGCAGGGAGCGTCCGGACGTCTGCACGTGGTACTTGAGCTTCTGGCTGCGCTCGTTCGCCCCGTAGCGGTCGCGCATCGCGACGGCCCAGATCCGGCGCGCCACCCGGCCGAGGACCGTGTACTCGGGGTCCATCCCGTTCGAGAAGAAGAAGCTCAGGTTCGGGGCGAAGTCGTCGATGCTCATCCCGCGCGCGAGGTAGGCCTCGACATAGGTGAAGCCGTTCGCGAGCGTGAAGGCGAGCTGGGAGAGGGGGTTCGCCCCCGCCTCCGCGATGTGGTAGCCGCTGATGCTCACCGAGTAGAAGTTGCGCACCTGGTTACGCACGAAGTACTCGGCGACGTCCCCCATCACCTTGAGGCTGAAGTCGGTGGAGAAGAGGCAGGTGTTCTGCCCCTGGTCCTCCTTCAGGATGTCCGCCTGCACGGTGCCGCGCACGCTCGCGAGCGCGCGCGCCCGGAGCTCCGCCGCCTCCGCCGCGCCGGGCTCCCGGCCCTTCTCAACGGCGAACTTCTCGAGCTGCTGGTCGACGGCGGCGTTCATGAACATCGCGAGGATCGCGGGCGCCGGCCCGTTGATGGTCATGCTCACCGACGTCGCCGGGTCGCACAGGTCGAACCCGGAGTACAGCACCTTCAGGTCGTCGAGCGTGGCGATGCTGACGCCGGAGTTGCCGACCTTCCCGTAGATGTCCGGGCGCGGGTCGGGATCCTGGCCGTAGAGCGTGACCGAGTCGAACGCGGTGGAGAGCCGCTTTGCCCGCATCCCCTCCGACACGAGCTTGAAGCGCCGGTTCGTCCGGAACGCGTCGCCCTCGCCGGCGAACATGCGGGTCGGGTCCTCGCCCTCGCGCTTGAACGCGAACGTGCCCGCCGTGTACGGGAAGGAGCCCGGCACGTTCTCGAGCAGCAGCCACTTCAGGCGCTCGCCGTCGTCCTCGTACCTCGGCAGCACCACCTTGCGGATCTTCGTGCCAGAGAGCGAGGTGTGGACGAGGCGGGTGCGCACCTCGCGGTCGCGGATCTTCACGACGTACTCGTCGCCGGCATAGGCCTTCTGCAGCTCGGGCCAGCGGGCGAGGAGCCCTCGCGAGGCGGCGTCGAGCCGCTCCTCGCGCGAGCGCGCGAGCGGCTCGAGCGCCTCGGCGATCTCCGGCCGATCGCGCTGCGCGGCGAGCGTCATCCGCTGCGCCGCACGGAGCTGCTGCACCTCGCGCGCGAGCGCCGCCTGCTCGAGCGCGCGCCGCTCGTAGCTGCGCACCGCCCCGGCGATGTCGGCGAGGTAGCGCGCGCGGCCGGCCGGCACGATCGAGGTCTGGTTCGTGCTGTGGCGGGCCGTCACCGCCGGCAGCCGCCCATCCTCGAGGCGCAGCCCGAGCGCGCGCAGCCGCGCCTTCAGCGCCTGATAGAGGGCGGTCACGCCGTCGTCGTTGAACCGGCTCGCGATTGTTCCGAAGACGGGCATCGCCTCGAGCGGCTCGCCGAACGCGCCGCGGTTCCGCTGCACCTGCTTCGAAACGTCGCGCAGCGCGTCCTCCGCGCCCCTGCGGTCGAACTTGTTGATCGCGACGAGCTCGGCGAAGTCGAGCATGTCGATCTTCTCGAGCTGGCTCGCCGCGCCGAACTCCGGCGTCATCACGTAGAGGGGCACGTCCACGAGCGGCACGATCGCGGCGTCGCCCTGGCCGATGCCGGGCGTCTCGACGACGATGAGGTCGAAGCCCGCGACCTTCGCGGCGGCGACCACGTCGGCCAAAGCGGGGCTCACCTCGTGCCCGGTGTCGCGCGTCGCGAGGCTGCGGAAGAAGACGCGCGGACCCCGGGACCAGGGGCCGATCGCGTTCATGCGGATGCGATCCCCGAGCAGCGCGCCGCCGCTCTTGCGGCGCGACGGGTCGATGCTGATGACGGCGATGCGCAGCGCGTCATCCTGATCGAGGCGCAGCCGCCGGATGAGCTCGTCGGTGAGGCTCGACTTGCCCGCGCCGCCGGTGCCGGTGACCCCGACGACGGGCACCTTCCGGCTTCGCGACTGGGCGTGGAGCGCCATGACGAGCTTCGCGTCGGCCCCGCCGTTCTCGAGCGCGGTGACGAGCCGCGCGAGCGCGCGCCACGCCGCCTCGGAGTGATCGCTGATCTGTTCGAGGCTCTTCGGCGCGCGCGCCGCCGCGTCGGTGTCGCAGCGCTTCACGATGTCGCCGATCATCCCGGCGAGGCCCATGCGCTGCCCGTCCTCCGGGCTGTAGATCCGCGCGACGCCGTAGGCCTCGAGCTCAAGGACCTCGGCCGGCACGACGACCCCGCCCCCGCCGCCGAAGATCTGGATGTCCTCGCCTCCGCGCTGCCGGAGCGAGTCGATCATGTACTTGAAGAACTCGAGGTGCCCGCCCTGGTACGAGCTGACCGCGATGCCCTGCACGTCCTCCTGCAGGGCTGCGGTCACGATCTCGTCCACCGACCGGTTGTGGCCGAGGTGGATCACCTCGGCCCCCTTCTCCATCAGGATGCGCCGGACGATGTTGATCGCCGCGTCGTGCCCGTCGAACAGCGCCGCGGCGGTCACGAGGCGGACCTTGTGCCTCGGCCGGTCCTCGGCGACGGGCGCGAGCTCGGTGCTCGGGTGGATCATTGCGGCTCCTGGCGCGGGCGCTCGCCCTTGAGCTCGGGGAAGTCGTCCTCGAAAAACTCTCGCTCGCCGCGGCCGGCCCCCTGCCGCTGCTGCTTCTCCATGCGGGAGAGCTCGGTCCGGCGGATCTTCCCGGAGATGGTCTTCGGGAGCTCCGCGAACTCGATGAGGCGGATGCGCTTGTAGGGAGCGAGCGCAGTCCGGATGTGCGCGAAGATCGACAGCGCCAGCTCGCGGCTCGGCGCGTAGCCGTCGCGCAGCACGAGGAACGCCTTCGGCACCGTGAGCCGGCGCGGATCCGGGCTCGGCACGACCGCCGCCTCCGCGACCGCCTCGTGCTCGATGAGCGCGCTCTCGAGCTCGAAGGGGCTGATCCGGTAGTCGGACGACTTGAAGACGTCGTCCATCCGGCCGACTTAGGTGAGGTAGCCCTCGTCGTCCACGCTCGCCACGTCGCCGCAGTGGTAGTGGCCGCCGCGCATGAGGTACGCCGTCTTCTCAGGATCGTCCTTGTAGCCAGTCATGAGGCCGGCGGGCCGCGGCTCGAGGGCGAGGCAGATCTCCCCCTCGCGCGCCGGCTTGTCGTCGTCGCCGAGGAGGATGACCTCGTACCCCGGCATCGGCCGGCCCATGGAGCCGGGCTTCACCTTCTGCCCGGGCGAGTTCCCGACCTGGCAGGTGGTCTCGGTCTGGCCGTAGCCGTCACGGATGGTGATGCCCCAGGCCTTCTTCACCTGGTCGATCACCTCGGGGTTGAGCGGCTCGCCCGCACCGACGAGCTCGCGCAGCTTCACCGGATAGGCGGCGAGGTCCTCCTGGATGAGCATGCGCCAGACCGTCGGCGGGGCGCACAGGCTCGTCACGCCGCAGCGGGTGACGACGTCGAGGGCGGCCTTCGCGTTGAAGCGCGCATAGTTGTAGATGAAGACGGTCGCGCCCGCGTTCCACGGCGCGAAGACGTTGCTCCACGCGTGCTTCGCCCAGCCGGGCGAGCTGATGTTGAAGTGCACGTCGCCCGGCATGAGGCCGATCCAGTACATCGTCGACAGATGCCCGACCGGATAGCTCTGGTGCGTGTGCGAGACGAGCTTCGGCTTCGCCGTCGTGCCGGAGGTGAAGTAGAGGAGGAGCGGGTCGGAGGCGTTCGTCGGCGCGTCCGGGACGAAGTCCGCGGACGCGGAGCGCGCCAGCTCGAGGTTCGTCCAGCCCGGCCGGTCGCTCCCGACGACGATGCGGCCGTAGCCGCCGGGGAGGGCGTCGAACTTTCCGGTGTCGGCGTCGCCGACGATGACGTGCCGGACGCCGCCGCGCGCGAACCGGTCGCGCAGGTCCTCGGTGTTGAGGAGCGTCGTCGCCGGGATGATCACCGCGCCGAGCTTCATGGCGGCGAGCATCACCTCCCAGAGCGGCACGACGTTGCCGAGCATCATGAGGACGGCGTCGCCGCGCTTCACGCCCTGCGCGCGGAGGAAGTTCGCAACCTGGTTCGAGCGCCGCGAGAGCTCGGCGAAGGAGAGCTTCACCTCGCCCTTTCCCTCGTCGACGACCCACAGGGCGGTGCGGTCGTTGCCCTTCGCCATCGCGTCGAAGTGGTCGAGCGCCCAGTTGAACCGATCGAGCTTCGGCCACCGGAAGTCCCGGCGCGCCGTGACGTAGTCCGTCCGGTGGGCGAGCAGGAAGTCACGAGCTTCGATGAAGGGACGCGAAGAGCCCGACATGCGCACCTCGGCGGAGGAGGGTTCGAACGACTTCCGGATGGTATGCGGCGCGGGCGCGCGGAGGCGATGCCCGATGCGCCCGCCGCCCCTGGCGGTTTTTGCCACCCCGGGATCGGCCCCCGCGCACGCTCCCCCTCGCGCGGCGCGGCCGCGGGAGCAGCCGCAGCCGCCACGCCTGGGTTGGCGCGCCCGGAATGCGGGCAGCATATTTGGCAGTCCCCGATCGGAGGGCCGCGTGAAGATCAACCGACGTTCCGCCCACATCACCGAAGGCGTCGCACGAGCGCCCAACCGCTCGATGTTCTACGCGCTCGGCTACGTCGAGTCCGACTTCCAGAAGCCGCTCATCGGCGTCGCGAACGCCCACTCGACGATCACGCCGTGCAACTCCGGCCTGCAGCGGCTCGCCGACGCTGCGGTCGCGGGCATCGAGGAGGCAGGCGGCAAGGCGCAGGTCTTCGGCACGCCCACCGTCAGCGACGGGATGGCGATGGGCACGGAGGGGATGAAGTACAGCCTCGTGTCGCGCGAGGTCATCGCCGACTGCGTCGAGACCTGCGTCGGCGCGCAGTGGATGGACGGCGTGCTCGTGCTCGGCGGCTGCGACAAGAACATGCCCGGCGGCATGATGGGCATGCTGCGCGCCAACGTCCCGGCCGTGTACGTCTACGGCGGCACCATCCTGCCGGGGCACTATCAGGGCAGGGACCTCAACATCGTGAGCGTGTTCGAGGCGGTCGGTCAGTTCACCGCCGGGCGCATGAGCGAGACCGACTTCTGCGAGATCGAGCGGCGCGCCGTCCCGGGCTCGGGGTCCTGCGGCGGCATGTACACCGCCAACACGATGAGCGCGGCGTTCGAGGCGCTCGGACTGAGCCTCCCGTACTCCTCGACGATGGCGAACCCGCACGAGGAGAAGGTCGCCTCGACCCGCCAGGCGGCGCGGGTGCTCGTCGAGGCGGTGAAGAGCGACCTCAAGCCGCGCGACATCGTCACCCGCCGCTCAATCGAGAACGCGATCGCCGTGGTCATGGCGATCGGCGGGTCGACGAACGCGGTGCTGCACTTTCTCCCCATCGAGCGCGCCGCGGAGGGCGAGTGGATCATCGAAGACTTCGAAGGCGTTCGCCGCAACGTGGCCGTCGTCTGGGACCTGAAGCCGTCCG
>Ga0137373_10008043_pt1 | contig 11156 bp, 8 predicted proteins | sample SagtaG_5_FD_104912 | JGI IMG/M metagenome (GOLD analysis project Ga0137373, IMG submission 104912) | Vadose zone soil microbial communities from Sagehorn Ranch, Mendocino, California, USA - Sage1_R_80_16 metaG | ecosystem: Environmental > Terrestrial > Soil > Vadose zone | place: USA: California...
GGGCCGGGAGCAGGACACCAACATCGCCTTCGGGTACGCCGGGGAGTCCTATGTGGATTTCGGCGTCCCGCTCATGTTCCTTCCCATCCTCGTGTTCGGGGTGTTGCTGGGGATGGTGTACCGCTGGCTGCTCTCCCTGATCCGCCATCCCGAGCTCGCGACCGCGGTGGTCACCGTGGTCTTCTGGCTCTCGCTCTACCTCTTTGAGCGCTCGTGGATCAGGACCCTCGGCCTCTCGGTGACTCTGATCGTCTACCTGGGTGGCGTCACGTTGGTCCTCGACCGTTTCCTGCTCTGGCGCCACCGCTTGCGCACGCGTGAGCCAGGCATCCGGCCCGCGCGTGGGGCCCTCGGGCGCCACGCCCAGCACGGGTAGGCCGGGCGACGGTGGCGCTGGCCGACGGGTGGCGCGATCGTGCATGCGGAGGCTAGCGCGTGCGCGTCCTGCACGTGAGCGCCTACTTCGCTCCCGCCTTCTCCTACGGCGGGCCTCCGCGGAGCCTTCTGGGCCTGTGCCGGGGGCTTCGGGGGGCCGGGGTCGAGGTCGAGGTCTTCACCACGACGGCGAACGGCGCCACCGACCTGCCCGCCTCGCCGCCGGAGGGGGATCGCTTCGAGGGTGTTCCCGTTCGCTACTTCCCGCTCTCCGTCCCGCGCCGCCTGTTCCGCGCTCGCGGCCTGCCTGCCGCGCTCGAGTCGAGCGTCGACCGCTACGATCTCGTGCACAGCCATGGGCTCTGGAACCTGCCGGCTTGGACGGCGGCACGCTGCGCGCGGCGTCGGCGGGTGCCCTACGTGCTCTCCCCGCACGGGATGCTGGACGCGGGCTCGATGGCTCATCGGGCGTATCGAAAGCGGCTCGCCTACTCGCTGCTCGATGCGAAGAACGTCGCGGGGGCCGCCCTGCTTCACGCGACGTCGCGCGCCGAAGCGCAGTCGCTCGCGCGCCGGGCCCCGGCCGTTCCCATCGTCGTGCTGCCGAACGGGGTGGACGCCCGGCCGGTAGAGGCCCCGGCCCGGGGAGCCTTCCGGCGCTCTCTGGGCCTGCCGGAGACGGCGCCGCTGATCGTGTTCCTGGGACGCGTGCACCCGATCAAGCGACTCGATCTCCTCGCCGCCGCCTTCGACCGCATCCGCGTCGTTCACCCGGGAGCGCATCTCGTGATCGCCGGACCCGACGAGGGTGGTCATCGGCGCCGGGTGGAGCCTCGCTTCGCGCAAGCCGGCGCCTCCGTGCACTGGACGGGTGAGCTCAGCGAGCCAGCGAAGTGGACCCTGCTGGCCGACGCCGGCGTGCTGGTGATGTGCTCGCAATCCGAGAGCTTCGGCAGGAGCGTGGCCGAGGCGCTGGCCGCCGGCGTCCCCGTCGTGGTGACCCGGACCTGTCCTTGGGACGAGGTCGAGACCGCGGGGTGCGGGTTCTGGGTACCTCAGAGCTCCGAGGCCATCGCGCGCGCCGTGCTCGACCTCCTCGCCGACCCTACGAGAGCCCGGATCATGGGAGATCGGGGCCGCGCCCTCGCGCGGGCGAAGTATTCCTGGGACTCCATCGCTCGGGACATGGCCCGGCGCTACGAGGCGGTCGCCGCCGCCTGGCCGCGCCTCGTCACGGTCCCGTGAGCCGGCGCGCCGGGTCCCATCGCTACCTCGTGCTGACCCCCGGCATGACGGGCGCGGACGGGATCGCCGAGCTATCGAGGCTGGTGGTCCGCGCGCTCAGCCCGGCCGGGACGGAGCCCGTGTCGGCCACGGTGGATGTGCTGTCGCTCACGGATCCGCCCGGCTTCGGAGCGAACGATCGGGATGGCGGGGCCGGCATACGGTTCTTCGGTGTCGCGGGCGGCCGCGCCCGCTTCGTGGCAGCCGCGCTTCGCGCCCGCATGGGCTGCCCGCGCGGCGCGGACATCCTGTGCCTGCACCTGCATCTGAGTCCGGTGGCGCGGCTGATCGCCGCGCGGCGCGCGCGGTTGATTACGCTCCTCGCGGGAATCGAGGCGTGGAGGCCGCTCCGGCGCCGAGAGCGCCTCGCCTTGAGGCGGTCGGATCTCCTCGTGTCGATCTCCGCCCACACGGCGCGCCGATTCCTGGACGCCAACCCCGACTTCGAGGATCGGCCCGTCCGGGTCTGTCATCTGGCGGTCCGGGATCGGGATGGCTCGATCCTCGGGCTCGAGCCGGGAGGCCGCGCCGCGCGGCCTGCGCGGGGGTCGTTCGCGCTCATCGTCGGGCGCATGGCGGCCGACGAGCGCTACAAGGGGCATGACCTCCTGATCGACGTCTGGCCTCGGGTCGTGGCGGAAGCGCCGGAGGCCGCGCTCGTGGTCGTCGGCGACGGTGACGACCGCGTCCGGCTCGAGGCCCGGGCCTCGCGCGTCAGGAAGCACGTCTGCTTCCTGGGCCGCGTTTCCGACGGTGTGCTCGCCGAGCTGTACCGGGACTGCGCCTTCTTCGCGATGCCCAGCCGCGACGAGGGCTTCGGCCTCGTCTTCCTCGAGGCCATGCGGGAGGGAAAGGCCTGCATCGGCGGCATGGGCGCGGCCGCCGAGGTGATCGAGGACGGCGTGAGCGGACTCGTGGTGCCGCCGGACGATCGGGAGCGGCTTCTCGAGGCCGTCCTGCGGCTGTTCCGCGAGCCGGACACGCGCGCGCGGATGGGGCAGGCCGGCGCCGAGCGGGTGGCCCGCGAGTTCACCGAGGCCCACTTCCGCGTCCGCTTTCGCGCCCTCCTCGGGCCGGCATCGAGTCGGCCATGACCGCCGTGCTCGGGATTAGCGCGTACCACGGCGATGCCTCGGCGACGCTCGTGGTGGACGGGCAGCTCGCGGCCGCCGTCCAGGAGGAGCGCTTCACCCGGATCAAGCACTGGGCCGGATTTCCCGGCGAGTCGATCCGGAGCTGCCTGGCCATGGCCGGATTGACGGCGGACGACGTGGACTATTTCGCCGTCGGCCGCGACCCGCGGGCCAACGTGTGGAAGAAGGCTCTCTTCGCCGTGCGCGAGCGGCCGAGCCTGCGGCTGCTCTCGGACCGGCTGAGAAGTGGGAGGCGGGTCGGCGATGCGGCTGGCGCCATGGCTCTGACGCTGGGTGTCGACCGGGAGCGCGTGGCGCCGCGGATGAGATGGGTGGAGCACCACCCGTCGCATCTCGCGAGCGCGTTCTTCGTCTCGCCCTTCGAGGAGGCGGCCGTCTGCGCGATCGACGGCTTCGGGGACTTCGTGAGCACGTCCTGGGCGACCGGGCGCGGCCCGACACTCGCGCTCTTGAGGCGTGTCCGCTTCCCTCACTCGCTGGGGATCGTGTATCTCGCGGTCACCCAGTACCTGGGGTTTCCCAGGTACGGCGACGAGTACAAGGTGATGGGGCTCGCCGCCTATGGCCAGCCGGACTATGCCGACCGGCTCCGCCGGCTCCTCGCCCTGAGGCCGGGGGGCGGATTCGAGCTGGACCTGTCCTATTTCCGGCACTGGTCGAGCGGCGTGAGCATGACGTGGGACGGCGGCGAACCGTGCCTCGGGCCCGTCTACACGGAGAAGCTGGAGGGCCTCCTGGGGCCCGCGCGCAAGCCCGATGACCAGCTGGAGCCGCGCCACGAGGCGATCGCCGCGTCCCTTCAGATGGTGTTCGAGGAGGCCGTCTTTCACGTGCTCAACGCGCTCTACCGTCGGGCGCCGACGCCGCGGCTGTGTCTGGCGGGTGGCTGCGCCATGAACAGCGTCATGAACGGCAAGATCCGCGAGCGCACCCCGTTTCAGGAGGTCTTCGTCCAGCCGGCGGCGGGAGACGACGGCACGGCCGTGGGCGCCGCCTTCTCGGTGTGGCACGAGGCGCTCGGCGGGCGGCGGGACTTCGTCATGGAGCACGGGTACTGGGGTCCCGCCTTCGGGGAGACGGACGTGCGAACCGCGTTGGGGGCGCGCCAGGCCGATCTGGACCGCGCGCGGTGCACGGTGCGCGCGGTCGATGACGAAGCGGAGTTGATCAGGTGGACGGCCGAACGCATCGCCGAGAAGAAGATCGTCGGCTGGTTCCAGGGGCGCATGGAGTGGGGCGCGAGGGCGCTCGGCAACCGGAGCATCCTCGCCGATCCCCGTCACGCCGACATGCGCCGAATCATCAACGCCAAGATCAAGTTCCGCGAAGCCTTCCGCCCGTTCGCGCCCTCGATCCTCGAGGAAGCGCTCGACGCCTACTTCGTCGGGGCGGGGGCCGACCCGTTCATGGTCCGGGTGCATCCGATCCGGCCCGAGAAGCGGGACGTGATCCCGGCGGTCACCCACGTGGACGGCACGGGGCGCGTGCACACGGTGACCCGCCGCGCCAATCCTCTGTACTGGCAGCTCATCAAGGCCTTCGAGGCGCTCACCGGCGTTCCGGTGCTGCTCAACACGTCGTTCAACGAGAACGAGCCGATCGTGCACAGGCCGGAAGAGGCGCTGGCGTGCTTTCTTCGAACCGGGATGGACGTGCTGGTGCTGGGGCGAACCGTCGTGGTGAAGGAAGATCCCCAAGCTCCGTGATGTCGTCCCTCCGGATCTGCTTCTTCAACCGGTCGTACCATCCCGACCTGGGCGCCACCGGCCAGCTGCTGACGGAGCTGGCCGAAGACCTCGTGCGCGATCATGGCTGCGAGGTGTCGGTGGTCTCCGGACCGCCCCTGTTGGCGGAGGCGGAGAGGACGGCAGGGGCGCGAGGAGATGTTCGAGCCGAGACGGGGCCGGGGCCGACGAGCCGCAGGCGAGGAGCCCGGCGAGGCGAGGGCTGGATTGGTTGGGCGCCCTTCCGGCGCGAATCGCGCAACGGCGTCCAGATCCTCCGGGCCCAGGGCACCACCTTCCGGCCCCGTCGCTTCGCGGGCCGGGCCGCGAATTACCTGAGCTATTTTCTCTCCGCCTGCTGGGCCGCGCTCCGGGTGCCGCGGCCCGATGTCGTCGTCTCGCTGACCGATCCGCCCGTCGTCGGCCTGGCGGCGCTCCTGGCCGCGCGTCGCTCCCGAGCCGGCTTCGTGTTCCTATGCCAGGACATCTTTCCCGAGGTAGCCGGGCTCGTGGAGGACTTTCGCAGCGACGCCGTGAATCGGCTCCTGGATCGGATCAACCGTCTTGTCATCCGGGAGGCGGACCGCATCGTCGCGGTGGGCGAGACCATGCGGGACCGGCTCGTGGCGGAGAAGGGCGCCGATCCGGCCAAGGTCGTGGTGATCCACAACTGGGCCGACTGCTCCGCCATCGTTCCCGGTCCCAAGCGGAACGCCTTCTCGCTCGCCCACGGGCTCGCCGACGCCTTCGTGGTGATGCACTCGGGAAACGTGGGGCTGTCCCAGGACCTGGACACGCTGCTCGCCGCCGCCGGTCGGCTCCGTCAGCACCCTGATGTGCTCGTGGTCGTGGTCGGAGACGGCGCGCGGCGGGAGGCACTCGAGGCGCGCGCCCAGTCGGAGGGGCTCACCAATGTCCGGTTCCTGCCCTACCAGCCGAAGGCCGGGCTCAGGGAGTCGTTCGCCAGCGCCGACGTGTTCGTGGTCTCGCTCAAGCGGGGGCTCGCCGGCTACATCGTGCCGAGCAAGCTCTACGGGATCCTGGCCGCCGGGCGTCCGTACGTAGCGGCGACGGAACAGGCGTCCGAGGTCACCGCGATCACCCGGAGGTACGGCTGCGGGCTGCTGGCTCGGCCGGGCGACGCCGACGACCTCGTCCGGAAGATCCTCACCCTGCGCCAGGACCGGATCCTGGTCGAACGGCTCGGGGCCAATGCCCGCCGGGCTGCGCTGGACTTCGACCGGGGGGCGCAAGTGCGCGCGTACCAGGCGCTCCTCGACAGGGTGGCGAGCGGCGCGGCGCGGCGCGACCTCGGCTCTCCCCGTCTCAAGCGGCCCTTCGACGCGTGCCTCGCCGCGGTGGGGCTGCTCGCGTCCGCGCCACTGTGGCCGCTCATCGCCGCCGCCGTCAAACTCGAGGACGGTGGGCCGGTCTTCTACGCGCAAGAGCGTGTGGGCAGGGGCGGGAGGCGCTTCTCGAGCCTGAAATTCCGCTCCATGGTGCCGGACCCGGACGCCGAGTTCGGGCCACGTCAGGCGGCTCATGGCGACGCAAGGGTGACGCGGGTGGGGGGCTTTCTCCGGGCGACGGCCCTGGACGAGCTGCCCCAGCTCTGGAACATCCTCAAGGGCGACATGAGCTTCGTGGGCCCGCGGGCACTCCTGCCCGCGGAGATCGAGCTCGGCGGGAACGGCGACCTCGTGCCGCTCGAGGCGATTCCCGGCTACCACGCGCGGCACCGCGTGAGACCTGGTCTCACGGGCGTGGCCCAGGTCTACGCGGCACGGAGCATTCCGCGCCGGCAGAAGTTCAGGTTCGACCTCCTGTACATCAGGAAGCAGAGCCTCTGGCTGGACCTCAAGCTGATCGCCCTGTCGTTCTGGATCACGGCGCGCGCCAAGTGGGAGCACCGGGGGCGGAAGTTCTAGCCCGCGAGTGCTTCGACGCGGCGGGGGTGGGAAAAGGCTTGACTGGCCGCGGCTTCTCGCCGAATATCTGCGGTCAGTGGTCGAGTGTTGAGCGGGCTGCCACCGCCAACAACACCTACCCCCGGGGGACCCAAGCGTGAAAGGTCTCGGCGTGGCCCTCATGGTCTGTCTTCTCGCCACGCTCCTGCCGGCACACCCCGTCCCGGCCCTTGATCTGCGCGAGTGGGTGCCCGGCCTCACGGTGAGCCCATTCCTCGGCGAGCGGGTCGAGTACGAGAGCAACGTCTTCCAGGCACCGAGCCACGCGAAGGGGGACGTCATCTTCAAGACCATCCCGGGCTTCCTCGCCGATTACAACTTCGGCCCCCACTCCCTGAGCGGCGGCTACCGGGCCGAGATCCTGCGGTACGTGGACCTCACGAACCAGGACACCACCAACCACTTCGCCGTCGGCCAGCTCCGGCTCGATTTCCCTCGCCTGCTGGTCAACATCCGCGAGGACTTCGCCCATACGACCGATCCCCCCGGCACGGAGCTGACGGGCCCGATCGAGAGCGACACGAGCATCCTGACTCCGGAGATCGAGTACGGGCTCACCCAGCGCTTCTCGGTCGGCGTGAACTACTCCTGGACCCACGTCCATTTCCAGCCGAGCGTCGACGAGCTGGACCGGAACGAGCACCTGATCGGCGCGTCGGTCTTCTGGAAGTTCCTGCCCAAGACCGACCTGCGCCTGAGCTACGCCTACGGCGAGAAGGACTTCACGGTGGCCACCGACCGTGACGTCACACGGCACGTCGTCACGCTGGGGCTGCGCGGCGACCTGACGGCGAAGATCTCGTCCACCTTCCGGCTGGGGTTCGAGCGGCGCATTCCGGAGGCGAGCAATGCGACGGGCTACACGGGTCTGATCGGGGGCGGCGAGTGGATCTACAAGCCCACCGAGCGGACGACGATCACCCTGACGACGGACCGGAGCGTGCAGGAATCGACCTTCGAGACGGCGCCGTTCTACGTCAGCACGAGCGCGGCCCTGGGCGCCCAGCATCAGATCCTGCCCAAGCTCACGGGCAGCGTGCGGGTGACGGTCGGGGTCAACGACTACCCCGTCAAGGAGACCGTGGACGGGCGGACGAAGTTCCGCAACGACACATTCTACGGGTTCGGGGCGGGGGTGGAATACGCGATCCAGCGCTGGCTGGTGGTGGGCGCCGAGTACACGCACCGGGCCCGGCGGTCGAATTTCGACGCGTTCGACTTCATCGACGACAGGGTCGTCGGGAAGGTGACGCTGCAATTCTAGATTCCGCCGGCACGCGCGGTTGACAAGGCTCCCGCCGAGTAGGTAGAGTAGCGGCCTGCGGAAGATGATGCCTGGCGTTGCCGAGCGTGCTCACCGTGTTCTGACGATCCTCGTAGGCCTGCTGCTCGGCGTCGCCTGCCCGGCGCCGTCGCTCGCCCAGGAGTACACCATCGGGCCGCGCGACGTCCTCAAGATCATCGTGTGGGGGCAGGACGACCTGACCCGCGAGTACCCGGTGGACCAGGACGGTTTGGTTCCCTTCCCGCTGGTGGGTCGCGTGAAGGCGGCCGGGCTCACCGTCCGGGAGTTCGCCGGCCGCCTGACCGAGTTGCTCGAGAAGGACTACCTGGTCAACCCCCAGGTGAGCGTCTCGGTGAAGGAATACCTCTCCCGGAAGGTCCACGTGCTCGGGGAGGCGGAGCGGCCCGGGCTCTTCTACCTGACCGGCTCCACGACCATCCTCGAGATCCTGTCCAAGGCCGGCGGCCTCTCGAAGATGGCGGGTAAGCAACTCGTGCTCGTTCGCAGCCAGCCGTCCGCAGGAGGGGCGGGCGCCGGAAACACGATCCTCCGCCTGGACCTCGACAAGGTCCAGGCGGGCGACGTCGCCCAGAACATCCGCATGGAGGACGAGGACACCATCTTCATTCCCAAGGCGAACGCCTTCTTCGTGCTCGGCGAAGTCAAGACACCGGGCACCTTCCCGCTCGACAAGGAGATCACCGCCCTCGAGGCGGTGACCATCGCCGGCGGGTTCAACGAGAAGGCGGCTCCCACGGGCGTGAAGCTGATCCGGCGGACTTCCGACGGCAAGCAGGAGACCGTCTCCCTCGATCTCTCCGGGCCCGTGTCGAGTGATCGGCTGGCCAGGATCCAGGATGGGGACACGGTGCTCGTCCCCAGGGGCAACGCCTTCTTCGTTTTCGGCGAGGTCAAGAAGCCCGGCGCCTACCAGCTGGAACGGGCCACGACCATTCTCGAGGGGATCACGATGGCGGGCGGGTTCACCGAGAAGGCGGCCCCCGGCCGCACCCGCGTGATCCGCAGCACCCCGACCGGCCAGCAGGGCATCACGGTGGACGTCAACGACATCATCAAGCGCGGGCCGGGGACCAAGGCGATGCAGCTGCAGGAAAACGACGTGGTCGTGGTGCCAGAAAGTTTTTTTTGACGGTGGAGCCCAAGGTGAAGGGGTTCGTCCCGAAATAGCATGAGGGCCGCGCCCGAGACCGAGCCGACCAAGCCGCTGGCGGACTACCTCAAGGTGCTCCGCAAGCACCGGTGGCTCATCACCGGGGCCTTCCTCGTGACCGTGGTCACGGTGGCGATCTGGACCTTTCTCCAGGTGCCCATCTTCCAGGCCGTCGCGACGGTGCTCATCGACCCCGAGCCCCCCAAGGTCCTGAACATCCAGGAAGTGACGCCGATGGGCGCGGCGGGCGCCTGGGACCCGAACTACTATCCGACCCAGTACGAGATCATCAAGAGCCGGCCCGTCCTGGACAAGGCCGTCGAGATCCTCGGCCTCACGAAGCGGGCGGCCGCGGCTGGCTCTCCGCTCGCGCTGCCCGGCTCGCTCACCGTGGAGCCCAAGCGGAACACGCGCCTGGTCCTGATCAAGGTCGAGCACCACGATGCGACCCTGGCCGCCGAGACGGCGAACGCCATCGCCGCCGCCTACGCCAAGTACAACCTCGAGCTCAAGCTCCGGGGGGCGCGGGAGGCCTTGAGCTGGCTGAACGACGAGGCGGCCGGGTTGAAGAAGAAGGTGGAGGAGTCCTCGCTGGCGCTGCAGAACTACCGCGTCAAGGCGGGGATCCTGGGGATCCAGGAGCAGCGGCAGATCACCGCCCAGAAGATCATGGACTTCAACAAGGCCTACCTCGAGGCGCAGGCGCAGACCCTGTCCGTCGAGGCCAAGCTTCGCGAGCTCGGCCGCATCGCCGCCGACAAGCCCGGGGCCCAGACGATCTTCACCGTCGCCGATAGCCTGCTCATCCAGCGGCTGAAGGGCGAGATCTCCGAGCTCGAGGGCGAGAAGGCCAAGCTCCTGAAGGTGTACAAGGAGCGGCATCCGGAGATCCTGAAGGTCGACGCCCACATCCAGCAGGCCAACCAGAGGCTCGACGCCGAGATGCAGAACATGCTGCGCGCCGTGCAGACCGAGTACCGGGTGGCCAAGGCGCGCGAGGAGACCCTTCTCGCCAACGTCAACCGTCTCCGGGCGGAAGGGCAGGAGCTGAACATGAAGGAGATCGAGCTTCTCACCCTCCAGCGCGAGAGCGACTCCAACCAGCAGCTCTACGAGGCGGTGCTCAAGCGCTTCAAGGAGACGGGGGTCGCCGGGGGACTCGAGACGAACAACGTACGGGTCGTGGAGGGGGCCGTGGCGCCCACCGCGCCCGTCAAGCCTCGAAGGATTTGGAACCTGGCCATGAGCATCGCCGGGGGGCTCTTGCTCGGGTTCGTGGTGGCGTTCACGGTGGACTATTTCGACACGACCGTGAAGACCCCCGATGACGTCGAGCGTTACCTCGGCCTCCCCGTGATCGGGATCGTCCCCGTCTTTGGCGGAAAGCGGTGAGAGTCAAGCCGGCCCCCCGGCGCGCCGCGGCCCCTCGCCAGAGCCTCATCGCGGAGACCGATCCCCGGTCGGCCGCCTCCGAGGCCTACCGGACCATCAGGACCAACATCCAGTTCGCCGGCCTCGACCAGCCGTGCCGGAATATCGTGATCACGTCGGCGACGGCCGGGGAGGGGAAGACCACGTCCGTCGCCAACTTCGGGATCGTCTGCGCCCAGGCCGGGTCGCGAGTCTGCATGGTCGACTCGGACCTCCGCCGCCCGGCGCTCCACCAGCTCTTCGGGCTCGAGAACGACCGGGGACTCACCACCGCCTTGGTCGAGGAGCTGCCCTTCGCGGAGGTCGCGCAGCGCACCCACATCCCCAACCTGTGGCTCCTCCCGAGCGGCGTGATGCCACCCAATCCTGCGGAGCTGGTGGGCTCCCGGCGGATGCGTGAGCTGCTGGCGGCGGCCAGCTCGACCTTTGATCTGGTCGTGTGCGACAGCCCCCCGGTGATCGCCGTCTCCGACGGGGTGGCCCTCGCCGCTCAGTGCGACGGGGTGATCCTGGTGGTCCGCGTCGGCACGGTGTCTCATGAGGTGCTCCGGCGCGTCGCCGACCAGATCGAGGCGGTCAAGGGGAAGATCCTCGGCGTTCTGCTGAACAGCGTGGATCTCAGCCGCGACGGCTACTACTACGCCTATTACCGCCACTACCAAGCCTACAACGGCGGCGACCAGAAGACGTGAGGCGGTCCGCGGCCTCGGCGGTGAGAGCGGTAACGCTGGACTGCTGGGGCACGCTCCTCATCGACAGCCCGCA
>Ga0137373_10008048_pt1 | contig 11153 bp, 15 predicted proteins | sample SagtaG_5_FD_104912 | JGI IMG/M metagenome (GOLD analysis project Ga0137373, IMG submission 104912) | Vadose zone soil microbial communities from Sagehorn Ranch, Mendocino, California, USA - Sage1_R_80_16 metaG | ecosystem: Environmental > Terrestrial > Soil > Vadose zone | place: USA...
CGATAAAGGTCGGTACTTGGCTGCGCGACAACGGTCACGAACTGTTCGGCGTCCGATTGGATTCGGGCGATCTGGCGTACCTCAGCATCGAAGCGCGAAAGCTGCTCGACCACGCCGGTTTCGAGAAGGCGCGGATCTTCGCTACCAATGACCTCGACGAGCACATCATTGCCAGCTTGAAGGATCAGGGAGCGACCATTGGCGTATGGGGCGTCGGCACCAAGCTGGCCACCGCCTACGACGACGCCGCGCTGGGTGGCGTCTACAAGCTCGCAGCCGTTCGAAAGCCGGGAGAGAAGTGGCATTACCGTGTGAAGCTATCGGAGCAAGCCGTGAAGGTCTCGACGCCCGGGGTTCTGCAGGTTCGACGATTCCGCTCGGGGTCCGAGCTCATCGCCGACGCCATCTTCGATGAGGAACGTGGCTGGCGAAATCCTGACGAGCCGTCCATCGTCGATCCCCTCGACATGACACGAAGGAAGCGGATCACGCGTGACGCCGAGTACGCCGACCTTTTGGTCCCCGTGCTTCGCGGCGGCAAATCGGTCTACGATGCTCCACCTCTCGCGATGACCCGGGAACGAGCGTTGTCTCAGGTAGCTCTGTTGCCGCCGGGTGTGACGCGGTTGCTCAACCCGCACGTCTACCCGGTCGGTCTCGAACCATCGCTTCATGAACTGAAAACCCGCCTGATCCTGGAAGCGAGAGGCACCACGGTGGGAACATGAAGCTCGTCCGCGTCGGGGCCGCGGTTCTGAACCAGACACCCCTCGATTGGAGGGGAAATACCGCGAACATCCTTGCGTGCATCGCAGACGCTCGCGAAAGGGCGTGAGCATCCTCTGCTTGCCCGAACTTTGTATCACCGGCTACGGCTGTGAAGACGCCTTCTTGTCTCGAGGCATCCAAGAAATGGCTGCGCGAATGCTCGAGCAGAACGCTCCCGCAACCGACGGGCTTGTCGTGTGCGTCGGACTACCCATCTTGCATCAACACGCCGTGTTCAACACGGCCTGCCTCATGGCCGACCGCAAGATCCTCGGCTTGGTCGCCAAGCGCTACCTCGCTGGCGACGGAATCCACTACGAACCTCGCTGGTTCAAACCCTGGCCGGCAGGCAAGCACGCCCAGATCGAAATCGGGTCGACGAGCTATCCGATGGGTGATCTCTACTTCGATGTTGGCAGGCTCAAGATCGGATTCGAGATCTGCGAAGACGCGTGGGTCGCCAAGCGGCCCGGCGCCGAGCTAGCGGCGAAGGGCGTCGACGTGATCCTGAATCCCAGCGCGAGCCACTTCGCGTTCGGCAAACACGCCGTGCGCGAACGCTTGGTTGTCGAAGGTTCGCGAGCGTTCGGGGTGACCTACCTCTACGCGAATTTGCTCGGTAACGATCCCCACCGCCGAGCTTCGTCCTCCCGAGCGCGGCCAAACGGACGAGGAGGACTTGATGCCGTACGCTGTTCTCGACGCCATCGAGCGCGCCGCGATCCGGGACAAGCAAGTGCCTCTCGAGGTGTACAAGCAGTTGCCGGGGCTTTTCCCGGCGTTGCCGACCGAGCGTCTCGCATTTTGGGTGGCGCGGTTCTTCAAGCTCTGGTGCCGCAACCAGTGGAAGCGGGAACGCTACGCGCCATCTTTCCACCTCGACGACGAGAACCTGGACCCGAAGACCTGGTGCCGGTTCCCAATTCTATCGAGCGGCTTCGAGCAGGAGCTCGAGGAGCTGCGGATCCACGTTCAGATCCGCTGATTTTCGCAGATTCGCCGAAAGCGTACGCGTCGGGCTTGACATAGTGTCCGACGCACACTAAGCTGTTAGTGTACGGTAGACACGAAGGAGGATGAGGCGGTGGCATTCACGTACGAGCATCCGAGGCCGGCGCTCACGGTCGACTGTGTGGTTTTCGGAATGGACGACGAGGACTTGAAGGTCCTCCTCATCCAACGAGACCTCGACCCGTTCAAAGGGCGCTGGGCGCTGCCAGGTGGTTTCGTGAACATGGGCGAGAGCCTCGATGAGGCAGCGCGGCGCGAGCTACAAGAGGAGACGGGCCTGGAGCGCGTCTACCTGGAGCAGCTCTACAGCTTTGGAGACGTCGATCGCGATCCACGCGAGCGAGTCGTTTCCGTAGCTCACTATGCCCTCGTCAAGCTCGGCGATCATCGGGTGCGAGCCGCGACCGACGCTCGCGAGGCGGCGTGGTTCGCGGTATGGGACACGCCGTCACTGGCGTTCGATCACGACCGCATCGTGCAGATGGCGCTCGGTCGCCTAAAGAGCAAGGTTCGATATCAGCCGCTCGGATTCGAGCTGCTACCGCCGAAGTTCACGCTCTCGCAGCTCCAGCGCGTCTACGAGAAGATCCTCGAGCGACCGCTCGACAAGCGCAACTTCCGAAAGAAGATCCTCGCGATGGAGCTCCTGGTCGAGCTCGACGAGGTCGAACAAGACGTCGCACACCGTGCGGCGCGCCTCTATCGGTTCGACCGGCGCAAGTATCGGGAGCTCGAAAAGGACGGCTTCAACTTCGAGATCTAGGAACCGCCATGGACATGCCCTTCGAAATTGCAGGTGGAAGCGTTGCTGGGCGGGCCCACGTCGCCGCGGGCAGAAACAACCAGGACGCGTTCTTCTGGACCACGACCGCCTCGGGTCTCGTCGCGGTGGTGTGCGACGGTTGCAGCGGCGGGCCGCATAGCGAAGTCGGCGCGAAGGTCGGAGCACGGCTCATCGCACAAGCCGCGGCGAGGCTGTGCGATTCCAAGCTCAGCGTTGAGGAGCTGGTCGAACGAGTTCGCGCGGACGTCCTGGCCCGCCTGCGGCTTCTCGCAACTGAAATGGGCAGCGAGAGCTTCGCTCGGACGGTAACCGAGTACTTCCTGTTCACCGTCGTCGGCTTGATGGTGACACGGAGCAGCGCGACGACGTTCTCGATCGGGGATGGTCTCGTGGTCGTGAACGGGACTCGCCACAAGCTTGGGCCGTTTCCAAACAACGAACCGCCGTACTTGGGGTACGGCCTACTGGCTCCCGGGCCCGTCTTCAAAGTACACGCCTCGGTGCCGACCGATGATCTAGACCTTCTCGTTCTGGGCACGGACGGCGCATTCGATCTCGATAGCCCCGACGACGGCAGGGCCATCGAGGTCCTCTCATCGGACGATCGAACCTTCCGAAACACCGACATGGTGCGCCGCCGGCTCACGGTCATGAGGAACCGACAGCGCGGGCTTCTCGCGGACGACACGACGCTCGTCGTCGTGCGCCGCAAGAGAGGGGAGGGCTAAGCATGGACGTCTACCTGCAAGGTAAACGCATCAAGCTCGATCCGGCGAGGTCGCTTGGCAAAGGTGGCGAGGCGGACGTTTTCGATCTGGGGAAAGGGCGCGCGCTCAAGGTCTTCAAGACGCCCGACCATCCCGACTACGGTGGACTGCCGGCCGAGCAGAAAGCGGCCGAAGCGCGTATCCACCTCCAGCAACGAAAGCTCCGCGACTTTCCGGTCGGGCTACCACCCGAGGTCGTTGCCCCACAAGAGTTGGCGACCGATCGTTCGGGGCGGTTCGTGGTTGGCTATGCCATGCAGAACGTGGCGCCGGCCGAACCTCTCGTGCGCTATGCCGAACCTGCTTTCCGCCATCGAGGCGTCTCGAACAACGACGTCGTGCGATTGTTCCGCGAGATTCATCTGACCGTGTCGGGCCTTCACCGCGCCGGCGTCGTCATCGGGGACTTCAACGATCTGAACATTCTCGTTGCAACGGATGGGCGTGCGCGTTTCATCGATGCAGATAGCTTTCAGTTCGGTCCGTACCCGTGCACCGTCTTCAGCGAGCGTTTCGTCGATCCGCTCTTGTGCGACCCGCAGGCCTCAGTACCGAAGCTCGCCCGTCCGTACGATCGAAATGCCGATTGGTACGCCTTTGCGACACTCTTGATGCAATCGCTCCTCTTCGTCGGGCCGTACGGCGGGATCTATCGCCCGAAGGAAGCATCGAAGCGCAAAGCTCACGGTGCGCGACCGCTTCACAGGATCACCCTGTTTCACGAAGACGTTCAATATCCGAAGCCGGCCACGAACTTCCGGATCCTTCCCGACGACCTCTTGCATCACTTCCATCAAGTGTTCGAGAAAGACGAGCGAGGCACGTTCCCGGCACCGATTCTCGAACGAATGCAATTCGCGGTTTGCGACCGGTGCAAGGTCCAACATGCTCGCGCAGCGTGCCCTCTTTGCACTCCCGTCGCCGCCGGGTCGCGGGTCGAGGTAGCTGTCGTCCGAGGAGAGGTCCTCTGCAAGCATGTCTTCGAGACCAACGGGGTCATCGTGGAAGTGTGCGTCGAACGCGGCGAGCTTCGGTTCGTTCATTACGACGGGAGTGCCTATCGTCGCGAGGACGGGTCGCTGGTGTTGTCAGGGGGGCTAGACCCTGCGCTGCGTTTCCGCATTTCAAGAACGGCCACGTTGATCGGAAAAGGCGACCAGATCACGTTGGTTTCGCCGGGGGCTGCGCCCGAACGCCTGGCCTGCGACTCTGACGGTACCGGGCCTGCCTTCGATGCGAACAACGGCCATCGCTACTGGACAGCGGCCGGTCGGCTCTTTCGGGATGGCGACCCGCTCGGCGATGTTCTTTGCAACCAGACGCGGATTTGGGCCGGCGCGACGTTCGGCGTCGGGCTCTATCGAGCTTCGAACCTTTCGGTCGCCTTTACCTTCGATGCGGCGCGGAGGGGCATCAACGATACGCTGCGATTGCCTCCTCTCCGGGGCCAGCTGATCGATGCGGAATGCGCCATCGACGTCGAGCGGGCCTGGCTCCTCCTCGCCCTGCGCAACGGAGGACAGACGAGACATCTCTGCCTCGTCTACGCGCGGTCCGGCGTGTTGGAAGCAATGGCAGAAGGGGCGCCCGGTGACGACTCGTGGCTCGGCGTCATCCACGGCAAATATGCGACCGGTGGGATGCTGTTCGCCGCGACCGACGGTGGCATCACCAGAATCGAAGTCCGCGACGGCGCCATCCACAAGACACGCGACTTTCCAGATACCGAGCCATTCGTCGATGCCGATTCTCGGCTCTTCGCCGGCAAGGAGGGCCTCTACGTTGCCCAACCGCGCCGGATCTCGGTCCTCAAGATGAATTGACCCAACAAGAAGGAGCACAACATGGACCCGCACAAACCTCTGGCGCTACCCCCGCTGTTCGACGCGCGAAACGTTGAACAATACCACTACGGCCCCGACCAGACTCGCGTCTTCGTGGAGGCTTCTGAATGGCGGCGCGCGCACAACCTTGCACCGTCGGCCGCGGACAAGCGAAACATTCACCTGCTCCTCATCGACGTCCAGAAGGACTTCTGTTTCCCCAAAGGATCGCTCTACGTCGGCGGTCGAAGCGGTCGCGGAGCGCTAGACGACGGACGGCGCACAGCAGAGTTCATCTACAGGAACCTGGACGTGATCACGAACATCACGACCACGATGGACACTCACTTCGCCTTTCAGATCTTTTTCGCCTCGTTTTGGGTCGACAAAAACGGCCAAGCACCGACTCCATTCCGTGAGATCACGACGGACGACATCGATCGCGGTGAGTTGCAGCCCAATCCGGCGGTCGCCGCTTGGCTGTGCAACGGCAACTACGCCTGGCTCGTGAAGCAGACGCGGTTCTACTGCGCCGAGCTCGAGAAGGCCGGCAAGTACCGTCTGTACCTCTGGCCGCCGCATTGCATCCTTGGCAGCGATGGGCACGCGCTCGCCGGCGTCCTTCACGAGGCGCGGCTCTTTCACTCTTATGCGCGCGGCGCGCAATCGTGGGTCGAGGTGAAAGGCGGGAACGCCCTCACCGAGAACTACTCGGTGCTGCGGCCCGAGGTGCTCATGCGGCACGACGGTCAACCGCTGGCCCAACGCAACACGACCTTCATCAAGACGCTGCTCACCGCCGATGCGGTCATCATCGCCGGACAGGCCGCGAGCCACTGCGTGAAGAGCTCGATCGACGACCTTCTCGATGAGATCGTGTCGCAGGACAAGGCGCTCGCAAGCAAAGTCTACGTTCTTTCTGACTGCATGTCGTCTGTCACCGTGCCGGACGGTAAAGGCGGGTTCGTCGCCGATTTCACCCCGCAAGCAGAGCAGGCGTTGGCCCGCTTCAGCGATGCCGGAATGCACGTCGTCAGGTCGACCGATCCCATCGAAGCTTGGCCTGGTCTTCACCTGTCGTAGTCGAAAGGAGATGACGATGAGCTCGAATGACAAACGTAATGACGAAAAGATGAAAGAACTGTTCGAAGCGGCCCACAGCGAAGGCGTCCTATCCGCTTCGTCGCTGCAGGTGCTGACCGCCGTCGACCTGGGAGCGCAGATCCAAGGAGGTCTTGGCATTTCGGTGGACGACGTCGAGGCAAGCGAGGTTCTTCTGCTCACGATCATGCCCGACGACTCCGGTTCGATTCGTCACGCCGGGCACGAGCCCGTGGTTCGGGACGGGCACAACCTGGTTCTCGAAGCGTTGATCGCTTCGAAACAGCAAGGGTCGATCCTCGCCCACACTCGGTACCTCAACGGTCATGTGCTTTTTCCGTACCGGCCGATCGAGCAAGCGGTTCGGATGACCTCGCAAAACTACGAGGCGACCTTGGGAACGCCCCTTTACGACCAGAGCGTTGTTCTTCTCGGGTCGGTGCTCGCGAAGACCCAGGAATTCTCACAGAACGGCGTCGTCGCGCATTCGATGACGCTCATCATCACCGATGGTTCCGACCAGGGTTCGACGCGAGCTCAAGCGAAGGATGTAGCCGCTCTCGTACGGGATATGGCTCGCGCCGAGGTTCACATCGTCGCAGCGATGGGCATCGACGACGGGACAACCGATTTTCGCAAGGTCTTCCGGGAAATGGGAATCGAAGATCGATGGATCCTGACGCCGGGGAATAGCGCGAGCGAGATCCGGAAGGCGTTCCAGGTCTTCTCCCAGTCCGCGGTGCGGGCGAGCCAGGCCGCTTCCTTCAGCCCCGCTGCCATGGGCGGATTTGTCAACTGATAGGAGGGGCGGTTTCGAACCCAAGAAACCGGAGCATGGACGTCGCAGCGTGATGCACCTGGAGGAAGTAGAAGGCGACCTGGTCGATCAAGACGTGGACGTGATCGTCAACGCCTGGAATCGCAACTTCCTCCCGTTGGTGGCTGTTGCTCCCGCAGGGAGTATCAGGCGCCATCAAGCGCCGAGCCGGAACGGCGCCGTTTCGCAAGGTGATTTGGCAAGGTCTGCTGCCCTGGGAGCAGCGGTGCTCACCTCGGCGGGACGTCTGCCGCACATCCGCGCGGGGCTCAGCGTCATCTGCGAAGCTGCTGTCGGCGAAGGGCTCATGGATGTGAACCCCGTGGCCGGCATTCGCCTTCGAGACCGACGAGGCCAGACCGAAGATCCGTGGACCTACCTCGAACCCGACGAACAGACAGCGCTCCTTCGGAAGACCGAAGTCCCTGATCGGCTGATCATCGAGATCGCGATGTACACCGGGATCCGGCCCTCGAGCCTCGCTCGCGTTCGTCTCGAAGACGTCTCGGTCGCGGGAACCGATCCTCGCATCGTCGTCCGCTTCGGCCCGAAGGGTGGTCCGACCAAGAACGGCCGCCCCTACACTGTGCATCTCATTCCGCGCGCAGCGAAAAGCGTTCAGTCGTGGCTGAAGCTCTTATCGAAGTACGCACCCAAGAACAAGGCGAAGATGCTCCTCCCAACGCGCGACGGTTCGCGTCGATCGACGGACCACAACCGTCCCTTCTTGGACACGTGGCCCCATCACCTGCGCGCTGCAGGCATCACGTGCCATGTCCGCTGGTACGATCTCCGTCACACCTGCGCATCGAGTCTCGTCAGCGGCTGGTGGACGACCGAGCGCTGGACGCTCGACATGGTGAAGGTATACCTCGGCCACATGTCCCGTCTCTCGACCGAGCGGCCCAGCGGCCCAGGGTTTGCCACTGCGGTCCCAAGGCGCGCGGGAAGGTGATCTGTAGTCGATGCGGTCGGGCTGTGGCGCCGAAGTCGAGGTTTTGATGGTGGCTGCCTTCGATCTACGCCCAGCCCCGCGCGCGCGCGTGACGCTGGTGGACCTCGTTGACGCCGTCCTCGACCTCCAGATCGACGACCCCCGCGCGGTGCGCGCGCAGGCGCTGGTCGACGACCTGGGCCCCGACGACGGGCCGCCTTCGCCGAAGCGGATTCGAGAGCTCGCTCGGGTGTTGCTCGACCTCGCGCAGGATCACGAGGAGGCGCTTGCGGTGGCGCGGGGCGCCGCGCTGATCGCGCTCGCGCCCGCGCCCAAACGCAAGAGGCGCCCGCGCCCAAACCTCGGCTCGGCTCGGTTCGCCGCGATCTTGGCGAGCATGAACAAGGCGCAACGAACCTAGCTCTTCAAGACGCTCGGCATCACCCGCGGCAAGTCACATTGCTACACGCACGGTGGAAGCCCGAAGCCTGCCACGGCGATCAAGATCCAAGAGCACCTCGGGGTACCCGCGAGCTCGTGGCGGTAGGCGCACCGTTCGAAAAGTAGGACGGAAGGCGGGCTACGATCCTTGTGTGAGGTGAAATCGTCATGTCGAAAAGAGATTGTCGGGACCGAGAACACATACCGATTGGGAGAGGCGATCGCCCTCGCTTTGGCGCAGCACGATCTCGGCCAAACTCGCGACCAAATTACTGCAACCCTCGCGGCTGCTGGATATCCCGGCCCCGTAGTGGTCGCAGCCATGACCGTGGTGCCGTCGTGAAAACGAAAGGCGAAATGTTGCTCGATCTGCTTCGCGCAGGTCACGACAATGTTGCAAATAACATTGCCGACCAGCCCCGCACGGTAGTCCAGCCGTTCTGGCAACAGCTCGTCGGCGCGCCCACGCCGTCCGTACCGGGGATGTCGGAATGCGACGCACGAATCGAGCGCTTGCACAGACGGTCGAGGTCGTCGTGATGCGCGCCCTCCTGAAACTTGTGGGCGTCGGCGACACCGAGCCGAAGGCCGGCCCCGAGCTCGATGCGTTGGCGTCGCGCGTGAGCGCGCTCGAATCGAGCCTGGCCATCGACGCGGCTGCGCTCGAGGCCGCGACCGAGAAGCGCGACCAGCTCGTACGTGAGCGCGAATCTACACGCGCGGCTCGTGCCAAGAAGCAACTCGAAGTCGACCACGCGAACGATCCTCGGGATTCGGATTTGCAGAAGCTCGCAGCTTTGGAGCAAGCTGGGAAACGGGCGGCTAGGCTGCTCACCCAGGCAGAGCGCGATCTCGAGGCCGCGAGCAGGCAGGTCGAGGCGAACCGCCAACGCCTGGCCGCGGCGCGGAAGGATCTGGCCCTCGCGGTGGAGCGGCTCCCACTGAGGCGCGTCGTCGACGGCCTTCAGGGTGATTCCGAGCCGCACCTGAAAAAGCTCGCGTCCGCGATCGCGTCCGCGCGCGAGGCCCTCGCCTCGCTCGAGGCCATCAACAGCGCCGCCGAGAGCGCGGCCAAGCGCCTCTCGCGCGAGTTTTCCAGGCGCGCATAGGAGGGCTGAGCGCGGCGCGAAATTGGAAGTGCAAAGAACACAGGTGCAGTGCGCGGCTCGACGATCAAGGTCGTCAACAGCGACTTCGCGACGCACCAGGTGGACGTCTACCAAGATGACGGCACCACGATCATCGCAGCGCTCGGCTCGGGCGGCGACTACTTCGCCCTCGAGTTGATGAACGACGGTCTCGCAAGCGCGTCCTCGTCCTGGCAAGTTATCGGAGCAACGCACAAGCCGTAAGGAGGCTCGTGCGGCAAGTCGTGGTCCGGGGGCCGAAGTGGCGGGGCCGCCCGGGTCGTCCCTTCAGGCCACGCGTTCCACCGCGCGAAGCGATGCACCGCTCTCGCGCTTGGCCATGCGGAGATCGTAGGCCGCCTGCAAGTTCATCCAGAACTGGGGAGAGGTGTTGAACGCACGCGCGAGGCGCCACGCCGTATCCCCCGTGATGTTGCGCTTGCCTGCCACGATGGCCGAAACGCGGTTGGGGGGCACACGGAGTGCGCGAGCGAGCCTGTTCGCGCTCAGGCCGAGCGGCTTCAAGTACTCCTCGAGTAAGATCTCGCCGGGGTGGATCGGGCGCATGCGGTTCATGGTGGGTTCCTCTTTCATCTCAGTGGTAGTCGACGATCTCGACGTCTTCAGGGCCGGCACTCGTCCACCGAAAACAGATGCGAAACTGGTCGTTGATTCGGATCGAGTGCTGGCCCTTTCGGTTGCCCGCAAGGGTTTCGAGGCGGTTCCCTGGCGGGGAGCGGAGGTCGTCCAGTTTGAACGCCGCGTCGAGCATTTCCAGTTTCCTCTCGATGCCTTTCTGGATGGCTCCGAAACGGCGTGAGCGCTTGCCATCGTAGATGGCCTGCGCCTCGGCGCCCCGGAACGATTGAATCACACCATCAAGCTTTAGCAGCCAAGTACGCTGTACGTCAAGCGTACAACCTGGGCATTTGGGACCACCTCGACGGGGGGTCGAACGGGCCGACCCGCGGAGCCTCGCGCGCCGCGTAAGTCCGCGGAATGCTGTTTTCGGTCGATTTGGGCTTGAGTCGCGTCGAACATCTGACGTACAAAAGGCACACATGGTCAAGGAGGAACGAACCGAGCGCATCGCCGTCCGCATGGCGCCCACCGAAGCCGCGATGCTCGAGGCGCTTGCGGAACTCGCAGGCCTGTCGGCATCGGACATCGTTCGCACGCTGGTGCGCCGGGAGTACGGCGAGAAGTTCGGCGACAAGCCTCCGAGGCCACCAAAGAAGAGATGACGTGACGTAGAAGGTGGGCGCGGCGGTGTTGGAAGCACCCCGCGCCCTGGTCCAACCCCAGTCTGAGTGAGGTCGAACATGTCCAGTCTAATCGAGGAGCAACTAGCTGTCGCCATCGCGCAGCTTGCCGAGCAGTTCAAGATCCGAGCCGCGGCCGAGCGCGACTTTCGCGCCGCAAGCTACTACGTCGCGCTCGAAACCCTCCGCATCACCTTCGAGGCGGGCCTCTTCGCCGGAGAGCCGATCGCATTGGGTGACCGCCGATGATCTCCTAGTCCCCCGGATCGGTGATTCGTCGCCAAATTCATGACACTCCATGGGCGACGACGGTGCGAG
>Ga0137373_10008051_pt1 | contig 11153 bp, 8 predicted proteins | sample SagtaG_5_FD_104912 | JGI IMG/M metagenome (GOLD analysis project Ga0137373, IMG submission 104912) | Vadose zone soil microbial communities from Sagehorn Ranch, Mendocino, California, USA - Sage1_R_80_16 metaG | ecosystem: Environmental > Terrestrial > Soil > Vadose zone | place: USA: California...
AGCGGCAGGACCCTTGCTGCGCCATAGCCGCCTCGCGCGAACAGGACGGCGTCCACAGACGGATCGCGCACGAGGTCCCGGTACCCCCATGCCCTCTCCTGGTCCGTCCCGGCCAGGAATCCCACGCGCCGCCGCAGATTCGACGCTTCCACGACGCGGTATCCCATCGCGCGAAGCTTCGCGAGACCGGTATCGAGCCGCGCCTCCTCGACGGGTCCCGAGATGGCAGCCACACCGATCGTCCCGCCCTTCCGCAGCGCTGGAGGCTTGACGAGGTCGCGCATTGGCGGTGCTTGCCCTCCGTCTAGAAAATTCTCAGCCGTCGGTCGCGAAGCGACCGCCACGGCTGAAAGTCCGAGCGGGCCTGTAAGCCGAATTCTGTGTTCCGGTTGCCCGGAATCGCGATCATTCCTCTGGGCCCGAGGTTGCCCTCGGGCTCAAGCAGCCGACCCGGAGACAGCCCGCCGGAGGCGGAATGGGACGGGCGCCCTCTGTCTCCCTATTTGGCCTTGCTCCGCATGGGGTTTACCGTGCCCCCGGCGTTGCCGTCGAGGCGGTGCGCTCTTACCGCACCGTTTCACCCTTGCCGTTCGCCCCCGAAGGGGCGAAAGGCGGTCTGTTCTCTGTGGCACTTTCCTTCGCGTCGCCGCGACCGGGCATTACCCGGCATGCCGCCCGTTTGGAGTTCGGACTTTCCTCCCCGATTTCTCGGGACGATCACGTGGCCCGCTCGGACCGTGAAGATTGTATCAGTCTCGATTCCCCTCATCCGCGAAGTAGTCCATCCAGTCTTCCACGTCGATGGCTGCCTCCGGTTTCCTCTCGGCGGGCGTCGCGGCGCCGAAGGATCTCCAGAAAATGTCGGGCAGGAGCACCTTCGCGCCGGCATCGCGGACGCGCCGAGCCAACCCGCGGTCTGCGGTGACCACGACGATCTCGCGGGGCCTCGTCGACCGTTCGACCTCGCGCACGATCGCCTCGTCGGCGCTGCCCCCGCAGGCGCGCAGGGACAGGTTCCCGAGCGACGTCGCCCGACCGGCCGGGCCGTCGAAAAAGAGGGTCGCCTTCGCCCGGGTGCGGCGGAGCCGCTCGGACACTTCCTTCACGAGCGCGTCGCGATCCTCCTGCTCGGGCCGGGCGGCGCCCCGGACCCGGCCGATGAGGTTGTTGGCGTCGAGAAAGTACGGCACGAAGGCCTCAAGAGCCCTTCGGCCGGCTGCGCGGATGTTGGAGACGAAAGGAAAGGATCGTCACGGCCCGGCGCACGCGCGGCCAGTGCATCCCCAGAGTCATCGCGAGAGCGACGAGAAAGACTACGGTGAATCGCGGCTCGAAGAACGTCAGAGTGGCGACCACCACGGCGACGAGATCTTCCGCGATCGACATCGCGAGCTGCGAGCCGAATCGGACCGCCGCGGTGGAAGTCAGGCGCGACGTGGACTTGGCGATGTGCGTCGCGAGGGTGGCGCCGGCGCCGGCCAGACCCACGGCCAATCGTCCCGGCAGGGACCACTCGCCGACCGACGCCATCGCGAGGCAGGCTCCGACGGCGGGCCGCAGCAGCGTGTGCGCGGCATCCCAGAAACGGTCCACGAAGGGGATCTTGTCCGCGACGAATTCAAGCAGGAACATGACGAGGGCGAGATCGAACACCGCGGGATTGGCGAGGAAAGCCGCCAGAGAACCGGGGAATTCCTGAGGCAGCAGGCGATAGAGGCCGCTGAAGAGGAGCAGCACCGCCCAGCCATTCAGACCGGCCGCGGCCGCGAGGCCGAGGCCGGTCAGAAGCGCCGTCAAGTCCGGGGCCGAAAGAGGCGCGAGAAGAGCGTGGGACGGCTGTCGTCCTCTTGATCGGCTGGCTTCTCGACCGGAGAGGCCGGCCTCGGAACGGGAACCAGGCCTTTTTCGCCCGACACCTGCGCGGCCGCCTTGGCCGCGCCGGCGTCCGAAGGTCGAGACGCCGCGCCACGCGGGCTCGGCGCCGGCGTGCCCTCGGCGATCCCCTTGGTAATCGAGTTCAGGATCTGCTGGTTCTCGGGCGTCGGATCGAGACCCACGAGCCGGCGCGCGAAAGGCTCGGCGTCTGCGAACCGGGCGTGAATGCACAGATTCTTTGCGGCCTCGCGCAGGTACTCCTGACGGCGAGGCGCCAGGCGCGCCGCTTCCATGAGGTTGTCGAGACCCCGGTCGATCCACTTCGCGTTCTTAAGCTCGACCTGCGCCAGGGCAAAGCGGTACTCGGCGTTGTCCGGCACGAACCGGATCGCTTCGCGCAGCATCTCGGCGGCGGGGTGGAAATCCTTTTCGTCGACGAGCTTTTTCGCCCGCTTGTAGCTCTCCGCGGCGAGATGCTGGCGAGCCTTCGGGTCCGACGACGTCTCGGCGACCGCCAACGGGACCGGAGCTGCGAGAAGACTCATGTCGTACTCCTCTCGCTTCTTCGGGTCCGAGAGAATGCCGTGCGCCACCTTCAGCCGTTCGAAGACGGCCGCCAGCTCCTTCTCGAAGGAGGCGAGGTCCTCGCGGTGGCGCAGGTCCGGGTGAAAGAGGCGGCTGCGCTCGAAGTAGGCCGCATCGATCTCCTCCTGGGTAGCCTCCGGCGCGATGCCGAGCAGCTCGTAGTGCGTCAGCCAGTCGATGCGCCGGTATGTGTTCTTGATGAGCTCCGAATGAGCCGGCGTGCGCTGGGTGCCCTGAGCCTGCACCTCCACGTTCAACGCGGGGAACCCGCCGATCGGCTCGCGCGGCGCGTGGACACCCTCCTTCTTCCATTCCACGATGCCGCAGGAGAGCAGCGCGTAGAGCGTCTTCGCGGTTGCCCCGCGGGAGGTGCCGCCGATTTTGAGCAGCGCTTCGACGTCAAAGACACCGTCGATGCGGGAGAGCAGATAGGCCTCCTGCGGTGCGAGCGGCAGGTACTGATACCGCGACATCGGATCCGCGGCCAGCGTCGGAACCTGCCTGCCGTCGCCCAGGCGCTCCCGAAAGATTTCGTTTTCCGGCAGGCGGCGGAGGCCTTCCACGATGATCGCGGCGGTGGAGAGCGTCAGGGCCACGTCGGGATCCAGGACTCCGGTCGAGGGCTGGAACCGATAATCACCGGTATCCCACTCGAAGGTCGAGAAGACGATCTCCTCGACCAGCCGCCGGATCTCGGCGTCGAGCACGGCGCGGGAGACCAGACCCTTGTCGACCAGGATCTTTCCGAGGCGCGCCCGTCCCTGCTTGGCCACGGTCTCGAGGGCCCAGGACAGCTCTTCGTCGGTGATCCATCCGCGCCGTTTCAGGAACGCGCCGATGCGCTGACCCTCGCGCGAGGACGTGGCCGTCCGCAGCTCGCCCTTCTCGAAGAAGAGGTGGCGGGTCTCGTCGCCGCGGACGAGGGAAAGAGTCCCCTTCAACTGTTCCAAGAAGATCCGTCGAAGGACTTGGGGCAGAGGTGCCTCGGAAAGCGATCCCCGAAATCCGGCTTGCGGCGTCTGCATGGTCAATTGGAACGGTCTCTAACCGCCAAGGTTAACAGAGTTTACCGAACCCCCACCACTGCGGGCCTGTTCGACGACGATACGAAATGGGACGGGACGATCTCTTTTGCCTTGCGGGCTTCCTCGACCGAACCGAAGCGGCCCCAGAGGACCTTGAAGCAGGTCTTGCCCTTGTGATCGGTGGTGAGCAGCCACATCGAGCCCGCCGGCTGCTCGTGCCGGAAGGCATCCTCCAGCGTCGGGACCTCGCAGGCCAGGAGGAGTTGAATGGCATAGCGGGTGTTCGGCTCGGAGGCCAGCCGCTTGCGGCCCGCCTCCGCCCGATCGAGCCAAGGCTTGCGTCCCCCGCCGGCGGCCGCGGCGGGAGCGGGGAGTTTCGCGGCTGCGATCGTCGGCCGAAGCGTGGGAACCGGCCGCGCGGCTTTGACGGCAGTCGGATTCGCGGTGGGATGCGGCGTCGGCGCCGGCGCGCTCGTCGGTCGTGGCGCCTCCGTGGGAGCCAGAGCGGCGGCGGTCTGCTCTCGCTGAACGGGCACGGCGCCGCCGCCGCCGCTGCCCGTTCTGCTCCGGAAGAAGAGAACGCCTGCCACGGCTGCCGCAAGAACCAGGAAGACGCCGACCAGAAGCGGGCCCTGCCCCCGCCGCGGCGGCTCTTCGACGGAATCTCCGACGCGTTCCAGGATCGGGTCGGGCGTGCCGGGAGCCAGCGTGTCCCACGAGCGCGCCGCCTCGGACGGCAGCTCGGCGCGGACCGCCGCGGCGTCCAAGGCCCGCGTCTCGAAGGCGTCCGCGATTTCGAGAGGAGACGCTTCGGTTTCGATTTCCGGGAGAACATCGATCTCGGACGACGCCGACTCCGCGAAGTCCTCGGGGGCCATCTTCGTGTCCGCGTCGGCCGGGGGCAGTTGCTCGACGGCCGCCGCTGCCGCGGCGGCCGCCGCAGAGCCCGTCTTTTCCGCGGGCGCTTCCGCGGGCTCCAGAAGCCCGAGCGTGACGAGCGCCGCGAGCAGCTTCTCCACGGCGAAAGCTTCCGCCGGCGCCTTCGACGCGATCTCGCGCGCCGTGGAATGGCCGTCGATCAGGCGTACGACCGACTCGGCATCGGCGGTCAGACCGAACGTCGCGAATTGTGCGTCGAAATCCTCGGAGCGCAAGAGCGGGGCGTCCGGGTTGCCGAGCTGGTGCTCGACGAGCGCCTGGTCGCGCGAGCGCAAGAAAAGCTCGAGCACGAGGCGCGGGATGGGCAGGCGAAACTCGCCCGAGGCCGAGCGCGAGTCGGGCTCGGCGACGTAGCGCCCGTCGTTCCAGGTCAGAAGGTCCGAGAGCACCTCGATGGCGCGGATCTTTTCCCCCCATTTCCACTCGCGCCTGGTGAGCACGCCTGCCTGCATGGCTGCCATCGCCGGGTCCGAGCCCTCGGGCACGGCGAGGCGCTCGACCGCGGCGGCGTCGAGCTTGCCCGCCCTCACGAGAATCGCCGCCGTCTCGAAGCGCGGATCGGCCGAGAATGCCGAGACGACGTCGCCCTCCGAGATGTCCAGCCCGGCCGTGATCCCTCCGCGGGTGAAATCCAGCGTGACGCTGGCTCGCTCCCGCCACAGCGCCACCAGAGCGGCGAGCAGGTCGACCCCGCGGATTTCGCCGCTGCCCTCGAACCGGCGGTTCATGCCGGCCTCGCTGGCGGCCCGTCGAGGTAGCTGCGCACGGCGCGAGCCGAGGAAGGCCCGACGACTGCGGCGATTCTCTCCGGGTCGGCCGCCGCCAGGCCGGCGAGCGAGCCGAACTCCCTGAGCAGCCGCCGCGCGCGGGTCGGCCCGATGCCTGGGATGTCCGTCAGGCTCGTCTCGCGCATGTGCTTGGCCCGGCGCCCCCGATGCCTCGTGATGGCAAACCGATGGGCCTCGTCGCGGACGCGCTGCACGAGCTTCAAGGCGGGATCTTTTCGGGAAAGTCGGATCGGCTCGGGGCTGCCCACGGTCCACAGCTCCTCTTCGCGCTTGGCGAGGCCCACGACCGGCAGTTCGACGCCGATCCGGTCGAGAGCCGTCAGCGCGGCCTGGAGCTGGCCGCGGCCGCCGTCAACCAGGACGAGATCGGGCATCGCGCCTCCTTCGTCGTGCAGCCGCCGGTAGCGGCGTTCGACCGCCTCGGCCATGCTGCGAAAGTCGTCCGGGGCGAGGAGCTGCTGGGCGGCAATGCCGAACAGCCGGTACTCCTCCTTTTTCGGTCTGCCGTCCTCGAAGACGACAAGCGACGCGACGCTGTCAGTACCCTGCAAGTGCGAGATGTCGAAGGCCTCGATGCGCCGCGGTGGAACGGGCAGACCGAGGACACCGGCCAGACGCTCGACCGCGAGAGCCTCCTCGCCGCCCGGCCTTCGGAACCGAACGCGGTGTCGCTCGCGGGCGTTGTCCTCGGCCAGCACGACCCGGTCGTGCGCGGGACCCCGCTTCGGGACGCGAACCGCCACCTTTTGGCCCCGCTTCTCGAGGACGAAGGCCTCGAAGAGCTCGGTGTCCGGGATCTCGACGGGCAGGTGGACCTCGCAGGGCAGAAACGGGTTCGCGTCGTAGAACTGCGGCAGGAACGCCTCGAGGAAGACGGCCGGCTCGACGACCTGAGACTTCTCGAAAAAGAACTCCCGGCGGTCCTGAACCATGCCGGCTCTGACGACCAGAACCGCCACGGAGACATCTCCCCCGGACTCGAAGAATCCGAAGACGTCGGCGCTCTCGCCTTTGAGCGACTGGACGACCTGCCGCTCCGCGACGTCCTGCACCGTGCGGATGGCGTCCCGGTAGGCCCCGGCCATCTCGAAGTTCTCCTGCTCGGCGGCCGTGGCCATCTTCGCCTCCAGCCGCGGCAGCAGCTCCCTGCTGCGTCCCTGAAGGAACAGGATCACGTCGCGCACGGCCTCCCCGTAGGCCTCCGCGGTGGTCAGGCCCGCCACGCACGGGCCGAGACAGGCGTGGAGGTCGTAGTAGAGGCAGGGGCGCGGCAGGCGCCCATCGATCTCGATCGTACAGGTGCGGATCTGGAAGTGTCGCGTGATCATCCGCATGATTCGGCGCGCGAGCCCCCCCCAGAATGGCCCGAAGTAGGAGTGGCCATCGTCTTCCACGCGGCGCGTGACGAGGGCGCGCGGCCAGGCCTCCCCGGTGGTGACCTTGATGTAGGGATAGGTTTTGTCGTCGCGAAGGCACACGTTGTAGCGCGGCCGGTGCTTCTTGATGAGGGCGTTCTCGAGGAGCAGGGCCTCGAGCTCGGTGTTCGTGACGATCGTCTCGAAATCCCGGTAGGCGGCCAGCAGCGCTTCGGTCTTGGTGCTCTCGGGTCCCCTGGTGAAGTACGACGCGACGCGCTTCTTGAGGTTGCGAGCCTTGCCGACGTACAGAATCCGGCTCTTGGGTCCCTTGAAAAGGTAGACGCCGGGCCCGTCGGGGACATTCTCGGGAGGGCGGCGCGGCGGCGTCACGGAATCAGTGTAACCCGCGACTCAAGTATGATCCGACCCACTCGAGCCGACAATGAAAGAGTGCCCCTACTGTTACACGAAGGTCTCCACAACCGAGGTCACGTGCCCCAATTGCGGTCGCCCGATCGAGCAGTGGCGGACCGGCTTCTACGCCCGCAAGTCGCTGCCGGCCCGCTCGCGCGCTCTGGTCTGGTCGGTGGCCGTTCTCGCCTTCCTGCTGATCCTCGCCGGCTTCGCGAAAGCCTGCCACTGGTTGTAGCGCCCCCCGGTCACCGAAAGATCTGCAGTTCGCGTAGCGAGCGAATTTCGTCGCGCAGCGCCGCCGCCCGCTCGAAGTCGAGGTCCTTCGCCGCCGCCTTCATGACCTTTTCGAGCTCCGCGATGCGCTTGGAGAGCGACTCGGCGTCGGGCAGATCCGGGCGCGCGATGGCGCCGGCGGGGTCGTAGAAATCGAGGTTGGCCATACGGACGAGCGGCGAGCCGACCTCCTTGACGATCGTGGCGGGCTCGATGCCGTGCTCCCGGTTGTATGCCTCCTGGATCTTGCGGCGGCGCGAGGTCTCCTCCATCGCTCGGCGCATCGAGTCGGTTGTGGCATCCGCGTAGAAGAGAACGCGGCCGTGGAGGTTGCGCGCCGCGCGGCCCGCCGTCTGGATGAGGGACGTCCCGCTCCGCAGGAAGCCTTCCTTGTCCGCGTCGAGAATCGCGACGACGGCGACTTCCGGCAGGTCGAGGCCCTCGCGCAGGAGATTGATGCCGATCAGGCAGTCGAAGACGCCGCGCCGGAAGTCGGCCAGGATCCCCACCCGCTCGAGCGTCTCGATGTCGGAGTGGAGATAACGGCAGCGCACGCCCACCTCCGAGAAGTAATTCGTCAGCTCCTCGGCCATTCGCTTGGTCAGGGTCGTCACGAGAACGCGCTCGCCGCGACCCGCCGCCTCGCGCACCACGCCGAGCAGATCGTCCACCTGTCCCTTCACCGGCCGCACCTCGATGACCGGGTCGAGCAGGCCCGTGGGGCGGATGACCTGCTCCACGATCTCGCCTCCGACCTTGCCGAGCTCCTCGGGTCCGGGCGTCGCGCTGACGTAGACCATCTGGTTCAAGCGCTCCTCGAACTCCTCGTAGGTCAGCGGCCGGTTGTCGAGCGCGGACGGAAGGCGAAAGCCGTACTCGACGAGGACCTCCTTGCGCGAGCGGTCGCCGTGAAACATGCCGCGCACCTGCGGCAGCGTCACGTGGGACTCGTCCACGACGAGCAGGAAGTCCCTGGGAAAATAGTCGATGAGCGTCGGGGGCGGCTCCCCCGCGTGCCGTCCCGAGAGGTGGCGCGAGTAGTTTTCGATACCGTTGCAGTAGCCGAGCTCCTTCATCATCTCCAGGTCGAACATCGTGCGCTGGTGGAGGCGCTGGGCCTCCAGGAGCCTGCCGGCCTTCGTCAGCTCGGCCAGCCGCTCGTCCAGCTCGATCCGAATCGTGCCGATCGCCCGATCGAGCGTCTCGCGGGGCGTGGCGTAGAACGTGCGCGGATAGAGCGCGATGCGGTCCAGCCGCTGAAGAGCGGTTCCGCGCAGCGGGTCGGTGCGCGTGATTTTCTCGATCTCGTCGCCGAAGAACTCGACCCGCACCGCCACGTCCTCGTAAGCCGGGTGGATCTCGACGACGTCGCCTCGCACGCGGAACATGCCACGCGCCAGGTCGAGGCTCGTGCGCTCGTACTGCATCGCGACGAGCCGGGCGAGCAGGGTCGGCATCCCCGACCGGTCCCCCACTTCCAGGTACGCCAGCATGTCGTAATAAGCGTCCGGCGCGCCGAGGCCGTAGATGCACGAGACCGAAGCCACGACGATGACGTCGCGCCGTTCGAAGAGGGCCTTGGAGGCGGCCAGTCGCAGCTTGTCGATCTCGTCGTTGCGCGAGGTCTCCTTCTCGATGTAGGTGTCCGACTGAGGGATGTAGGCCTCGGGCTGGTAGTAGTCGTAGTACGAGACGAAGTACTCGACGGCGTTCTGCGGGAAAAAACCTCGGAACTCCTGATAGAGCTGCGCGGCCAGAGTCTTGTTGTGGGAAAGAACGAGCGTGGGCCGGTTGACCGACTCGATGACTTTCGCCATCGTGTAGGTCTTGCCCGATCCGGTCACGCCGAGGAGGACCTGGGACCTCCGGCCGCCGCGCAGACCGGAGGCGAGCTTGTCGATGGCCTGCGCCTGATCGCCCTGGGGCGTGAAGTCCGAGACCACGCGAAACAGGCCCCCCGCTCGCGCCTGGGCCTCGAGATAAGAACGGGGCTTCGCGAGGTCGACGGCTCCCGAGACGGGCTTCTCCTCCCGGCCGGGACGAGGACTCACGGAGACGGACGCGGAGCCGGAGACAAGGTCGGGGCGGGCGCCGGCTCCCGGCCGGCCGCCTCTCGGAATGTGCGAATGAGATCCTGGACATCCTCGTGGGTCAGCTTGCCCGACGAGGAACGGCCACGCATGGTAAAGGAGCGCTGCCATCCGGCGCCCCGGTCGCTCCGGACCTTGCCCGAGCGAATGGCCTCCTTGAAGTCCGCCACCGCTGTCTTAAGCTCCTGCTTGTCCGCCTCGGTCACGTCCGGGCCGTAGTTCTTCTCGATCTGGCCCATCGCGATGTCGAGGAAGAATGTCGGATTCTTTTTCGCGTACAGCACGACGCCCACGAAGGCCAGCACACAGAGCAGCGCCACGACGCCGCAGCCGATCAACCCGGCGCGCAGGCAGCCGCCCTTCGCAGCAGGCGCCTCGGCAGACGGGATCTGGACGGAAGGCGTGGACGACATGCGCGGGAAGTCTACCGTTTTTGAAGGCCGGCGCAAGACCGGCCGCCGTTTCCCGTGCGAGTTAAAATGGATGCGTGCGCCGTGCGGTTCTGCTGCTCGCCCCTTTGATCGTGGCGGGCGCCCTCGGGGCCGCAGCCGGGTCCGTCGCCACGGATTTCGTTCGGGTGCCCCGCGTCTCGGAGCCCGCGACGTACCGCCCCGACATCATCACCGAGATCCGTGCCGCCGACGGCACCACGATCGCGCGGTACTCGGTTGAGCGCCGCGTTCTCGTGCCCGGCTCCGAAATCCCGCCGATCGTGAAGAAGGCGATCGTCGCGACCGAGGACAAGAACTTCTACACTCACGGCGGCCTCGATCTGACCCGCACCCTCTCCGCCGTCTTCATCAATTTGAAGAGCCAGCGATACTCTCAGGGCGCCTCGACCCTGACCCAGCAGCTCGCCCGCGCCATCTTCCTCTCGCCGTCCAAAACACTGACCCGCAAGATCAACGAGGCCTTCGTCGCGTTCGAGATCGAGCGGCGTTATTCGAAGGACCAGATCCTGACTCTCTACGCGAACATCATCCACTGGGGGCACGGCAACTACGGCATCGAAGCGGCGTCGCGCTACTACTTCGGCAAGAGTGTCCGGGACCTGCGATTGGCCGAAGCCGCGCTTCTGGCCGGCATCGTGCAGCGGCCGGCGGACCAGTCGCCGTTCCGCAATCCCGAGCTCGCGCGGCGCCGGCGCTCGACTGCCCTCAAACGGATGCTCGAAGTGGGCTACATCACGGAGGCACAGCGCGCCGCCGCCGAGGCCGAGCCTCTTCCCATGCAGCCTGCCCTCAAGGAGACCAACAGCGCACCCTTCTTCTGCGAAGAGATCCGCCAGTATCTGGAGAGGACCTACGGCGAAAAGGACCTCTACCGGCGGGGCCTGCGCGTGGATTCGACGCTCGACCCGGAGCTCCAGGCATGGTCCGAAGAGGCGCTCGGCCTGGCCCTGCGGCAGCTCGCCCGCCGGCACGGTTTCGAGCGGCCCCGCAACCTGCTCGACGAAGGGTACCGGGACCTCGCCTCTTACGTGGACCCGTCCTGGGAGGGCACGACGTTCGCCGAGGGCGACTCTCGCCGCGGGGTCGTCGTGGCGGTCTCGCCGGGCTCGGCCGACGTGCGCGTGGCCGGCAAGATTCTCTCGCTCAAGCCCTCGGGCTGGGCCTGGACGCGCGCATCCGGCGCCGCGAAGCTGTTGAGGCTCGGTGACCTCGTCACCGTGACATTCGAGAAGCACAAGGATGGAGGCGTCATCAACCTCGACCGAGAGCCCAAGGAGCAGGGCGCCGTGCTCGTCCTCGAGAACGCGACAGGCGCGATCCGCGCCATGGTGGGCGGATACGACTGGAGTCAGAC
>Ga0137373_10008052_pt1 | contig 11153 bp, 10 predicted proteins | sample SagtaG_5_FD_104912 | JGI IMG/M metagenome (GOLD analysis project Ga0137373, IMG submission 104912) | Vadose zone soil microbial communities from Sagehorn Ranch, Mendocino, California, USA - Sage1_R_80_16 metaG | ecosystem: Environmental > Terrestrial > Soil > Vadose zone | place: USA...
CAGTTTCGTTCCGGCAGAGAGCGCAGAGATCGGCTTGGTTGATCGCATCTTCACCCGTGTGGGCGCGAGCGATGACCTCGCGCGAGGCCAGTCAACATTCATGGTGGAGATGAACGAGACCTCGAACATCGTCAATAACGCCACCGAGCGCAGCTTGGTGATCCTCGACGAAATCGGACGGGGCACATCGACATTCGACGGACTCTCCATCGCCTGGAGCGTGGCCGAATTTTTGCACGACAAGATCAAAGCGCGGACGTTATTCGCCACGCATTACCACGAGTTGACCAAGCTCGCCGAAGACCGCAGTGGTGTCTGCAATTTCAACGTCGCCGTGCGCGAATGGAACGAGCAAATCATTTTCCTGCGCAAAATTGTCCCCGGCGGTGCGGACAAAAGTTACGGAATCCACGTCGCGCGCCTCGCCGGTTTGCCAAAAGAAATTCTCGATCGCGCCAAAGAAATTCTCGCGCACCTGGAAAAGCCGGATGGCGCAGCTGCGCAGCCCGCCAAACGGAAAAGATCGACTAAAGGAATGCCGCAATCCGAAAAGCCGCAAATGGATCTGCTTTAGGCCGTATTCGCCAGTATTTGCATTCGCGGCAGCCAGACTGGAGCGCCATGCGGAATGACGTGGCGCCAGCGAGTGTCGAAGCGCCAGAGGCCGGCGGTGCGGGCGAGTTCGAGTGCGCCGCATAATTCGTGGTTGGAAATCCCGCGGTTAATCTCGGCGAAGCGCGGTTCGGTTTCGGCTTTGTGCGCTGGGTAATATTGGTCCATCACGTTGACGTACGTGTCGCGCGACAAGTTGTCAGCGATCCAGCGCATGATTTCGCATGTGTCGTCAAGCAGCCCCGGCATTACCAAATGCCTAACGAGGGCGCCGCGCAATGCCAGACCCTGCTCGTCCACTTTTAGTTCGCCGACTTGCGCGTGCATGGCGGCGATCACCCGCCGCGCAGCTTCGGCGTAATTGCTGGCCACGAGATATTTTCGGCAATGCTCCGGATCCCACAGTTTGAAATCCGGCATGTAAATGTCCACGAGCCCGTCCATCCAATGAATGCTTTCGAGGCTGTCGTAGGCGGATGTGTTATACACGAGCGGCAGGCGCAAGCCGCATTCGACTGCGATCACGAGCGCTTCCAAGATTTGCGGCACGACGTGCTCGGGCGTGACAAAGTTGATGTTGTGACAACCGATTCGCTGCAAATCGAGCATGATTTGCGCGAGTTCCGTGGCGGTCACTTCGGCGCCTTCGCCGAACTGGCTGGTCTCAAAGTTTTGGCAAAAGACGCAACGCAGGTTGCACCAGCCGAAAAAGATTGTGCCCGAGCCGTTCCACCCGCGCAGGCAATCTTCCTCGCCGAAATGCGGAAATGCGCTAGCGACGCGAGCAAGTCGGCCGCTCTTGCAAACGCCGATCTTGTTGTTAAACCGGTCGATCTCGCAATCGCGCGGACAAACTTTGCACGCGCGTAACGCTTCGATTGCTTGCTCGGCGCGCTCCTGAAGAATCCCTTCTTCGAATGCGCTGACGTATGCCGGAACAAAATCTCTGCGCGACAAAACAAATCGCCCACCGCCATTCAATTCATCCGGCACTGAGTGGCCATTCATCTTGCCATTGAAGATGCGCGTCATGGGTTGACTAACCTTATTCATCTCAGCGCGAAGCGCCATCTCACACTGACGCATAAGTTCCTTTTTGTGATAAGCTGTCCCGCGAATATGGCGGTCAAAACCGAGAAAGAGTTGAGCGAAGCGTTGCGCGCACTCTGGCTCAAGGCAGTGGCAGCGATCGAGCTGCGCAATTTCGGCTACGCAATCTCACTCTTGCGGGAGATTCTCAAGCAAGAGCCGCAGTTTCTCACGGGCCGTGAACTATTGCGGTGCGTCGAGGTAACGAGGAGCAAATCGGCGAAGAAAAGCTTTTTTAAGATCTCAACTGCGCCGATCTCGGTGATGAAGGCGCAGCGAGAAATTAAGAAAGACCCGAAACGCGCGATTGAAATATTAGAGAAGGTTCTGGAAGAGGAACCTTACAATCGCCAGGCGAATTTGATTTTGAAAGAAGCAGCGCTGGCGGCCGGCTGGCCGGAGATCGCAGTGTTCGCGCTGCGCACGCTGCTTGAGGAAAATTCTCGCGACGTCAAGGTGCTGCACGAGCTTGGGCGCTTGTATCACGAGCTGGGAGACAGCGATCAGGAGGTGGAGGTGTATAATCAAATCACCGCGATAAATCCGCTCGATGCTCAAGCGCTAGGTCTGGGCAAAGATGCGTCGGCGCGTGCATCGATGAAGCGTGGTGGATGGACGCAGGCTGAAAGTTATCGCGACCTGATCAAAGACAAAGAAGTAGCAATTTCACTCGAGCAACAGAGCCGCATGCGCTTGACCGGCGAAGCGCTCGATCAACAAATTGCCGAAACGTACGTGCGTCACAAAGCGGAACCGGCAAATGTCGATCTGGCGCGACGCCTGGGCGCGTTGAACGAGCAAAGGGAAGATTTCGAGGCAGCGATTCGCTGGTATCAGTACGCTGCCGATCTGACCAAAGGCGCAGACACCGGATTGGCTCGAAAAGTTTCCGATCTGAAAATGAAATGCCTCGAGCGAGAGATTGTTGCACACGAGGAATTTCTCTCCACGCACAATGCAGCAGATGAATTGCACGGGAAAAAGTCTGAGCAACTGAAGGCTGCCAAAGCCAAGCGCGCAGAAATCCTCATCGACGATGCGCGGGAGCGCGTCGCGCGGAATCCAACCGATCTCCAGCTTCGATTCGAGTTGGGCGAAAACCTTTTTAATGCCGGACGTTTTCGCGAAGCCGTGCCGGAGTTGCAGCGCGCACGGCAAAATCCACACGCGCGCTTGAAAGCGATGAATCTGCTCGGCTGCTGCTATAGCGAACTTGAGATGCTTGATCTTGCAATGAAGCAATTGCAAGAAGCGTCGAAGGAAATTTTATCAATGGACGCGATGAAGAAGGAGATCGTGTACAATCTCGGCCTTGTTTACGAGCGGATGGGCGAACGGGAAAAATCGCTCGCCTGTATGAAGCAGATTTACGAGGTTGATTACGGCTACAGAGACGTGGCGCAACGAGTAGAAAGCTCCTACGAACAGAATATCCCGCACGGTTGATCCAATTCCTCGCCTGAAAGTGCTTGGGATCAGAATCACCAGTCTTGTCACAAGCCGATTTTTATATGAATTTTGTGTGCAGCGTCGCGTCCAAGCTGATGCGAAGATGCGATTCTCAACTGCCGGCTCAGCCGGTAATTACGCAAAATCACTTAACAAGGAGCCCCTAATGAAACCAAAACTCATATCAGTCTTAACAATCGCAGCGGCTGTGATCGCGGCCAGCAGCGTCTGCGTTATCGGTACCGCCCGCGCTCAAACCGAACCGGGCGCGCCCATCGGAAGCAATCCCCATCTTCGCTCACAATCTGCAGGGCAGGCGGGATCGCCCGGCGCCACCACGGTGAAAATGAGCCAGAAGGATGTGAACTTTATCCAGAAAGCAGCAGGCGGCGGCGCACAGGAAGTGGAGAACGGGAAGATGGCCGAGAAACAGGCGAAAAGCGCGGAGGTGAAAAGCATCGCCGCGCGCATGGTTGCCGATCATACGCGAATCAACAAGGAGTTGACTGCTCTGGCCAATCGAAAAGGCGTTACTTTCAACACTGGCGGTGTCAAGGCGCAAAACCTCGGCACCGGAAATTTTGACCCATTGTATTTAAAGTGGCTTGAGGAAGTCCACAGGGCCGATATTGCCGACTTCGAAAGAACAGCAAAGAGCAGCGATGACGGCGAGCTCAAAGCTTGGGCCTCGAAAAACCTCCCGACGTTAAAGCAACACCTGGCGATGGTCCAGTCGGCGGAGAAAAAAGCGGGAGGGCGGTAATAAAAGAAAAGTTTGCTCTCATGTGCGGCACGCTCAGCAAGGCGTGCCGCACTTTTTTTTGTGGCGGAACTTCTCCAGTTGCGTGCTAGTGGGACACGCGAGCTAGAAACTTTCGTCACCCAAAGCAATGCGGAAGACCAAAATCATCTGCACGCTCGGCCCGGCTACTGAAAAGACCGAGACCCTGCGACAATTAATCGACAAAGGGGCCGATGTTTTCCGGCTGAACATGAGTCATGCCACCCACGAATGGGTGCGCGAGATTGTGCCGCGCATCCGCAGGCTCGCGCACAAAGCAGGCCGGCCGGTCGCCCTTTTGCTCGATACGCAAGGCCCAGCTATTCGGACCGGAGATTTAGAAGCGAATTTTCAGTTAAAGCCGGGCGACATCTTGGAGTTCACCGTGCGGGGCGCAAAAAGCAACGCGCGTTATTCCGTGGACGTGAATTATCCCGGGTTTGCCGAGGACGTGGCGGTCGGCGACACCGTTCTGGTTGATAACGGATTAATCAAATTGCTCGTGCTGGAAAAAGGCAGAACGCGGGTCCGCACCAGGGTGCTGACCGAGGCCGTGCTCGGCTCGCGGCGGCACATTAATCTACCCGGAGTTCACGTGAAGTTGCCACCGCTCACAAAAAAGGACGTTGCGGATATTTCACTTGGCGCGGACCTCGCCGTCGATTTTGTCGCACTGAGTTTCGTTCGTCAGAAAAGCGACATCGAGCAGCTGCGGCTGCTTTTGTCTCGGAAAAAGAGCAAGGCGCAGATCGTGGCCAAGATCGAGGATCAACTTGCGGTGCGCTCCATCGACAAGATGATCGAAAGCGCCGATGTGATCATGGTTGCGCGCGGCGATTTGGGAATCGAATGCCCAATGGAGGAACTGCCAATCATCCAGCGGCGGATCGTGAAGCACTGCATTCGTCTGGGCAAGCCGGTCGTGGTCGCGACGCAGCTACTGGAATCGATGATCACAAATCCGCTGCCCACGCGCGCCGAGATTACGGACGTGGCGAACGCCGTTTTCGAACAGGCTGATGCCCTCATGCTGAGTGCCGAAACGACGCTCGGTCGCTACCCGGTTGAATGCGTCGAGGTTCTGCATCGCGTGGCGATACGCATCGAACGTAGCGGCGGTGCCGGCTATGCCGAGGATGCGGCGCTGGAAAATGTTCGGCAGAAAACCGTTGCTTCAGCCGTCGCACTGGCGAATTCACTGCAGGATTCGAAACTGATTGTCTTTACCGTGCACGGGAGAATGGCGCGTTATGCGTCGAATTTGCGTCCCCAACGCGCGCCGATCTTTGCTTTTACTCCGAGCGAAACAGTTTATCGACAACTGGCGCTCTCTTGGGGGACGTTGCCTGTCCGCATCGATTTCACCGGAGACCCAGACGGGACGATTGCATTAGCGGAGAAGTTCTTGCGTAAGAACAAACTCGCTGCGCCCGGCAACCGCATGGTCATCATCAGCGATGTCCAGATGGGCCGGGCGCTGATTGATTCCATTCAGCTGCGCACCGTGAAATAATTCTAGCGGCCGCTCTGTGCCGCGCTTCCCACAGGGAAGCGGCTACAGTTACGCTTCGACCGGCAATTCGACGTCCACCGGGCGCTCCTTCTTGCTTAGAGCGCGGCGAAGTTTCGAGAGCGCGATGTTCTGCAATTGCCGAATACGTTCGCGCGTAACGCCGAATTTCTTACCGACTTCCTCGAGAGTCTTGGGCTTGCCGCCGTCCAGACCGAAGCGCTGGAAGATGATCTTCTTCTCGCGAGCATCGAGCACATCAAGCAAACCGCCGACTTCGTTACGGAGATTTTTGTCGCGCAACAGCTCGAACGGCGTTTGAGCTTCCTCGTCGCCGACAATCTCACCAAATTCAGTGGAATCGTCGTCGCTGATCGGCGCATCGAGCGAAGCTGGACGAATCGAGACGGTCTTGAGTTGCGAAACTTTTCCGCTCGCGATGCCGATCTCATCGCCCAGCTCATCATCGGTGGGCTCGCGGCCGAGCTCTTCGCTCATCTGCAAGGAAACCCGGCGCATCTTGGAGATCTTATCCACCAAATGCACAGGTAAACGGATCGTTTTGCTCTGATTGGCCAGAGCCCGCTTGATGGACTGTTTGATCCACCACGCCGCATAAGTGCTGAGCTTTCCGCCCTTTGCCGGGTCAAAACGTTCCACCGCCTTCATCAAGCCGATGTTGCCTTCGGAGATCAAATCCAAAAGCGGCAGACCGAGATTCGCATAGTCATGCGCAATCTTCACAACCAGACGCAAATTAGACCGGATCATCAGAGCGCGCGCCTCACGATCTCCCTTTTTGATCCTTGCGGCGAGAGTAATCTCCTGGTCCGGAGTCAAAAGCGGGATTTGCCCGATCTCACGCAGGTAAATCTTAATTCCGGTATCGCTATCTTCAGCAGCCATATAACTCTTTTTCATCGTTCATTTGGGGGAATTCGATCGACAACTTCCCGTAAATTTTACTCGCCGGGGAACTGTCGATCACGCGTTGTAGCATCCGGGGAAGTATTTAACAAGGTTAAATATTCGAATCTGTGACACTCCTTGGATGCCTGTTGTTCAATCTTTTTTGCCAGCCATCCTCAGCCGGTTTTTCTACGGAGCATCCATAAATATTAAACCCGCCTTGCAGCCTTCAGTCGCGTCCAAGTTTCCGAGGGCTATTTGCGCTTTTCCACGATGTGATTTTCTGCGACTCTCGCGATCGCGATGCTTGCAAAAATTTATTCCGCTGCCGTTTACGGCGTCGATGCGTATGAAATTGAGATCGAAGTGAACGGCGCTGGCGGAGACCCGAACATCGTCATTGTTGGGTTACCAGATGCCGCGGTGAAAGAGAGCCGCGACCGGGTCACCACTGCCATTGCAAACAGCGGCTATTACTGGCCGCGCGGGCGCACGACAATCAATCTTGCGCCGGCCGATATCAAAAAGGAGGGACCCAGCTTCGATTTACCGATCGCACTCGGCATGATCGCGGTAACCGAAGGCTTGGACAGTTCGCCGTTCGAGAATTTTAGCTTTGTGGGTGAGCTCGCGTTGGACGGTTCAGTACGCGCTGTAAAAGGTGTGCTGCCGGTTGCGTTGGAAGCGCGCCGACGCGGCAAGCGCGCGTTGTTTGTTCCGGAAGCGAACGCGCTTGAAGCCGCGATGGTGAATAAGATCGACATCTACGGCGTGCAAAATTTGCGGCAGACGTTCGCCTTCTTGCGCGGAGAAGTTGCGCTTCTGCCGACACGCGCTGATCTGAGTAAATTTTTCGCCGCGCATCAAAATTACGACGTCGATTTCAGCGACGTGAAGGGGCAGGGCCACGTAAAACGGGCCATCGAAGTGGCCGTCGCCGGCGGTCACAACGTTCTGATGATCGGCCCGCCTGGATCTGGCAAATCGATGTTGGCCAAACGCATTCCGACCATTATTGCGCCGCTCTCCCTCGATGAAGCGATTGAGACCACGAAGATTCATAGCATCGCCGGCTTGCTCGACTCCGAAAAATCTTTCGTCTCGACGCGACCGTTTCGCGATCCGCATCACACTATCAGTGACATTGGATTGCTCGGGGGCGGCACATTTCCGAATCCGGGTGAAGTCAGTCTTGCGCACAACGGCGTCCTCTTTCTCGATGAACTGCCTGAGTTTAAAAGATCGGCCCTCGAAGTAATGCGCCAGCCGCTCGAAGACGGGAAAGTTACCGTGTCGCGCGCGGCAGGCAGCGTCACCTTTCCCTCGGAGTTCATGCTCGTTGCTGCGATGAATCCGTGCCCGTGCGGCTATTTTGGCGATCTCAAACGCGAATGCCGCTGCGGTCCACTTCAGGTGCAACGATATCGGCAACGCATCTCCGGCCCGTTGCTCGACCGCATCGATCTGCACATTGAAGTGCCCGCAGTCGAATATCGCGATGTGGCCAGCGAACGCGCAGAGGAAACTTCTGCTGCGATTCGCGAACGCATCATGCGCGCGCGGCAACTTCAGCAGGAGCGTTTCCGCAATGACGCGAAAGTAAACTGCAACACGCGCATGGCCACGCGTCAGCTAAAACAGCACTGCAAGCTTAGCCAGGATTCGCAGGAATTGATTCGCGTGGCGATGAGTGAACTCAATCTCAGCGCCCGCGCTTACGATCGTATCCTCAAAGTTTCGCGCACGATTGCCGATCTCGACAGCAAAACGGACATCGCACCCGAACACGTCAGCGAAGCAATTCAATATCGCACTTTCGATCGCACCTTGTGGGTATAGCAGCGACCTTATTTGCGTCTGGATAAATCGAGAGCGATTCGCGCGATGCTGTAGAACAATAATGCCGCTCCGATGGGGACCAGCCAGACGCCCAGGCCGGGATCGCCGTCGTAGATCACGATTCCACCGAGAAAAAATCCCGCCGGCAGCAGGATCGCAGCCCAAATTAATGCGAAGGACGCCGACGGCCGAAGCGTGAAGCGGTCCACTATTCGCGCGGTCAAACCGGCGGCGATGTTCACGACCGCGAGCAAGGTTCCGTGTGCGTGCGCCAGCGTGAACATGAGTCGCCGCGTTTCGTTTCCAACGTCGACATACCATCCGATCTTGAAACCGTGCAGCGTTTCGAGAACAGCGCCGAGGGATAAGAAGACAAGGAGCGACCACCAACCGAAGCGCAAATTGCGCTCAGCCAACTGCACGCCAGGCGGCGAATGTTTTGAAGGACCACTCATTCCGCAAGAAAAATTGGTTTCTCGTCGCGCGCGCTCCGCAATTTTTGGAAAACATCTTTCCGGACGCGGCCGTCCGAATCGATTGCGGTCTCTTGGCGATAGACTGCCTTTGGGTTGCGCACTTCGCGCAGCCATTTTTCATAAGCGCGTGTCGCCGCTTCGCCCAGTGTTTGATCGGGCGCGGTGTAGGTAAACGAAAAGTCGGAGAACCCGGGTAGCGTTCGGAGTGATTTCCACGCATCAAAACGCACCGCGGCATAAGAATCGGTCAATGCGTAGATGAGGTAAGGATACAGCCAGTCGCGACCGGCGATTTTTTGCGCGCTCTCCCAGCCCATGCCCCAGGCAATGAGCGCGCGCTGCCCGGCATCGCCTTTCAAGATCCACTGCACAGACGCCGCGATGGTGCGATCGTCCTCGGAAAGTTCCGGCACAGGTTGGTTATACCATGCGTGCAGATGCTTCGCAGCCCATCCGAGCGTTTGATCGAGATGGCAAAGATTGCACGCGTTCGGCCGGCCATAAGCAATGCTCTCCTGCACGGTCGGCGACGAGACTTGATGGCTGCGCATCGCGTGCAGCAATCCGAATGTCGTGCGCGGCATATGGCAGTTGTAACAACGGCTGCCGGATGACTCCGCGCTATGGTGCGTGTGCGCGACTAGTCTTGCGGTCATGTCTTTGTGACATTGCAAACACGCGGAGTCCGAATCCATTTTCGGTTTTAACTGAGCGGTGCGCGCCCATGTTTTCGCATCGGTTTGGCCGGGCGAGTCAAGGTGCATCTCGTGGCATGAAATGCAGGAGAATTCGCCGCCGCGAAAACACGGCGAGGCCTGCACGCCGTTGAATTCGCGCCCGGTTACGCGAATCATCCCATCGCCCCAGAATCGATTGTGAAAGAAATCCGGCTCGGCCCGGCGAATAAAATCTTTTTGTTCAGCGTGATCTGGGGCATTGGGTTGGACCACGAAGCGTTGCGAGAGATCGCGAGCACCGGGACGAAAAGCAGCGCCGTGCCGATTGAAATCGATCTTGTCCTCCATGTCATTGAAAGCCCAGACGCTGTGGCATTGGCCGCAGGCGAGCCCGGATTCCGGACCTTTCAAACTTGCAGGGTTGGTCACGGTCGGGTCCGACCTCGTTGTGAGGTGAATTTGGAAACGGCGAAACGGATTACGGTTGCGCTCGATGTGCTCGTGTCCTTCGCTGTGGCAGGCTTCGCATGCAATCCCGAACTCGGCCACCTGCGAATCCCACTTAAACCCTGAGACAAAACGCGATTGCCCCTCCGTGACGTGGCAATCCATGCACGCGCCATTCCATGCACCCGTCGAATAATATTCCTTCACATTCGGCGGAAGCAGGAATGTCTCATTTACTGGCGCCCACATTTTCTCAGCAACGATGTAACCGAATGGAAACTGTTGCAGGGTGCGGCCCTGGCCGGTCTCCAGCCAAAGGATTTGTAGATTATGCGAACCGGTTACGATTACGACTTGCTGCGGTTCGCCATAGCTGCCGCCTTCCGACCGCGTGCGAACAAAAAGCTTGTCGCCGCGACGCTCTCCTTTGTATTCGCGCCCGTTGAATGCAAGCTCGAGCTTGTCCATGCTGGGCGGCAAACTCTCGGGCGTCGCCACCCGCGTCATGGTGCGATGAAACGACGCGTGCCAGCTCGCGTAGTTTCCGGGATGACATGCGCGGCAGGCATTCGAACTCACATAACCGGCGATGTGCGATTGGATGGGACGATTCTCTGGCGGTACAGCTTCGCGCTGGAAATCGCGAAGCGAAATCAAGGTGAGAACGCTTGCGGCTGCAACCGCTGCGATAACGAACAGCCCCTGCCACCAAGATCGAGACAGCTTCCGCACAATTTTTCGGCACCGATATTATGGGAACGGATACGCGCGGGCAAACCTTCCTTATGAGGGCGTAGCAGATGGTTGCCTCATGTACTGAGAAAATTTTTTGAATCCAACTCAGACGCACAGCGCATCTCATAGGAAACAAAGAATTATGAAACCAACATTCCCAACGCTCATTCGTTCTATCCGCCGCGAGTCATTCGACGGTGGCAAGTGCAGAAGCCGACGCTCGCCGGTCACAGATTACAATTACCATTCTGTCGCCTTCGAAGGGGCGAGCGCACGTTATGTGCACGCTCGTGTACGATCGTTTTGGAATATCACAGGCGATTATTACAAAAATGAAGCACGCCAGGATTTTTGGGGTGAAGCCTCGCTTTGGGCGGTTCTTGCGCTGACCGCATTTCTCCCCTTGATCAGCAACGCACATGCGGTGATGGAATTCGTGCGTGCGATTAGCAGCTATTAATCAACAAGGCGTTCGGCTCATTTTAACTGCATTATTGTCGGCACTTGCCGGTTGCGGGTCTGCGGGGCACCGCACCCTGGAGGAAACGTTCGAGCAAATCTACACGATTGAACCGACCGCGAACGTCACAGTCATCAATGGCGACGGCGCGGTCTTCGTTTACGGTTCG
>Ga0137373_10008053_pt1 | contig 11153 bp, 9 predicted proteins | sample SagtaG_5_FD_104912 | JGI IMG/M metagenome (GOLD analysis project Ga0137373, IMG submission 104912) | Vadose zone soil microbial communities from Sagehorn Ranch, Mendocino, California, USA - Sage1_R_80_16 metaG | ecosystem: Environmental > Terrestrial > Soil > Vadose zone | place: USA: California...
CAGCGCGCTGCAGGACACCGAGGTGCGCGTGGCGGGGCTGGTGCGCGAGGTGCGCCGCGTGGTCACCCGGAAGGGCCAGATCATGGCCTACGCCACTCTCGAAGACCTGACGGGAACGGTCGACATCGTTCTGTTTCCCCGCGTCTTCGAGCAGGCGAGGCTGCTGTTCGAGCCGGACAAGGTCGTCGTCGTCCAGGGCAAGGTCGATGCCCGCGCGGGGAGCACGCGAGCGAGCGGAGCAGCGGGATCCCCGGTCGAGCCGGAGATGGAGGCGGAGGTCGAAACCGCGTCGGTCGTGGCTGATATGGCGTGGCTGTGGGACGACCCCGAATGCGCGCCGGTGTCGCGGCGCCAGCTCGTCCACGTGCGCATTCCGAGCAGCGACGCGGGGCTGGCCGACCGCCTCGAGGCGGTGCTCGCGCGCCACCCCGGGACCGACGAGGTAGTGCTCCACGTGGTCGTCGGCAGCCGCGAGGTGATCGTGAATGCCGATCGCTATCATGTGCTCGCCGGTCCGGCGCTGGCGGCCGAGATCGACGAGCTGGTCGGTCAGGCGGCGACGCGGCTGGAGACCATCAGGCCCAAGGCACAGTCCAATGGCAATGGAAGGGGGAACGGTGACCGAGGACGAAGAGGCTAGCGGTCGCTACATCGTGGTCAAGGCGCTCGAGGACGGCGTCGTGATCATGGGCCTGACGCGAGGCAAGGACACGCGGTCGCATCACTCGGAGCGGCTGGACGCGGGGGAGGTGCTGGTAGCGCAGTTCACCGAGCTGACCGCCGCGATCAAGATCCGCGGCAAGGCGGAGATCATGACCGACGTGGGGAAGGTGGCCTCCGGGCTCTAGGGGTTGGTGACCGGAAGGCCGGATGCCCTCCAGGCCTCGAACCCGCCGATCACGTCCGTCGCGTTGACCAGGCCCAGGTCCTGCAGGGCGGCGGCGGCGAGGCTCGACGAGAAGCCCTGGGCGCAGATCACGATCACGCGAACGCGGTGGTCCGTGGCCTGCGGGATCCGCGATGCCGAGCTCGGATCGAGGCGCCACTCGAACACCGTGCGGTCGATGACGAGAGCTCCCGGGATCTCGCCGTCCCGCGAGCGCTGCTCCAGGGTGCGTGTGTCGACAAGAAGGGCCCCGCTCGCGTGCTCGGCTGCGGCTTCTTTCGGGGTGACGCGCTTGAGCCGTCGCCTCGCGTTTTCCAGAACCTCGTCGATGGTCGCCATGAATCGGGCATTGAGTTTGTAGCAGATAGAATCGGGATTGACGCCCCGCCCACGTAGCTCAGGCGGCAGAGCATTTCCTTGGTAAGGAAAAGGTCCCCGGTTCGAATCCGGGCGTGGGCTCCAATTCGCGCCCGTGAACTCGAAACTCAGCACTTCCCTACAATCCGAGCCTACCCGAAATCGGCTGACCTGCCGGCCGCTTTTCCCCTTTATCTCGGCGGCGGAGACGTCGGCAGCTGCTCCCACTTGCCATCGCGGACGATGAAGCGGCCGCGGCCCTTGAGCACGATCTCATCGACGTCCTTCCAGCGATCTGGGGCTCTCTCCAGGACGAGCCAGCTAGTCCGTGATCAAGAGCTCGATCACGCTCCGCATGGTCACGATTCCCTTGGTTGAGCCGTCGGCCCCCATCACGACCGCGAAGTGCCGGCCCGCGGTGCGCATGAGATCGAGCACCGCGACGAGGCTGGCACTCTCGTCGACCTGGACGACATCGCGCGTGAGGTTTGAGGGGATGGGCGCTCCGCGCTGCGAGTCGGGGACCTGCGCAAGGTCGCACGATTTCACATAGCCGACGATGCGCTCACCGTCCACGGCCCGGATCGGTAGCCTTCCGCGACGCGTCCTGGCAAACGCGCGCTCGAACTCCTCGACGCTGGCCGAATAGGGGACGGTCACGACATTCGGCCACGGGACCATCGCGTCGGTGACGCGCATCTGGGAGAAGCTGAGGATCCTGCTGAGCAGGCGTTCGTCGTAATCGCGGATGGTTCCCTCAGCGCGCGACGCCTCGAGCATCGTGCGGATCTCCTCCGCTGACGTTGCCACCTCGATGGTGTCTGGGGTGCGGACGCGCATCAGGCGAAGAAGGAGGCTGGTGCTACCCCAAAGCAGCGGAATGAAGGGGGTCGACAGCCACACGACGAGCGACGTCGGCACGGCGAGCCGGCGAGCCATAGTTTCAGGCGCGGCAATCGCCAGGTTCTTCGGCACCATCTCGCCGAACAGCGCGTGCAGGCTCGAGACGAGCGCCACGGCGAAGACGGCGATCGCGACGTCGATGGCGACCGTCTGCGCGACCGGGACATAGCCCAGCACCGGCTCGAGCGCCGTTTCGACGATCGCCTCCAGCGTGAACCCGAGCCCGATCGACGCTGTGCTGATCCCGAGCTGGAGGGCAGCCAGGGTCCTGGGCAGCTCGCTCCCATGGTGGATCGCGGTCGCGGCCATGGCGTCGCCGGCGGCGGCCAGCTGCTTGAGGCGCGACCGGCGCGCCGCCACGGTCGCGAACTCCGCGCCCACGAACGTGGCGTTGGCGAGCAGCAGGACCGCGGCCAGCGCGGCCAGCGGAACGATCACGCCCGCCGCTCCTCGTCGCGCGCCCGGTGCGCGGGAGGGCGGACCCGCACCCACGCGATGCGATGCTCGTCCACCTCCGCGACCTCGAACGTCCAGCCGTCGACGACGATCGTTTCGCCGGCCGCGGGGATGTGGCCGAAGAGGCTGAGCAGGAACCCGGCCAGGGTTTCATAAGCGCCCTCGCCCTCCGGCATGGTGAAGCCTGTCTCCTCGAGCACCTGGTCGTCGTGAGCCCAACCGGGAAGCGTGCCCGGCTCCGGCGCGGCGGCCACCCCGGGCCGGCCTTCATCGATCTCGCCGACGATCTCCTCGAGGATGTCCTCGTCGGTGACGATGCCCGCCAGCCCGCCGTACTCGTCGATCACCGTCACGAGCTGGATGTGCTGGGCGCGCATCTCGCTGATCAGTGAGAGCAGATCCTTCGATTCCGGCACCGCCAACGTGTCGCGAGCGATCGCTGAGACCTGCGTGCGCTTGCGTTCGTCCTGCGTTAGGGCAAGCGCGTCCTCGACCCGCACCACGCCGACCACCTCATCCGGACTCGCGCCCTGGATGGGCATCCCCGTGTGGCCGCTGCGACCCGCCGCGATCAGCATCGCCGACGCCGGCGACGATCGAGGGACGGTCACCAGTTGAGGCCGCGGCGTCATCGCATCAAGCGCGGTCCGACCTCCGAACGTGATGGCGCGGGAGAGCAGGCGCGCGGTCTCCCTGGAAAGCGTCCCGCGCGCCCCGGATTCGCGGATCACCACCTCCAGCTCCTCGATGCTGCGCGCAGCGGTCAGCTCACTCCGCGGCTGCAGCCCAAGACGGCGTACGACCGCGTCGGCGACTCCGTTGAGCAGCCGCACCAACGGCCCGAAGGTCCATGCGAACGCGCGCAGAGGCCTGATCACCAGCAGCCCCGTCGCCATCGGCTTCGCGATGGCGATTCCTTTCGGCACCTGCTCGCCGATCACCAGCTGCAGGTAGGTCGAGATCAGGAGCGCCAGCGCGACCGAGAGGCCGAGCGCGAGGTCCTCTTCGGGCAACGGCAGGCCGCGCACGATCGGGTGGATCAGCCCGGCGACCAGCGGTTCGGCGACGAAACCGATCAGGAGCGACGACAGCGTGATCCCAAACTGAGCGGCGGACAGATGACGGGTCAGCTGCTCGGTCGCGTCGAGGAGCGCCTTCGCCCGTGGATCGCCCGCCTCCGCCCGCTGCTCCAGCCGTCCCCGGTCGACGGTGATCAACGCGAACTCGCTCAGGACGAAGAAGGCGTTGGCGAGCACCAGGCCGACGATTGCGATCAGGCCGACCCCGAGCATCCGGGGCCAGCCTACCCGCTACACGCTGGGCACACTTTAGACACAGCATTTCCTTGGTAAGGAAAAGGTCCCCGGTTCGAATCCGGGCGTGGGCTCCAAACCCGAGTCGGAACCCTCGATAGTCCGGACTATCCCGAAAAGTCGAAAAGGTTAAGCCGCGTCAGTCCGGACTATCCGAGGTTTGTGGTCGCACGGGCCGGCTAAGGCCCCGCTCGCCTGAGGTTAACTGCAGGGGCGCCCGTGGTTAGAGGTCCAAAAAACGTGAACTGATTTTCCACAGGCGGGTGTAGCCTTTGCGGACGATGAGGGCGCGCGCCGATATGGATTGGCCCGAGCACCCGGAAGGAGCGTCAGAGGTCACCGACGACGCGGCTGCCTCTCTTCGCCTGTGGCTGGTCCGCGGTTCGCATGCATTCGCCGTCAACCGGCGCCGCGGGCGCGGCCGCAACGGACACGCCAGGCAACTTCTCGTTGCCGACGCAGGCTGGCTGCCGGGCGACCACAGCGGCTGGCGCGGACTGGTCACGGCGCTGCAGCGCCACACGGTGCTCAACGCCCTGGCCCAGCTGCACCGGAGCGATCGCCTCATCCTGACCATGGCCTATCTGCAGGGCCATACGAACCTCGAGATCGCGCGCATGCTGCACGTCTCCGCCCGGACCGTCAGCAGGCGGCTGTCGACCGCGCTCGCCCGACTCGAGGAGAACGCGCGCAACGCGGGCATCTGGATCGCCTCCGTCGTCCTGGTCGCGCTCGGATTTCTGTCCAGGTCGCAGGAGCGCGCGATGGGCGTGGTGCGGTCGGTGCAGTGGCAGCAGGCGGCAGTGGTTGTGGCGGCAGGCACCGCCGTGGCCGTCATCGGCCTGGCCGCGAGTCCGACCGAGCCAGGCGCGCCCGCCCAGACGTTTGCCCCGGCCGGCCGCTCGATCGCGATCGCACCGCCCTTCACCGACACCACGTCAGCGCCGCCGGCGCCGGCCATTGTGCCGGTTACGCCGGCTCCGCGGCCGGCCACCACGGCGACCCAGCCCCACGAGTCCTCGGCGCCGACCGCATCCAGCGCGACCACTGGTTGTAGCTCGAATCCGACCGATGCCGCGCCAACGGTGCCCGTCGGGTCGCCGGCGCAGCATCCCACCGGGGCGCCGGTCACCCACCCCACCGCCGGAGGCTGCTCGACCTCCTAGCTGAAGCCGCTCTTGAAGCTGCGGACGGGGCAAAAACCATCAAGCGGCGTTTTACATTGCGGTGCTTCTCCACGCGGCTCTGTTCTTCGGGGCTCTGAGCGCCGCCGGCACCGTCGTGGCGCTGTGGCCGGGAGGGATTCGCTCGCGGATCTGGATCGGCCTTCCGTTGGGCCTGTTCCTGATCGTCCTGGTGGCCTGGAACGCGAGCATCATCGGCGGCCAGGGCGCCCTCGACGTCACGCTCGGCGCGGCTGCGCTGGTCGCGACCTTTCTGGTGCGGGTTGCGTTGCGCCGGTGGAGCTGGTTCGGGGCCCAGATCTTCGCCGCCGCCACGCTCGCGGCGGTCGCCTACGTGCTTTACGCCGCCTCCATCACGTACGCCGTCGCCCGAGACCCGGTCTACCTCGTCGCTTCGACGCTGCTTCTGCTGCTCGAGCTGGCGGCGCTCGCGTTCTCCATCTCGTACCTCTTCGAGATCGTGGACACGCTCAGCCGCACCTCGGAACCTGCGCACCCGCGCGACCCCGACCACCTCCCGAGGGTCGCCGTCCAGGTCCCCGCGTACAACGAGCCGCTGGAGGTCGTCGGTGAAACGCTGAAGTCGCTTGCCGAGCTCGACTATCCCGACCTCACCGTCCAGGTCGTCGACAACAACACGCCGGACGCCCAGACCTGGAAAGGGCTCGAGGCGCTGTGCGAGCGCCTGGGTCCGCGGTTTCAGTTCATGCACCTGGAAAACTGGCCCGGCTTCAAAGCCGGCGCCCTCAACGAAGCCACACGCCGGCTGCCCAAAGACGTCGAGATCATCGGCGTCGTCGACTCCGACTACGTCGTCGAGCGAGACTGGCTGCGTTCGGTGGTCGGGCACTTCGCCGACCCCGTGGTGGCTTTCGTCCAGACCCCGCAGGACTATCGCGACTGGTCCGACGATCAGTACCTGCGCGGGCTCTACTACAGCTACCAGTACTTCTTCGAGATCACGATGCCCGCTCGCGCGCACCGCAACGCGATCATCTTCGCCGGCACCATGGGCCTGATTCGGCGCCGGGTGCTGGAAGAGATCGGCGGATGGAACACCGACGTGGTGACCGAAGACGCGGAGGCCAGCCTGCGCATGCTGTCGCTCGGGTACGCCGGCATCTACGTGCCCCGCGCGTACGGCCACGGCTTGATGCCGCTGAGCTTCGACGGGCTGAAGAAGCAGCGCTTCCGATGGGCGCTGGGCGGGGTGCAGATCCTCCGGCTGCACTGGAAGCGACTTCTGCGACCAGGCAAGGAGTGGCGGCTGACGATCGCCCAGCGGATCCACTACCTGCTCGGCAACGTGCAGTGGTTCGGCGACGTCCTGATGTTCTGCTTCATGCTCCTGCTGCTTCTCACCGCCCTGTCGACGGCGATGCATCACCAGCTGCCGATCCGCCGGCTGACGGGTGTTGCGCTGGGGCTTCCGATCGTGTTCCTGGCGACAGGGCTCCTACGTGCCGTGTGGGCGATGAAGCTGAAGACGCGATGCACGTGGCGCGATGCGATTGCCGGCCTGCAGGTCTGGTTTGCGTTGAGCTGGGTGGTCGCGCTGGCCTGCCTCAGGGGGCTCGTGCGCTTCCACACGACCTTCCTGCGCACGCCCAAGGTCCAGGACAGGGAAGCTTCGGTGATCAAGGCCTTCCGCTCGGCTCAGATGGAGACGCTGCTTGCTTCCGCAGGATTTGCGGCCGCGGCGGTCATGCTGCTCAGGGCGCCTTCGGTCGCCACGGCAGCCCTGGCTGTGCTCCTCCTCTTTCAGGCCGGGATCTACGCGAACGCGCCCTGGGCCGGCGCGTCCGCCGAAGGCATTCACCTCACACCGCTGCGGCGGGCCTATCGGAATTCGGCCCAGAGCACAGGCGTGCGCCCAGGCCGTGGGGCGGAGACGCTGGCCGTTCCGGTCGCCATCGGGCTGGTGGCCCTGGTCATGATGACCGTCCTCTCCATGGCGACCCCGCCGGCTCCGCCCGAGCCACAGGGCGCCGCGCCGGCGGAGCATCCGACTCCGAGCGGACAGGCCTCAGCCTCCCCGAGCGCGTCGCCATCAGCGTCGGCCTCGGCCTCGCCGTCCGGGTCGCCCCCGGCCTCGCCTTCTGGATCGCCCTCGGCAGCGCCGCCGCAACAGCCGTAGATTTCTCAGCAAACGCCAAGGATCCGTCGAGCTTGCTCCCAGCCTGCGCCGGCAGTCTGGTTGCCATCGAACAAGCTCATGCGAGTCACCGGAGGTCCACCTGATGCCTGAAGAGACACCCGCCGCGCCGGAGCAGCCTCAGCTGCTGCCGCCGGCCGAGCCGTACCTGCCACCGTCCGCGCCGGCCTGGGCGCCCGCGCCACCCCCGCCCCCGGCCTCTTCGGTCTGGGGCCGGATCGCCGCGTGGGTGGTCCTGGTCGCCATCGTCGCGGCCGGCGCGGGCGCCGGCGTGGGGTGGAGCCTTGCCCGAGCGATCAGCTCGCACCAGATCGCGCAGACACTCCCCTCGACATCGCCGATCGCTCCGGTCTCGCCGGGGTCGGGCGGCTCTTCGAACGGCAGCAGCACGTCGGCCATCGCGGCCAGGATCAGCCCCGCCATCGTCGACATCAACACCACGGTTGGATCGAACGAGGCCGCCGGCACTGGCATGATCATCAGCTCTGACGGCGAGATCCTCACCAACGACCACGTCGTCAGCGGGTCCACCAGCATCACGGTGACCGTGCAGGGGCGCTCGCAGACCTACACGGCCCACGTGGTCGGCGTCGACATCTCGCAGGACACCGCCGTCATCCAGATCGATGGCGGAGTGTCGGGTCTGCCCACGGTGACCTTCGCGGACTCCACCTCGCTCAAAGTCGGCGACACTGTCGTCGCCATCGGCAACGCGCTCGGCCACGGCGGCGCGCCACACGCGACGCAGGGCGAGGTGACCGCGCTGGACCAGACCATCACCGCAAGCGAAGGTCCCGGCCGCTCGGAGACGCTCAACGGGATGATCGAAAGCGACGCTCTGATCTACCCCGGCGACTCGGGCGGAGCTCTGGTCAACGCCTCTTCGCAGGTCGTCGGCATGATCACGGCAGGCGAAGCTCAGGGATTTCGCTCCGCCGCGTCGGACACCGGTTACGCGATCCCGTCCAACGTCGCCATCGGCATCGCCAACCGGATCCGTGCCCACGAGGTGGCAGGGGACCTCACCTACGGCCAGGTTGGATACCTGGGCGTGGCGGTGCAGACGCTGGACTCCACCACCGCCGCCCAGCTGGGCCTGAACGTGAGCGCTGGCGCCCTCGTCACGGCGACGCCGCAGTCCGGCACCCCCGCCGCATCGGCGGGCATCACGCGCGGCTCCGTGATCACAAGCCTCGGCGGAAGCACGGTCACATCGTCGGAAACGCTCGGCACTGCCGTGCGCTCGCACAAGCCTGGCGACAGCGTCACCGTCAAGTGGGTCAACACCAGCGGGACGCACTCGGCGACGGTCAGCCTCGCGGGGGTCAACCCCTAGAGACGCGCCAGCGACTGCTGTCCTCGAGTGACGGTTACAGCACGGCCCTTCGGCTCGACCTGTATCCTTGTCGGGCCGTGCGAATCGTCGTCAAGGATCCCGAAGAGTTCGAACAGGCGCTGCGCGAGTTCCGCCGCAAGGTGCAGGAGCAGGGTCTTGTGCGTGAGATGAGACGGCGTGCGCACTACGTGCCGCCGGCCGAGGCTCGGAAGATCAAGAGCCTCCGCGCCCGCAGGCGCCGCACCCGCTAGTAGTCCCATTCATCTCCCCACTTGCTGGGGAGGTCGGGAAGCCCCGGGTGGGGAGGGTGGCCTCGGTATAATCTCCGTGTTCGGTGATCATGGCGGAGGGGAGACACCCGTTCCCTTTCCGAACACGGAAGTTAAGCCCTCCAGCGCCGATGGTACTGCCGGGGTAACCCGGCGGGAGAGTAGGTCGTCGCCGAGCACCCAATCCCGCTGTCCCTCCGGGGACGGCGGGATTAACTTTCCAGGGCGGGTTCGACCTCGGCCAGGCTCTCCCGCCGGAGCCTGGGGAGCAGGACGTAGCACCTGATGCTGAGCAGGACCAGCAGTCCCAGCAGCGCCACGAGCACGTCGAGCACGACCTGGCCGACGCGGTCGTGGAAGAGGAAGATGAGCCCCGCCTCGGCCACCACGCCCAACGCGAGGATGGGCACGAACGCGCGGTCGTGGACGGCCATGAAGAACTGCACGAGCAGGTTGTCCAGGGCCAGCGCCAGGCCGATCACCCCAACCGGAAACACAAGCGGCACCGCATCGCGAAACGCCGGCCCGAACAGGATGCCGACGACGAGGCCCGGGGCGACTGCGAAGACGAGGAGCGCGCCCGCGCCGAGCACGCACAGGATGCCCGCCGAGGACAGCAGGATGCGTCCGGGGTGTTGCTCCCTCGCCACCGCTTCGACGACGCGTGGGAACAGCACCTGGCTGACGCTGAGCGTCAGGAAGTAGAGGATGGTGCCGATCTTGTTGAGGCCGCCGTAGATCCCGGCGTCATGGTCGTTGAGGTAGTGCTTGGCGAGGATCACGTCCTGGTTGTAGAGGATGAGCACGCCGATGATGCCGGCCGTCGCAGTGAGCGAGAAGCCGGCCATGACGCGCAGACGCACGCGACTCCTGCCGCGGCGGAAGTGGTCGCGCAGCGACCAGAGCCCGAGGCAGAAGACGAACGCAAGGCCGGCGAACACCGCGGTCATGGCGCCCGAGACCGCGTAGCCGGCGCGCAGCAGGACGAAAACGACGACGGTCCGGACGACCAGCTCCAGCGAAAGGTTCAGCGAGAGGGCGGTGAACCGCTGGAGACCCTGGAGGATGCCGCGCGGGATCGCGACCTGCCAGATCAGCGCGATCGAAAAACCCAGGACCAGGATGGGGATGGTCGAGCCGACGTGGGCGTAGACCGCGATCGAGTGGCCGAACAGCGCGGTGAGGAGAATGAAGAAAAGACAGGGGATGGCGATCAGCCGCACGGTGCGCGCCAGCAGGGAACGGACTCCGGGGTCGCCGCGCGCCGCCAGCATCGCCGTGTATCGGGCCAGGACCACGATCAGGATCAGCGCCGGCCCGGTCCCTACGGCGTAGACCGCGATCAGGAACGCCACCTGTCCGTAGATCTCGGGGCCGAGGATCCGCCCGGCGATGGCGTGATAGACAAAACCGCCGATCCCGGCGACGAGACCGCCGGCGAAGAGGACCAGGTTCTGGCGGACCAGGCGGTCGTGTAGGAAGGAGGCCAGGCGCCGGCTCACGTCAAGTCGCGCGCCGGTCTGCACTTCTCGCCGATTCTATCTGGGGGCCCCTCCGGTGATAATTCCCAACCGATGCCGGAGCCCGCGAAGCCTGTCGTCTCGGCGCTGATCGTCAGCCGCAACGCGAAAGACGACCTGCTGCGCTGCCTGAAATCGTTCTTCGCGAGCGCCGACGTCCCGGTCGAGGCCATCGTCGTCGACAACAACTCGAGCGACGGCTCCCCGGCCGCGGTCACCGACGAGTTTCCGCAGGCCACGGTCCTCGTCCAGCCGAAACACCTGGGCTACGGCCGCGCGGCGAACCTGGGACTCGAGCGGTGCAAGGGCCGCTTCGTCCTGCTCCTCAGCCCGGAGGTCACCCTGGACCCACAGTGCGTCGGGCGCCTGGCCGACATGCTCCTCACGCGGCAGGACGCCGGGGCGGCGGGTCCCCGCCTGCTCTTCCCGGACGGCCGGCGTGACCCCGACGCGCGGCGCGCGTTCCCGATCCCGCGCACGCTCTTCTACCAGACGGTCGGCCTGAGCAGGTTGTTTCCGCGAAGCGCTCGCTTCGGCCGCCACAACATGGGTCACCTGCCGGAGTCGGACGTGCACGAGATGGACGCGGGCACGGCTGCGTGCCTGATGCTCCGTAAGTCGGCGCTCGACAGGGTCGGCTTCTTCGACCCTCGCTACTTCATGTTCGGCGAGGACCTCGATCTCTGTTACCGCCTGAAGCTCGGCGGCTGGAAGATCTTTTACGTCCCGTTCGCGAACGCCACCCGCCACGTCAAGCCCGTGTCGCCGGAGCGC
>Ga0137373_10008070_pt1 | contig 11141 bp, 10 predicted proteins | sample SagtaG_5_FD_104912 | JGI IMG/M metagenome (GOLD analysis project Ga0137373, IMG submission 104912) | Vadose zone soil microbial communities from Sagehorn Ranch, Mendocino, California, USA - Sage1_R_80_16 metaG | ecosystem: Environmental > Terrestrial > Soil > Vadose zone | place: USA...
AAACGCTCAAGAGCCTTCGGGACGACGAGACGCTCGTCGTGCAGAGCGGCAAGCCCGTGGCGGTCTTCCGGACGCATCGGGACGCGCCGCGGGTCCTGATCGCGAACGCGCACCTCGTGCCGAGGTGGTCCAACTGGGAGACGTTCTACGAGCTCGAGCGGCTCGGCCTCACGATGTACGGGCAGATGACGGCCGGCGGCTGGTCCTACATCGGCTCGCAAGGGATCGTCCAGGGTACGTACGAGACGTTCGCGGCGTGCGCGCGGAAGCACTTCGGCGGTTCCCTGAAGGGCCGGCTCGTCCTGACCGGAGGGATGGGCGGCATGGGCGGCGCGCAGCCGCTCGCGATCAAGATGAACGAGGGCGTGTGCCTCGACGTCGAGGTCGACGAGGCTCGCATCCGTCGGCGGGTGGCGAACGGCTACTGCGACCGTCTCGTGCGAGATCTCGAGGAGGCGCTCGAGATGGCCCTTGACGCAAAGGCAAGCGGTACCCCGCTCTCGGTCGGCCTCCTCGGCAATTGCGCGGACGTCCACCCGGAACTTGTGAAGCGTGACATCCGTCCCGATGTCGTCACGGACCAGACAAGTGCACACGATCCGCTCGGCGGCTACATTCCACGCGGCCTCACCGTTACGGAAGCGGCGGAGCTCCGGGCCTCGAATCCGAACGAGTATATGCGGCGGTCGCGAGAATCGATCGCGATGCACGTGCGGGCGATGCTGGCGTTCCTCCGAAGCGGAAGCGTGGTCTTCGACTACGGGAACAACATCCGCGGGCAGGCGAAGGAGGCCGGCGTCGAGGACGCGTTCGCGTTCCAAGGGTTCGTCCCCCTCTTCATTCGCCCGCTATTTGCCGAAGGCCGGGGTCCCTTCCGTTGGGTCGCCGTCACGGGCAACGCGGACGACATCGTCAAGACGGACAGCGTCGTCTTGCGGGAGTTCCCCGAGGACGAGACGCTCGCCCGATGGATCCGCCTCGCGGAGAAGCATCTCCCGTGGGAGGGCCTCCCGGCCCGCGTCTGTTGGCTAGGATACGGAGAGCGCGCGAGGTTCGGGACGGTGATCAACCGGATGGTGGCGTCGGGCGAGTTGAGCGGGCCGATCGTCATCACGCGGGACCACTTGGACGCCGGGTCCGTCGCCTCCCCGTACCGGGAGACGGAAGGGATGAGGGACAAATCCGATCCGATCGCCGACTGGCCGATCCTGAACGCCCTCCTGAACACGGCCGCGGGCGCCGACCTCGTCGCCGTGCACAACGGCGGGGGCGTCGGCATCGGCTACTCGACCCACGCCGGCGCGCTGGTCGTGTGCGACGGCACGGAGGAGGCCGAGCGGCGGATCGAGCGGGTCCTCACGACGGACCCGGGAATGGGCGTCGTGCGCCACGCGGACGCGGGGTACGAGGACGCGATCCGGTTCGCGAAGGACCACGACATTCGCATGCCGTCGCTCGAGTGATAGGATGGCGGAGCGGAAACGGCATCCGCGCGTTGCCGTGGATGGCCTCGTCGTCCATGGGGACAAGCTGGTGACGGTGCGCCGCGGGCATGAGCCCTTCCGGGGGTTGCTCGCACTCCCCGGCGGCTTCGTTGAACTCGGCGAGCCGGTCGAGGACGCCGTCGTGCGGGAAGTCCGAGAGGAGACCGGCCTCGAGACGCACGTGGTCCGGTTGGTTGGCGTGTTCTCCGATCCCAAGCGGGACCCGCGGGGCCACGTGGTCTCCGCGGCGTACGTCCTCGAAGAGACGGGCGGCCGGTTGAGGGCGGGGAACGACGCGGCCGAGGTCGTGCTCGTCGATCCGGACGACGTGCCCCCGATGGCGTTCGACCACCGCGAGATCGTGCGCCGGTGGCGAGCCGCCTAGAGCTCCGCCCGCGGCCCGGACCACGTCTTCTTGGCCGTGCCCGGGAGCCACCCCAGGACGACGAGCATCACGGATGCGATTGCCAGGAGGCCGATTCCCCCGGCGGTCGCGATGCCGCCGGCCTGCGTCGCCGCGACCGCCCCGAACGCCACGAGCCGGCCGGCGAACGCCGCAATGCCGGCAATGAGCCCCGCGCGGGCTCCCGCGGAGGCGCTCACCCAGAGGACCCAGGCGGCGACGATCCCGAGGAAGACGACCGACAACCCGAAGGGGAAGAGACCCTGGTCCCCGGTGATCAAGACCGGGATCGACGGGATCGCGAGGAGGAACGCGACCACCGCGAACAGACTTCGGAACGCCCGGCCATACCCGTAGACCGCGCGGTAATGTCGGCCCACCTCCGTCGGCGAGCCGAGGCCGGAGATCGTCGCATCCGCGTTCCCGCCGTTTGCCGCCATCGATTCGGCGATGTGACTCCCGAGTTCCCGCAGGATGTCGTCCCGTACGGCGGGGTCCATGCCCGCCATCGCGCGTCGCACCCGGTCCAAGTACTCGTCGTGGGGCGTCATCGGGCTTCCCTCAGCACGCGTTCCGCGCCGGTCGTCATCGCGTCCCAGACTGCGAGTGCCTCCGAGAGCGCGGTCCGTCCGCGGTCCGTCAGGCGGTAGTACTTCCGCGGCATGCCGCTCTCCGGCTCCTGCCAACGGCTCTCGACGAACCCTCGTTCTTCGAGGCGCCGCAGCGCGGGATACAGCGTGCCTTCCTTCAGATCGAAGAATCCGTACGACTGGTCGCGGAGTTCGTGGAGGATCTGGAAGCCGTACTTCTCCTCCTTCGCGAGGAGCGCGAGGAGGCAGAGCTGGATCGAGCCCTTCTTCAGTTCCGCCGTCCACTCCGGGGAGACTTCGGTCATCCGATGCGCCTCGTATCCAGCCCTCGCTATTTCGGCTTTCGGAGGGCTCGAGGGACGTCGTCGGGGGGACCGTCATGGAGGCGCCTCGGTTCCGGCAACGCGATCATCACTCGACGCGGAGCGAAGAAAAAGGGAGGGAGGCGCTACGTTCCGCGCCTCGCCTTCGCTCGCAGGTACAGGGCAGGACCCATGGCGAGGGCGACAACCGCCGTCTGCGCCGCGAGGATCGTCAGAGGAGTGAGGTTCACGCCGACCGGCAGGTCGAGGATCGCCTCCGTCGCGAGGACCGGATCGTGCTCGATCACCCGGCCCTGCGGGTACACGAACGCGGCCCGGAGCCAGAAGCCCAGGAAGTACGCCCCGCCGTGCCCGAGCTGGAGACCCCCGCCACCTTGCACGTTGAACGTCATCGTGGAGGGTTGTCCGTCCACGGTCACGTTCGTCGCCCACTCGAACCGACCGATCCGCGTGTAGTCGTCGTCGAAGTACACCCGGTCCCGAGTGTAGAGATGTGGGCGCGTCGGCGCGGTCTCGTTCAGGGTCGTCTCATCGCCGAGCGTGCGGTTGCCGTCGTCCGCGTGGTCCCGCAGGAACGCCTCGTGGATGAACTGCGCCGTTCGCTCGGGGATGTAGTTCCCGAAGAGGAGGTGGGTCTCGAGCGCGAGCTGGCTGTCCGGGTACGCGAAGTCCCAGCCCTCGATCAGGTGGTCGTACTTCGCACCCATGCCGATCGCGGGGCCCGTGACGTTCTTGTATCCGAGGAAGTCAACGTCGGTGATGTCATAGCGGTTGCCGTCGTCGACCGTCACACGATACCAGGGTACTTCCGCGGTCGTGTCGCGCGTGCGGACGGTCAAATGGAACGTGAACGCGACCTGGTTCAGCTTGCCGTCGCCGAGGTTCGTGGGATCCAGGACCCGGGTGTACGGCAGGTCGGGCGCGCCGACGGTGAAGTTCACGTACGTTACGCCGTCAAGAGTCTCGTTCGTGAGCGCGCTGAGTTGCCACGCCGCGGTCAGGGTGCGCGCCTTCACGGGCACGTTCTCCGTGAGCGGGACGTGGAACGGATCGACGCTCGTCAGGTCGTACCCGTCCGTCGCGTTGACGGTCCGGAACTCGATGAACCGGTCCAGGCTCTGCGCGAGGACCGTGTACACCGGGATTCCGCGGGTCGCGAGGTAGTTCCCCTGCTCGTCGACGATCTCAGCGCCGCCGAGGAACCGCTTGTATTCCGCGAAGATCACCACGTTGTTCGGGTGGTCGATCGTCCCGTAGCGGACGCCGAACACCGCATCGCCTGCCTTCACCGCGACCAGGTCGCCCCCGCCGAATCGGTCCGTGGTCACGGGCCCGATCACGACCGGGGTGAGGTCGCGCCTCGTGTCCGCGCCCGCCGACCCGACCAAACCGAGGGGGATCGCGAGCAGCGCGGCCACGACCAACGCCGCCATCATCATCCGCATTTCCTTCACCGTCCGTGAGGCACTATCGCCTCACTATGTACATAGCGTCACTATGTCTGTATGCGTATTTGAAGACGACCCTTCGATTCTCACCGCAAGCCCATATACTTCGGCATCGATGCACGAAAACGGTGCCCCAACTCGTCCTCCTCGATGCGAACGCCCTCCTGATGCCCTTCCAGTTCCAGGTCCACTTGGATGCGGAGCTGCGCCGCGTCCTGGGGGACGTCGACGTGGCGGTCCCGACTCCCGTGCTGACGGAACTGTCCGTCCTCGCGGACTCCGCACGCGACGCCCGGTCCGCGCTCAGGCTGGCCCGGAAGTACCGCCGGATGGAGGGCCACGGGTCCGCGGACGACGCGCTCCTCGACCTCGCGACGACGCACCGCGCGGTCGTCGTGACGAACGATCAACCGCTCCTCGAACGACTCCGGGCGGCGGGCGTCCCGCGCGTCTTCTTGCGATCCCGCAACCACCTCGTCGCGGAAGGCCTGTGACCCTGAGAAAGGCATAAGCCCGGGACGGCCTGTCCCGCGCCGCTGAAGCCGTACCACGTCGAGACGCTCAAGGCGATCGCCCTCACGGGCGGGCTCAAGGACTACATCAACTTGTCGTCGCGCGACCTAGGCAAGCTCGTCGGCGTGAGCCAGCAGAGCGCGTCCCAGCGGATCCTCGAGTTAATCCGCGAAGGCCTCGTGGCACGCGACCTGGCGACACGTAGGCAGCGAATCCGCTTGACGCCGAAAGGCGCGGACGTCCTCCGGAAGGAGTACGCGGACTACCAACGCGTGTTCGAGGTCAAAGAGACGTTGACGATCGCCGGCAGTGTCGCGAGCGGCCTTGGGGAAGGCGCGTTCTACATGCGGCAAAAGGGCTACAAAGACCAGTTCCGCAAGAAGCTCTGGTTCGAGCCGTACGAGGGCACGCTGAACCTCAAGCTCGGGGGCCCGGACCTCGCGAAGCTGCGGATCCTCGAGGAGAATCCGGGGATCGAGATCTCGGGATTCGAAGCCGCCGGCCGGACGTTCGGAGGCGCGAAATGTTTCCTCGCCTCGATGGGCCACGTCGACTGCGCCGTCATCATGCCGATCCGGACGCACCACACGGACGTCCTCGAGGTGATCTCGAAGCACTATCTGCGGAGCGCCGTCGGGTTGAAGGATGGGGACATCGCCGAGTTGACCGTGACGCTCTAGGTGCGAAACCACCATCGGCCGATCCGAATGCCATCCGGAGTCCGGATTCGGGCTTATTTCGGGTCCTGCTCACTTGGCCCGCGTCTCAGGCCCTTCCATCGCCCCGCGTCGATCCTCGCGCGGGCCGCGCGACCTCGTGTGGGATCCATGGGCTCGGCGACAGACCCTCGCGAGGCTTCGTCCCGATGCGGCGCCATCCGACCGCGATCGTCGTTACGAGGACGCCGAGGCCGATGACAGCGCTCCCGATGAATCCGTAGGCCGCGGCGAGGATCCCGAACTGGAGGCCGGAGGCGAGAAGGACGCCCGGGAGGATTGACAGGACCACCCGAGGCGCAGCGGCCGGAGCTCGGGCATCCCTCGCCCACGTCCACCGTGCGGCGAGGGAGAGTGCCGTGACGACGAGGAACCAGCCGAGGAAGTTCGAGACCGGGACCCCGTAGATGGTCGCAGGCGAGAGCCACGTCCAGAATCGAGACCGGACCGCCACCGGATCCACGAGCAAGTCCCACGCGGTGGCCACGAGCCCGTCGATCGGCGCGAGCCAGAGCGACGAGCGACCGAGGGCCGCCGTCGTCGAGGCGATCGCGAGGTAGCCGACATGGACCCAGGCGACGAAGATGAAGATCGGCACGAGTCCGAGCACGTACGGCCCGGGGACATCTACGTAGGCGTACGCGCCGTACGGCACGCCCGTGAAGACTCCAAGGAACTCGGACGCGAACGGGATCGCGACCACCAGGCCGAGGAACGCCATCGTGCCCCAGAGGCCGTGCACACGCAGCATGCACGCGATGACGAACGCCGTCGCGACGACCGTCGCCGCGGGGACCGGGATGCCCGTGACGAGTTGGGCCACTCCCGCTGACAGCTGGAAGACGACGACCGCCGCGAAGCCGACAAGGTAGATGCGGTCGAGCCCCGACCGATAGGGGCGTCCCTCCATGCGGCCCGCATGCCAATCCCGGGAGCATATAACTATGTCAAGGCGCACGCGCTCCGCGAAGACCGAACGGGACAACGCCTGCGGCCCGTCGGATCGGCGGCACGGCTAGAACCGCTTCTCCACGTATCGTAGGACGCCGTCGAAGATCTCTTTCCCGTCGCCGTAAACCGGATCGCCATCGTCCCGGCGCGTCCAGTCGGGATGGAGGTGGCGGAAGAAGCATCGCTCCGGATGCGGCTGGACTCCGAAAACGTTCCCGTCGCGGTTGCACAGTGCGGCGATGTTGAAGGTCGTCCCGCTCGGGTTCCACGGGTAGCCGGCGTACTTCCCGCGGTCGTCGACGAACCGGAAGACGACCTGGTCGTTGTCAACGAGCTCCCGCAGCATCGCCTTCTCGCGGCCTTTCGGCAACAGGAATTTTCCCTCCGCGTGCGCGGAGATGAACGTAACGACACGGCCCCGTTTCATGCCGCGCGTGAAGGCGCATGACCCGCCGTTCTCGAGGCGCAGGAAGCTCGGCCGGCATTCGTAGTGGCTCGAGTCGTTCGTCGCGAGGACCGCCTCCGGCTCGTCCGTCATGACGCTGCCGAGGGCGGGGAGGAAGCCCGCCTCGACGAGGACCTGGAACCCGTTGCACACGCCGAAGATCGGCTTGCCCGCCTTCACGAAGGCGACGAGGTCTTTCGAGAGCCTCGATCGAAGTCGGGCCGCGAAGATCGTGCCCGCGCGGACGTAGTCGCCCGCGGCGAACCCGCCCGGAATCATCAGGATGTCATAGTCGTCGAGGTCCCGTCGGAGTTCGGCCACGACGTCGCCGGTCAACTGCTTCAGATGGACTTTCTCGGCGTGGGCTCCCAGCAGCCGGAAGTATGCGACCGACTCGTCCTCGCAGTTCGTCCCTTCGATGTAGACGACGCCCACGCGGATCGCCGATCGCTTCATGCGACGACCACCTGCCTCGGGATTGCCTCGCTCCACGCCTTTCGGATCACCGGGAGGGCGAGGGACGTCCATTGCCGGCCCCGCCCAAGGTGCAAGGAGCGGCCGCCGGTCGTCCCCAGGTACGTGGTCGGGACGCCCTCGAGGAGGTGCATGAACTCCTCGTATCGATCCTTCGCGACCTCGACGAGCCACCGTCCGTTCGACTCGGAGAACAGCTGGATGTCCCAGCGGAACGGCTCCATCGCGGAGGTCTTGATGTCGGCCCCGATGTCGCCTCCCAGGCACATCTCCGCGGCGGCGATTGCGAGACCGCCGTGGCTTAGGTCGTGGCACGCGCGGACCGTCCCCGCGCGGATCGCTTGGAGGAGATGGTCCATCGATGCCCGCAGGCCAAGCGCGTCGACGTCCGGGACAGGCGCGACCTCTTTGCGCCGCAGCCGAAGGTATTCGGACCCTCCGAGTTCCGGCCCCGTGGTCCCGACGAGCACGATCGGATCGCCCGGCTCTTTGAAGTCCGACGTCACGCACCGCCGCAGATCGTCCACGATCCCGACGCCGAGGACGACCGGAGTGGGCGGACAGGGTCCGCGGGGGGACTCGTTGTAGAACGACACGTTCCCCGAGGGGATTGGGATGCCCAGGGCCTTCGCCGTCGTCCCGATCCCGCGGACCGCCTCGCGGAAGGACCACAGCCGATCCGGTTTCTCCGGGTTCCCGAAGTTCAGGCAGTTCGTCAGGGAGTGCGGCCTCGCGCCGACGGCCACGAGATTGCGGCACATCTCATCCACCGCAGACGCGCCGCCGACGAACGGATCGATGGAGGTGATGTGCGGGGTCGACGCGACCGCGATTGCGAGGGCGCGCCACGAGTCGACGAGAGGTCGGATCACGGACGCGTCCCCGTGGGCCGCCTTCCCGATCACTCCCTGCATCGGTTTCAGGACGGTCGACGCACGGACCTCGTGGTCGTACTGCCGGATCACGTACTCCTTCGACGCGATGTTCGGGGCCGTGAGGAGCTTCAGGATCGTCGAGCGATAGTCCCGTGGCTCCGACGGGAGCCGGACTGCGTTGCCGGGGGGCGGACGGGCGGGTCGGTATTCGCGGATGTACTCGGGTCCGCCCGTGTAGAACTTGAGATCCATCTCGAGCACCACCGTGCCGGCGTACGACACGCGACCGATCTTCTGCGGTATTGCATGGCCGATGACTGTCGCGGGCACATCGTACAGATCGAAGATCCGCATCACCTCGTCCACGTGCTCCGGGAGCACCGCGAGCATCATCCGCTCCTGGCTCTCGGACACCCAGATCTCCCAGGGCGCGAGGCCTTCCTCCTTCAGCGGGACTTTCTCGAGGTCGACCTCCGCCCCGCAGCTGCCGGCGAGGGCCATCTCGCCCACGACGCACGAAAGCCCGCCGCCGCCGAGATCCTTCAGGCCATCGAGGAATCCGGCCCGCGCGCACTCGATGCACGCGTGGATCAGCGGTTCCTTCAGGATCGGGTCGCCGAGCTGGACGGCGCCGGCCTGCCATCCCCTCACCGACTTCTCCGTCAGCTCGAGGCTCGCGTACGTCACCCCGTGAATCCCGTCACGGCCCGTCCGGCCGCCGGCCAGGATGAAGACATCGCGCGGGGACGCCACTCGATTGCGGACGAGCTGCGATTTCTTCGCGAAGCCGACGCACGCTACGTTGACCACGATGTTCCCGAGGTATCCCTCGTCGAAGACGATGCACCCCGCGACCGTCGGGATGCCGACGCGATTCCCGTAGTCCCGGATGCCCGCGACGACGCCGCCGAAGAGGTACTTGGGATGCTTCGCCCCCCGCGGCAGCGCGTCCATCGGGGTGTCGAGCGGTCCGAAGTGGAGCGGGTCCGCGAGGGCGATCGGCTGCGCGCCCATGGCGAGCACATCCCGCAGGATCCCACCGATCCCCGTGTTCGCGCCGCCGTACGGCTCGACGGCGGACGGATGGTTGTGGCTCTCGATCCGCAGCGCATACGCATGGTCCGCGTCGAACTCCACGACGCCTGCGTCGCCGCGGTCTAACACCCACGGCGCCTGGACGGGGAAGACGAACTCCCTCAGGATCGCCTTCGACGACTTGTAACAGGAGTGCTCCGACCACGCCTGTCCGAGGCTCTGCAACTCGACATCGGTCGGGTCGCGGCGGGCGGCGCGGAAGTACTCCTGGATGCGGCGCATCTCGTCGACGCTCAGGGCGAGCCCCATCCGCTCGGAGACGTCGGCCAGGTCCCGCGGCGAGGCGTCCCTCAGGCGGATATCCTGCAGCGGGAACGGGAGGGACCGCCGCCGGAACCGCTCGCCCAACCCTTCGCCTCGGAGACGACAATCGTGAGGAATACATTATGCTTGCCCCCTCGGGCGGCCCGGGCGAACGTTTCAAATGCTGCAATGCGCCATTTCGACCGCGATGCCCGCTCCGTTCCGGGACCGTCTCCGCTCCTCGCCGGTCGTCCTCGAGGTCGTGCCGCCCTCCCGGCGCGCGAGCGACAAGTCGATCGCGGGGTTCGTGCAGCGGGTGCGGGAGGCGGCGCGTTCCATCCCCGACCTCGATGCCGTCAACGTGCCGGAGGTCCTGGACGAGAACCACGAAGGCCAGCCCTTCTACCGCAACCTGGACCCGCGCGACTTCGTCACGCGACTCGGGGCGGACCTTGGCGTCGATCCGATCGTGAACAAGGTGGTGGCCCACCTGCCATCCGCCGCGGCGTTGCGTCGCTGGGTCGGCGAGTCGTCGTCCGATTTCGCAGTCCGCAGTTTCGTCCTCGTCGGCGGGACGAGCGGCCGCGTCCGCTATCCCGGCCCGTCCGTCGTCGAGGCGGATCGCGTCCTGCGCGCCGCCGTGCGCGGCCGGGCCGACGTCGCCCTGGGGAACATCACGATTCCGGAGCGCGAGTCGGAGATCGACCGGCTCATGGAGAAGACCCAGGCCGGATGCGACTTCTTCACGTCCCAGGTGTTGTTCGAGGCGGAGCCGATGGCGACCGTCCTCCGGGCGTACGGCCGACGGTGCGCGGCGCAAGGCATCGAGCCGGCGACGTTCCTCTTGAGCTTCGCCCCCGTCTCCGACTACCAGGACATCGAGTTCCTCGTGTGGCTCGGCGCGACCGTCACTCCGCGGACGGAAGAAGCCTTGCTCGCCTCGGTCGAGCCGGGATCCGGGCGTCCCTCGTTCGATCGGGCGCGGACCCTGTGGTCCCAACTGCGCGCGGCGGCCGCGCTTTCCCGCCCTCCGGTGCCGCTTGGTGTGAACGTCGAGATGATCTCCACGCACAACTTCGACGTCGCGGTGCAGATGGCGCGCGAGTTCTGCGCTGCCCGGAAGGGGTCCGGCGCGCGCGCCGGCGATGTTTAAATATCGGCGCGCCTGTGTTCGGCGGACGGCGCCGCGCAAAGCCGCGCGCGGCTTGCAGGGGATCTCGAATGGCGAAAGAGGACCGGGACGAGTGGATCGTGAAGTGCCCGAAATGCGGCCGCATCCGGGAATCCTGCCGGCACGTGTCCCGCGACGACGTGCGCCGGATCGTCCGCCTCCTCGATGCCGGGGTCGAGGTCTATCAAGCCGAGGACGAGCATGAGGCGGCGGAGCCGCACCTCCACGAGCCGTCCAGGCCGATCGCGCAGGTCGTCCAGCCTCGGTTCACGATCGCGGACCTCGTCCTCGCCGACACGACGCGCGAGGGACTGCAGGACGCGCTGACGGAGTTGCGGAACAAAGGCCTCATGTACCGCCGATGGGGCCTCCGTAAGGTCATGCGGAGGACGAAGGGTCTCAGCCTCCTG
>Ga0137373_10008071_pt1 | contig 11141 bp, 9 predicted proteins | sample SagtaG_5_FD_104912 | JGI IMG/M metagenome (GOLD analysis project Ga0137373, IMG submission 104912) | Vadose zone soil microbial communities from Sagehorn Ranch, Mendocino, California, USA - Sage1_R_80_16 metaG | ecosystem: Environmental > Terrestrial > Soil > Vadose zone | place: USA: California...
CCTCGGCGGCGGCCCAGAACGGCTCGTACATCGGATCGCTGATCATCTTGGTGCCGTGGTACGGGTTCGGCCGGATGAAGCCGCCCTTGAAGCCCAGCTCCTTCTTGGCGAAACGCATCTCGGCGACCGCCAGGTCGACATCCTGCATCGGCAGCATCGCGACGCCGAACAGCCGATCCGGGTAGGGCTGGCAGTAATCGGCGAGCCAGCGGTTGTAGGCGCGGCAGACCGCGGCGGCGAGCGCCGGGTCGTGGATCGCCCCGGAGAACAGGCCGAGGCTCGGATAGAGGAAGGCGGCGTCGATGCCGTCGGCATCCATGTCCGGGATGCGCTTGTGCGGGTCGAAGCCGCCCGGCTTCCCGTCCTTGTATTCCATCGTGTCGGTGGCGACGACGCCCTGCCGTGCACCGACCCCGCCGATGCTGCCGATGCCGCGCTGGCTGGTGCCGACGACATGCTCGTCCATGACGAGCCGCTCCCTGCCGTTCTCCGCCTTGATCAGCCGCGGTGCCCGGTCGCGAAAGGCCGGGTCCATGTAATTATCCCAGAGATCGAGCGGTTCCAGGATGTGACCATCGGCATCGACGACGTTGTAGGCGCGGCTCATCAGGGTTCCTCCGGAAGCGGAATGGCGAAGTTGTGGCATCCTAGCGCAGCCGCCGCTCGAGCGGAAGCTGAATGTCGTTCAGAATGCCGAACGGACGCAAATAGCCCCTCTCCCGCATCGCGGGAGAGGGAGGGGCCCAGCGCGAGGCGCTGCGAGGGTGAGGGTTATCGCTTGGACCACCGGCGTCTCGCCGGCATGCCGGCCGGAGGCCGGCGGTCCTGATGATAGCCGCTGCCGTTTCAGTTCAGCCCGTAGAACGCCATCGCGCCGCCGGCCAGGACGCCGTGCTGGGTTTCGGGCGAGGTACCGACGAGGTTCTTCCGGACCATGTCGGGCGCGCCGGGGAAGAAGCCGTCGCGATGCGGATAGTCGGTCGCCCACATGATCTTGTTGGGGCCAATATAGTCGGCCAGCACGCGCAGGCTGCCCTCGACCGGCTCGAAGGAGATCCAGCAGTTGCGCCGGAACAATTCGCTCGGCCGGGTCGTCAACCCTGAGTCGTTGAACCCCTGGTCGTCGAAATGGCGGTCCATCCGGTCGAGCCATGGCGCGATCCAGCCGCCGCCGGACTCCAGGAAGCCAATACGCAATTTCGGATGGCGCTCGCACACCCCGCCCCAGATCACCGCGAGACAGGCCAGCATCATCTCCATCGTGTGCGACACGATGTGTTTTGCCGCGCGCCCCTCGAAGCGGTCGATGCCGACCGTCGGCATGCCGCTGCTGCCGCCCTCATGAAAGCCGATCGAGAAATCGAGATCCTCGGCGGCCGCCCAGAACGGCTCGTAGTCCGGATGATGGATCATCTTGTTGTTGTACGGGTTGGGGCGGATGAAGCCGCCCTTGAAGCCGAGCTCCTTCTTGGCGTAGCGCATCTCGGCGATGGCGTGCTCGACCGATTGCATCGGCAGCATGGCAATGCCGAACAGGCGGTCGGGATAGGGCTTGCAGTAATCGGCGAGCCAGCGGTTGTAGGCGCGGCATAAGGCGCCGGCGAGCGCCGGCTCCTGCACTGCCCCGGCGAAGAGTCCCATGCTCGGATAGAGAAAGGCGGCGTCGATGCCGTCGAGATCCATGTCGGGGATGCGCTTGTGCGGGTCGAAGCCGCCGGGACGGCCGTCCTCGTATTTCAGCTCGGCGGCCTTCACCGCGCCCTGCCGCGCGCCGACCCCGCCGATGCCGCCCATGCCCTGCTCGCTGCCGAGCAGCTGCTCCGCGACGAGCAGCTTTTCCTTGCCGGTCGCGTTGTCGACGACCAGCCGCGGCGCCCGGTCGCGGAACGCCGGGTCCATGTAGTTATCCCAGAGATCGAGCGGCTCCAGGATATGGCCATCGGCGTCGACGACGTTGTAGGCGCGGGTCATCAGCGTCTCCTCCAAATGACATCTGCCCCGGCGGGGCTCGCCCGCGAGGGCTGCGCCGATCCTAAACCAGCCGCGCCGCTTCCGCTGCGAAGTTTTGTCGCAGCAGGCATACGCGGCGAAATAGCCTCCGGGCTGCGGCAACGGAAAGTTTCGCGCGCGTTCGGAAAACCCGTGCTAGGCTTCGCGTGAGCAAAACGGCCGGCCGCATCGTTCGCGGCAAGCAGCCGCCAAGGGGAGAGGAAGTGCCAATGGCCCAGCCAGCAGCGGAACGCGTCGCGCCGACCCAGACGATCGAAGGCTATGTCGGCGACCAGATGGACAATGCCCGGATGGGGCCAATCCATTGGCAGGTTCTGGCGCTGGTCGCCTCCGGGTACTTCGTCGACGTGATCGATTTCACGATCTTCGGCGCCCTGGTGCCCGACATCATCAAGAGCGGCTTCGCCACGCAATACCAGGTCAGCTGGATCGGCTTTGCGACATTGATCGGCCTCGGCGTCGGCACGATCGGCCAGGGCGAGTTCACCGACCGGTTCGGCCGCAAGGCGGTCTACCAGTTCAACCTGTTGCTGTTCGGGCTGGCGACGATCGCCGCGGCGTTACCGCCAATGCCCGGCCTCGGCTTCGACCCCGGCTTCTGGTGGGTGCTCATTTTTCGTTTCCTCGCCGGGGTAGGGCTCGGGGCCGAGCAGCCGCTGTGCTTCTCCTATACCGCCGAATATGCGCCAAAGCGCATCCGCGGCCGCATCATCGCATTGATGCAGTTCATCGGCGGCGCCTGGCCATGGCCGGTCGGCTTACTGCTTGCCATCGCCTTTCGCGACTCGATCGGCTGGCGTGGCATCTGGCTGATCATCGGCATCGCCGCGCTGATCGTGTTCGTATTCCGCTTCACATTGCCGGAATCGCCGCGCTGGCTGGCAACCCACGGCCAGGGTGGGCGGGCGCTCGACCTGTTGCGCCGCATGGGCTTGCGCGCCCCGCCGCTGGAAACGCTGCGTACCGACGCGGCCAGCGACACCAAGAGCGACCCGATCGGCATCGTGTTCCGCCATTACCCGAGACGGGTCATCGCCGGAATGATCTGCTTCTATGCGTTCTTCAGCATCGCCATCGGGCTCGGCACCTGGCTGCCGAACATGCTGGCCGATCGCGGCCTCGGGATCGCCAAATCGCTGAACTCGATCTTCTGGATGACGCTGGCCTTCCCCTGCGCCAGCGCCTTCATGATGTATTCCTTGGAGCGCTTCGGCCGCAAACCGACCGCGGTCGTCGCGTTCATCCTGACCGGCGTGTTCGCGATCCTGTTCGGCGAGGCGGTCGACGAGACGATGGTGCTGGCGGTCGGGTTCTTCATGATTTTCTTCACGCAGCTGTCCGGCAACTCGTCGCAGATTTTCATCTCCGAGGTGTTCCCGACCAACGCGCGCGCCTCGGGTTTCGGATTGTCGCAGGCGGCCGGCCGTGCCGGCGCGGCGATCGCGATCCTGGCGATCCCGCTGATCCAGAACACTTGGAGCACGGGAGCCGTGTTTGCCGCGATCGCCGTCATCGTGGCGATCGCCGCCGTCGCGGTGACCCAGGTCGGACCGGAGGCGCGCGGCCTCGCGCTCGACGAGGTCGCGCCGCCAACTGCATGATCGATCAAGGGCGTGGCCGAGGCATGGCCACGCCCTTGCCAGCCGGTCCGGCTTCACTATATATCCCGGGAAAAGTCCCATAGGGTCCCGCATGGGTAAAAATCCGGGCGGGCCGTTTCGCGGAGTGGGCCCGGTGGCCCACTTTTTGTTTGCGCCACGACAGCTTCGGCCGGGATAGGATTGGGTTGCCGATCGACACGAAACAGATTGCCGCCATCATCGAGCCGTCGCTCGACGCGATGGGCTATCGCGTGGTGCGGGTCGCGCTCTTAGGCGCGCGGCGGGCGACATTGCAGATCATGGCCGAGCGCCGCGACGAGGCGGCGATGAGCGTCGAGGACTGCGCCCAGATCAGCCGGTCGATTTCCGCGCTGCTCGATGTCGCCGACCCGATTGTCGGCACCTACGACCTCGAAATTAGCTCGCCCGGCATCGACCGGCCGTTGGTGCGGCCGGAGGATTACGACCGCTTCGCCGGTTTTGAGGCCCGGATCGAGCTGTCGGAGCCGCTTTCCGGCCGGAAGCGGTTTCGCGGCCGGCTGCTTGGGCGGGCCGGCGATGCCGTCCGCCTAATCGGCGAGACCGGCGAAGTCAGCCTTCCCCTTTCCGCGATTACCCGGGCCAAGCTCGTCTTGACCGATGATCTGCTGGCGCTGGCCAGCACCAAGTCCGGCCTCGCGCCGACCCATTGACGCACGGGAAACACCGATGGAAACGACCGCCGCCTATGCCCGCCCCGAACTGTTGCAGGTTGCCGACACCGTCGCCCGCGACAAGGGCATCGACAAGGACGAGGTCCTGGAGGCGATGGAGCAGGCCATCCAGAAGGCCGGACGCTCGAAATACGGCCAGGAATACGACATCCGTGCCGAGATCGACCGGCGCAACGGCGAGATCCGTCTGTTGCGGTTTCGCGAGGTGGTCGACACCGTCGAGAACGAGGCGACCCAGATCCCCCTCGCCACGGCGCAGCGGCTGAACGAAGATGCCGAGATCGGCGACTTCATCACCGATCCGCTGCCGCCCATCGATTTCGGCCGGATCGCGGCGCAGACCGCCAAGCAGGTCATCGTGCAGAAGGTGCGCGACGCCGAGCGCAAGCGGCAATACAGCGAGTTCAAGGACCGCGTCGGCGAGATCGTCAACGGCCTCGTCAAGCGGGTCGAGTTCGGCAATGTCGTCGTCGATCTGGGCCGGGCCGAGGCGATGCTGCGCCGCGACGAGCTTCTGCCGCGCGAGAGCTTCCGCCAGGGCGAGCGGGTGCGCGCCTACATCTACGATGTGAAGGAGGAGACGCGCGGGCCGCAGATCTTTCTGTCGCGCACCCATCCGCAGTTCATGGCCAAGCTGTTCGCCCAGGAGGTGCCGGAGATCTACGACGGCATCATCGAGATCAAGGCGGTGGCGCGCGACCCCGGCAGCCGGGCCAAGATCGCGGTCGTCTCGCGCGACAGCGGCATCGACCCGGTCGGCGCCTGCGTCGGCATGCGCGGCAGCCGCGTCCAGGCGGTGGTCGGCGAGCTGCAGGGCGAGAAGATCGACATCATCCCGTGGTCGTCCGACCCCGCGACCTTTGTCGTCAACGCGCTGGCCCCCGCCGAAGTCAGCAAGGTGGTGATGGACGAAGAGCAGCGGCGCATCGAGGTCGTCGTCCCCGACGATCAGCTGAGCCTGGCGATCGGCCGGCGCGGCCAGAATGTGCGCCTCGCCTCGCAGCTGACCGGGTGGGACATCGACATCCTGACCGAGGCCGAGGAGTCGGAGCGGCGTACCGAGGAATTCCGCACCCGCAGCCAGTTGTTCATCGACGCCCTCGACATCGACGAAGTGATCGCGCATCTGCTAGTCACCGAAGGGTTTGGCTCGCTCGAGGAAGTCGCCTACGTGCCGGTCGAAGACCTCGCCGAGATCGAGGGTTTCGACATCGATGTCGCGACCGAGCTGCAGGAGCGCGCCCGCAACGCGCTCGAACGGCGCGACCGCGAATACGAAGAAGGCTATCGCGCGCTCGGCGTTACCGACGAGTTGGCGGCGATCGAGGGGCTGACCCCCGGCATGCTGATGACGCTCGGCGAGAACGGCATCAAGACGCTCGACGATTTCGCCGATCTTGCCGGCGACGAATTGCTCGAAATGCTCGCCGCCTCGGACAAGGGCGGCGTCCAGCTCGACCTCGACGCCGCCAACGTGATGATCATGGCCGCCCGCGCTCACTGGTTCGAGGAGGCGGACGCCGCTGCGGCAGAGCAGGACACGGCTGCCGCCCCGGCGGAGAAGGAGTAACCCGACGGCCAGCGCCCCGAGCGACATGGCGGCAATCGCCGCGGCGCCTGCGGACATTTCCCCGGCACAGCGCCGCTGCATCGTCACCGGCGAGGTCCGCGACCGCGGCAGTTTGCTGCGCTTCGTCGTGGGTCCCGACGGCGCTATTGTGCCGGATGTCGCGGCGCGGCTGCCCGGACGGGGTTTGTGGTTGACGGCGCGGCGCGATATAGTGGATCGGGCAGTGACAAAACGGCTGATCGCGCGCGCCGCGCGGCGGCCGGTCGTTGCGCGGCGGGCAAGCCCGACCGCATCGAGAGCTTGCTGGCAAGGCGTTGCTGCGATGCGCTCGGGCTTGCCCGCCGCGCCGGCCTTGCGGTGGCCGGGTTCGATCGGGTCAGCGAAGCGGTGCGTCGCGGCAAGGCCGCGCTGCTGCTGGCCGCGCTCGACGGCGCCGCGGCCGGACGTCGCAAACTCGCCATACTCGGCGGCGATCTGCCGTCGGCGAGCGTGTTGACGGCGGCCGAGCTCGGCGCGGCTTTCGGCCGCGACCGGATCGTGCACGCGGTCGTCGGGCAGGGACCGCTCTGCGAGCGGCTGCGGGTCGATCTCGGTCGGCTCGCCGGGCTGCGTGCCGGAGCGTTGGTGGATAGAGGCTTGAATTTAACGTCGGCCGGGCCGGCGCAGCAGGATGGTGGTATCGAAGCGCATGACTGAAGCGAACGAGCAAGAGCAAGAGCAGGAGCAGAAGCGGCCGTTGACGTTGGGCCGCGGCGGCACCCTCGGCTTACGCCGACCGGTCGAGACCGGACAGGTCCGCCAGAGTTTCTCGCACGGACGCTCGAAAACCGTCACCGTCGAGGTGCGCAAGAAACGGATTGTGGTGCCCGGCGCCGCCGCCGAACCCGGACACGCCGAGCCCACCCCCGTGGTGGCGCGCGCCCAGCCGGCGACGCCGGCGACGACCCCGGCGCCCGAACCGGTGCGCCGCCCGGTCACCGTGCCACGCGAATTGACCGCCGAGGAGCGGGCCGGGCGGGTGCGGGCGTTGCAGGACGCCCGCAAGGCCGACGAAGTCTCGCGCCGCCGCGCCGCCATCGTCGAGGCTGACCGGCGCCGCCAGGAAGAGGAACGCGCCGAGGTAGAGGCGCGGGAGCGCGCCGAGGAAGAGGTGCGCAAACGGGCCGAAGAGGAAGAGGCCCGCAAACGCGCCGAGGAGGAGGCGAAGCAGCGCTCCGAAACCGAGGAATCCCGCCGCCGCGAGGAGGAATCGCGCCGCGAGGTCGCCGAACGCGCCGGCAAGGCCGCGGCGGCCAAAGTCGCCGCGCTCGCCGCCGCCGGCAAGGTCGCCGTCCCGGCCGAGGAGGAAGAGGAATCGGCCGTCGCGCTGCGCCCCGGTCGCCGCCCCGAACTGAAGCGGCCGGCCGCGCCGGTGCGGCGCGACGAGCAGCGCCGCCGCACCGGGAAGCTTACCGTCACCCGGGCGCTCGACGACGAGGCCGGCGAGCGGATGCGCTCGCTCGCCTCGGTGCGCCGGGCCCGCGAGCGCGAACGGCTGCGGATGCTGCATGAGGAAGCGCCCAAGGTCGTGCGCGAGGTCGTCATTCCGGAGACGATCACGATCCAGGAGCTGGCCAACCGCATGGCCGAGCGCGCCGCAGATGTCATCAAGTCGCTGATGCGCATGGGCGTCATGGCGACGATCAACCAGGTGATCGATGCCGACACCGCCGAGTTGATCGTCACCGAGTTCGGCCACCGGCTGCGCCGGGTCGCCGAGTCCGATGTCGAGATCGGCCTGCGCGGCGAGGCGGACGAGGCCGAGATGCTCGAGCCGCGCGCGCCGGTCGTGACCGTGATGGGCCACGTCGATCACGGCAAGACCTCGCTGCTCGACGCGCTGCGCGAAACCGACGTCGCGGGTGGCGAGGCGGGCGGCATCACCCAGCATATCGGCGCCTACCGCGTCACCCTCAAAGGCGGCAAGCAGATCACCTTCATCGACACGCCAGGCCACCAAGCGTTTACCGCGATGCGGGCGCGCGGCGCCAATGTCACCGACATCGTCGTGCTGGTGGTGGCCGCAGACGACGGGATCATGGAGCAGACCGTCGAGGCGATCCGCCACGCCAAGGCGGCCCAGGCGCCGATCATCGTTGCGATCAATAAGATCGATCGGCCCGACGCCAGGCCCGAACGGGTGCGGCAGGAGTTGCTGCAGCACGAAATCGTCGTCGAAGAGCTCGGCGGCGAGGTTCTCGACGTCGAGGTCTCGGCACTGAAAAAGACCAATCTCGACAAGCTCGAAGAAGCCATCCTGCTGCAGGCCGAACTGCTCGATTTGAAGGCCAACTCGAACCGTTCGGCCGAAGGCGTGGTGCTTGAGGCAAAGGTGGAACGGGGCCGCGGTCCGGTGGCCACTGTGCTGATCCAGCGCGGCACCCTGAAGATCGGCGACATCTTCGTCGCCGGCGGCGAATGGGGCCGGGTGCGCGCGCTGGTCGACGAGCGCGGCCAAAGCCAGCGCGAGGCCGGTCCTTCGACCCCGATCGAGGTCTTGGGCTTCAACGGTATTCCGCTCGCCGGCGATGATTTCGTGGTGATCGAAAACGAGAGCCGGGCCCGCGAAGTCACTGATTTCCGCCAGCGCCGGCGCCGCGATACGGCCGCCGCGGCGGGCGGGCGCGGGACCCTCGAGCAGATGTTCTCGCAGATTGCCTCAGGGGTCGCGAAGGAGCTGCCGGTCGTCGTCAAATCGGACGTGCAGGGATCGCTCGAGGCGATTGTCGGCTCGCTCGACAAGCTGTCGACCGACGAGGTCGCGATGCGGGTGTTGCACTCGGCCGTCGGCGGGATCAACGAAAGCGACGTGATCCTGGCCAAGGCGACCGGCGCCGTCATCATCGGCTTCAACGTGCGGGCCAACCCGCAGGCGCGCGACTTGGCGCAGCGCGACGGCGTCGAGATCCGCTATTACGCGATCATCTACGACGTGATCGACGACATGCGCAACGCGCTGTCCGGCATGTTGTCGCCGACCCTGCGCGAGCGCTTCCTCGGCAATGCCGCGATCCGCGAAGTCTTCAACATCACCCGGGTCGGCAAGGTCGCCGGCTGCATGGTCACCGATGGGGTGGTTCGGCGCGGCGCCAAGGTGCGCCTGCTGCGCGACAATGTCGTGATCCACGAAGGCGCGTTGAAGACGCTGAAGCGCTTCAAGGACGAGGTCCGCGAAGTCCGCGACGGCTACGAATGCGGCATGGCTTTCGAGAATTACGAAAACATCCAGGTTGGCGACACGATCGAGTGCTTCGAGGTCGAGGAGGTCGCCCGCGCCTTGTGATGAGCGGCTGTAGGAGGTCGCGAGAAATGACCGACCGACTCTCTCTCTCCAACGCTCTCGCCGAGGCGAAGATCGAACGTCCGGCGGCAGAGCGGATCGCGACCGAGATTTTCGACGCGATCCGCGAAAACGTCGCCACCAAACACGACCTTTTGGAGTTGGAACACCGGCTCACGATCCGGTTCGCCAGCGTTATGGTGGTGTTGACCGGGATCGTGATCGCCGCAATCCGGTATCTACCGCCGGCACACTGACGGCACCGATCCAAGACGTAGCGGTCGCGATCGCCTCGGAACGCCTGTCGCCGCCCCGGGGCGCCCATTGCGTCCTTCGCGCCCTCTTTTCCTGTGTCCCCCTCTGACCCTGTGGTGAAACTCGACCGAACAATGGGCTTAGCCGCGTTCAACCGACCCCACATTCTTTCGCTATAGTTGAAGGCATGGCGCGCAAAAGACATGAACCCCATGATCCCGGACCTCGGCCCGCCAGCCAGCGGCAATTGCGGGTCGGCGAGGAGTTGCGCCATATGCTGGCAGAGCTGCTGCGCCCGGGCGAATTGCGCGACCCGGCGCTGCGCGAGGCCAACGTCACCGTGACCGAGGTTCGCCTCAGCCCCGATCTGCGCAACGCCACCGCCTTCGTGATGCCGCTCGGCGGCGAGAAGGCCGACGAGATCATGGCCGGGTTGCGGCGCAGCGCGCCATTCCTGAAGGCGCGGCTGGCCCGCATGGTCGAATTGCGCCATGTGCCGAATATCGCTTTCGCCTTCGACAACGCCTTCGACAGCGCAGCGCGGATCTCGGCCCTGCTGGCCAGCCCCGCGGTCGAACGCGATCTCCACCCGCAGCCCGAGGACGATGACGACGCCGCCTGAACCGGCGCTCGCCACCACCCTTCCCTCTCCCGCGTGCAAGGAAGGGTCAGGGAGGGGGCTGCATGGCTGGCTGGTCATCGACAAGCCCGCGGGCATCACCTCGGCCCGAGCGGTCGCGATGGTGCGGCGCGCGACCGGCACGAAAGTGGGGCATGCCGGCACGCTTGACCCGCTCGCCACCGGCGTGCTGCCGCTGGCGCTGGGCGAGGCGACGAAGACTATGCAGTTCGCCCGCGCCGGCCCTAAGCGCTACCGCTTCCGCATCCGCTGGGGTGAGGCGCGCGACACCGACGATTGCGAAGGCGCGGTCACCGCGGAATCGCCGGTCCGGCCCGATGCCGCCGCGATCGCCGCGATGTTGCTCCGCTTCACCGGCCCGATCCTGCAGCGCCCGCCCGCCTATTCGGCGATCAAGATCGCCGGCCGCCGCGCCTATGCGCTGGCCCGGGCCGGCAGGTCGCCCGAAATCGCCTTGCGGCGGGTGGAGGTTACCGAGCTGAACCTGATCAGCGTGGTCGACCCGGACCATGCCGATTTCGCGGCGGTGGTCGGCGAAGGCACCTATATCCGCGCCCTGGCCCGCGACCTGGCGGCCGCGCTCGGCACCTTCGGCCACATCGCCGAGCTGCGCCGGCTCGCGGTCGGCCGCTTCACCGAAGCGCAAGCGATTTCGCTGGATTCGGCGGTATCGCTTGGGCATAGTCTCGCCGCTTTCGGGCATCTGTTGCCGATCGAGACCGTGCTGGACGACATCCCGGCTCTGGCCTTGACGGCAACCGAAGCGGCCCGCCTGCGTCACGGTCAGCGCGTGACGCCGCAGGACAGAGGCGAGCAAGAGCGTCTCGCTTGCATCGAGGACGGCGCGATCGTCAGCGCCCGGCTCGATCGGCTGCTTGTCGGTTTGGCGCGGATCGAGGACGGCGGCCTCCGGCCGGTGCGCATCATCAATCGTTGAAGGAACCGAACCGATGTCGATTACGGCCGAGCGCAAACAGACGGTGATCGGCGAATATCGCACCAAGGAAGACGATACCGGATCGCCCGAGGTCCA
>Ga0137373_10008073_pt1 | contig 11140 bp, 6 predicted proteins | sample SagtaG_5_FD_104912 | JGI IMG/M metagenome (GOLD analysis project Ga0137373, IMG submission 104912) | Vadose zone soil microbial communities from Sagehorn Ranch, Mendocino, California, USA - Sage1_R_80_16 metaG | ecosystem: Environmental > Terrestrial > Soil > Vadose zone | place: USA: California...
ATCGACGTCCCGGACATCCCCGCCGTGGTCCGGTCGCTCGCGGGCGGGGGCACCGGGGCGGTCCTGGTGCTCGACAACACGGGGCGGTCCTGTACGTTCCAGCCGTTCGCGCTCGTTGGCGCCGCCGGGGTCCGGCTGGTCGTGCACGAGAGCCTGACGAAGTACGCGCAGCTCGGGCTGGATCGGGTGGCCGCGGGCATGGTGGTGGCCGGGGAACGGGACGGCGAGGTCCTGGACGGGTTCCGGGAGCACCTCGGCACGAACGTCTCCGACCTCGCTCCGCACCTGGTGCCGGACCCGGACCGGGCGATCCTGGAACGGCGGCTGACCAGGCTCGGACGCAACGCGGAGGAACTGGCGATCCACATGTCCGGCCATCCCGCCGCGATCGGGCGCCGCGCGGGAGGGATCCGCGTCGTCCACCCCGCGCTGCCGTCGCATCCAGCGTGGGAGCGCACGCGGGACCTTCGGTTCCGCGGAGGCTACCTGGAGATCGACCTCGGCCGGACGGCCACCGCCGGCGACCGGTCTCGTCTGGTTCGACTCATGCTCGAGGAAGCCGAGCGGCTGAAGGTTCCCCTGGTGGCCGGTGCCAGCTTCGGATTCGACGTCGCCCGTGTGTACGTCACTGCCGCCGACGCCAGGGCCGGCATTCCGTTCGTCCGGGTGGCCGCCGGGACCGAGCACCGCCTGGCGCTCGAGGAACTGAAGGCGTCCATGTGGGCCGCGCTCGACCGGCTGTAGGGAGGCGGCCGCTTCAGGCCCACTCGGCCACGAGCCGGCCGCGTGCAGCAGCAGCGTCACCGAGCCGATCAGGTGCCCCGCGGATCAGACGACCTTGGCCAGGCGGGTGGGGTTCCGGTTGCCGGCCTCGTCGACGGCGGAGACCGTGACGGTCTTGATGCGGCCCCTGGGGTCGGGGATGGTCATGGTCTGTCGGGTGCCTGCGGTGGCCGGGTCCGGCGGCGTCGTCGCGGCCGAGTGCCCGCCGTTGACGCGGACCTGGTAGCGGCGCGCGGTCCCACAGATGCCGTCGTCGCCCGGCGCCGTCCACGACACCGTGATCGCCCCGTTCGCGCGGGTCGCGGTCAGGGCCCTCACGCCGGCCGGTGGCTCGGCGTCCGTGCCGTACGCGCCGGTGTTGTGGAGGTCGTGCTGGAACTTCGGCCACTCCTGTGGCTGGCACGCGTCGCCGGCGGAGGACCACACGAACAGCCACCCCTCGCGGCTCATCATGGCCACGTCGAGCTTCCCGTCGCCGTTCAGGTCGCCGGTCGCGGGCGTGGTCACCGACCACCCGCCCGTGAACTTGGGCCACCCGCCCGGCACCGCACCGCCCAACCCGTATGCCCGGAGGTCGTACATGGCGGAGGCCTGGAGGACCTCGGCCAGCCCGTCCCCGCTGACGTCGGCGACGGCCGGGGTGTTGAAGAACATGAGGTCGTTCATCCGGCTGGGGAACCCCGGGTCGTACGTCCCGGTGAGGGCGTTCCACGCGCCGATGTGGTCCTCCGCCCCCAGCTGCTGCTCCGGCAGGACCACGTCGAGCAGCCGCCGGAGACCCGACGCGCCCATGGCGAACGAGACCGGCGAGCCCGGACCTCCGAGCCGCCCGAAGACGCCGCCGCCGATCGCGGCCAGCGACGGTCCGTCCGTGGCGCCGCTCTTGAACTCGTCCGCCGAGGTGGCCATGGTCACGGCGTGCCCCTGGGGGTCGGCGCCGTAGAATGACGAGCCGTTGGCCTTCAGCAGGTACGGCGGGCTGTCGATCGAGGCCGTGCCGATCTCGAGCGTCCCGTCGCCGTCCACGTCGGCCATCACCGGTGACCCGTTCGAGCCCTCGCCCACGTCGGGGAGCAGCTGGGTGGTGGCCATGCCGATCCTCGCCGGCCACCCCGCCACGTAGGCCTGGTCGTCGGGGTTCGCGGACGCCTGCTGGCCAGCGGTGGCCGGGTGATCCGTTCCGTCGGCGTACAGGAGGTACACGCGGGTGTTGCCGGTGGTGCCGAGGGCCCGGAGCGACTGCAGCGACGGGTCGCGGAGCGTCCAGTTGGGGTCCTCGGCGAACTGCTCGTTCACGTTGACGGCGACCTCCAGGGTCCCGTCGCCGTCCACGTCGCCGAGCGTGGGCGTGGAGATGATCTTGCGCTGGCGGAGCTCGCCCAGGTCCACCGTGTAGGTGACCTCGTGAGTCACGGGGTCCACCGCCTGGACGTAGACCGGGTCCACGATCAGCACCGGCCATCCGGCGACCTGCGTGCCGTCGGCGTGGAACGCGTACACGTGGTCGTCCATGGCCCCGGCCACGAGCTCCAGCCCGGGATGGGACGGGTCCAGGTCGCCGGCCGCGGGCGGCGCGGCGAACCCCCGGAAGACCGTGTTGTGCGGGTCGCGGACGTCGTGGGACGACCAGTCGTCGCAGGCCGGCCCGATCGCCGTCTGGCATCCCGGCTCCACCGAGTAGTCGGGATCGGTGGTCACGGGGAACCCGGCGGCGCGGGTCCCGTTCGAATGCCAGACGTACAGCTTGCCGTCGATGGCCCCCACGGCGACCTCCGGCGTCCCGTCGCCGTCGAGGTCGGCCACGAGCGGGGAGCCGAGCAGGATGGCCGCGTCCACGGTCGCCGGGACCTGCCCTCGCGTGTACGCGTTCGTGCCCGAGTGCGGGAGCGGGATGGGGTCGGTGTGCACCGGCCATCCGGGGAGCTCGGCGCCGTCGGCCCGGAACGTGTGGACGAACCCGTTCCCGTCGGAGACCACCAGCTCGTCCACGCCGTCGCCGGTGAGGTCGGCGAACGCGGGCGAGCCGGCCCCGTCGGCGTTCAGGTGCCTCGGCCACCCGGGCAGCAGCGTGGGGTCGTCGTGTGAGAAGAGCTGGCGCTGCTCGATGGCGATGGACGGCGAGCTCTCCAGGAGCGCCTCGCCGGACGGGCAGGCCGCCACGCCCGCGCAGACGACCATCCGGACCCGGAACGCGTCCTGTTCGGGGAGGTCCGGCGAGGTGGGGTCGTCGGCCGGCGTGTAGGGCGGCACCGCCGCGTCGATCGCGGCCCGGACGGCGGCAAGGTCCATCGAGGCCAGCACGCCCTGTTTCGGCGAGGTGCCGGTCCCTGACGCCACCGTGGTCCAGGTCTCGGCCGCGGGCCACCGGGGCGGCTGGACGCCGGGCGCGAACTGGACGCGGTACGCGTACAAGCCGGCGCGGGGCGCCGCCACGCGGCCCATCACGCTCACGTGGCCGGTCTCCGGCAGGCTCTGCCACCACAGCGGCGACGTGAGATCGGCCTCGGGCGGGATCCTGCCCCGGGCCACCAGGTTCACGGCCCGCTGGATGTTCAACCGGCCCCATCCGGTGATCTGGTCCCACCCGGCGGTGGTCACGTACCGCATGGAGTCGGGGAGGGTGGTGCCGAAGTTGTTCGGCGGCCCGGGCGGGTCCGGGGTGGAGAAGTCGATGGGGTCGGCGGCGATCCGCAGCAGCTGCTTGGCCTCCTCCGCCGAGAGCGGCCGCCCGGCCACCGAGCGGTGCAGGATCCCGTGGTCCACGGCGTTGCGGGCCTCGCTGTACAGCAGCCCGGCCATGCCGGCGGACTGGCCCGTGGCGTCGGAGGAGCACGAGTTCGACTCCACCGACAGCCACGTGTACCCGCCGAAGTTCGTGCAGCCGTTGAACGCGAGATACGTCAGCGGCTCCTCCGCCGGCGCGTCGGTGTCCGGGACCGTGGCGTAGTGCGTCAGCGAGTTCACCACCATCGTGTGGTTCAGCGCGGCCGGGTAGTTGTGGTGGCCGGCCTCCTCGTCGGCCTCCGAGGCCACCACCAGCACCCCGTTCCGGTACGCGTAGTCCACGGCGGCCTGGGCGAACGCGGTGTGGTTGTAGGTGCCCAGGGCCTCCTGCACGATGCTGGCGCCGCGGTCCACCGCGTACACGACCGCCTCGGCGAAGTCGTCGATGTCGGCGACGAACGAGTCGCCCACCCGCAGCGGCATCACCGTGCAGTTCGGGCACTGCGTCACGTGCCGTTCGATCTCCGCGGACGAGTCCCGGACCTCTCCGGTCCCGTGGCCGTACTCCACGTCGTCGCCTGGGTTGTTGTCGTCCTCGAAGAAGTCCCACCCGGCGATGTCGTCCGTGTAGCCGTCGGCGTCCTGGTCGGCGCCGTCGGAGAACGTCCGGATGAGGTCGGCGGGGTCCAGGTAGTTGTTCCGGTCGTCCGTGAAGTCGTGCGCCCGCGGGTCGTTCGCGTAGTCGGCGACGTTGAACACGCCGTCGTGGTTCACGTCGTGGGTCTGGAGCGAACCGCCGAACGTGGTCGAGCAGGGCGCCGCGGTGCACGGAACCGGCAGCTCGCCCCGGTTCAGGAAGAACTTGTTGACCAGCTCGGGCGTGTCCTGGCTCCACAGGATGCCGCTGTCGAGCTCGGCGATGAGGGTGTCCGGCCGTCCGGTGGTGAGCTCCCAGGCCCGGTTCGTCCCTGGTCCCTTGCGCCCGAAGAGCTCCTGGGGGTTGCTCTCGACGGTCGGGTCGTGGTCGACGTCGCCGGGCTGGGGGGCGTAGTCGGTCAGCTTCGACTCCGCCCGGCAGTCGAATCCCCGGGGGAGGTCGCTACCGGCGGTGGGCGGGCAGGTCCCGTTCGTGATGTGGAGCTTCGTGTAGTCGTAGGGGTCGCCGCCCTGCGGGGGGAACGGGAACGTGGCGCCGGCCGGCATGGCCGTCGCGAGCACGAGGAGCAGGGTCAGCGGGACGAGCGCGGGACGGTGTCGCATGGTCGGGTCCTCGGTCTGGCGTCGGGCTCCGCCGGACCCCCCAACCGGCGGGCCAGGTATTCCCTGACCGGCGGTCAGTGAAACGGGAAGCGTGCTGTTTGCCCGGCCCGGGCGGGGATCAGCCGCGGCGGAACGTTCGCCGGACGCCCCGACCCACCGTCCCCACGGCCCGCCTCGTGGCGAACCCGAGCTTCACGATCGGCCCGGCCGGCGGGGCGTCCGCCGCGTCCACGGGCACCGCACGTTCGCGCTTCCCGTCGGTGGCCACCGCGACGACCCGCTCGTCCTCGGACTCGAACACCACCGCGACCGTGGCGGCGAACAGGATCAGGCCGAGCGGGATCAGGAGCCACACCAGGGGCTGGACTCGCCGCTCGGGCGAGGCCGACGTGGCTTGCACCACCACGCGATCCTGCGAGGACTCCGTGGACTCCGTGGACTGTGTTGACCCATTGCCGGCGTCGGCCCCCGGCTGGGGTGGCTGGACCGCGTGGCCGCCGCCGGCCGAGGAGCCGGCCGTTCCGGTCGACGGGGGCTTCACCGCGTGCCCCGGCGAGTCGCCCACCGAGAACGGGGGCTTGAAGTGGTACGGGCCGTGGTAGCGGAAGACGGGGCCTCCCAGCGGGCCGAAGTCGTGGGGCTGGCCCGGCTGCACGACTGGAGAGCTGTCCGAACCGCCGGAGGTGTCTCCGGAGCCGGTGCCGGAGCCGGTGCCGGAGCCCGATCCCGAGTCCGAACCGGTCCCGGAGCCGGACCCCGAACCGGAGCCGCTCCCGGAGCCGCCGGTCCCGCTCCCGGAGCCGCCGGAGCCGCCGGTCCCGTCGCCCGAACCGCCGCCCGAGCCGCCGGTGCCGTCGCCGCCGCCCGACCCCCCTCCGCCGCCCGTCGGCGAGGGCTTGGGCGACGGCGATGGCGAGGGGGACGGCGATGGAGTGGGCTTCGTCGCGGACGAGAACGAGGCCGAGCCGCTGTAGCCGGATGAGGTCACGAGCGTGGGGACGACCAGGATCGAATAGGACCCCGCGGCGTTCGCGATGTAAACGCTCTCGGAGGACGACGAGCTCGACGCGGAGCTGCCCGCGCCCGACACGTAGAGGTCGAAGTTGTCGCTCGAGTCCCCCCAGGAGATGGAGACCCGGACGCCGCCGGTGTGGGTGTCCCAGTAGGAGGAGCTCACCCCGACCGACAGCGTGAAGTGGTCGCACACCGTGTCGCCGGCGGAGCATGCGGCCGGGCTGGCGGTGGCGCCGGCCACGTAGCTCTGCCCGCTCCAGTGGGTGGAGGTGCCGCTCGGCCCCACGCTCCCCGAGGACGGGGACGCGGCGAAGCTCGGCCCCGCCACCGTGAGGACGAACAGGATCGCCGCGGCCGAGGCCACCGCGATCGAGGCGGCCGTCCGCCGCGAGTTCGGTCGGAGAATACGTCGTCTCAACATCTGTTCGGCTCCATCCCCCTCGGCTCGCCCTGGGAGGGCGGCATCCGCTCACGCGGGGCGGGCATTCGCGGGGCAGATGTACCCACGGTTCGCCGGGTCCAAACCGGGCCCTGGCGACGCGTTCGCGCCTGGTCGCGGGGCCACGCCGGTCCTTACCCGGCCTGGGTCCAGGCCGGGGCCCGGCCCCCCACGAACACCTGACGGGCCACCGACGGGATCAGCCCGCGGTCGCTCCGGGCGTTCACGAACAGCAGGTACGGCCCCGGCGGCGCCACCGCGCCGGAGGGGGGTCGGGCGACGGTCACCGAGCCCGCGCTCCGGCTCACGATCCGGAGATCCACCACCCGCTGGTCGGCGTCCGTGAGGTGGGTGAGCGCGGGGTTGCGGACCAGCGCCACCGTGCCGATCCGGGCGGCGTCGGGCGTCCTGATCGTGAACGTGCCCCGGTAGCCCACCGAGTCCGGCGCGTTCGAGATGGCCGGACGGGGTCCCCAGAACAGGTACGGCGGGCTGTACACCTCGAACGACGGGTCCCGCCACGGGTTCGAGAACCCCCCGGGGACCTCCGTCTGCGCCCCATATCCGGTGCCGATGGGGGAGTGCCCGCCCACCAGGACCCGCCCGTCCGGCAGGAGGACGGCGGTGTTGTGGTATGTCCGGTCGTCGGTGCCACTCGCGAGCGGCGCCCACGTCTTCGTGGCCGGATCGAACAGCTCGGCCTGGGCCACCGGGAATCCCGAGCCGGGGGCGTCCACCTCGTCGCGGTCGGCGCCGGAGAACGCGATGACCTGGCCGGTGGGCAGGACCACCGCCGTGGAGTACCAGCGGGCGTTGTTCAGCATGCCGGTGAGCTCGGAGGAGAACGCATCGCCGTGTGCGGTGTCCACGGTGTCGATCTGGCTGGTGGGGTTCGCCACGTAGGAGCCCGGCGTGGTGCCGAACACGCCGCCGGCCGACAGGAACGACGCCTTCGCGTACGGCGCGCGGAGCGGGAGCATGACGGAGAACGCCGAGCCCCGGAACGCGAGCGCCGGCGTCCCGAGGTCGGTCCAGGTCCTCGCGGCGGGGTCGTACGCGGCGGCCTCGTTCCACAGGGCCTCGTCGTAGGCCTGGCCGAACGGGTTGAACGTCTGCCCGCCGGCGTCGTAGTAGACCTTGCCGTCCGGGAGCAGGTGGAGCCGGGGGAACAGCGGGAGCGAGCGGTCGCCGCCCGTACCGTTCGACGTCCAGGCCCGCGTTCCCAGGTGGTACGTCTCGGTCTGGACGACGTTCCGGCCGGAGTCCTCCGGCGTCTCCGGGTACAGCGGCTTCACGAGCTTCGTGACGCCGCTCGCCACGAACACGTCCCCGTTCGCCAGGGTCACCAGCGTCGGGTACCACCGGCCGTGGTGCATCCAGCCCGACTGGATCCACCGGTTCGACCTCGGGAGGAACAGCCGGGAGTTGCGGAGGCCCTCCAGCTCGGCCACCCCGTACGGAGTGCCGGGCACGTGGGGCTCGGAGTAGTAGTTCGTGCCGCCCGCCACCAGGACCGTGCCGTCCCTCAGGATCACCTGGCTGGAGCAGAACAGCGCCCCGGGAGCGTTCCCGGGGTCGTTGAGGACCTCGTTCAGCGGTGGAGGCGCGTCGGGGACCAGGTAGGTGGAGTCGTAGCCGTTCGCGTTCGCGCCGCCGTCGGATGGGTCGGGCGTCTCCCATGAGCCGTGGAGGTCCATCACCCGGCTCTGGTCCATCCCGGCCACGTCGCCGAATTCCGCGGCCACGCCGTAGTGGACCGACTCCATGGCCTCCAGGCCGTCCCAGTACAGGACCCGTCCGTTCGGCAGGATCACCACGCTCACGGCGGCCGGCTTGCAGTCGGGCGGCTGGGCCGTCGCGGGCCCGGTGGACCCCTCGGCCTCGTGCGGGCAGCTCGGTCCCGGTTCGGCGAACGGGGGCCCGAACCGGCCGACCTGGGCGGCGGGCGGCGTGTCGGCCCGGGCGGGGGGCGCGAACGCGGGCCCGGGGACGGCGAGGGCGGCGAGCAGGAGCAGTCCGGCGGCCGACGCCGCCGCGGGCAGGACGCGCTTCATGTGTTCCCTCCGAAGGTTCGGGCAGGGGCCTTCGGGGCCCCGCGCGGGCCCGGGCGCACGTTGCTTGTACCCCTCGCCGCCCCGGGCAAACGACCTCGGGCGGCCCTGGGGAGGCTCGGTACAATCCCCCCGGAGACGTGGCTGAGTGGCCGAAAGCAGCCGCCTGCTAAGCGGTTAGGGGGTTGATAGCTCCCTCACAGGTTCGAATCCTGTCGTCTCCGCAAGTCGGTATGCGTCCCAACTCGAACGTGAGGCATGGCGAGGTCTTGCGCCGGGTCGCGTATTGACCTGTGCCTCGTGACCTGGCACCGTCCGGAGTCCGTATCGACCGAGGGGAGGGGTTCATCATGAAGCTGCGTACCCGCTTGGGCGGTGCCGTTGCCCTGGTCGCTCTGGCGTTCGCCGTGGTTGTGGTCGCCGGGAGTCCAGGGGCCCTAGCGACCCAGGGTTCGCCGATCACCGCGGGGCAAGGCAACTCCGAGACGGCCGTGACGAGGCTGTACAACACAACGGCGGGGTTTCAGGGCTGTGACGCGGTGACCCCCAATCCAAGCACCAGCGGACTGTTTGTGTGCGGCAGTCATGGGCTCATGGGGGCTGGGACCGCCGCCGGCCTGTTCGGGATCACCGAAGACTCATCGACGGGCTACGGCGTCGAGGGCAAGACCGTCAAAGGCACCGGCGTCTACGGCCACAACACCGGGTCGACCGGCATCGGGGTGTGGGGCCAGACGGGCGGGACTGGCTCCGCCGTGTACGGCGAAGCCACCGTGAACGGGGCCGGCGTGTTCGGGGATTCCCCCGCCGGGACCGGTGTCCAGGCTCGCAGCACGACCGGCACGGCTCTCAACGTCCTCGGCAAGGCCAAGTTCAGCAGGAGCGGGCTGGCCTTCCTCCCCTCCGGCTCGAACCACGTCACGGTGAACATGTCGGGGGCGACCACGGGCAGCATGATCCTGGCGACCGTTCAGCAGAAGGGACCGTTCTTCGTGAAGAACGTGGTGCCTGCTACGGGTTCTTTCACCATCTACCTCAACAAGGCACCGGCCTATCCGAACACCGTCATCGTCGCGTACTTCGTGCTGAACTAGGAGCGCTGGCAGAGACCCTTTGTTCCGTCGGCGTGAGCTGATCGGACACGCTCGTGCTGCGCGAGCGCCCGTTCCAGGGCGTCGACCGCCCCGTCCAGGTCGCTCCGCGCGGCGAACACGAGGCCGCGGACCCGCAGTGCCGCCGCCATCGCCGACGGCCGGTCGAGCGACGTCGCTGTCATACGCAATCGAAGAGACGCCACCGCCGGGGACATATCGGTCCGCCGACGGGCCTTCACCGTGGCCCGAACGCGGGGAGGCGAACCCCTGGAGCCACGAGACCGGTCAGCCCACGTGGCCCGGCCATGGACGCCAGGTTCACCGGCAGCCGCCTCGGGCCCCAGCCCCCGGGCGGGCCGTCGAACACGCCTGGCAGGCGCGTGTCGCACGTCTCGCAGCGGCCGTCGTCCGTCAACCGGTACCGCCCCAGCCGGTACCAGTCGCGTTCGATCACCCGTGTCCCGCACCCGGGGCAGTACGTGCTCTGACCCAGGGCGTCGTTCACGTTCCCGGTGTACGCGTGGCGGACGCCGTTGCGCAGCGCGATCGCGCGGGCCCGGGACAGCGTCCCCGCGGGCGTGTGAGGCCGGTCCATCATCTTGAAGTCGGGGTGGAAGGCGGTGAAGTGCATGGGTACGTCCGGTCCGAGGTGCTCGACCACCCATGCGGTCATGGCGTCGATCTCGTCGTCGGAGTCGTTGAGCCCCGGGATCAGCAGGTTCGTGATCTCGAACCACACGTCGGTCTCGTGCTTCAGGTACTCCAGCGTCTCGAGCACCGGCTGGAGGTGGGCGAAGCAGGTCCGGTGGTAGAAGTCCTCGGTGAACCCTTTGAGGTCCACGTTCGCGGCGTCCATGTGCCGGTAGAACTCCGTGCGGGGCTCGCGGCAGATGTAGCCGGCGGTCACGGCCACCGCCTTGATCCCGGCCTCCCGGCATGCGTCGGCCACGTCCATGGCGTACTCCATGAAGATCACCGGGTCGTTGTACGTGAAGGCGACGCTCCGGCACCCCAGCGCCCGTGCCGCGTCCGCGATGGCCTCCGGGCGGGCCTCGTCGGCCAGCGTGTCGATCTCCCGGGACTTCGAGATGTCCCAGTTCTGGCAGAACCGGCACCCCAGGTTGCATCCCGCGGTGCCGAACGACAGCACCGGGGTCCCGGGAAGGAAGTGGTCGAGGGGTTTCTTCTCGATGGGGTCGACGCAGTAGCCGCTGGACCGCCCGTACGTGGTGAGGACGATCCGGTCGTCCTCCCGCATCCGGACGAAGCAGAACCCTCGCTGGCCCTCCTGGAGCCGGCAGGCGCGCGGGCAGACGTCGCACTGCACCCGTCCGTCGTCCAGGCGGTGCCAGTACCGCGTGTCGACCGTGAAGCGATCCATCCTTGCGTGGCTCCTGCTCCCGTCCATTGTGTCCTCCCCGAGGGTCGGGGCGATAGCCGCGGTCAGAGCACGGTACAGACTGTGGGGCCGGACGTCCGACTCGACCGGAACGTCCCGGAGTGGTACCAACGCCGCAGGATCGACCAGGGAGGTGCCCCATGGACGACTCGTTCGGCGTTGGCGTGGTGTCCGGTGAAGCCCACGACGAGCCGGATGAACATGACGGGGTCACTCGGCGAGGGTTCCTCGCCGGCGCGGCCGGGGTGACCGGGGCGGCTGTGGCCTCCGGCCTGTGGCGGGGCTCGGCGGCGACGGCGGCGGAGCGCGCGGCGAACCGGGCCACGGGAGACACGCGGTTGTCCCGCACGACCGGCTACCGCGTCCTGGTCCTGGA
>Ga0137373_10008074_pt1 | contig 11140 bp, 7 predicted proteins | sample SagtaG_5_FD_104912 | JGI IMG/M metagenome (GOLD analysis project Ga0137373, IMG submission 104912) | Vadose zone soil microbial communities from Sagehorn Ranch, Mendocino, California, USA - Sage1_R_80_16 metaG | ecosystem: Environmental > Terrestrial > Soil > Vadose zone | place: USA: California...
ATCGCCGCCCTCGCCCTCTCCCTCTCTCTCGCGCAGCACGCCCCCGAGGCGGCGCCGGCGGAGCACACGGCGGCGCCGGCCGAGCACGGCACCGCCGTGGAGCACGGCGCGGCCACCGAGCATGGCGCACCCGGCGAGCACGCCGCGGGCGAGCACGCCGGCGCCGAGGGCCACGGCCACTCGCTGCCGGACGTGATGATGCACCACGTCGCGAACGGCGAGGTGATGGAGCTCCCCGGCTTCTGCCCGGCCTTCCAGTGGAACTGCGAGGTGAACCTCCGCGAGCTGTCCGGCGGTGGCTGGGTCTTCCACGTGGGCGGCGTCACGTTCGACATGACGCCCTCGAAGCACGTGGTGATGCTCTGGATCGGCGCGGTCCTGCTCATCGTGGTGTTCGCCGTCGCGGGCCGCAGGCGCTCGCTCGTTCCGCGCGGCTTCTACAACTTCATCGAGCTGCTCGTTCAGTTCGTGCGCGACATCGCCGTCTCGAACATCGGGAAGAGGGACGCCGACCGGTTCGTGCCGTACCTCGCCTCGGCCTTCTTCTTCATCCTGTTCCTGAACCTGCTCGGCCTCATCCCGTTCCTCGCGACCGCGACCGCGAACGTGTCGGTCACGGTGGGGTTCGCGCTCTTCACCTTCTTCGTGACGCAGTACGCGGCCATCCGGGCGCAGGGGATCAAGGGCTACCTGGCCCACCTCACCGGCGGCGTGCCGAAGTCGCTCGCCTGGCTCTGGCCGATCATGATCCCGGTCGAGTTCCTCGGCCTCTTCACGAAGCCCTTCGCCCTCACCGTCCGTCTCTTCGCCAACATGGTGGCGGGCCACTTCGTCATCCTGGCGCTGCTCGGGCTCATCTTCTCGATCTCGATCTTCGTGGCGCCCGTCTCGGTGGCGCTCGCGCTCGCGATCTTCATGCTCGAGCTCTTCGTCGCCTTCGTGCAGGCCTACATCTTCACCATGCTCTCCGCGCTCTTCATCGGCTCGGGCCTCGTGCACCACGGCCACGGCGAGGAGCACGAGGAGCACGGCCACCCCGGCCCCGGGATGGGCTCGGAGGAACACGGTTCACACGTGGGCGGGAAGTCTCCCGCCCATGGGTAGTCGAGCGCCGTACGCGCCACGGGCACGGCGGCCCGGTCAAGCACCGCCCATCGCAATGGAGAAGATGCTCACATGAACGCCTTCGCTCTTGGTTACCTCGCTGCCGGCCTCGGCGCCGGCCTGGCCGTCATCGGTGTGGGTCTCGGCATCGGCCGCCTGGCCGCCGCCGCGCTGGAGGGCTCCGCCCGCCAGCCCACCGCCGCCGGCGACATCCGCACCTCGATGATCATCGCCGCCGCCCTCATCGAAGGCGCGACGCTGTTCGCCATCGTGGTGTGCCTGCTCCTCGCCATCAACAAGTAAGCGCCGGTCGCACTCTCGCAACGCGTCACCTCCCGGAGTCCGCTCGATGAACGCTCTCGTCACGCCGGTCCTCGCCGCAGGCATCATGGACCTCAACCCGGGGCTCACGCTCTGGACCGCGATCACCTTCCTCATCCTGATCGTGGTGCTGGCCAAGTTCGCCTTCGGCCCGATCGTCAAGATGCTCGACGAGCGCGAGCGGACCATCCGCGAGGCGATCGAGCAGGCCAAGAAGGAGCGGGCCGAGGCGGAGAGGCTGCTCGGCGAGCAGAAGGCGTCGCTCGCCGCCGCGCAGCGCGAGGCCGCCGAGCTCGCGCAGAAGTCGAAGCAGGAGGTCGAGGCGCTCCGCCAGGACCTCACCGCCCGCGCCCGCAAGGAGGCGGACGACCTCGTCGCCCAGGCTCGCAAGCAGATCCAGGAGGAGAAGTCGAAGGCGCTCGCCGAGCTGAAGGGCCAGGTGGCGGACCTCGCCATCGACGCGGCCCGCCGGCTCATCAAGTCGTCGCTCGACGAGAAGTCGCAGCGCGCGCTGGTCGAGGAGTACATCGCGCAGCTCCCCGCCGATCGGGCCGCCTAGGCCCAGGGGAGGCGCAGCCCCGTCTCACGGCTCCGGCGGGCCCTCGGGTCCGCCGGAGCCTTTTTTCGTCAGGAACGTTAGGAACGCACCATGGCTCTCGGCATCGGCATCGTCGGCCTCCCCAACGTCGGGAAGTCGACCCTCTTCAACGCGCTCTCCGGCTCGGCGAAGGCGCAGGCGGCGAACTACCCGTTCTGCACCATCGACCCGAACGTCGGCGTCGTGCCCGTGCCGGACGAGCGGCTCCGGAAGCTCGCCGAGCTCTTCAAGCCGAAGAAGACCACCCCCACCACGCTGGAGTTCGTGGACATCGCCGGGCTCGTGGCGGGCGCCTCGAAGGGCGAGGGGCTCGGGAACCAGTTCCTCTCCCACATCCGCCAGGTGGACGCGATCGCCCACGTGCTGCGCTGCTTCGACGACCCGGACGTCGTCCACGTGTCGGGCACGGTCGACCCGAAGGGCGACCGCGACGTGGTCGAGACCGAGCTCATGCTGAAGGACCTCGAGTCGGTCGAGAAGCGGCGCGACCGCGCGCAGAAGAACGCGAAGGCGCCCGGGAAGCCGGGCGAGCTCGCCAAGGCGGAGCTCGCGACGCTCGAGAAGGTCGCGGCGGGGCTCGAGGCGGGAACGCCGGTCCGGGCGCAGAAGCTCGGGGACGAGGAGCGCGCCCACCTCGCCGACCTGTTCCTCCTCACGGACAAGCCCGTCGTGTACATCGCCAACGTGGACGAGGACCAGCTCGCGAGGCCGGGCGCGGACCCGCGCGTGGCGGCGGTGAAGGCGCTCGCCGCGGAGGAGGGGTACGAGGCGGTCGTGCTGTGCGGCAAGGTCGAGGCGGAGATCGCCGAGCTGCCGGAGGCCGAGCGGATCGAGTTCCTCCAGGGCCTCGGCCTCGAGGAGCCTGGCCTGAACCGGCTCATCCACGCGGGCTACCGCGAGCTCGGCTCATCACCTTCCTCACCGCCGGCGAGGACGAGTGCCGCGCCTGGACCGTGAAGGAGGGGGCGCGCGCGCCGCAGGCGGCGGGCGTCATCCACACCGACTTCGAGCGCGGCTTCATCAAGGCCGAGGTGATGCGCGTCGACGACCTCCTCCGGCTCGGCAGCGAGGCCGCCGTGAAGGAGAAGGGCCTCATGCGCGTCGAGGGGAAGGAGTACGTGGTGCAGGACGGGGACGTCATGCACTTCAGATTCAATGTCTGACGGGGGCGCTGCCCCCGCCCCGCCGAGCTAAGCTCGTCGGGGCCCCACCCCCGGTCGCCGGGTCCCGTGCGCCTGCGCGGCGGCTTCGCCGCTCTCGCGCAGGCGCCCCGGCGGGAGGGGCTTCGCCCCTCCCCGGCTATGCCGGGTCCCCTCCGCGTCGCTGGCCGCCCGCTTGCGCCCCCGCGCCAGCTTCACCGCCAGCGCCAGCGCCGCCCACATGCTCTCCTCGCTCGCCTCGCCCTTGCCGGCGAGGTCGTAGGCGACGCCATGGTCCGGGCTCGTGCGCACGATGGGGAGCCCGAGCGTCACGTTCACCGCCGGCTCGCCAGCGACGGCGTCGAGCAGCTTCACCGGGATGAGGCCCTGGTCGTGGTAGAGCGCGACCACCGCGTCGAACTCGCCCGCCGCGGCGCGGAAGAAGACGCTGTCCGCCGGGTACGGACCGCTCGCCGCGATGCCGAGGCGGCGCGCGCGAGCGAGCGCCGGCAGGACGAGCCGCTTCTCCTCGTCCCCGAACGCGCCACTCTCGCCCGCGTGCGGATTCATCGCGCACACCGCGATGCGCGGCTTCGCGATCCCGAAGTCGCCGCGGAGCGCGGTGTGCGTCACCGTGATGGTCCCGAGGATCCCGCTCGCCGTCACGGCGCGCGGGACGCGGGCGAGGGCGAGGTGGTTCGTGACGAGCGCCACCCGCAGGCGCGGGCCGGCGAGCATCATCACCGAGCGCTTCGCGCCCGTCTTCTCCTCGAGCCACTCGGTGTGCCCGACGAACAGCTTCTCGGCGTGCTGGACCTGCGCCTTCGAGACGGGCGCGGTGCAGAGCGCGTCGGCCTTGCCGCTCGCGACCGCGGCGTAGGCCGCCTCGAGATAGGCGAGCTGGGCCGCGCCGCCGGAGCGGGCGGGGCGCCCGGGCGCCGCCGCTGCTCGCGGGAGGCGCGTCACGCGCACGAGCGCGCCCGAGGGCGGCAGCGGCTCGCCCAGGTCCACGGCGGGGAGCGCGAGGCGGCGCCGGCGCGCCGCGGCAGCGAAGACGGCGCCGTCGCCGAAGACGTACGGGACGAGCGCGCCGCGGTGGCGGGCGAGCGCCTTGGCCGTCACCTCGGCGCCAATGCCCGAGGGGTCGCCCATCGAGATGGCGATGCGGATGGGCAAGACGGCCCCTCTCCCCGGCCCCTCCCCGGCTGCGCGCGCGAGGGGGGACGAGACCTGCGGCGCGCGCTTCAGTCCTGCTTCAGCTCGGCGAGCTTCGTGTCGATGACGGCGTCCTTGCGCAGCTCGGCGATGAACTGGCTTCGGTAGGTGTCGCCCTGCTCGTTCACGAGGCGGTCGCGGATCTCCTCCTTCACCTCGTCGAGCGGTCGCGGGCCGCCGCCGCGCTTCTCCTCGAGCCGCACGACGTGAAACCCTGGCGGGCTCGTGGTGCGGATGGGGTCCGAGACCTGGCCCGGCGCGAGCGAGAACGCGACCTTGTCGAGGTTGGGCTGCACCGTGCCGCGGCGCAGCCACGGCAGGTCGCCGCCGTCCTTCGCGCTCGGACCCTGCGAGACCTCGCGCGCGACCATGGCGAAGTCCTCCCCCGCCTTCAGGCGCGCGACCGTCTTCTCGGCCTTCGCCTGCACGCGGGCCACGTCCTGCGCGCTCGCGTTCTGCGGCAGCGCCAGGAAGATGTGCTTCACGCGCACCTCCTCGCCGGCGCGGAACTCCTGCGGGTGCGTCTGCCAGTAGTTCTTCACGTCCTCGTCGGTGACCTTCACGCGGTTGCGGATCTTGAGCTGCACGATCCGCATCGACTCGAGGTCGCGCTTCACCGCCTTGCGGTAGGCGGGCCGATCCATGCCCTGGGCGGCGAGGGCCTCGTCGAGCCGCGCGTCGTCGAGGTTATTGCGGCGCTTCACGTCGTCGATGACGGCGTCGATCTCGGGCTCGCTGATCTCGACGCCGAGCGCCGCCACCTGGCTCGCGAAGAGCCGCTCCGCCACGATCGCGTCGAAGGCGGCCTTGAGCGCCTTCGCGCGCGCCTTCTCGCGGGATGGGCCGGCCGGCTCGGCGTCAGCGCGGCGGAGGTCGGGGCCGGCGCGCTCCTCGAGCTCCAGGAGCGTGATGACGTCGCCGTTCACCGTGGCGGCGACCCGGTCGAGGACGCGTCCCCGAGGCGCCGGCGCGGGCGCGGGAGCGGCGAGGAGCGCCACGAGGGGGAGCGCTGCGAGGGGGGAGAGCATGATGAGATCCTACGGCGTGAGCGCGTCGAGCGCAGCCTGGTCGATCTTGACCCGCGCGCGGCCTCGCAGCGCCGAGAGGTACTCCTCCTGCGCCGCGGCGCGCTTCTCGCGCAGGAGCCGCTCCTGGATGGTCGTCCGGACATCGGGGAAGGCGCGGCGCACCGCGGCGCGCCGGCCGGTCACCTTGAAGAGGTGGAACCCGTACGGCGAGGGCGTCACCTCCGAGACGGCGTTGAGCGGCAGCTTGAAGCACGCGTCGAACACCTCGGGCATCCCCGAGCCCTTGCCGAACCAGCCGAGATCGCCGCCCAGCTTGCCCTCGGGCGCGATGGAGGCGCGGCGCGCGACGTCGCCGAAGGTCTGCGGGCGCCGGCGCAGCTCCTCTCTCAGCTTCTGGGCCTCGGGCTGCGTCCGCACCACCACCTGCAGGACGCGCACCTGCTCGGGCTGCTCGAACTCCTGAGCGCGCTCGGTGTAGTAGCGCTCGATCTCGCCGTCCGCGACCACGACGCGCGGGAACACCTCGTCCGCGAAGAGCTTCTCGATGGTGAGCTGCTCCTTGAGGCGCGCCTTCAGCTCCCCCTGCGAGAGCCGCTCCTGCGCGAGCAGGTCGTCGAAGTGGGTGCCGGGGTAGTCGGCGCGGAGCCGCAAGAGCGCGCGCTCCACCTGATCCTGGCCGACGGCGATGGACCTGGCGCGCGCCTGCTGGAGCAGGAGCATCCGGTCGACGGCGTCGTCGAGGAGCCGGCGCCGCAGGGCGCCTTCGGGTGCGTTGCCCTCCGCGCCGCCCGCGCGCGCGTGCGCGAGCTCGCGCGCCAGCGCCTCGGCCGTCACGGGCTCGCCGTTCACGACCGCGATCGCCGGTGGCGCCTCCTTGCCCTTCGCGGGCTTGCCCCCGCAGCGGCCGCACCCCGCGAAGGCGAGGGCGGCGGCGGCGAGGGCGAGCGTGCGGAGCGGCGGGTGTCGGCGCACGGCGGGGCGAGCGGTCGGACCGCTACGGGTGCGCCGGCGGCGCAGCCGGGAGCGGCGTCGCGAGGGGGCGCGGCATCGCGCCGGCGCCAGGCGGCATGCTGGGCGCGGCGACCGCCACCTTCTCGAGCTCGGCGTCGTTCACCTGGATGTTGGCGTCGGCGCGCAGCTTCTTCACGAACTCGTCGAAGTCCTTCGACTTCTTCTGGCTGTTCAGCCGGGCCGTGACTTGCGCCTTCACCTCGTCGAACCCGCGGCTCACCTCGACCTGGCGCCCGAGGACGCGGACGAGATGGAAGCCGTGCGGCTCCTCGACCACCGTGGGAGCGGTCTGGTTGTCGCCGAGCTTGAAGACGACCTCCGCGACCTCCTTGCCGTGGTCCTTCTCGAGCTCCGGCTGCGCCTTCATGGCGAGGTCGCCGCCCTGGTTCTTCGTCGCGGCGTCGTCGGACGAGGCGCGGGCGAGCGTGGCGAAGGCGTTCGGGTTCTTCTTCTCCTCGACGAGGAGCTTCGCGAGGAGCTTCTTCGCCTCGACCGCCTTCTTCGCGCGCTCGGGCGTGCCCGCCTCGGCCTTCACGAAGACGTGCGCCGCGTGCACGCGGGCGGGCCGGTGGAACTCGTCGGCGTGCTCGTCGTAGTACTTCTTCACGTCGGACTCGGGGACGCCGGCCGCGGCGCTCTGGTCCTGGAAGAAGCGCTGGTAGTACTTCGAGACCATCACCTTCTTCATCGTGAAGAGGACGTCGGGGTCGTTCGCGAGGCCTTCCTTCTCGGCCGCCTTCGCGAGCAGCTCGAACCGCAGCATGTTGTCGAGGAACTGTTTCTTGCGGTCGAGGTTCTGGAAGCTCGCGCGGATCATGGGCGACTGCTCGTCGAGGCGCGCCTTGAACTCGTCCGCCGTCACGGTGACGCCGCCGCCCTGGGCGACGACGGGGCCCTTCTTGCCGGGGGCCTTGCTGCAGGCGAGGGCGGCGACAAGGGCCGCGGCCAGCATAGCTCTACGAAGCATGAGGTCGTGCTCCTCTACTCGGGTGAGGAAAATGGAACCTCCCCCGAACCCACGGACCGTGCGTCTTGTTCCGCGCCTTGTTTCCATGGATCGGGTGGGGGCGCCGTAGAGAAACCACACCCCGGGCGCGGGATCAAGCAAGCGCTACGCCGCGAGCCGCGACAAGTCGTCGAGCACCCCGCGAACCGCGCCGAGCAGCTCGCGCGCCACGGCCGCCTCCTGGGCGGGCGTCGGCCCGGGTGGCGCCGCCGCGGGCGACGGCCGGGCCTGTGCGACGGCCTTCGCGACCGCCGCCTGGACCTTCGCCGCGCGCGCCGCCTTCGCCGCGCCCGCGGTGGGCGGGCGCGAGGGCGCCGGGGCGGGGGGCGGCGCGCGGAGCTTGCCGTCCGGCCCGAGGTGCGCGACGAGCTTCATGTCGGGCGTCAGGCGGAGCGCTCCCTGGCTCGCCTGCACGCGCTTCGCGAGCTGGAACGGGTCGAGCGCCGCCGAGTCGCCGAGCGTGAAGACCAGGCGCCCGGGCCCCGCCTCGAGCCCGCGGATGCGGAGCGCGCGGAGTCGCACCTTCACCTGCATCACCGCCTGGAGCGCGTCCACCTCCTCGGGCGGATCGCCGTAGCGGTCGACGATCTCGGCCCGGATCTCGTCGAGCTCCTCGTCGGCGCCGGCCTGCGCGAAGCGCTTGTAGAAATAGAGCCGCTGGTGGACGTCGGGCATGTACGGATCGGGGATGAAGGCCGGCACGGGCAGCTGCACGTCCGGGTCGATCTCCTCACGCGGCGCCTCGCCCTTGAGCTCGCGCACCGCCTCGTCGAGGAGCTGCGCGTAGAGGTCGAACCCGATCGCCTCGATCTGGCCCGACTGGTCCTTGCCCAGCAGGTTGCCCGCACCGCGGATCTCGAGGTCGTGGCTCGCGATCTTGAAGCCCGCGCCCAGCTCCGAGAACTTCTGCAGCGCCTCGAGCCGCTTGTGGGCGTCCTTCGTGACGGGCCGGCGCGCCGGGACGAGCAGGTACGCGTAGGCGCGCTCGCGGCTCCGGCCGACGCGGCCGCGGATCTGGTAGAGCTGCGAGAGGCCGAAGTGGTCGGCGCGGTTCACGATGATGGTGTTCGCGCTGGGGATGTCGAGGCCGCTCTCGATGATGGACGTCGCGAGGAGGACGTCGAGCTCCTTCGCGACGAACCGGCCCATCACCTCCTCGAGCTTGTGCTGCCCCATCTGGCCGTGCGCGACGCCGATGCGCGCCTTCGGCACGAGCTCGGAGAGGAACTTCTCCATCGCCGCGATCGAGCGGACGCGGTTGTGGACGAAGAAGACCTGCCCGCCGCGGCGCAGCTCCTGCTCGACGGCCTCCTTCACCGCCGACGGGTCGAACTTCATGACGAAGGTGCGGATGGCGCGCCGGTCCTCGGGCGGCGTCGCGATGATGGAGAGGTCGCGCGCGCCGGCGAGGCTCATGTGCAGCGTGCGCGGGATGGGCGTCGCGGTGAGCGTCAGCACGTCCACGAGCTTGCGGAGCTTCTTCAGCCGCTCCTTGTGCGCGACCCCGAAGCGCTGCTCCTCGTCGATGACGAGGAGGCCCAGGTCCTTGAAGGAGACGTCGGCGCCGAGGAGGCGGTGCGTGCCGATGACGACGTCCACCTTGCCTGCCGCGAGGTCCTTCAGGACGCCGCGAATCTCGTCGTCCTCCTTCATGCGCGAGATCGCGTCGATCCGGACCGGATAGCCCTTGAAGCGCTCGCGGAAGGTGCGCTCGTGCTGCGAGGCGAGCACGGTCGTCGGGACGAGCACCGCCACCTGCTTCTTCGAGAGCACCGCCAGCATGGCGGCGCGCATGGCCACCTCGGTCTTGCCGTACCCGACGTCGCCGCAGACGAGCCGGTCCATGGGCGGCTTCGTGCCGGGGGGATGAGGGCCCGGCCGGCTCCGATTCCCGCCCGTCATGTCGGCCAGCACGTCCTCGATCGCGCGCGCCTGGTCGGGCGTCGGCTCGTACGGGAACTCGGCCTCGAACTCGCGGTAGCTCTCGTCCGGCTCCTGGAAGCCGAAGCCGGGGTGGGCCGCCCGCGCCGCGTAGAGGCCGAGCAGCTCCGCCGCCATCTTGAGGAGCTGCTCCTTCACCCGGGCCTTGCGGAGCGCGAAGGAGCTGCCGCCGAGCCGGTCGAGGCGGACCGTCTCGGGCGCCGCGCCGGTGAACTTCTGCACCTGCCTGAGCTTCGAGACGGGCAGGTAGAGCCGGTCGGCGCCGTCGTAGGCGAGGACGAGGAAGTCGCCCTCGACGCCACGGATCTGCATCTTCGTGAGGCCGAGGTAGCGCGCGATCCCGTGCTCGACGTGGACGACGAGGTCGCCCTCGTTGAGGTCGCGGAACGCGGCGGCGAAGGTGTTCTCGAGCCGGGTGGCCCGGGCGCGCTTCTTCACGCGCCGCCCGAAGATCTCCTCGTCGGAGAGGAGCGCGAGCCGCCCCGCGCCGTCCACGAAGCCGGCGGAGATGTCGCCCTCGAGGAGGTGCGCGTGGACGGCGGGGTCGTAGAGCTTCGCCGGGTCCGCCAAGGGCCCGGCGTGCACGCGCGAGGCGAAGCGGCGATCCTCGAGGAGGCGCTTCAGGCGGTCGATGGCCGAGCGGGTCGAGCACGCCACGACCGCCGCGAGCCCGCGCTTCCGCCAGTCCTCGAGGCGGCGGGTGAGCGGGGTGAGCGCGCCCTCCTCGCCGTGGGCGCCCTCGATCTCGGCGCGCAGCGCGGAGGTCTCGCCGAAGGCAAAGCGGACGGGCTCCTCGATCCCGAGCCAGACGCGGTGCGTGCGGACGCGCGGATGCGCGCCGAGGCGCGCCTCCACCTCCCCCGGCGAGAGGAAGTGCGCCGAGGGCGGGAGCGCCAGGTCCTCGCGCCGCACCGTCGCCTCGTGCTCGCGCGCGAGCTCCGCGTCGAGCTCGGCGAGCGCGCTCGCGACCGCGTCCACGCCGTCGATCCAGGAGACCACGTCGTCGGGGAGGTAGTCGAAGAGCGTCGCGAGGCCGCCCGGGTGGAAGCCGGGGAGGAGCGCCTCGAGGCCGAAGAAGGGAGTGCCCGCGTCGATCGCGTCGAGCACCTCGCGCACGCGCGAGGTGGGCCGGTTCACCCGCTCGGCCGCGTCGCGCACCGCCTGCTTCGCGGCCTCCTTCCCCTCGTCCGTGAAGAGCGCCTCGCGCGCCGGGCAGAGCACCACCTCGTCCACCTGCCCGAGGGTCCTCTGCCCGTCGGGGTCGAAGGAGCGCGCGCTCTCCACCTCGTCGCCGAAGAGCTCGAGCCGGACCGGCTTCTCGTCGAGCGGGCTCCACACGTCGATGATGCCGCCCCTCACCGCGAACGTCCCGGGATCCTCGACGAGCGGCACCCGCGCGTAGCCGAGCGCGACGAGCTTCGCCGCGAGCGCCTCGCGATCGACGGCGAGGCCCTTGCCGAGGAGCTCAGTGTGGCGCTCGAACACGGCGCGCGGGACCATCCGGCGCGCGAGCGCCCGCGCCGACACCACCACGGCGCGCACCGTCCCGGCGGAGAGGTGCAGGCGCGCGAGCGCCGCCAGCCGCTCCATCTCGAGCCCGCGGTCGGGCGAGAGGTCGTCGTAGGGAAGGACCGGATCGGCCGGGAGGCGCAGCACCGGCGCCGGCCCGCTGCCCTGCGCCGGGAGGAAGAACGCGAGGTCGCGCGCGAGCTCGTCCGCGTCCTCCTCCTCCGCTGTGACGGCGAGGAGGAGCCGCGCCTTGCCGGAGCCGACGAGC
>Ga0137373_10008077_pt1 | contig 11138 bp, 9 predicted proteins | sample SagtaG_5_FD_104912 | JGI IMG/M metagenome (GOLD analysis project Ga0137373, IMG submission 104912) | Vadose zone soil microbial communities from Sagehorn Ranch, Mendocino, California, USA - Sage1_R_80_16 metaG | ecosystem: Environmental > Terrestrial > Soil > Vadose zone | place: USA: California...
CGCCTGCCGCGTTCCCATCGCGTCTCCAGCGAGAGGGAACTCGCGGTGTCCCCCGACCTCCTGTGGCGATTGCTGACGGACGTCGCGGCGTTTCCATCCTGGCGCGGCGACGTGAAGCGAGTGACGCGTCTGCCCGATCGCAACGGCATGCCCATGTGGGTCGAAGAAGGGAAGGAACGCAAGCTGACGTTCGCGTTCGAGCGGATGGACGCACCGCGCGTCCTCGTCAGCCGGATCACTGATCGCAACCTGCCGTTCGGTGGAACGTGGACCTGCGAGATCACGCCTGTCCCCGGCGGCAGTCGATTGCGGATTACGGAAGACGGTGAAATCTACAACCCGCTCTTCCGTTTCATGGCGCGCTTTATCTTTGGTTACGAGCGCACGATGAACGAATACTTCTCTGCGCTCGAGGCGAAATTCCATGGGCTATGACGCCGCCTGCACGCTGCGATTTGAAGGCCGCACGGTTCGGGGGAGGGCAATTCTCGAGCAGCACGAGCTGATCGTCCGTGGTGCCGAACGTGTCGTGATTCCCATCAAGGACATCACATCCGCGGTGGCGGAGGACGGCTCGCTGACGCTGCGCTTCGGACGGTAGACCGCAGTGCTGGAGCTCGGAGCCGAGGCCGCGAAATGGGCGAAGCGCATCATCAATCCGCCGTCGCGGCTGGACAAGCTCGGGGCAAAGCCCGGCATGTCCGCGCTCGTTGCCGGAGCCCGGCACGACGACCTCGTCGACGAGCTGGAGACCCGCGGCGTCACCGTGGCAGGCAGCATGCCCGGTGCGGTGGACCTGATTCTCTATGGCGCCGAAACCTGGGACGCGCTCGCGCGGCTGGACGATTTGCGACACAAACTGAAACCTGACGGAGCCTTGTGGGTAATCCGTCCGAAGGGTTCGAAGTCGATTACGGAAGCGAGGTCATGGCCTCCGGAAAGCGCGCAGGGCTCGTAGATGTAAAGGTTGCGAGCTTTTCCGAAACACACACCGCCGAAAAGTTCGTGATTCCGCGCCGCACGCTGACTACAGCTGAGCTGCTGAAAGTCGGCACGAGGCATGCGAACGGCTGGAGCGTATGGGCGAGATCAACGATCGTCTGCTCAACGAGCTGGTCGACGCGGTCAAGGACATCGTCCGCAAGGAACAAGCTGATCAGCTGCGCGACATCTACATCATCGGCGACATAGAGAAAGACACCGCGCGATCCGCGATTGAGAAGCTGCGCGAGCTCGCCAACGAAAGCAACAAGCCGATCACGATCTACATGAACAGCGCAGGAGGCAACGTCACCGACGGACTTGCAATCCACGATTCCATCCGCTATCTGGTCGCGAAAGGGATTGAAATCACGATTGTCGTGCAGGGCATGGCGTACTCGATGGGTTCCGTCGTCCTGCAGGCCGCAAGCCCGGGACGCCGCCTCGCGTTTCCACACTCGTGGATCATGATTCATGAACCGGCCAAGTGGGCCGGCTGGCAATCGACGACCGCGGCAGCCCAGCATCTCGATCGCCTGAAGCAGATGCAAAGCCAGATTTACCGCATCCTTGCCGATCGATCGGGCAAGCCGCTCCGGCAGATCATCCGGGACACCAAGCGCACCGACTTCTACCTCGACGCGGTCCGCGCGCGCGAATACGGCCTCATTGACGACGTGCTCGGCCCGGTGGAATCGGCAACGCCGGAGCAGCTGGATCGAGCCAACGCGGTTGGAACCGAAACGCCAGAGGCGGTCGACGCGCCCGATATCGCCGCATCCGAACGTCCTACAGATATTTCCGCAAACTGATCCGTGCGTGGCATGGGCGTTGCGACGCCATTGTCTAGGTGACGCCGTGCGAGGAACACCCGACGCCTATCCATTTCCAACATTTCCGGCTCCTCTGCGTTTCGCCATTGCGCTCGCGGCGGTCACGATTGTTTTCATCATCAATCACCTGTCGGGGTGGCCAGTCGACGAGCCCAGCAAGTTCATCCTCCTCGGGATCTCGGTCATGGCAAGCGCGTGGTTCGCGGGAACGGGGCCGGCGCTCGCGGCGACGGTGCTCGGGGGCGTTCTCGGCGTCGTGGAAAACGGCGGCCTGGCGCGGACGAGCGGCGACGTCGCGACGCACCTCGCGATGTTCGTGATCCAGGGACTGATGCTCACAGCGGTCATCACAGAACTTCGCAGGGCGCGACGCACATCGGAACAGCAGGCGCGCGTGGCGCATTCGGCGCGGCGCGAAGCGGAAGCGGCGAACCGGATGAAGGATCAGTTTCTTGCGACGGTGTCGCACGAGCTGCGCACGCCGCTCAACGCGGTGCTCGGGTGGGTGCATCTTCTGCGCACCGGCAAGCTGGATCGCGAGACATCCACGCGCGGGCTCGGATCCATCGAGCGCAACGCCCGGCTCCAGGCGCAGCTGACGGGCGATCTGCTCGACGTCTCGCGTGCGCTCACCGGCGAACTGCAGCTGAACAGCCATCCCACGACGTTGAACGAGGCGGCGCAGCAGGCCATCGCAGCGGTGGAACCGGCGGCGCGCGCAAAAGAGGTGCAGGTCGAGATGTCGCTGCCCGAGATGCCGGTCGTCGTCCTGGGCGATCCCACGCGGCTGCGTCAGATCGCGTGGCAGCTGCTGTCGAACGGGATCAAGTTTTCGCCGCGGGGCGGGAGCGTGCAGCTCGCGATCGGATCGCGCAACGGCGAAGCGACGCTCACGGTGCGCGACAGCGGCACTGGCATCGATCCCGCGTTTCTTCCACGCGTGTTCGAACGCTTTACCCAGCAGGACTCATCGAGCACGCGCGCGTTCGGCGGCCTCGGCGTCGGGTTGGCGCTCGTGCGTGAGCTCGTGACGCTGCACGGCGGGGAGATCGACGCGCAGAACCGGACCGATGCCGCGGGCGCGGTTTTCACAGTGCGGTTGCCGCTGCAGTCCTCCGAACTTCTGGCCGCCGGGACGGGCTGCGACGCACCGCTGCCGCTGCGGATGTCTTCGCACGCGCCGCTCGACGGACTCCGCGTGCTGGTGCTGGATCGGGATCTCGACGGGCGCGAGCTGCTGCGGACGATGCTGCGCCAGTGCGGCGCGAACGTGCAGACCGTCAGCTCGGTCGCTGACGCGCTCGAGTGGCTCGAGCGCTGGCGCCCGGACGTGCTCATCAGCGACGCCGCGTCGCCGGCGCACGACTCGTATGCGCTTGTTGGAAAGGTCCACTCGCTCGATTCGGAGCGGGGCGGCCGTATCCCCGCGCTCGCGCTGACGACATTCGCGCGCAGCGATACGCGGCTGGGGCAGATGATCGCGGAGGTCCAGCGGGATGTGCCGAAACCGATCGAGCCCGCGCTGCTCACCGCGGAGGTTGCACGGCTTGCCGGGCGCGAACGCAGGCGCGCGGAGCGATTGACGTAGAGTTTTCCGGATGCCCGTTTCGATATCGCGGCGCCTCTCAGCAGGGGTCGAACTGCAGAAAGACGGAGGAGCGCACGTGCGGGTGTGGGCGCCCGCCTGCACAGGCGTCGAGTTCGCGATCGACGGCGGCGCCAGCCATCGGCTCGAACGCGCGGAGGACGGCTACTTCGAGGCGCGGATCCCCGGTGTCACGGCAGGCACGCGCTACTGGTTCAGGCTGGACGGCGACCAGCTGCGTCCCGATCCTGTTTCCCGCTTCCAACCCGACGGACCGCACGGCCCCTCCGTGATCGTCGATCCGTCCGCGTTCCGGTGGACGGACCAGTCATGGACAGGTATCGATCCGCGCGGCCAGGTGATCTACGAGCTGCACGCCGGCACCTTCACGCCCGAGGGGACGTGGCGCGCCGCGGTGGCGCAGCTCGAGGAGTTGAAGGAGCTCGGGATCACGGTCGTCGAGCTGATGCCCGTGGCTGAATTTCCCGGACGGTTCGGCTGGGGCTACGACGGCGTCGACCTGTATGCGCCGACCCGGGTGTACGGCGCGCCGGACGACCTGCGCGGATTCGTCGATCGCGCGCATGCGCTCGGGATCGCGGTGATCCTTGACCTCGTGTACAACCATTTCGGGCCTGACGGGAACTACCTCGCGGATTTTTCCAGCGACTACTTCACGGATCGCTACAAGAACGACTGGGGCCGCGCGATCAATTTCGAAACGTCTCCGCCGGCGCGCGCATTCTTCGTCGAGAACAGCGGATACTGGATCGACGAGTTTCATGTCGACGGTATGCGGCTCGACGCGACGCAGGACATCAAGGACGCCTCGCGCGAACACGTCGTCGCCTCCATCGTCCGCCGCGCCCGCGAAGCCGGCGGTGCCAGGCGGTTGTATCTGATCGCCGAAAACGAACCACAGCACAGTGTGCTCGTGAGGCCGTTGTCCTCGGGAGGATGGGGACTCGACGCGGTGTGGAACGACGATTTTCATCACAGCGCGATCGTCGCGCTGACCGGCAGCCGCGAGGCCTATTACACGGACTACAAGGGGGGCGTGCAGGAGCTGATTTCCTGCGCGAAGTACGGCTACCTCTATCAGGGGCAGTGGTACAGATGGCAGAAGAAGCGGCGCGGCACGCCGGCGCTCGACCTGCCGCCGCACGCGTTCGTGTCGTATCTCGAGAACCACGACCAGGTCGCGAACTCCGCACTGGGACGCCGCGTGCACCAGGTGTCCTCGCCAGGGCGCTTCCGCGCGATGACAGCGCTGACGCTGCTCGGCCCGGCGACGCCGATGCTGTTCCAGGGGCAGGAGTTCGCTTCGTCGGCGCCGTTCCTGTACTTCGCGGATCACGGCGAGGAGCTGCGTGAGAACATCCGCAAGGGGCGGCACGAGTTCCTCTCGCAGTTCTCGAGCGTGCTCGATCCCGAGGTCGCGCCGCTGCTGGCGCCCCCTGACGCCGAGGAAACCTTTCTGCGCTGCAAGTTAAAGCTGGAGGAGCGGCAGACGCACAGGCACGCGTATGCGCTGCATCGCGACCTGATTCAGCTTCGGCGCAGCAGCAAAGTCATCACCCAGCCGGTGCGCGTCGACGGCGCGGTGCTTGCGCCGGAAGCCATGGCGCTGCGATTCTTTTCGCCCGAAGGCGATCTGCTCCTGATCGTGAATCTCGGCTGCGACCTCGAGTTGACTCCGGCGCCCGAACCGCTCCTGGGCGCTCCGGCGGCGTCAAAGTGGTCGCTGCTGTGGAGCAGCGAGTCGGTGAAGTACGGAGGCCACGGGACGGCGCCCGTGCATCCGAACGCGCAGTGGTGGCTGCCCGGAGAATCGGCCCTGCTCTTCGGGCCCGTGCCGATGACGGCTGATGGCGATGACGACTGATGTGACGCGGACAATCGAGCGGCCGCGCGACCGCGGCATCGACGACCCGATGCCGCGGCGCGAGTGGCTCGTCACGAACGGTCTCGGCGGCTACGCGTCCGGGACGGTGGCCGGCGTGGTGACCCGCAGGTATCACGGCGTGCTCGTCGCCTCGCTGCCGGCGCCGCTCGGCAGGATGGTGATGCTTAACCATCTCCTCGAGCGTGTACGGCTCGCCGACCGTCGCGTGGTCTGGCTGGGCGACGAGGATGAAGTCGCGGGCGCGAACGCCGCCGACCGCACCGAGCACCTGAAGGCGTTCCGGCTGGAGCTCGGGCTGCCGGTGTGGACGTACGAAATCTACGGCCTGACGATCGAGAAACGCGTGCTGATGCCGCACGGGCAGAACACGACGCATCTGACATACCGCCTGCTGAAAGGAGACGGCCCCGTTCGTTTGTCGCTCCGGCCGTCGGTGCATTTTCGAGGCTACGAAGCCCTCGTCAATGCCGCGCCTCCACAGTCATACGTCGTCACCGGCGTGAAGAACCGTTACGAGGTGTCGGGCGGATCCGAGCTGCCGCCGCTGCGACTGCGGCTTCACGGGAGCGGCGCCGCGCTGACGCTCGACGAGGTCGGCAGCGCGCACGTGCCGTATGCGATGGAGAGACTGCGCGGATACGAGTCGGTTGGCTCCCTCTGCAGCCCCGGGTATTTCCGTGCGGACCTGCATCCGCGCGAGCCCGTGACGCTCATCGCATCCACTGAATCGTGGGACGCCATCGAAGCGTTGATGCCAGAGCAGGCCGAGGAGGCCGAGCACTCACGGCGGCGGCGGCTGCTGGAGATTGCAGGCCCGATGACAGATCGACTCACATGCGAACTGGTGCTCGGCGCGGACCAGTTCATCATCACGCCCGCGGGGCGCATCGAAGAGGCGGCGCGCGCGAAGGCGGCCGGCGAGGAAGTGCGGACGGTGATCGCGGGTTACCACTGGTTTACCGACTGGGGCCGCGACACGATGATCAGCCTCGAAGGGCTGACGCTTTCCACGCATCGTTACCGTGAGGCGGGGTACATCCTCCGGACGTTCGCTCACTACGTCCGCGACGGTCTGATCCCGAACATGTTTCCGGACGGCGCGCGCGAGGGGCTGTACCACACGGCCGACGCGACGCTCTGGTTCTTCCATGCGGTCGAGCGCTACGTCCGCGTCACGGGCGACGCGGAGACGGTTCGCGTGCTGCTCCCGACGTTCGTGGAGATCGTCCGCCATCACGTCGAGGGCACGCGCTTCGGGATCGGCATCGACGATGAAGACGGCTTGCTGCGGCAGGGGCAGCAGGGCTATCAGCTGACGTGGATGGACGCGAAGGTCGATGACTGGGTCGTGACGCCGCGGCGCGGCAAGGCGGTCGAAATCAACGCGCTCTGGTACAACGCGCTGCGGCTCCTGCAGAAATGGGTGGGGGATCTCGGGTGGCCTGAAGGGGCGGTCGATCTCGATCCCGCTACACTTGCGGATCGCGTCCAGCGCGCCTTCAACGATCGGTTCTGGTATGCGGACGGCGCGTACCTGTACGACATCATCGACGGCGAACAGGGCAACGATCCCGCGTGTCGCCCGAACCAGGTCTTCGCGATTGCGCTCGATCAGCCCGTCCTGGATCCCGCGCGCTGGCCCGCGGTGATGCAGGTGGTCCACGATCGCCTGCTCACGCCCGTCGGTTTGCGATCGCTGGCACCCGGCCATCCCGATTACAAGGCAAAGTACTTCGGCGATCTCCGTTCGCGGGACGCGGCTTACCACCAGGGAACGGTGTGGGCCTGGCTGATTGGCCCGTTCGTGGACGCGTGGCTGAAGGTGCATCCGGAAGATCGCATGGGGGCGCGCGAACTGCTCGCCGGGTTCGACCAGCACCTGAGCGACGCGTGCGTCGGATCGATCGGCGAAATCTTCGACGCGGAGAAGCCGTACGTGCCGCGCGGATGCATCGCGCAGGCATGGAGCGTCGCGGAAGTGCTCCGCTGCCTGTTGAAGACCGCTTGACTATTTCTTCACTTGGCGGGTAAGGCGGCTTGTCAGATGAACTTCAAAGTTGGTGTAACGTGGCCGGGTGCCGCGCCGTAAAGCCGATCTGCTGCAGCAACTGGGCTGGACACCTGCGCTGGCAGACGCCTTTCAGCCGCACGCGGCGAACGGCCTGGTCGCCGGCCGCGTCGCGCTCGAGCACACGCACATCTATCGTGTGTTGACCGAATCGGGCGATGTGCTCGCCCGCGTCTCGGGACGGATCCGCCACCATGCCGGGTCGCGCGCGGACTTCCCTGCGGTCGGCGACTGGGTCGCGCTCGAGCCGGCGCCACATGGCGGCGACGCGCGCATCGTCGCCGTCCTGCCGCGCCGCAGTCGTTTTTCGCGCCGCGCCGCCGGAGACCCCACCGAGGAACAGGTCGTCGCCGCGAATATCGACACGGTCTTTCTCGTGGCGGGTCTCGACGCCGATTTCAATCCGCGCCGCATCGAGCGATACCTGCTCGTCGCGTGGGACAGCGGCGCGAGGCCCGTCATCGTCCTCAACAAGGCGGACCTCGCGGAGGATCCGGACGCCATGGTGGAGAGCGTGGTCGCAATTGCCGCCGGCGTGCCGGTGCATGCCGTCTCATGTCGCACGCCGGGCGGGGTCGACGTGCTTCGGCAATACCTTGGTGTCGGGCAGACGGGCGCACTGCTCGGATCTTCCGGGGTGGGGAAGTCGACGATCGTCAACCGGCTGATCGGCCACGATCTTCTCCGCACGCAGGACGTGCGCGAATCCGACGGCCGCGGGCGGCACACGAGCACTGCGCGCCAGCTCGTGCTCCTGCCCGGATCCGGCCTTCTCATCGACACGCCGGGGATGCGCGAAATTCAACTCTGGGAAACTGGTGAAGCGTTGGTCGGCGCCTTCGCCGACATCGAAGCGCTGGCGGAGAACTGCCGCTTCCGGGATTGCGCGCATCGCCAGGAGCCCGGTTGCGCCGTGCGCGCCGCCGCGGAGAGCGGCGAACTACGCGTCGGGAGGCTCAAGAGCTATCAGAAGCTCCAGGACGAGCAGGCGCACCACGCGCGACAGCTCGATCAGCGACTGCAGCTCGAGCAGAAGCGGCAGTGGAAAAATCTGACCAAGGCGGCCAGCAAGCGCATCCGGGAAAAATACGAGGGTTCGTAGATTCGCCATCCGCCGAGTCATTCCCGCCGTTCGCCGGGATCGTCGAACGCCATCGAGGAACACGCCGTAGGCTACCGGCAAATGAGCACCACGGTCCTCTCGGTCACTGCCGCGAAGAAACGCTTCGGACAAGTCGTTGCGCTCGACGGTGCCACCTTCGAGCTCCGCCAGGGAGAGCTGCTGGCGCTGCTCGGCCCCAACGGCGCAGGCAAGACGACGCTCATCCGCGCAATCGCGGGACGCGTGCGGCTCGACGGCGGTGAAATCCGCGTGTTCGATCGCACGCTCGACGGCCGTTCCACGCCGCCGGAGCTTGGGATTGTTCCGCAGGAAGTCGCGATTTACCCGCTGCTGACCGCGCGCGAGAACCTGCAGGCCTTCGGCAGCCTTCACGGTTTGACTGGCGCCGCGCTCGCAAAACAGGTCGACTGGGCGCTCGATCGCACCGGTCTCGCCGATCGTGCAAGCGAATCTGTCAAGCAGTTCTCGGGCGGCATGCGCAGGCGGCTGAACATCGCCTGCGGAATCCTCCATCGCCCGCGCATCGTCCTGCTCGACGAGCCGACCGTGGGGGTCGATCCGCAGAGCAGGGATCGGATCTACGACGTGCTCGCGGAGCTTGCGCGCTCCGGCGTCTCGCTGCTGCTGACGACGCATCATCTCGAGGAAGCGGAGGCGAGGTGCTCGAGGACGGTCATCATCGACCATGGGAACGTGATCGCGTCGGGCACGCTCTCCGAGCTCGTCGACCAGACGGTCGGCCGGCACCGTCTCGTGACGTTGCGGCTGGACGCGCCGTTCGACGGCAGTGCGGCGGTTCTCCGCTCCGCGAGCGACGACCTCTCGATCGATGAGTCCGACACGCGCCTCGTGCGCGCGCGAATGCGCGACGTCGCGTCGGGACTGCCGCCGCTCCTCGAACGGATCCGCCTCGCGGGGCGTGCGGTGGACGACGTGGAGGTGCGCGGCCCGAGCCTGCAGTCGGTCTTCATTCACCTCACCGGAAGGGAGTTGCGCGAATAATGGGTACGCTGCTGCGCATCGGGTTTATCAACCTGCGGCGTGACCGTGTCGCGCAGGCACTGACGTTCGTGCTGCCGATCGTGTTCTTCTCGATTTTCGCGACGGTGTTTGGCGGGCAGCAGGAGGCGGCGACGTCGAGCATCCGCCTCGCGGTGGTTGACGAGGATCGGTCGGAGGTGAGCGCGAGGCTCGTCGAAGGATTGCGTCGTGAAAAGGCGTTGCGCACACGAATGACCGAGGACGCAGCGGGCAAAGGCAAACCGCTCGACAGGGCAGCGGCGGAGCGCCTGGTCCGCGCGGGGGATCTGCCGGTTGCCGTCGTGATTCCGCGGGGGCTGGGAGCATCGTTTACACAGCGCGGATTTTCCGGCGGCGGCCCGCCAGTCCAGCTGCTGTCTGACGTTTCGGATCGCATCGCTCCTCAAATCATCCTCGGCCTGATGCAGAAGGTCGCGATGACCGCTGCGCCCGATCTCCTGCTGCAGGGAGATATGCGGCGCTTCGAGCAATACGCTGGCGCCTTGACGCCGGAGCAGAAGGCCGCAGTGGATTCGTGGGTGCCGATGCTCAAGGCGCAGGGACAATCGGGCAGCAGCGGCGGTGCTTCATCGGGAAGCGCCGGTATGCCGGTGACCGTCGATGTGGTCGACATCATGCGCACTGGTAACCGGGAGCGATCTCTGATTTCGTTCTATGCCGCCGGGATTGGCGTGATGTTCCTGCTGTTCTCCGCGGTCGGCGGAGCCGGAGGGGCGCTGCTCGACGAGGCGGAGGCCGGCACGCTGGAGCGGCTGCTGTCGACAAACATCGGCATGACCGGTGTGCTCCTCGGCAAGTGGGTCTTCCTCGCGCTGGTCGGCTGCACGCAGCTGACGGTCATGTTCCTGTGGGGGCGGCTCGCCTTCGGGCTTCCACTCTTCTCGCACCTGCCCGGGTTCGCGATCATGACCATCGCGACAAGTGCGGCCGCGGCCGCGTTGGGGCTGGTCCTCGCGACGCTCGCGCGCACCCGTGCGCAGCTGCAGGGGTTCTCGACGATCTTCATCCTGACGATGTCGGCGCTGGGCGGCAGCATGTTTCCGCGGTTTCTCATGAGCGAGACGATGCAGAAGATCGGGCTGCTGACGTTCAACGCGTGGGCGCTGGATGGATATCTGAAGGTGTTCTGGCGACAGGCCGCCGTCTGGCAGCTGTGGCCGCAGCTGCTCGTCCTGGGGACCGCGACGGCCGTGTTTCTCGGGATCGCGCGCCTGCTGGCGCGCCGTTGGGAAGCGGTGTAGGGACGCCTTCAGGCGGCGCCGCTTCCCGAGATCTCCTCCTTGAGATCGATCCCGAAGCGCTCGGCCATGCGGTAGAGCGTGCGGCGATCGATTCCCAGCACCTCGGCAGCGCGCGTGCGGTTGCCGCCGACCTGCTCGATGACGTGCACGAGATACCGGCGTTCGAGCTCGTCGAGCGACGGCAGATCTGCGAACAGCCGCTCGTGCAGATCGGGACCGCTTGCCTTGAACGGCAGATCCTGCACGTCGATGATCGATCCGCGGCTCGTGTTGACGATCGCAGCCGACGATTTCATCAGGCTCAGCTTCGATTCGTCGATCATGTGGCGGGTCTGCGGCATTAGCGGGACATGCAGCGAC
>Ga0137373_10008078_pt1 | contig 11137 bp, 9 predicted proteins | sample SagtaG_5_FD_104912 | JGI IMG/M metagenome (GOLD analysis project Ga0137373, IMG submission 104912) | Vadose zone soil microbial communities from Sagehorn Ranch, Mendocino, California, USA - Sage1_R_80_16 metaG | ecosystem: Environmental > Terrestrial > Soil > Vadose zone | place: USA: California...
AGTTCACCAGGCGCGCAAGTGTCTCTTCCTGTGATCCAGAGGGAACGACCGAGAGGATGTCCTGAAGCGACATGGCTGCGGGTGGAATCTAAATCGTGATAATACAGGCTGTTAGAGGCATGGAACAAGTATCTCCTTCGGCCCCCTTCGTTCGCAGGATGGCCCGGAAAGCGGCCGCCTGGCTGCCGCAATCCGCGCGGCGGCGCATTGCGGACTACCGGTTCGGCTACGCACAGGACGGGCGCGTCTTCGACTTTCGGGAGGACGCGACCCTGGAAGGGCCGGTTGCCACGATCGACAACCGGGTCCGCATTCAGTCCACTCGCGCGTTCATGCCGGACCTGCGGTTCCACTTCGTCGACAACGGGCAGAGCCGCGACGAGATCGGCGCGTTCCTCGACGCGGCGCCGTACTTCCCGCCCGACGCGCTGTTGTACGACGTTGGCGCGCATCGAGGGCTGTTCTCACTGGTGCACTGCGCGCTGGGACCTCGTCGGCGAGCGGTGCTGTTCGAGCCGTCGCCGTCGCTGACGAACGACGCACGCACGCTGCTCGCGTTGAACGGCCTGGACGGCCGCGCCGAGGTGCGCGTGTGCGGCGTCGGCGATCGCGCGGGCACGCGCCGCATCACCGAGGACGCGCTCGGATTCGCGCAGCCCGCGAGCGAGGAGGACACGCAGGCGGCGGCGATCGAATTCACGACGCTCGACGAGGAGTGGCGCCGCACCGGCCAGGCGCCAGCGATCGTCAAGATCGACGTCGAAGGGGCCGAGGCTGAAGTGATCCGCGGCGCGGCAGCGCTGCTGCGCGAGGTCCGTCCGCTGCTCTTCCTGGAGCTGCACATGGACGTCCTCGAGCGGCGGGGGGAATCCGTCGATGCGCTGCTGGCGCAGCTCACCGAATGGGGCTATCAGTTCACGGAACCGGATGGCCGCCGGCGCTCAGCTCGCGCCATTCGAGACTCGCTTCGCGCCATCGTTCGCATTATCGGCCGGCCGTAAAGGCCGGCCCCACAGCTGCTGTGGAAGCACATCTTGTGGGGCCACCCTTCATGGGTGGCCTTCTAATACTCAACTCTGACGAGAAATAGACCCTGCGCCGGCGCGGTCGGGCCCGCCTGCGTGCGGTCGAGGGACACGAGGATCTCCGCCGCGCGGGACGCCGGCCATCGCCCGATCCCGATCTCGACGAGCGTGCCGACGATGTTGCGCACCATGTGCCGGAGGAAACCATTCCCCGCGATGCGCATGACGAGCGGCAGATCGTAGCCGGCGCCGTCTTCCCACGAAATCGATCGGACAATCCGATCCGTTGACGCGACAACCGACCCGGATCCCTGGAACGCGGCGAAGTCGTGCAGGCCGACAAGCGCGTTCGACGCGTCGCGCATCGCGCCAATCTCGAGCGGCGGCGCGACATGCCAGACGTAGCGCTGGATGAACGGGGAGACGATCGGCGCGTTGACGATCCGGTACTCGTACACTTTGCCGGTCGCGCTGAACCGCGCGTGGAATCCCGGTTCGACTTCCTGCATCGACAGCACTCGAACGTCGCGCGGAAGTTCCGCGTTGAGGGCGCGCGCCAGCGTGACTGGATCGATGGATGACGAGAGGCTGACGGTCGCGACCTGCGCGAGCGCGTGCACGCCGGCATCGGTGCGTCCGGCGCCGTGGACGGTGACGCGGCCCCCCTCGATCGGCGCGAGCGCGTCCTCCAACAGCGCCTGGATCGACATGCCGGTGTCCTGCCGCTGCCAGCCGACGTAGTTCGTGCCGTCGTACTGCAGCGTGAGCTTCAGGTTCCGCATTCAGGAGGCGCGGGAGCCCGGCTTCACCACTGCGAGCCCATTCGCGCACAGCGGACACGACTCCGGCTGGTAGGTCGGGATCTCCATCTGCACCAGGCTGACGAGCGGCACGGTGAAGCCGGACCGGTCCGATCCGCGATTGATGATCGACGAGGCGCCGACCACGTGTGCGCCGAACTCTTGCGCGACGTCGATCGTTTCGCGCGTCGATCCGCCGGTCGTGATCACGTCCTCAACGACGAGCACGCGATCCGAGGGAGACATCGTGAAGCCGCGGCGCAGCGTGAGACGGCCGTCCTGCCGCTCCGCAAAGATTGCGCGGACACCGAGCGCGCCGCCGACCTCCTGCCCGATCACGATGCCGCCGAGGGCGGGCGACAGAACGACAGTGGGCTGCAGATCCCGTGTGCGCTCGCCGATCGCCTCGCCCAAGCGCGTGGCGAGATCCGGATACTGCAGCACCAGCGCGCTCTGGAGGTAGCGCTCGCTGTGCAGTCCCGACGTGAGCCTGAAGTGCCCCTCGAGAAGCGCCCCCGACTTGCGAAACAGATCGAGAACCGTTGCGGAATCCATCTAGGTCGCCTTTCCGTTCCGCGGCGTGCGCAGGTTGTCTTCGAACAGCTTGAGGATCCGCTTGTATTCGTCGGCCCAGCTCGTCTCCTCGGTGAACGCGTGGTTCTCGACGGGATACGGCGCGACGGACCAGTTCTCCTTGCGCAGCTCGATCAGCCGCTGCACCAGCCGCACCGAATCCTGGAAGAACACGTTGGTGTCGACCATGCCGTGGCAGATGAGGAGCGCCCCCTTGAGCCCTTCCGCGAAGTAAATCGGCGAGCTCTGGCGGTACGCTTCCATGTCTTTCTGCGGCACGTTCAGGATGTTCGAGGTGTAGCCGTGGTTGTAATGCGCCCAGTCCGTCACCGGACGCAGCGCTGCGCCCGCGGCGAAGACGTCGGGCGTCGTGAACATCGCCATCAGCGTGATGAAGCCGCCGTAGCTTCCGCCGTAGACGCCAAGATGTTTCGCGTTCACCTGCTCCTTCGCGACGAGGTATTTCGTCCCGTCGACGATGTCCTCGAGGTCCTTGCCGCCCATGTGCCGGTAGATCGCGGTGCGCCAGTCGCGCCCGTAGCCGGAGCTTGCGCGGTAGTCGACGTCGAGCACGACGTATCCGCGCGACGCGAGCAGGTTGTGAAACATGTATTCGCGGAAGTAGCTCGCCCAGTACCTGTGCGCGTTCTGAGCGTATCCCGCGCCGTGGACGAACACGACGCCGGGATGCGACGCGTCCCGCTTCGCGCCGATCATCTCCGGCGTGAACAGCCGCGCGTAGACATCGACGCCGTCGCGCGCCTTGAACGTGATCACTTTCGGATCGATCCAGTTGAACGCCCGCCACTCGGCCGTCGGCGTCGTCGTCACCTGCTTCGCGGATGCGCCCGGCTGGTTCGGCATCACGAACACCTCGGGCGGCTTGTTGCTGTACGAATAAACGACGCCGAGCGTCGACTCGTCCGGCGAGATCTCCGCCTGGTTCGAGCCGATCTTCGACGTCACTTTCGTTCGGTCGCCGCCGTCAACCGGCAGTGTGTAGAGATGGCGTTCGCCGGGATGCGCTTCGGTGCTGGTGATGTAGAACTTCTTTCCGCCGCGCGAGGCTTCAGCCGACGCGATCTCCCACTTGCCGGAGGTCAACTGCTTCGGCTTCGCGCCGTCGTCCGACAGATCGAGCGTGTACAGGTGCATCCAGCCGTCGCGTTCGGAGAGGAACCAGATGCGCTTGTTATCCGGCAGGAACTCGACGCTCGTTCCGCCAAAGCCGGCCCCGGCCTCGCGGATCCAGGCGTCGTCGTGAAGGACGTCGATAATCTTTGTCTTTCCGGTCTCGGGATCGAGCGTGATGATCCAGCGATCCTGTGCGTCGCCGACATTCGTGCGGCCGGTGATGTCCTCGATGTAGCCCGTTTCCGTCACGTAGTTGGGAACGATGGCGGGCTTTGCGGCGGCCGGGCGTTCGGACACGACGATGAAGACATGCGTGTCGTCCGGAGAAAGCATCAGGTCGGTCGCGCTCTGACGATCCTGCAGCTCGAACGCCGGCAGCTTGTCCTTCTTCGCCTTTTCCTCTTCCTTCTTCTTGTCTTCCTTCTGCTGCTTCACGAACCCGATCAGCTTTTCCTCCTCGTCGCGGAGGTATTTCTGGCTGTCGGTCAGCTTCGGGTCCGGCTTCTTCGGTCCGACGTCGGTCAGCTGCGCGACGAGCGCGTTCGTGGATCCCTCGGCCGGTACGATGAAGAGGTTCCCGTCGCTGACGTAGGTGACGTGCGTGCCGTTCCTCGCCCACCGCGGATTGGATTCAGCGCCCGTCGTCCGCGTAATCTGGCGGCGCGTGCCGGCGCCGCTGTCAACCAACACGATGTCGCCACCGTCTACGAAGATCACACGGCGATGTGCCTTGTCCCAGCGGCCGTTCGCCGGTGGGATATTCTTGATCTCGTCGTCGGACAGCTTGCGCGGGTCACCTGCCTCGCGGGACACCAGGTAGGTCGAGGATTCCTTTTCCTGTGGCTTGCGCCACTCGAAATAGAGCTTCTGCGAGTCGGCGGACCAGCGCAGGTTCGTCGGAGGATAGCCGACGAGATCGGGGCCGCGCATGATGCTGTCAACGGTCAGGTCGAAGTGCGCAGCGGGCTTGGGCTCCTGGCTCGTAGTGTCCGCCTTCAGGCGGACCGGTTCTGCCGGAACCAACAAAGCTATCGCGAGAACGACGGCAACACGTCTCATAAAGGGGAACCTGGCCCTGTGGAAGACCCGTAGTATACATGCGCCCCTTTTTGCTATTCCATCCTCGTCTGGCCTGAGAATTTCTGGATCTGGAGATCACTGCAATGCGTTTCGAGCAACGAATATCGGCATGTTTAAGGCCTGCGGCCGCCGCGGCGCTCGCCTGCTCACTGTTCGCTTCCGGCCGCCCTGTGTTCGCTTCCGAACAGACGCCCGGAGCGCAGGCGCAGCCGCCTGCGACGGCGACGACGGCGCCGGTCGTGTCGCAGGGACCGCAATTTCAAATCACTGCGGACGATGCGGTCAGGATGGCGCTCGAGAACAACCTCGGGATTCGCGCGGAGCGGCTGAGCCCGCAGGTGCAGGCGCTAGTCGTCAGCCAGACGCGGGCGGCTTATGCGCCGATTGTGTTCTCGAATACCACGAAGAACAGCAACAGCAACCCGCCGCAGAACTTCCTCGCGGGCAATAACTTCGTCACGAACGCCGGCTTCCGGTCGAACGCGGGCGTCGCGCAGCAGCTGAAGTGGGGCGGGGGCCGTTACCAGGCGGCGCTCGACGGGGCGCGCAATACGACGAGCGATCCGACCGACCCGTTCAATCCTCGGTTGTCGTCGAATTTCAGCTTCAACTTCACGCAGCCGCTCCTTCGCGACTTCACGATCGATGCGACCCGCCAGCAGCTGCTCGTCGGCCAGAAGCAGCAGGAGATAGTCAATCTCGAGCTGCAGCAGCAGATCACGCAGACGACGCGGAGCGTCCGCAGCGCGTACTACGATCTGGTCGGTGCAATCGGACAGCTGCAGGTCGCGCAGCAATCGCTCGATCTCGCCAAAGAGTCGCTGAAGAACAACGAACGCCGGGTCGAGGTGGGAACCATTCCGCCGATCGACATCGTGGAAGCGCAGGCCGAAGTCTCACGGAACGAAGAAGCGGTCATCATCAACGAGGCACAGGTGAAGGCGTTCGAAGATTTCCTGCGGACGCTGATCATGAACCCGAACCAGCCGGACTTCTGGACCGCGCGCATCACGCCGTCGGAGCCGCCTGCCCTGGCGGCGCAGGTCGTCAACGTGGACGAGGCAATTCGCAACGCGCTTGAAAAGCGGACCGACATCGCCCAGCAGCGCCGGCGGATGGATCAGACTGACATCACGGCGAAGTTCGCCCGCAACCAGAAACTGCCGGCCGTCAATGCGATCGTCAACTACGGCCTCGCCGGCGTCGGCGGAACCCGCACCCTCTATGACACGTCAGGCGGCTTCCCGGTGCCGATCGGGTCGGCGCAGCGAAGCTTCGGCGACGCACTTCGGGACATCGTCGGGAACGAATTCAAGACGTGGAGCCTTCAGTTCCAGGTGAGCTATCCGATCGGCACGAGCGCCGCCGACGCGGGGCTCGCGCAGGCGCGACTGGAGCGCGAGCAGCAGGTCACGACGCTGCAGGCGCTCGAAGTCCAGGTCGCCGCGCAGGTGCGCGACGCGGGACGGCAGGTGGACACCAGCTTGAAGCGCGTCGAGGCGACGAAGAAGGCGCGCGAATTCGCGGAGCGGCGGTACGACGCGGAGCAGAAGCGGATCAACGTCGGCCTCTCGACGACGTTCCAGTTGCTGCAGGCGCAGCGCGACCTGAACGCCGCGAAGCTCGCCGAGGTGAACGCGATCATTGCCTACAACCGCGCGCTCGTGAATTTCGAGGCCGTGCAGCTCGTTCCACTTGGTGGCAGATAATCGCTTGTAGGCCGGACCTTTCAGGTCCGGCAACGCGCCGGGCCTGAAAGGCCCGGCCTACGTACGCACGATTACGATAGACTCTCCGCGTGAAAGTGACCGTCACGGTCATCACGCGCGACGAAGCCGCGAACATCGCCGCCGCCCTCCAATCCGTCTCCTGGGCCGACGAGATCATCGTCGTCGACTCGGGCAGCACGGACGACACTGTCGCGATCGCGAGACAGCACGCGACGCGCGTCGAGTCTCGTGACTGGCCCGGGTACAGCGCGCAGAAGAACTACGCGGCCGGGATCGCGTCGAACGACTGGATCCTGTCGATCGACGCCGACGAGCGCGTCACCCACGAGCTTGGCGCTGAAATCCGCGGCCTGCTCGCCGGCACGCCTTCGGCGCGCGGCTACCGCATCCCGCGGGTGGCCTGGTATCTCGGACGGTGGATTCGATCGACCGACTGGTATCCCGATTATCAGCTGCGGCTCTACGATCGGCGCGTGGGCCAGTGGAACGGCCGGCGCGTTCACGAGTCCGTCGACCTGCAGGGCACACTGGGTCAGCTCCGCCACGAACTCCAGCACTACGCGTACCGTGACCTCTCCCATCATCTCGCCACCATCGATCGCTACACGACGCTCGCGGCGGAGCAGTGGCTGGCGGAGGGCCGCACGACGAATGGATTCGAGCTGTTCATCCACCCGCGCCTCGCGTTCATCCGCAACTACCTGCTGCGCGGCGGCATCCGTGACGGCGAGCCCGGCTTGCTGGTGTCGAAGTTGAACGCGTACTATGTATTCCTGAAGTTGGCAAAGCTGTGGGAATTGCAGCACGGCTCGAAAAATCCGCGCTGATGTTCTCGCTGCACATCGACACGGCGCGGACGTGGCGCGGCGGGCAGAACCAGGTCCTGACGACCGTCATGGGATTGCGCGCGCTCGGCCATCGCACGATGCTCGTCGCGCACTCGGGCGGCGAGCTCCGCCAGCGCGCAGCCGAGGGGCTCGACCTCATCCCTCTGGCGCCGAAGACGGAAATGGATCTGAGCGCCGCCTGGCGTCTCTCGCGCATCGTCAAGCAGCTCAAGCCCGACATCGTCCACGCGCACGATCCGCATGGCGTCGCGATGGCGGCGCTTGCGCTGTCGATGAGCACGCAGCTCGCGAAGCCGCCGCTCGTCGCGGCCCGGCGCGTCGATTTCCACTTGAAGGGCAATTCGCTGTCGCGGTGGAAGTATCGCCAGGTGGATTGCTTCATCTGCGCGTCGGAGGCGATCCGGCAAATGCTCGTCGCCGACGGAGTGCCGGCCGTGCGCGCGATCACGGTGCACGAGGGCATCGACCTGGAACGTGTCGACGCCGCGCCGTCCGCCAAGCTCCATGAAGATCTGTGGCTGCCGCATCATGCGCCGATCGTCGGCAACGTCGCCGCGCTCGTGCCGCACAAGGGGCACCGCCACTTCATCGAGGCGGCACGGCTCGTCCTGCCGCACGTGCCGGATGCGCGGTTCGTCATCGCCGGCGAAGGAGAGCTCAGGCCGGCGCTCGAGCGGCAGATCAAGGAGCATCATCTCGAGAAGCACGTGCTGCTCGCGGGATTCCGGCTCGACGTGCTCTCGCTCCACAAGGCGTTCGATGTCTTCGTCATGAGCTCGATCACCGAGGGGCTCGGGACATCGCTGCTCGATGCCATGGCGGCCGCCAAACCCATCGTCGCGACGACCGCGGGAGGAATTCCGGAGGTCGTCGTCGACGGGGACACCGGCTTCCTCGTCCCGCCGCGGGATCACGAAGCGATGGCCGACGCGATTATCACGCTGCTGAAGGATGAGGGGTTGCGCAAGCGCATGGGCGATGCCGGACGTGCGCGTGCGCAGTCGCTGTTCAGTGGAGAGCGAATGGTCCAGGAAACGCTGCGCGTCTATCAGCGCGTGGCCATGCACCCTCACCACGAAGCGTAAAAGGTGCCTGGCACTTTCGGTGGCTGGCACCTTTGGTGCCTGGCACCTTTTGATCGCTTTAGCTTCGCTACCGCACCGCGGCGAGGCCTGACTTACACCCCGAACGGCCTCGCGGGCACTCGTCGAACGTGACGGCGGCGCCGTTTTGCGAGAAGGTGACGCCGCGCACCAGATGTGAGGTTGGCGTGCCGTCCGGATCGATCAGGTTCACCTGCCCCACCTGTTTCCTGCTCGGGCCATCGAAGATGCGCAGCTGATACCCGTTGATCAGGAAGCCGACGCGGTAGCCGTCCTTCGCCCACGCGACCTCTTCGCAGTGTTCGCTCGACGGCACCAGCGACGCTACGCGCACGGCATTCTGGCGCGTCTCGCCGATCCACAGCGTCTCGCACCACCCGCGGTCGCACGGCTCCTTCTTCACCATCGCGGCACGCTGCGCCTCGGACGGCGCCGCCGCCATGAGCTCCTGCACCGCCCCGGCGCGCTTGCCGGCGAAGTACGCCGCGACCACCGACGCGGCAAAGAGCACGATAAACGCGAGCGCCGTCAGCGCGCGCTTCGACGCACGCGCGGGCGGCACAGTCCTCTGAGCGGACATTGCGAGTCTCCCTGCTGCCTGCCGAAACCGCAGGCGTTCATCATGCCGACGTGACACAGCGAAAAATCAAAGCGGACGGGATCGGCGGGATTCAGCTTGCGAAGTGACGCCGTGATGTCCGCGGCCATCCGCCATCCCGGGCTCGTGTACTTCGTGAGCCGCAGGCATCGGCCGAGGCGTATGACGTGCGTGTCGAGCGGCACGATCAGCTTCGACGGCGGAAGACGCTTCCAGACACCGAGGTCCACCTCGTCCGAACGTACCATCCACCGCAGATACAGGTTCAGACGCTTGCACGCACTGCCCGCAGATGGCCGTGGGAAGAAGTAGCACACGCCCGGCCGCCGCGGCTTGCGTCCGTACGCTCGCCGCACGTCGAGCGCGAGCGCTCGCGTCGAAAAGCTGTCGAGCGCGGGCCCGACGTCCTCGTGATCCTCGTGGAACCCTTCGAGAAAGAACTGTTCGATCGAGCCGGACTGTTCCAGCATCTGCCGCAGGATCCAGAGCAGCGCCACGAGATCGTCGCCGCGAATCCACCGGTGGACCATCGCGCGCATTTCGCGCGACGCCTTCTCCGGTTCGAATGTACGGACGAACTGCGCCGGCCTGGGCCCGATGATCGCAAACAGCGTCTGGATGGAGTTGAGGACGCTCGCGACGCGGCCGAACGCGAGCGCGCCGGCACAGAACCCGGCTATCTCGCGATCGGCGGGATCGCTGAACGGGCGGACTGTCTGGACCGGGTCGCTCGCAGAGTCGACCCGGTTGTAATCGAAGTAGAGGGACTCGAGACGAGCCGAAAGATCACCCACCAACCGTGATCTTAATGAATAACGCCCTCGTGTTGTTCGTTTCACTACTCTCGGTGACGACGCCGTCGGCGTCAGAGACCGCGATGATGTAGTACGAGCCCGCTGCCGTTGTCGAGGGGATGACGCCTGATGCCGTGGCCATGTTCGACGCACCAGCCGCCAGCGGCGCGACGGGCCGGCTGCCCAGCGGCACATCGGCCACGTCGAACGTGATGTTCGTCGAGAGGAAATACCGCGTCGTCGAGTCAGGCGCCGCACTCCCCCCGGCGTTCTTCGTCGTGTCTGTGATCGAGATGGTCGTCCCCGCAACAGCCGTCGACACCGCGGTGAGCGAAGCGATCGTCAAATCCGGACCGACCTTGGTCACACCATACGAGAGGTTGTTGGTTTCCGACGTCTCAGCAACTTCGGCGTTCGCATCCGCTTTGACGAGGATGTAGTACATGCCGGTGGCCGTGCTCGCCGGGATCGTCACGGACGTCGACGCCGGACTTGTCGCAGTCGCAGCAAGCGACGGTACCGCTCGAGTGGCGACAAGCAGGTCGCCGGTATCGAGGGTCGTGTTCGACGACAGATAGAACGCCGTGGTCGACGGCCCGGCGGTTGCGCTGCCCTGGTTCTTGACGGTGTCCGAAACGACCAGCACGGCACCCGCGCCCGCGATCGTCGGGACAATCACGCTCGACTCGATCAGATCGGGCCCGATCCGCATCGACGTGCTGTATTTGACGTTGTTGCTTTCCTGCGTCTCGGTCACACCGCCACCGCCATCCGCCTTCGCGACGATGTAGTACGTGCCCGCCGGTGTATCGGCAGGAATCATCAAGGACGTCGTCGCACTCTCGACAGTTCCTGCCGCCAGCGCGCTGGCCGGACGGCTGCCGAGCAGCACGTCAGATGCATCGAGCAGCACATTTGCGGACAGGTAGAACATGGTCAGGGACGCCTCCGCCGCGCCTCCGCCCTGGTTTTTCGTCGTGTCCGACACGGATATCGCGGAGCCCGCAACTGCGGCATTCGGATTCGTCAGTGCGGAGATGACGAGGTCCGGCCCGATCCCGATCGCCGATCCCATCTTCACGTTGTTGTTCTCGTTCGACTCCGGATTCGAGAGGCCGACGTCAGCTTTCGCGAGGATGTAATAGGTGCCGGTCGGCGTGTTGCCTGGAACATCGAACGGCGTCGCGGCGATGTCGGATGTGCCAGCGGCCAGCTGCGGAACCGCGCGCGACCCGAGGTTCACGTCCTTCACGTCAATCGTGAGGTCCTTCGATAGAAAGAAGCCGGTGGAAGATGGCTGCGACAGCCCCGTGCCCTGGTTCTTCGTCGTGTCGTTCAGCGTGATCGTAGTCCCTGCTCCAGCGACGGATGGCCCGCTCACGGCGGTGACCACGAGGTCTGGCGGCGAATCGTCGCTCGTGATCGTCACCGTCGCCGACCCTGAGCCGAGCA
>Ga0137373_10008080_pt1 | contig 11135 bp, 15 predicted proteins | sample SagtaG_5_FD_104912 | JGI IMG/M metagenome (GOLD analysis project Ga0137373, IMG submission 104912) | Vadose zone soil microbial communities from Sagehorn Ranch, Mendocino, California, USA - Sage1_R_80_16 metaG | ecosystem: Environmental > Terrestrial > Soil > Vadose zone | place: USA...
CGCCACAACCTTGTCGACCAGTACCGCCTGTGGGTCTTCCCCCTCGTCATCGGGTCGGGCAAACGCCTGTTCTCGGAAGGCACCATCCCCTCCGGGCTGAAGCTCGTCGACAGCAAGGTCTCCACCACTGGAGTCGTGATCGGTACGTACGAGCCAGCAGGCGAGATCGTCACAGGATCGTTCGCGCTGGACTGACCGTGAGACTGGCGGTGGCGACGACAACCCGACCCTCAGCCGGTCTGTCCTGGCCGGTCGACGATGGTGGCGACCGTGCGCACGAACAGGCCTTCGACGGTGCCCCGCTGGTGCACCGTTGGGGGGCCCAGGCTGTCGACGTGGTCTTCGATCACGACGTCTCGCGCTCCGACCAGGCGGTAGGTCTGCCGGTCGAGCAGCAACTCTCGCCGCCTCCAGCCATCGATGACGCGCCCGAGCGACAGGGCGGGCCGCCCGTCCACGTTCACCGCATCCCGGACCAGGGTCACGCCTGGAATCCGCGCGATCGCATGGAAGATCGCCGCCTCCACCTTGGGGGGCAGGACGTTCTCGAGCAGGGCCACCTCGAGCGTGCCGAACGCGGCGGCGTCGACCGCCTCCGGCGGCAGCGGACCCTCGTTTCGCAGTTGGTCAGGTGCCTCTGGATTCCGGTCCTCTGAACCCAGCCATCTGCTTGCCGTCGGCCCGCACCCACATCCGCGACACGAGGGTCTGCGCGCCCTGACGGGGGCTGCGAAGCTCGACGTAGAACCACTGGTCGGGTCGCGCCGTGGGAGAGGGCCGGGCCGCTGCCACCGACGCGGCACGGTTCAGCGCCTCGGCCGCGTTCGCCGGCGCCGCAACCGGCAGTCCGGGAAGGACCGCGTGCGGCCGGCCGTGCTCGTCAACCCGGCCGGCGCTCTCCACGACGAGCGACCCCGCAGCAACCGCGACCACCACGGCAGCGGTCAGGCCAAGCCGCCAGCGCAGCCGCGACCACCGCGGGCGTGGCGCCAGCAGGCCCTCCACGCGCGGCTCCCGCGCGCTGGCCGCACCGCCCACGTCCTGCGGGTGGGCGATCATCGCGGCCGGATCGGCGGGCCGGGGGCCGGGATCGAGCCGACGCGGGCGCGCGTCGGCGAGTAGTTGCAACATCTGTCGATGACGACTCATCAGCGTTACTCCTCCGGGGGGATGGCCAGGGTGGCGCGACCGGCGGCCTGCCCCTGCCCGGCATCGGTCATGGCCTGCTCCAAGCGTCGGCGGGCCCGGTGCAGCCGAAGAAGGTGGCCGTCGAGCAGCCGACGACCCGCGCCGCCTCGCGCGTCGACAGACCCTGCCAGGCCACCAGCGCCAGTAGCTCGCGGTCGTCCTCGCTCAGCAGGGCCAGCGCCGCGAGCACCGCCGCGCGTTCGGCAACGCCATCGGCCACGTCAGCGATCGCCTCGTCGGCCCAGGCGCGCAGCCCGGCCGCCAGGCAGGCCTGTCTGGCCCCGTCCCGGTACCGCTCACGCACCACGTTGCGAGCCACCGCCAGCAGCCACGGCAACGGCGCAGCCGGCACCACGGGCAGGCGCCGCCATGCCACAAGAAAGGTCTCGCTTGGCTCGTGCTCCCTCGTGCGGAAGGCGTCCTGTCACCAGGTAGTGGTCGCGAAGACGTGGTTCTTACATGCGGTCATGGTCGGAAATGGAGCGGTCCGCGGCCGAGCGGCGTAAGGTTTGCGCATGCCAACTGACGAAGAGCGTATCGCTCTGTTCATCGACCACGAGAACCTGGTCCTCGGGGCGCGCGACATCGGCCGCAAGTTCGATATCGGCCCCGTCATGGAGGCACTCGCCGAGCGCGGCAGGGTCGTCGCGCGGCGCGCGTACGCCGACTGGACGCTGTTCGCCGACGACCGCCGCTCGCTGGTCGAGCACAACTGCGAGCTGATCGACATCCCCCAGCGCACCGGCGCGGTCCGCAAGAACGCCGCGGACATCAAGCTGGCCGTGGACGCCATGGAGCTGGCCTACGAGCGCGGCTTCGTGTCGACCTTCGTGATCGCCTCGGGCGACTCCGACTTCACCCCGCTGGTCGCTGCGCTGCGCGCGCTGAACCGGCGGGTGATCGGCGTCGGCGTCAAGGGGTCGACCTCGGCCCTGCTCCCGCCCGCCTGCGACGAGTTCATGTTCTACGACCGGCTGCCCGGCGTGAGCGAGCCGGCGGCGCGGCAGCCAAAGACCAGCGCCAACAAGACCCGTGCGCCCGCCCGAAGCGCACCGGACCAGGAGCGGCAGGCCACCAAGGTCCGCGGCAACGGCGGGCGCGACCTGCAGGACGTGCAGCGCATGCTGACCCAGACGCTGGCGGGGCTGAAGCAGAGCGGCACCGAGCCGGTGCTGGCCTCGAGCCTCAAGCGCGCGGTGCTGCGCAAGGACCCGACCTTCTCCGAGTCCGACTACGGCTTCCGGGCCTTCGGCGAGCTGCTGCGCCAGCTCGAGCGCGCTGGCGTGATCAGCCTCGCGGAGGCGCAGGCCCCAGGCGACCCCGCGGTCGACTTCCCCGACTCCGGGCAGTCGGCGAAGTCCTTCGAGGTCCTGCGCAGCACCGTCCTGGAGCTGCAGGGCGACGAAGACGAGGTGCCCCTGTCGGGCCTGAAGGACCAGATCCGCAAGCGCTTCCCCGGCTGGTCCGAGAAGGACTTCGGCTACGCGGGCTTCCTGCAGTTCGTGAAGGCCGCCGCCGCCAGCGGGGTCGTCACCATGGACTGGGACGAGGAGGAGGGAGACTACTTCCTCTACGTGCCGGAGTGACGGCTCGCGCTGGGAAGGCGTCCTGTCCGCGCCCGGCCCGGATGCTCGCCGGCTACCTCTCCCGCCAGCAGCCCAGCTCGTGGGGTGGCTCGATGCGGCCGACGCTCTGCAGGAACGCCTCGACCACCTGCGGGCTGGCGAACTGGAAGGTCTGCCGGTAGACGCGGAGCTGCTCCTCCAGCCCCTCGGGCTGCGTGTTCACCCAGCCGGCGAAGGAGCCGTGCTCGTTGGCCAGGACCAGCACGGTCCTGGCGTTCTCGATGGTGGCAAGGACCTTGGCGCGGTTGCGGACGATACCAGGGTCACGCAGGATGCCGCTCACGTCCTTGGACGTGAACGCCGCGACCAGCTTGGGCTCGAAGTCGTGGAAGGCGTGCCGGAACCCCTCGCGCTTGGCGAGGACGGTGCGCCACGACAGGCCCGCCTGGAACACCTCGAGACTGAGCCGCTCGAACCAGGCCGCCTCTCCGAGCGGTGGCTCGCCCCACTCCTCGTCGTGGTACGCGGCAAGCACCGGGTCGGTGGCTGCCCAGCGGCAGCGTGTCTTGCCATCAAGGGCGGGGAGCACCATGCAGGACCTCCGTGGTGCGCTGTACAGCGGGCTGCGGGACAACCCAGCGGCGACCGGAGAAGGGTAACCCCGATTGGCCTTCGGGAGAAAACTGGCCGTCCACAGGCGCTGGCGATCCGCGGGTGATCGGCTGGTGGTCGTGGTGCGCCTCGCCGCTCAGGGACGGACCGCGGCGACCCAGCCGAGCGCGAGCGCGACCATCCCGACGAGCAGCAACCGGTACCCGACCCGGCGCCGCGCCGAGCCACCACGAGCGCCCGCGAGCAGGGCGGCGAGCCCGAGGACGGCAGCCAGGGCAGTGCCGGCGAGCGCGGCGCGGCGCTCCCCCGCCACCAGCCCGCTCACCAGCGCGATCGCGCCGGCGAGGGCGTAGGCGGCCGCGGCGAGCGCGACGGCACGCCCAACGCCCAGCCTCGGGGCGAGGCCGTGCACGCCGGTGGCCTGGTCCGACTCCACATCGGGCAGGGAGTCCGCCAGGTGCACGGCGATCGCGGCGAGCGCCCCGATCGGCCAGGCCCACCACAGCACCGCCGGGAAGCGGCCCGCGGCGCCATAGCCGAACAGCGGCACCAGCGGCAGGGCGACCGCGAACGGCAGCACGCTCGCGGCGGTGCCCTTGAGCCACAGGTCGTAGCTCCACGCGCAGGCGAGCCCGACCACGGCCAGCGCGAGCGTGGCGGGGCCGAGCGCCAGCGCGAAGCCAAGCGAGGCGGCCCCGCTGCCCAGCGCCAGCAGCGTCACCGTCCGGCGCGAGATCGCGCCCGACGGGATCGGCTTGTCGCGGCCGGCGGCCGCGTCCGCCTCGACGTCGACCGCGTCGTTGAGCGCCCCGGCCGCATACTGGTTGGCCGCCAGCAGCCCCGCCAGCAGCGCCAGGCGGCCGGGCGCCGGCTGATGGCGCCCGGCGACCACGCCGAAGGCGAGCCCCACCGCCATCACGGTGAAGCCGGGGCCGGCGTGCAGCAGCGCCAGGTGCGTCGCCGGGTGCCAGGGACCGTGACCCCGGGGTTCCGCGGGCCGCTCCGGGCGCAGCGGCTCCCCGGGTCCTTCCGCTGTCAGTCGTCCCGCTCCGGGCGCGAGACGATCTTCAGCCGCGGGCGCGCACTGCGGGTCAGCTCCGGGTCCCAGCCCTCGGGGACCAGCGGCTCGCCCTCACCGTGGCCCTTGCCCCCGCAGGTGCACGCCGCGTCGATCGGCTTCACCTTCCCGCAGCGCTCGCACACGAAGAAGCCGTCCTCGATCTCGGCCACGCCGTCCTCCCGGATGGTCCATTCGATGTCTGGTTGAGATGCCTCGCTCAAGGGTAGCCGCGCTGACCCCGCGCTGCGCAAAGCGGCTCGTGACCGGGGTAGCATCCTTCTCTACCTACCACTGGAATGACTGATCGCCGTTGCCGGACTGCAGGGAGCTGCCGTGGGCCCGACCGCATTGCTGTACCGCCTCTACGAGCGTCGGCTCGCGTCCGACCTGCGGCGGCGAGGCGGGCTGCCCCGCCACGTCGGGGTGATCCTGGACGGCAACCGGCGCTGGGCTCGTGAGCTGGGCATGGGCACCGTGGCCGGCCACCGCCGCGGCGCCGACCACATCGACCGCCTGCTCGAGTGGAGCCGTGAGCTCGACATCCCGGTGGTGACCCTGTGGCTGCTGTCCACCGAGAACCTGCTCAGGCGCCACCCCGCCGAGGTGGCCGGCCTGCTGGAGATCATCGAGGGCAAGGTGACCCAGCTCGCTCGCGACGCCACCCCGGACGGCTACCGGATCGTCCCCGTCGGCCAGCTCGGCGCCCTGCCCGCACGCACCCGCGATGCCCTCGAGGCGGCGGCGGACGCCTCCCGCGCCCACAGCGGCGGGGTGCTGAACGTGGCGGTCGGCTACGGCGGGCGCGAGGAGATCGCCGACGCGGTCCAGCGCCTGCTCCACGAGTACGGGGAGAAGGGGCTGGAGCTGGTGGAGGCGGCCACCCTGGTGACCCCGGACGAGATCGCCCGCCATCTGTACACCGCCGGGGTCCCCGATCCGGACCTGATCATCCGGACCTCGGGCGAGACCCGGCTCTCGGGTTTCCTGCTGTGGCAGTCCGCTCATGCGGAGTACTACTTTGCCGACACCTACTGGCCGGACTTCCGCAAGGTGGACTTCCTGCGTGCCCTGCGGTCGTACGCCCAGCGGCAGCGGCGTTTCGGGAGGTAAGTGACGACGGTGGCACGCAAAGACCGGGAGCGGGCGCGCAAGCGGCACGCGATCGAGCGCACCCGCCAGCAGTCGGGCTTCGAGCCGAAGCCGAGGCAGGACCGTCCCAGCTCGAACGGGCGCCCGCCCAGAAGGCCGGTGCGAGGTCAGGGCGGGCAGCTCAAGAAGCTGCGGGCCGGCGACGTGGACCGGCGCGGCCGGGTGTTCAAACGGTCGATGATCCTGCACCCCAGGACGGCGATGTTCATCTCGCTGGCGGTGATCGCCGCCGCGGTCGTCGGGCTGTTCCGGCCGCACCTGCAGTGGATGTCGTACCTGGCGTTCACGCTCGGCTTCCTGGTGTTCGCCGACTCGCGGCCCACCTGGTGGCAGGCGGCGCTGTGGGTCGCGGTCGCGGGAGTCTGCGCGGCCGCGGCGGCGATCCTGCTGGTGGCGGCGTTGTAGGGCCGGTGGCCGCGCCGCCGTCGTTTCCGCTGCAGCACGCCCGGACCCGCGGCTTCACCCTGGGCGCGCCGCGCGGCTTCGCCGTGGCCGCCGACGGCGGCCGGGTCGCCTTCCTGCGTTCCCTGGCCGGCGACGACCCCGTGAACCGCCTGTGGGTGCTCGATCTCGACGGCTCGAACGCTCCGCGCCTGGTCGCCGACCCCGTGGCACTGCTCGGCGGGCCCGAGCTGCTGCCCGCGGCCGAGCGGGCACGACGCGAGCGGGCACGCGAGCAGGGCGGCGGCATCGTCGCCTACGCCACCGACCGCGACCTCGGCTTGGCCGTGTTCGCGCTCGGCGGTCGCCTGTTCGTGACCGACCTGGCCGTGGACGGGTCGGTCACCGAGGTGGCCACGGCCGGGCCGGTGCTGGACCCGCGGCCCGACCCGGGTGGCCGGCGCGTGGCGTACGTGAGCGGCGGCGGGCTGCACGTCGCCGAGCTGGACCCGGCCGGCGGCCCGGTTGCACGGGACCGCCGCCTGGCCGCGGAGGACGGTCCCCAGGGCGACCCCGAGGTGAGCTGGGGCCTTGCCGAGTTCATCGCGGCTGAGGAGATGCGGCGCGACCGGGGGTACTGGTGGGCACCGGATGGGCGGCGGCTCGCGGTGGCCCGGGTCGACACCCGCGCGGTCCAGCGCTTCCACCTGGCCGACCCCTCCAACCCGGCGATCGAGCCGGTCACGCTGCGCTACCCCGCCGCCGGCACCGCCAACGCCGACGTCCGCCTGTTCGTGGTCGAGCTCGAGGGCGCACGGGTCGAGGTGACCTGGGACCGGGCCGCCCTCCCCTACCTGGTCGAGGTGGTGTGGCAGGAGCAGGGCCCGCTCACGCTGCTGGTGCAGTCGCGCGACCAGACCGGCATGCGCCTGCTGGCCGCCGACCCCGACACCGGCTCGACCAGCACGCTGGCGGCCGCCGAGCACCCCGCATGGCTGGAGATCGTCCCGGGCGTCCCCGCGTGGCTCGCGGGCGGCCGTCTGGTCGCCACGGTCGACGACCCCATCTGCGACACCCGGCGGCTCGCCCTCGACGGCGAGCCGGTCACCCCGCCCGGCCTGCAGGTGCTCGAGGTGCTCGCCGCCCACGGCGACCAGGTGCTGCTGCGCGGCTCCGAGGAGGCCACCGAGGTCCACGTCTGGCGCCTGCAGGCCACCGCCGGCGCCCTCACCCGGGTCAGCCAGGCTCCAGGGGTGCATCAGGCTACCGCCGGCGGTGGCGTGCTGGTGCTCGCCAGCGCCGGCCTGGACCGCGACGGCAGCACCGTCACCGTGTACCGCGACGGGCGCCAGGTGGCGACCATCGGCTCGCTGGCGGAGACGCCGGTGCTGCGGCCGCGCGTGACGCTGCTGCGCGCCGGCGAGCGCGCCCTGCGCAGCGCCCTGCTGCTGCCCTCCCGCCCGCCGCCGGGCCCCCTGCCGGTGCTGCTCGACCCCTACGGTGGGCCGCATGCCCGGCGCGTGCTGGCCGCCCGCGGCGGGTTCCTGCTCTCGCAGTGGTTCGCCGAGCAGGGCTTCGCGGTGCTGGTCACCGACGGTCGCGGCACCCCGGGGCGCGGACCCGCCTGGGAGCGGGCGGTCCACCGCGACCTCGCCGGGCCACCGCTGCAGGACCAGGTGGAGGCGCTGCACGCGGTCGCGGCCTCACACCCCGAGCTGGACCTCGGCAGGGTCGCCATCCGCGGCTGGTCGTTCGGCGGCTACCTGGCGGCGCTGGCGGTGCTGCGCCGGCCGGACGTGTTCCACGCCGCCGTGGCCGGCGCGCCGGTCACCGACTGGCGCCTGTACGACACCCACTACACCGAGCGCTACCTCGGCGACCCGCACGCCGACCCCGAGCCCTACCGGCGCAGCTCGCTGCTGGCCGACGCGGTCAAGCTGGAGCGGCCGCTGCTGCTGGTCCATGGCCTGGCCGACGACAACGTGGTCGCAGCCCACACCCTGCGCCTGTCGAGCCTGCTGCTGGCCGCCGGTCGCCCCCACAGCGTGCTGCCGCTGTCCGGGGTCACCCACATGGCCCAGCAGGCGGTCGTGGCCGAGAACCTGCTGCTGCTCGAGCTGGGCTTCCTGCGCGCCGCGCTGGGCCTGCCGGCGCCGGCCACCGCCTGAGCCTCAGGCCGGCACGCGCTCGCCGCTGCCGACCTCGAACAGCCGCAGCTTGTCGGGGTCAAGACGCAGCCACAGGTCCCGCTCGGGCCGCGCCGGGAAGTCGATCGGGGCGACCACCTTGAGCTGCCGCGCGCCGATCGACACCGTGACCAGCAGGTGCGAGCCGAGCGGCTCGACCACCTGGACGCGGGCCGGCAGCGCGCCCGGCGACGGCTCGGTGGCGGGCCGGATGTTCTCGGCCCGGATCCCCACCAGCGTGTCGCCCCCTTGCGACGGCGACGGCGCGGCGCCTGCCGGCAGCTCGACCCGGTGGTCGGCGATCAGCAGCTCGCGGTGGCCGTTGCCGCCGCGCAGGGTGGCCGCCAGGAAGTTCATCGGCGGGTTGCCGATGAACCCGCTGACGAAGCGGCTGGCGGGCTCGGCGTAGACCCGGTTGGGCGTGTCGCACTGGACGACCGGCCCTGCTGCATGACCGCGATCCGGTCGCCCAGGCTGAGCGCCTCGACCTGATCGTGGGTCACGTAGATGGTGGTGGTCCTGACCTGCGAGACCAGCTTCTTCAGCTCCGCCCGGAAGGTGAGCCGCAGCAGCGCGTCCAGGTCGGACAGCGGCTCGTCCATCAGCAGCACGGCCGGCTCCATCACGATCGCCCGCGCCACCGCCACCCGCTGCCGCTGGCCGCCGGAGAGCTGGGCCGGATAGCGGTCGAGCAGGTCGGAGAGCCACCAGGGCGGCGACCCGCTCGACCCGCTCGCGCATGCCGCCGCGCTCGAGCCTGCGCATCCGCAGGCCGAAGGCGATGTTGTCGAACACCTTCAGGTGCGGGAACACGGCGTAGCCCTGGAAGACCATGGCGATGTCGCGCTTTCGCGGCGGCAGGTCGGTGACGTCGCGCTCGCCGATGCGCACGCGCCCTGCCTCGGGGTACTCCAGGCCCGCCACGCAGCGCAGCAGCGTGGTCTTGCCGCACCCGCTGGGCCCCAGCAGGACCATGAGCTCGCCGTCGGCGATCTCCAGGTCGATGCCGTCCACCGCGGTGGTCTTGCCGAAGACCTTTCGGACGCCTGCCAGCGTGATGGTGGCCACGGTGCCCCTCTCTACTGGCCCACCCGGCCCCACAGGCCGAGCAGGTAGCGGCGGATCAGGAAGATGCCCGCCAGCGCGGGCGCCAGCATGAACCAGGCGGCGGCGAAGCGGAACGGCAGCGACGCGCCCTGCAGCGTGCTGATGACCAGGGCGGGCAGGGTGGGGTGGTCGAGGGTCAGGATGGTGGCGGCGAAGACCTCGTTCCACGACAGCTCCCAGGTGAAGATCCCGGCCGCCGCCAGTCCCGGAAGCGCCAGGGGCAGCACCACCCGCACGAAGGCGCCGAGCGGCGTGCAGCCCAGCGTGCGGGCCGCCTCCTCCAGCTCCCGTGGCACCGTCACAAAGATGCTCGAGGTGACCAGCACCGTGAACGGCAGCGCGAGCGCGGTGTGCATCAGCGACACGCCCAGCAGCGTGTCGTAGATGCCCCAGGTGATAAAGGTCACCGCCAGCGGGATCGCCAGGATGACGATCGGGAACGCCCGGGTCGACAGGATCGCCAGGCGGTAGGCGCTCTTGCCGCGGAAGGCATAGCGGGCCAGCGCGTACCCCGCGGGGGCGCCGAGCGTGGTCGAGATCGCCAGCGTGATCAGCGCCACCACCACCGAGGTGACCAGCGCGGCGAGCACCCCGGACGAGTGCGCGAAGAAGCTGACGGTCTCGGCCGACACCTGCCGCGGGACCACCGGCTTGGGGAAGTCGAAGATGGCCCGCCTTGGCGTGAACGCGGTCACAGTGATGAGGTAGGTCGGCACCAGCACCCACAGCGACAGCAGCACCGCGGCCACGTACAGCAGCGCCCGGCCGCGCCGGCGGCGCCGCAGCGCCGGGCTGGGGTGCGCGCGGACCCGCGCTGCGGCCGGCTCGGTCCCGGCGGCGGGCTCGACCCGTTCAGCCCTGGCCATCAGCCCTCACGCCTGCCGCTCCTCGTCGCCGTCGCCGCGGATCAGGGTCAGGTACACGATCGTCGAGACCAGCGACAGCAGCAGGATGAGCGAGGCATAGGCTGCCGCCACGCGCGGGTCCCGCTGGCGGTAGTACCAGCGGTAGGCCTCGTTGGCCAGCACCGTGGTGCTGCCGCCGGCCAGGGCGAGCACGGTGGCGAACACCTGCAGCGCGAGGATGGTCCGCAGGATCAGCGCCACCCGGATGCTCGGCTTGAGCAGCGGCAGCACCACGTGGCGCAGGCCTGCCACAGCCCGGCGCCGAACACGTCGGCCGCCTCCAGGTAGTCGCGGGGGATGCCCTGCAGCCCCGCCAGCAGGATCACCATGATGATGGCGGTGGCGCGCCATGCCTCGGCCAGCACGATCGTCAGCAACACCAGCCAGGAGCGCTGGTAGTCGAGGAAGACGATCGACTGGTGGGTGAGACCGAGCTGCTGCAGGATGCTGTTGAGCCAGCCCTGCTCGGTGAAGATCGAGAACCACACCAGCCCCGCGACCAGCTCGCTGATGCCCAGCGGCAGCGCGAAGATGTACAGCCACAGGTCGGCGCCCTTGAGCCGGGCGTTGATCACCAGCGCCATGCCGAGCGCCACCACGAACTGGACCGGGATGATCGCCACCACCAGCAGCAGGGTGGTGCCGAGCGCACGGCTGAAGGTGACGTCGTCGAGCATCTGGCGGATCGCGTCGAGGCTGTACCCGCTGCCGCTCGGGGCCTGCAGCGCCAGGCCGAACGCCTGGAACATGGGCACCGCGAAGAACACCGCCAGGAACGCCAGGCTCGGCAGGACCAGCAGGTACGGCGCCCAGCCAAGCCCGCGGCGGCGGGGCGCGACGACGGCCATGCCTAGCCGCGTTTCCGCACTGCGTGGTGTCTGCCCGTGTGGGTTGGTGGATCAGTTGCTCTTCTCGGGCCAGGTGAGGGGGATGTCGAGGTGGGCGAGGATGATCCGCTGGGTGGGGGTGAGCCGGTCGAGGA
>Ga0137373_10008082_pt1 | contig 11133 bp, 10 predicted proteins | sample SagtaG_5_FD_104912 | JGI IMG/M metagenome (GOLD analysis project Ga0137373, IMG submission 104912) | Vadose zone soil microbial communities from Sagehorn Ranch, Mendocino, California, USA - Sage1_R_80_16 metaG | ecosystem: Environmental > Terrestrial > Soil > Vadose zone | place: USA...
GTTGTTCGAGGTGGCCCACCTGGTAGCCGATCTGACGCGCGTGGACGGCACCGTCGTGATGACCGACCGTCTCGAGATTCTCGGGTTCGGCGTCGAGATCGCAGGGGAGCTGCCGGAAGTGCGCCGAGTGGCGCGGGCACACGACCTCGAAGGCGCGGAACGAGAATGGGTTCGAACCGATCGTGTGGGCACACGCCATCGCTCCGCCTATCGGCTATGCCAGGCCGTGCACGATGCGCTTGCCCTCGTTGTTTCTCAAGACGGCGGTCTACGATTCATTCGCTGGCACGATGATGGGGTGACCTATTGGGAACAGGTCGCAACTGGACTGTGGGAGGTGTAGGGGCGAACGCAGATCAGGCAGCGCAGGCGCATGCGGTGATCGGCGTGGCGTGATGTGAGTACGTCAGGCTGACCATTTCAAGGAGCGAGCGCGAGTACGTCTGCCTTTCGGGATTCAGCCGGGGGAGTGCCCGAGGACATATTGCTGAGGTTGGTGGCCCAGATTTTCCCCAGATGGAACCCACTGACCAGCTGGATGCGCCAAATCGAAGACTTCCAGAGAGCCGCCTAGTTCGAGTCCAGCCTGGCGAAATCTCCAGTTTCACTTCCCTTCGCGAACACGTCGAACGGCTTAACGTAGGTGGGAGAAAGACTTCCGCGATCGAACGTGGAGTTCGATACCAGCGCTTTGATCAAACGCGCCTGCTCGTGCGGATTTTTCGCAACATATGAGGCGGTTTGCGCGAGTTCTAGAATTTGGAGTCCAGCCGCCTCATACGCCTGACTGGTGACCTCGGGACGCTCCATCTCGGTTCGCACTCGCCGAAGCTCGTCCTGCAACGCCGCTGATTTCGAGTTCCAGAGTTTCTCGGGAATTGCATCACTGAGACGGTCTTCGTACACACGATCGACTTTCGAGCGCGGCAGCATCTGTTCCTGCTGCAGGTGCTCAAGATGGTCGCCGGCGTACTCTCGCCAGACGAAGGTACGTCAAGCTGGGCGCGAGCCTGCACATGGGCTACTTCGCGCAGCAGTCGCTCGACATCGTCGATCCGGACCTGACGATCGAGGAGCAGCTCCAGAAGGACTTCCCCCACGAGTCGATCGGCGTCCTGCGCAACCTCGCCGGCGCCTTCCAGTTCTCTGGCGACGACATCGACAAGAAGATCCGCATGCTGTCGGGCGGCGAGAAGACGCGTCTCGTCATGGCCCGCATGTTCCTCAACCCGCCGAACTTCCTCGTTCTCGACGAGCCGACCAACCACCTCGATCTCGCGACGAAGGAGATGCTGCTCGAGGCGCTGCACGACTTCGAGGGGACGATTCTGTTCGTGTCGCACGATCGGGCGTTTCTGAAGGGACTCGGCAACCGCGTGCTGGAGCTCGGCGGCGAGAGCGGCACCGAGGCGCAGCCGCACGCGTTTCCCGGCACCTACGAGGAAAACGTCGCGCGCACCGGCCACGAAGCGCCGGGTGTACATCGCTGAGGAGGACGGAGGATTGAGGACGGTCTCCGGGAAGCTTGGAGCGTTCGGATCGAGTAGCAAAGGAAGATCTTCCTCTCGGAGGTCGACTCAGACAGCCGCAAGCCTTCCGGAAACCGTCCTCCGTCCTCCGTCCTCCGCTGCTACTCGGCGCGCAGCGCGGCAACAGGATCCAACCGCATCGCTCGGCGCGCGGGCAGCCAGATCGCGAGCACGGCGACGAGGCCGAGCACCAGCGGACCGGTGAGCAGCGCGACCGGATCGCGCGGGCTCACGCCGTAGAGCAGGTGCGCCAGGAGCGGGCCCGCGAACAGGCACGCTGCAAGACCTGTCACCGCCCCGATCGCGAAGATGCCGCTGCCGCGGCGGAACACGAGACGGCCGACGTCGAGACGCGAGGCGCCGAGCGCCATCCGCACCGCGATCTCGCGCGTCCGCTGCCCGATCGCGAACGCGAGCGCCGCATACAATCCGATCGCGCTCAACACGAGCGCCAGTCCGCCGAACACGACGAACATCGTCCCCGCCCCGCGGACGGCGGCGAACTGGACGTCGAGCTGCCGGCCGAGCACCTGCACCTCGGAAACCGGGACGTCGGGATCGATCTCGGTGATCACCCGGCGGATCTCGGGCACCATGGCGGCCGCCGCGGCGCCGGAGACGCGGATGTGCGTGCGCGAATCCTGCGACCAGCTGTTGCTGCGGTCCTGCTGCCAGTAATTCAGATATGCGATCGGCTCCGGCGCTTCGAACGCGCTCAGCCACTGCAGGTCCTTGACGAGGCCGACGATCTCGTAGCGCTCGGGACCAATCGTGACGTGGCTGCCGACCACATCTCCCTTCGGCCACAGACGTCGCGCGAGCGCCTCGTTCACTATCGCCACGCGCGGACCGTCTTCCGTGTCGTGATCGTCGAACTCGCGCCCGACGATGAGGCCTGTGCCGAGCGTCTTGAAGTAGCGGGGCCCCACGAAAGTCGTCGCCGTTCGAAACTCGTCCGACGGATTGCCGGAATCGGCGGCGAGCCGTACCGCGCGAACCGGTCTGCCCCAGCGGGGCAGAGGTGCCACGACCGCCGGACTGGCCGCCGCGATTCCGGGCAGCGCCTCGAGCCGCTGGATCACTTCACGCTGAAAGGCCCACGCACGGGCGTCCGTGTACCCGACGAGGCTGGGCCGCAGCCGCACGAGCGCAATGGCATCCGGATCGAAACCGGGCCCGCGGTGCAGGAGGAAGAAGCTGCGGACGAGAAGACCGCTGCTGCCGAGCAGCAGCACCGACAACGCCACTTGCAGCACGAGCAGGTTTTCGCGGAGCCGGGAGCGGCGCGTGCCCCCGCCGGCCGATTCCTCTTTCATCGCGCCCATCGTGTCGGGCCGCGTGGACTGAAGCGCCGGTGAGATGCCAGTCACCACGCCGGTCAACGCGGCGACCGCGATGCCGGCCAGCACGACCCGCAGGTCGAGGGAGAGATCGAGCGTGCTCGCCACTCCGCCCTGGCCGAAATAACCCCGCAACACGCCCGTCCCCCAGACCGACACGAGGAACCCGGCGCCGCCGCCGACCACCGCGAGCAAAACGGACTCGACGAGCAACAGACGGATCACGCGGCCGCGGACGGCGCCCAACGCAAGACGGATCGCGATTTCCTTCCGCCGCCGGAGGCCGCGCGCCAGCATCAACCCGGCGACGTTGGCCGACGCGATGATCAGCACGAGCGCCGCGGCGCCGGCCAGGAGCCTCACGATCGGCGCGTCCCGCTGCTGTTCGTCGATCCGGATGCCGCGGGCCGGACGGAGCTCGATCCCCCAGCCCCTGTTGTCCGTGGCCGGGAACATCGATTGGAGCTGCCCCGTGAGCACGTTCATCTCGGCCTGCGCATCCTGAATAGACACGCCGTCGTTGAGCCGGCCCAGGAGCCCGATGACGTTGCAGCCTCGCGCTAGGCCGTTGCAATACCGGTAGCCGACCGCGAACATCGCGGACGGGATCCAGACGCCGTTCGGCTCAAGGCCCATGAGGACGCCGTGGAATCCTTCAGGCGCAATACCGACCACGGTGAAAGCCGTGCCGTTGATGCGCACGGACGTACCAAGGATGCCGCCGTCGGCGCCGAATCGCGTCCGCCACAGGTCGTAGCTCAGGACGACGACCGGGTTCCTGCCGGGCACGGCGTCCTCCTCCGGCAGGAAGAAACGTCCCATTGCCGGCTGCAGGCGCAGCAGGCCGAAGTAGTCGGCAGTGACGACGCTGCCCATCACGTTGAACGGCCCACCCGGCGTGATGATGCTCATGGGCGACGTCGAGTAGTGCGCCGCCAGGTGTGCGAACGAGCGCGCGTGATCGCGGTAGTAGATGTACTCGGGATAGGAAATCGGGAAGCCGCGCCGGGCGTCGCCTGTGAAAAGCCGGCCGACGTTCACGAGGCGCGACGGATCGTCGACGGGCAGCGGCTTGAGGAACTCCGCGTAGGCAAGACCGAGGACAGCGCTGTTGAGCCCGAGGCCGAGGGCGAGAGTCGCGACGGCCGCCGCGGTGAACCCTGGCGCCTGCTTCATCCTGCGCAGCGCAATGCGCACGTCCTGCAGGAAATGCTCGAGCGAGGGTAGTCGCTTCTCGTCGCGAAAGTCTTCCTTGATCGCCTCTACCGGTCCGACGTCGAGCACGGCCTGGCGCCGCGCTTCGGCAGCGGACATCCCTGCCCTGACGTTTTCGGCCGTCTGGAAAGCGATGTGGTCCTCGAGCTCCTCGCGCAGGCGCTCGTCGTCTCGGCGTCCGGTGGCGGAGGCGGCCAGCCGGATGAGAAAGCGTCTGAGGCACCTCATTGCAGATCCTCCGCCTTCACATCAAAGAAGCGCGCAATGAGCGCGGCCGTCCGCTCCCAGGCCCGCGTTTCCGCCTGAAGCTGCTTCCGGCCCACCGCGGTGAGTCGATAGAAGCGGGCGCTGCGGTTGTTTTCGGACGGGCCGCGTTCGGATGCGATGGCTCCCTCCTGCTCGAGTCGCAGAAGCAGTGGATACAGCGTGCCGGTGTTGAGCGTGAGGTGATCGGCGCTGATCTGCTCGATGCGCTTCGCGAGGCCGTACCCGTGCAGCGGGCCCAGCACGTCGAGCGTCTTCAGCACCATCAGCGCCAAAGTGCCCTGGCGAACGTCGGTCTTCTTCTTCACGGCTGCGTTCCTTTGGGTTTCCCAAAAGGAGTATTCCACCACCCTTTTGGGAAAGCAAGAGGACACGGCAGGGCGCAGCAGCTTACGGTTCGAAGTGGCGCTTCGCGAAGGCGCGGCCGGAGCCTGATTTCAGGTAGCGCTCGAAGCGGACGGCTCTCTTCTCGTCCGAGAACTCGACGACGACGTGAAGGTGCCACGGCCGGCGTGATGCCGTGTGTGGGCAGCGGCCCATATTGTGGTCGGCCAATCGCAGGTCGACATCGGATGAGAGACCGACGTAGAACTTAGGGCTCTGATCCGCGTTTCTCAGAACGTATACAAAACGTTTATCGCAGGCCATGACCCAACTGTGGCAATCCAGATGCCTGGGCGCGGGCCATTCAAAGGCGGAGTAAAGTCAGGCGCGAAAGGTGGAGGGTGGCAGTTTTGGCCAGGGGTCGGAGCAGGCGCGTTGGCCGTTTCTGTGGGGTCCTTGCATTCGTTGCGGGGACGCGCTCCGTGTTAAGGAGTCCGCTACAGGACAGGGTTTACCGAGCCATAGCTCGTTCGTAGACAGAATCAGGCCCGCCTTCGCCGCTTCGCGGCTACGGCGCGGCATCCTTGTTCAGGACAGCCCACAGACAGGGTTTACCGAGCCGAAGCTCGTCACGGATAGAGCAGGCCCGCCTTCGCGTCGCTTCGCGACGCTACGGCGCGGCATCCTTCGCCTGCATTCATGAGCGAAGGATGGTGGACCAGCCGCTAATCGAACCGAGCCGGCTCGATCCTGCGCAGCACGAAGAACAGCGACAGCATCGCCAGGAACGGCAGCATCCCGGCGCCGATGAACACGGGGGTCCAGCCGTACTTGTCGACGACGACGCCGGTGTAGAGAACCGCGAGCAGCGCGGCGCCGTTGTCACCGAGACCCGCGATGCCGTTGACGCGCCCGGCCAGGTGCTGTGGGACGACGTCGCCGACGGTGCCGATATATGTCGCGGCGTACCACTGGTTCCCGAACAGCGCGAGCCCCATCAATACGACCGCCAGGTAATTGTTCGACACCCACGGCATCGTCATGCTCAAGGCGCCGAGACCGAACGCGCAGGTGAACGCAAGCTTGCGCCCCCGATCCACCGAGCCGGTCATCTTGAGAAACCGATCGGTCAGCAGGCCGCCGACGACGTTCCCGCTCATGCCGATGAGATTCGGGATCGACGCGAAGAAGCCGATCGCGAGAAAGGACATGCCGCGCCCGGTGCGGAGATAGAGCGGCAGCCAGGTCCAGTAGAACGTCGTGATCGGGCCACTGAACACCCGGATCAGCAACAGCCCGAGCACTTTGTGATTGCGCATCAGACGCCCGATGCTCATCGCAGGCGCCGACGCCGCGGGCGCGGCGCCAACGGGCTTGACGGAGATCGCATCCATCCTGCGCTTGTCCGGGAACGTCGCGAGCCATGGAATCAGCCACAGCATCGTGATGACAGGCGGAATGATGAACGCCATGCGCCAATCGAAGCGCGACGCGAGGAACACGACAATGGGCGGCGCGATGACGGAGCCCAACTGCGCCCCGGCGTTGAACACGCCTCCCGCCGCCGAGCGCGAGGCCGCCGGAAACAGGCCGGCGAGCGCTTTGATGCCGGCCGTGTAATTGCCGCATTCGGTCACGCCCATGAAGAAGCGCAGGAAGATGAAGCCGGACAGCCCCGCGGCGATGACCGGCATGCCGGGGATCGCGGCCAGAATCGCGGTGGCCGCGGTGTCAATCGCGGTGCCGGGCCCCGCGAAGGCATGCAGCCCGCCGATGATGGACCAGCCGATGAAAATCAGCGGGAGCCCGATCCGCGTGCCGACGCGGTCCATCAGCGCGCCGCTCGGAATCTGCCCGCACATCATCCCGAGGTTGAACGCGACGGCGATGTAGCCGTATTGCGCGTTGCTCCAGTGGAACGCGGTCCGCAGCTCCGCCGCCAGCACCGACAGGATCTGCCGGTCCAGCAGGTTGATCATGATCGACGCGGACAGGAGGCCGACGATCGTCCAGCGGATCTTCGAGGAGAGGGCCGTTTCAGCGGTGGTCGTCGTCATACGTCACCCTCATCCATTGGCGCGTCTTTGCGGAGCGTTGGACGGCATCGAACACTTCCTGCACCGCGACGCCGTCCGCGAAGTTGGGATGGAAATCCTCGCCGCGCGAGAGGCACTCGAGGAACTGCGCGAGCGCGCCGATGAACGTGTGCTCGTACCCGATGATGTGCCCGGGACGCCAGAAGTGTCCAAACAGCGGATGCTTCATGTCCGTCACGAGCAGATCGCGCACGCCCTGTTCGACGGAAGGATTCGTAAAGTCCAGGAACTCGAGATGGTTCAACCGCTCCAGGTTGAACCGCAGCATCCCTCCCGAGCCATGAATCTCGAACGTCTTCCCGTTCTTGCAGCCGACGCCGAACCGCGTCGCCTCGAACGTACCGGCGCTGCCGTTCTCGAACGCGACCAGCGCCATCACCGCATCGTCTATTCGCCGGCCGGGCATGATCGTGCGCGCGCTGGCAACCGTCTCCGTGATCGGTCCGTTCAGATACAGCGCGGTGTCGATCGTATGCGTGAGCAGGTCATCGCCGACGCCGGAGCCTGCCTGCGCCGGATCCATCTTCCATGTGCCGTCGCGTGACGTGTCGGTGCCCCACTGCTGCTTGTAGGCCGCGTTGTAATGGAAGATCGTCCCGAGCCGTCCCTCGTCGATCAGCTGCCGCGCGTACGCGATGGCTGGCACACGCCGGTAGTTGAACCAGACGAGCGTCGGGAGGCCGCGGGCCGCGCGCGCCATCGCCCGGGCGTCTTCGACCGTCAGCGCGAGCGGCTTCTCGCACATGACGATCTTCCCCGCCTCCGCGGCCGCAATGGCGGCGGGTGCGTGGAGATGGTTCGGCAGGCAGATGTCGACCGCGTCGATGTCCGTGCGATCGATCGCGGCGCGCCAGTCGGTGGAGGTTTCCTCCCACCCCCAGCGCGATGCCGTCGTGGCAAGCGTCGACACATCGCGTCCGCAGAGCAGCGTGCGCGAGATTGTGTAAGGCAGATCGAAGAAGTGTGGCGCCTGGGCGTAGGCGTTCGAATGGGCCTTGCCCATGAACCCCTGACCAAGGAGCGCGACGCGAAAATGAGGTCGCATGAATAGTTTCCAGCTCCCAGCTCCCAGTTTCCACCATCATCGCTGGCAGCTGGACGCTGGCAGCTGGCAGCTGTCAGCTGTCAGCTGGCAACTGACTCAGAGCGTCTTGCTCCTCTTGGACGTGGCGTCCCAGGTGAGCGGCTTGCCTTCTTTCAGCGATTCGAGGGCAAGCAGGCACGGAAGCGCCGAGTGATAGCCGATCTCCATGTTGGCGACCGGCGCCTTCCGCGACTTCACGCAATCGAGGAAGTTGCGCGTATGCGCGTCGAGCGGGTAGTCCTCTTCGACGCCGCCGCGCGGGTTGATATAGAGCTTCGCGTCCACCGGCGTCGTGTTGCCGCCGCGGCCGCCACCGCCGCCGCGTCCACCGCGGCCGGCGCCCATGCCTGGAGCTCCGGGTGCGCCAGGCTGGCCCGCGCCAGCCGCGCCGGGGGCGATCGCCGTCCCGCCGGCGCCGAGCGTCGCGCCGCCCGCCGTCGGAGCGGGCGGCGGTCCCTGCTTGCGGATCACATGCGGGACGACCGGCCGCACCGCCCATCCCTGCCGGTTCACCTGCAGCGATCCGCGCGTGCCGACGAAGAACACGCCCCAGTTCTCGAGCTTGTTCTCCTGCGCGGGATCCATGTAGACCTCCGCGTTGGCAAACGTCATGATGAAATTGTCGTACTGCCACGCGATCGAGAACGTGTCCTGCACCTGCTCCGGATCGGCATCGGGGACCGCGAGGAACATGCCGGCCGCCGACGTGCGGACGGGCACCTTGCCGTCGGCGTTCATGAACCAGTGCGCGACGTCGACGTGGTGGGCGCCCCAGTCGGCGACGAGCCCGCCGCCGTAGTCGTACCACGCGCGCCATCCGAGGCGGCTCGGCTTGAAGGGCTTGCGCGGCGCCGGTCCCTGGAAGCCTTCCCAGTCGAGACCCTGCGGCACCGCCTGCTCCGGTTCCTTCGAGCGCGCGTACGAGCCAGGCTGGACGATCACGACCTGCGTGATCGTTCCAAGCGTGCCGCCGTCGAGGAACGCCTTTGCTTCCTGAAAATGGTCCCAGCTTCGCTGCTGCGTCCCGACCTGGACGACCTGCTTCCCTTTCTTGTAGGCGTCGAGCATCGCGTTCACGCGCGCGATGGTGTTCGACGCGGGCTTCTCGACATACACGTCCTTCGCGGCGGACAGGGCATCGATCATGATCTGGCTGTGCCAGTGGTCCGGCGTCGCGATGAGGACGGCGTCGATGTCCTTGCGTTCGAGGATGCGGCGGTAATCGCCGTAGACCTGAAGGTTGAAGGTCTGGCGCGCCGGCGTCATGAACGAATCCAGCTTGACCTTGTTCACTTCGGCCGCCGCGAGAAACTGACAGTCCGGCTGCCGTGCGAACGAGTCGAACACGCGCCCGCCGCGGCTCCCCGCGCCGATGATAGCCATGCGGATGCGATCGTTCGCTCCCTGGACGCCGTACGCCATCAGGGGCTTGGCGGCGGCCGCCGTGAGCGCAGCAGCCGAGAGCTGTAGAAACTTGCGTCTGCTTTCCATGACACCCTTCTCCTTGGTCGCGAGCGTGCCGGATTACGCGGAATGGGCCGGTAGTCTATCGCCAAATCCTTACGTTTGCCAGCATGTAAACGTTTACTTGCCGCCAGGCGGACGCAGCCGGCACAGCGCCTCAGCGTGCGCCGTCGCCGCCTCGGCCGGCCCTGTGGCCGTGCAGGACAGGTCGCGCAGGAGCCCGTCCTGGAGGTCGTAAATCCATCCGTGGACAGCAACCGGCTGGCCGCGGCGCCAGGCATCCTCCACAACCGTCGTGCGGCAGACGTGAGTCACCTGCTCGATTACGTTCAGCTCGCACAACCGCGCAATGCGCGCCTCGTCGCCGGCGTCGCGCGCGATCAGCGCGTCGTGCCGTTCACGGACGTCCTGGACGTGGCGAAGCCAGTTGTCGATCAGTCCGAGCGACGACCGGAAATACGCGGCGCGCACGCCGCCGCATCCGTAATGGCCGCACACGATCACGTGCTCGATCTTCAGGACATCGATCGCGTATTGGAGCACGGAGAGGCAGTTCAGGTCGGTGTGAACGACGATGTTGGCGACGTTGCGGTGGACGAAGAGCTCGCCGGGCTTGAGCCCGACGATCTCGTTGGCCGGCACGCGGCTGTCGGAACAGCCGATCCACAAATACTTTGGCGACTGCTGCTCGGAGAGCGACTGGAAGAAGTGCGGGTCGCGGGCGGTCGTCCGCCGCGCCCATTCGCGGTTATTCGCAAACAAATTGGGAAGCGTCGTGCTCATGGCCTCATCGTTCGTAGTGACGCTCGAGAGCCCTCACGCGCTGGCGGATCTCCTGGATGAGCGATCGCGCTTCATCACTGTTCGATGCGAACGCGGCGAGCCGTCCGAGCAGGTGATCGATCGACCGGATCAACGCCGAGGCTTCCGTGCAGTGCGAGGACGCCGAACGTGACTCCGCGTCGCCCACGAACTGCATACCGACGGCGCGCGCCTTGTCCAGCTGCATAACGGCGTCGCGCGCCTTCGCCAGATCAAGTCCGCGATTGATCAGCATCGCCGCGGCGGCCGATGGCTCTGCGCGCAGGATGCCGAGCAACAGGTGCTCGGTTCCGATGTGTTGATGGCGCAGCCTGTCAGCTTCCTCTGCGGCGAACTGCAGGGCGCGCTTCGTCTCGCTGTCGAACGGGATCTCGATCGAGGTCGACACCTTTTCGCGGAACGCCGAACGGGTTTCGATATCGCGCCGGATGTCATCGAGAGATATCCCACGGTCGGCAAAGATCCGCGCCGCAACTCCTGCGGTCGTGCGTGCGAGCCCAAGCAGGAGGTGCTCGACCTTGATCTCCAGGTCGCCGAGCTGACTCGCCTCATAGCGGCCGAAGAACAGTACTCGCCTGGCGTCTTCGGTAAAGCGCTCGAACATCGTCTGACCTGCGTGCGAACGTCGAACCGTGCGACCCTTCAGATTGGCAGTCCTGCTGCCCGTCCGAGAGTGAACGCCGATATCCATCCCAGCCCGATCCCGAGCAGGATCGACATCGCAGCGCTGTACGAAGGTGGCGGCGTGGCCTGGCCCCATGGACCGGGCCGTTCAGCCATCGCTGAAAATCCACTATTGGCTCAACACCGCCACTAAACGTGAGATAAGCGCGGAAACTCGTCTACATGCTTCGCGCTGACCACAGATGGCAGGACCGTCCCGGAATCGAGTTCTTCCAGCGCACACCGCGGCGTGAAACCACACGCAACGACGGTGAACACCACGGCCTCGAATGTGGGCCAGTACTCGTTATCAAACGGACAATTAATGAAGA
>Ga0137373_10008096_pt1 | contig 11128 bp, 12 predicted proteins | sample SagtaG_5_FD_104912 | JGI IMG/M metagenome (GOLD analysis project Ga0137373, IMG submission 104912) | Vadose zone soil microbial communities from Sagehorn Ranch, Mendocino, California, USA - Sage1_R_80_16 metaG | ecosystem: Environmental > Terrestrial > Soil > Vadose zone | place: USA...
ACTGGTCGCAGGAGCCGCAGGGCTCGGGCGTCGGGCCGGACACGCAGTTGACCATCTTGGCGAGGATCCGGGCCGTCGAGGTCTTGCCGGTCCCGCGAGGCCCGCAGAGCAGGAAGGCGTGCGCCAGGCGGCCTTCCCGAACCGCGCCCGAGAGCGCCCGGATCACGTGGTCCTGGCCGAGCACTTCGGAGGGGCCCTGCGGGCGGTACTTGCGATACAGCGACTGGTACGGCTTGTCGTCGGCCACATCCACCTCCGGGCGCCGCGCGCCCGCCTCGACCCGCGAGGGAAGCGCGGGAGGTCCGGCAAGTCTAGGTGGTGGCCGCGCACCCGTCGTCGACCGCGGCGGACTCGAGCGCGTCACCGGCCGGTAGCTCCGGTCAGGTGTCCCCGCGGCACCCGCCAGGGCCCGCTTACGGCTGCTTCCTTCCGGATCTGACCGGGTTCGCAGGTTGGCGTCGCGCGGGACCCGACCTTCGACGCCCCGTACCGGGAGCGACTGCGGACCCGCCGGGCCTCGGACGGGGATTCAGCCCCGCTGAAGCGGATTGCGGGTTCAGGGCACCGCTGGCTCCCCGCCTAGCACGGCCACCTCGGCGAGTATACGCGCGGCCCCGACAGCGCTCGAAATGCCCTCGTCAGGCGGCCACGGGCCGGGCTACGGTGGTCGGCGGACGTTCGGGGAAGGAGGCCTCGATGAAGTGGGTGACGCGCGAGAACGCCAACGTCGACCGGATCGCTTGCCCCTGGCTCATCAAGAGGTTCATCGATCCCGAGGCCGAGTTCATCTTCGTTGGACGGGACGAGGTGTTGGAGGTGGCGGAGCGCGAGGGTGGGAAGTCCTACGATGCGCCGGGCGCGACGTACACCCACCGCGACGGCAAATGCTCGTTCGACGTGCTCGTTGAGGACTTCGGGTTGACCACCGACGCGGGCCTCGTTCGGCTCGCGACGATCGTGCACGCCGCCGATGTCCAGCAGGACATCGACTCCGTCCCGGAGGGCCGCGGGCTCTCTGCGATCGCGCACGGGTTCGCGCTCCTGCACTCCGCAGACGATCACCGGAAGATCGAACTCGAGTCACCGATGTACGACGCGCTGTACGCCTGGTGCCGGAACGAGCAGGCAGCGTAGCCGGCTCGCTCTCGAAGACGAACGGCGCACCATCGTGACCCTGATGGTCTCCAAGCCCGGCGATCGACGGTCTTCACGACCACAGGGCGCCGATCAGCGCCACGACCCCCGACAGGAACAGCATCCCGAGGACGACCCGCCGGAACGTTGGGGTGTCGAGGCGACGGAACCCGCGCTCGCCGACGATCGACCCGAGGATGACGCCCGGGAGCCCCACGAGCGCCACCGCCACGGCATCGCGCGTGATCTGCCCGCCGATCGCGAACGCCACGAGCGCCGCGGAACCTTGCACGAGGAAGATCGCCGAGATCGTCGCCCGGAACACCGCCGGTTCCAGCTCTCTGGCCGAGAGCGCGATCACGATCGGGGGTCCGCTCGTGCCGGTGCTCGTCGAGAGGATCCCCGCCGTGAAACCGGCGGCTACGTCGGTGCCACGGCCGGCGGGGAATCGCGCACCGCGCCAGAGCAGCAGCGAGAAGCCGATCACTGCCACGGCGATCGCGATCGTGAGGAAGCGGTCGTCTGCATGGGTGATCACGAAGAGACCGAGTGGCATGCCGACGATCGCGGCCGCGGCCACGACACCCACCGTCGGGCGATCCACGTGACCCCGGCCGCGCAGCGACAGCTGGGCGACGAGGACCACGCCGATCATCGTGAGCCCGACGACCGCCTCCTTGGGACCCGCCAACACGGCGACGAGCGGGGTCCCGATCAGGGCGAACCCGAACCCGGATACGGCCTGCGCCGCGGCGGCGAGCGCGACCACGCCGAACACGCCCACCCAGACCCACGGCATGCCCGCATCATCACAGGCCCGAGGGCGCGGGTACGCTCCCACGATGCTCGCGGCCAAGGCGCTCCTGGTGGACTTCGACGGCACCGCCTGCCTGCAGGACGTGTCCGAGCTGCTGCTGCACGCGTTCGGCGAGCCGGGGTGGGAGCGGTTCGACGACGCGGTCGACCGCGGCGAGATGGGCCTCCGCGAGGCTGGCGAGCACCAGATCGCGATGCTGCGCGGCTCGCTCGAGGAGATGCTCGCGTTCGCGCTCGAACGCGCCGAGCTCGCGCCCACATTCGCGCCGTTCGTCGAATGGGCCGAGGAGCGACGCCTGCCGCTGGAGCTCGCGTCCGACGGGTTCGCCTTCTACATCCGGCCGATCCTGGAGCGCGGGGGGCTCGGACGCCTCGAGGTCGTGACCAACGAGTTCGTCTCCGACGAGGGCGAGGCGTCCCTCCGCCACCCGAACGGCCACCCCGAGTGCATCGGTTGCGGCACCTGCAAGATGCTGACCGCGACCCGGCTCCGGGAGCGGCACGGGCCCGTCGCGTTCGTCGGCGAGGGGCAGTCCGACCGGTACGGGGCGCTCTACTCGGACCTCGTGTTCGCGAAGGACGCGCTCGTCGCGATCTGCGAGCAGGACGGCGTGCCCTACCTGCGCTGGGAGACGTTCGACGACGTGCGGGAGGCGCTCGAGGAGGCGGAGACGCTCCCGGGCCCCGTGGGCGCCGAACGGTGTCCCGGATGGAGGACCTCGTGACGATCGAGCTACCCGACGGTCTCCGGTCGCGTCCGGCGCAAACGGCGGATGCCCAAGCGATCTACGAGCTGATCGCAGCCTGCGAGCTCGCGGACGACGGCGTGGTCGAGGTGGACGAGCACGACATCACGGTGGGTTTCGGGCGATACGGCTTCGACCCAACACGGGACTCGGTGCTGGTGCTCGAGGGCGACGATCAGGTCGCCTGGGCCGAGCCCTACCGATGGCGTGGCGAGGCCAACGTGCGCCCTTCGCACCGCGGCCGCGGTATCGGAGCCGCGTTGCTCGCATGGATCGAACGGAGGGCGACGGAGCTCGGGTACGCGGAGGTGGGACAGACGAAGACCGACGCGGACACGGCTGCTCGCGAGCTGTTCGGAGCGAACGGCTACGAGCCATCGTGGACCTCGTGGATGATCCGGATCCGGCTGGACGAGCCTCCTCCACCCCCCGAGGCGCCGCCGGGCATCGCGATCCGCGCCTACCGAGCCTCCGACGCCCGGGACGGCCACCGGGTCATGGATGCGGCCTTCACCGAGTGGGAGGGACGCGACCCGGAGACGTACGAGGTCTGGGCCCCACAGGTAATCGCGCACCCCGCGTTCCGGCCGGAGCTCTCCCCGCTCGCGTTCGACGGGGACGAGATCGTCGGCGTGGTCATCTCGTTCGACTACCCAGAGCTCGGTGAGGGGTGGATCCAGCAGCTCGCGACCAGGGCGACCCACCGCCGGCGCGGTATCGCGCGGGTGTTGCTCCGGACCTCGTTCGGCTGGTTCTACGAGGCCGGCCGGCGGGTCGCGGGCGTCGCCACGGACTCGCGGACCGGGGCGCTCGGGCTGTACGAGAAGGTCGGCATGCACGTCGAGCGGCAGTACACGCGGTACGCCAAGCACCTGAACCCCTGAGCGGTGGCCGCGGGATTCCGCCGCCCCCAGCTACGTGCACACGCCGAGACCGTAGGTCTTGCCACGGAGAACGCGGATTGCGTTCGCCGGCTTCCGGGTGTATCAGGAGGCGCGACCTCGGCTCAGAACGGTTGGGCCACCCCGGGACCAACCACCATCCGAGGGCAAGGAGGCGCGGGATGAGGGCATCGGTCGGTCTCCGCTGGGTCTGGGTGGTCGTGCTCGGCCTGGGTGTGCTGCTCCTGCCCTCGCCGGCGCTCGCCGCGAACGCCAACCTGTCCGTCACCAAGTCGGACTCACCCGACCCCGTGGCGGCGGGCTCGAACATCACCTATGCGATCACGGTGGCCAACAGCGGGCAGGACCCGGCCACCGGCCCGACCCTGAGCGACTCGACGCCGGCGAACACCACGTTCGTCTCGGTGAGCCCGACCGGCGGCTGGACGTGCCCCACGACACCCGTCGTTGGCGGGACGGGAGCCGTCACCTGCTCCGGTCCGACCCTGGCGAGCGGCTCGAGCGTCACGATCACCCTCGTCGTGAACGTCAACGCCGGCACGTCGGGAGGCACGATCATCTCCAACACGGCGACGGCGAGTTCGCCGGACGATCCGAGCGCCGGCAACAACTCGGCCACCGCGACCACGACCGTCAGCGGCGGCGTCGGCGCCGACCTCCGGATCACGAAGTCCGACTCGCCCGATCCGGTCTCGACGGGCGGGAACATCACCTACTCGATCGGCGTCTCGAACTCGGGGCCGTCGGGGGCAACGAGCCTGGCGCTGAGCGACGTGGTGCCACCCAACACCACGTTCGTGTCGCTGACGCTCGCGGCCGGCTGGTCGTGCTCGACGCCCGCGGTGGGCGGCACGGGCGCCGTGAGCTGCACCATCGCGAGCCTTGCCGCGGGCGCCAGCGCCTCGTTCACCCTGGTGGTCAAGGTCAACGCCGGCACGCCGAACACCACGATCATCACGAACACGGCCACGATCACCGCGACGTCGACCGATCCCAGCACCGCGAACAACACCGCCACGGCAACCACCACCGTCGGCACGGCGGCTGAACTCTGCGCGCTGGCGGGCGCCATCAAGGGGACGACCGCGTCCGACACGCTGAACGGGACGAGCGGCGACGACATCATCTGCGGCGGCAACGGGAGCGACACGATCAACGGCCTGGGCGGGAACGACACGATCTTCGGCCAGAACGGCAGGGACGCGCTGAACGGCAGCGACGGCAACGACAACGTCATGGGTGCCAACGGCAAGGACCAGGTCACCGGCGGCGTCGGCATCGACATGCTGAGGGGTGGGAACGCCCCCGACGTGCTGAACGGCCAGGACGGCGCCGGCGGCGATTCGCTCGACGGCGGCAACGGCTCGGACACCTGCCGGACGGACACCGGAGACACCACCGCGAACTGTCCATAGGACGTCGACCCAACGACCGCGACGGCCCCCGGCCGTCCGCTGCGGTGGCCGCGGGATTCGAACCCGCGAGGCGGTTGCCCACCTACACGCTCTCCAGGCGTGCCCCTTCGTCCGCTCGGGCAGGCCACCGCCGTCGAGTCTAGCGGCGGGGTGACGCCGAACGGCCGCGCCCTTCCGAGGCCGCCGGCTGGTCTCGCGGAGGCGACAGGATTCGAACCTGTGAGGGGCGGATTAGGCCCCTAACCGCTTTCGAGGCGGTCCCGTTCGTCCGCTCCGGCACGCCTCCGGGGCGAGTCTAGCAAGCAGCCTCCCGCCGGCCTGTGCGAGGATTCGACGCGGATCCGAGGGAACACGGAGAACGGAGGAAGCCCGATGAAGGCCGAGCGACTGCGGAAGGTCCCCCTGTTCGAGGGGCTGAGCGACCACCAGTACGAGCGACTCGAACGCTGGACCGACGAGATCGACGTCCCCACGAACAAGCACCTGGTGAACCAGGGAGCCTACCCGCACGAGTTCATGGTGATCGAGACCGGCACCGCGGAGGTCACGCACGACGGGGTGCACCTCGCGGATCTCGGGCCCGGCGATTTCTTCGGCGAGATGGCACTACTGCTCAACGTGCCCCGGACCGCCACCGTCGCGGCGACCTCCGACGTCACCCTCGTCGTCATGCACGACCGAGACTTCCGCGCGATGGAGGAGGAGATCCCTGCGATCGCCAAGCGCGTGAACGCGATCATGGAGGAGCGTCGCGCCAAGTCGGCAGACCAGGGGATCGAGACGTAGGTCTCAGCGCCGCTCGGCGAAGAAGGCGCGGAGGATCTCGCCGCACTCCTCAGCCAACACGCCGACGGTGACGTCGACCTCGTGGTTGAGGCGACCGTCCCGGACGAGGTCGCCGAGCGAGCCCGCGAACCCCGCCTTCGGGTCGCTCGCGCCGAACACCAGCCGATCGAGCCGTGCCAGCACGACCGCGCCCGCGCACATCGCACACGGCTCGAGCGTGACGACCATCGCGCACCCCTCGAGGTGCCGGCTCCCGATCGCGCTCGACGCCTGCCGGAGCGCCAGGATCTCGGCGTGGGCGGTGGGGTCCTGTTCGCGTTCGCGAGCGTTGCCCGCCCTCCCCAGGATCTCGTCGCCCCGAACGATCACCGCGCCCACCGGCACGTCACCACCCGCGCCCGCCATACCCGCCTCCTCGAGCGCGAGCCGCATCATCCGTTCGTCCGGGGCGTCCACCGGTCAGTACCGGTCGATCTCGCGCAGCCGGTCGTCGCTGATCCCGAAGAAATGCGCCACCTCGTGCTCGACCGTATGCGCGATCACCTCGCGCAGATGCTCCTCGTCGCGCGCCACCCGCTCGATCGTCCGCTGGTACAGCGTGATCGTGTCCGGGAACATGGGCCCCGAGTGGAACTGGCCGCGCCTGGTCAGCGGGACCCCGTGGTAGCGCCCGAGGAGGTTCGGCTCGCCCCCGGGCGGACGCTTCTCGAGGATCAGCTCGATGTTCTCCAGGCGTTCGCGCACCCAGGGCGGCAGCGAGTCGACCGCCTCCATGACGAGATCCTCGAACCGCTCGCGATCGACCATGGTCAATTGCGCCGTGCGGCCAGTGACGACAACGCCTCCATGACGACACGATAGGCGAGGATCGCTGTGACCTCGCTCTGGTCGTAGGGCGGCGAGACCTCGACCACGTCCATCCCAACCAGCTCCACGGCGCCGACGATCCTGCGCACCGCGCGCAGCAGCTCGCGGGCGGTCATCCCGCCGGGCTCCGGCGTCCCCGTCCCAGGCGCCATCCCCGGGTCGACCACGTCGATGTCGACCGAGAGGTACACGACCTCGGGGCCATTCAGTGCCTGGGCGATGGCGTCGTCGACCACCGCGTCCACCCCGCGCTCCTCGACCTCGACGATCGTGTGCCAGCGGAACCCCTGCTCCCGCATCCAGTCGAAGGTGACCCTCTCGGGCCAGTACCCGCGGAGGCCGACCTGGACGAAGTTCGAACCCTGCACCCACCCCTCGTCGATCAGCCGGCGCATCGGGGTGCCGTGCGAGATCAGCGATCCGGAGATCGAGTTCGCGGCGTCGGCATGCGCGTCGAAGTGCACCACGCCGACCTTCCTCGGCCACACGTGGCGGGCGACGGCGGCCGCCGAGGGGTAGGTGATCGAGTGATCGCCGCCCAGGACGACGGGGATCGCGCCCGCGCCGGCCACCCGGAACACCTTCTCGTGGATCACGCGGAGCGCCCGGGCGTGACGCGAGGGCACGACCGGCGCGTCGCCGGCGTCGACGACGGTGAGCCGCTCGTACGGTTCGACCTCGAGCTGGATCGACCACGCGTCCCGCCCCCACGTGGTCGGCGCCGACCGGATCGCCCGCGGGCCGAACCGCGCGCCCGGGCGGCCCGAGGTCCCGTCGTCCGTCGGCGCCCCGACGATCGCCACGTCGGCGCCGCTCGCGGCCAGGCTCTCGTCGGGACACAACGGGACCTTGTCGAACGTCCCGCGGACATCGACGTAGTACTCCAGGTCCTCGTACCCGAACTCGGTGTACTCGTCCTGGCCGCGGAGTTCGCTCTGCTCGAGGCGGAAGTCCGGTGGCTCGCTCATCCGAGCGGACGCTACCGGAGCGGGTGCCGCGACGTCATGGCTCGTTCACGTGGTCGGGGTGACGAAGTCCGAGGCCGAGACGTCCGGCGAGACATGCGTGGCCTCGGCGCTCGTCACGCGACCGTCCTGGATCCCGTCGAAGAGGGAGAGCAGGAGGCCAGCTGCCCTTCGGCCGTCACCGCCGCGGTCTCGAGCTCATCGAGGGTCTGGGCCGGGGCCTCGACGAGCGACGCGAACGGACCGGGCTTCTCGACCGCGACGCAACCCGACGCCGCTCCATCGAACCGGCAGCGGACGTACTCATCGGGCCCGAACAGCGACGTGGAGCTCCCATCGGCAGAGTCCTCGTCCATCCGCCACCGATCGGAACGCTCCCAGGCGAGCCGCATCTCGCCGGTCCCCGAGCAGAGCATCACTCCCGTCTGACGATCGACGGTGTCTCCCACGAACTGCCCGAGACACTGATGCGGCGAGGTCGCCTCGCCGGGGGCGCGCTGCATCGTGCGATAGGTGATCGTGGCGACCGTCGTCATCCACCGCTCCCCCAAGGCGTCGAGTCGGGCGCGCGGATCCTGGACGGGAGGGTCCGATCCCCCGCCATCGGTGCACGCCGAGCCGACCAGCGACAAGCCGACGAGAACGACCAACACCTTGGCACGCATCGTCCGACAGCATGCGCGCTCGACCCGCGTGGATCCCACTACGAGACCCCTCGGGTAGCCTTCGGCCATGGCGCCGAGCGGTCTGCTGACCGACCTGTACGAGCTCAACATGGCGGCGAGCTACCTCCAGCGCGGCATGGGCGGCGAGGCGACGTTCAGCCTGTTCATCCGGCAGCTCCCGCCGACCCGCGGCTTCCTGGTGGCCGCGGGGCTCGAGCCGTGCCTGGAATTCCTCGAGGGCTTCGGCCTGTCCGAGCCGGAGCTGGACTACCTCGGCAGGGAGCTCGGCTTCGAGGATCCGGTGCTGGATGCGCTCGGCGCGTTGCGGTTCACGGGCGAGGTCTGGGCGGTCCCCGAGGGACGCGTCGTCTACGCCAACGAGCCGCTGCTCGAGATCACGGCGCCGATCGCGGTCGCCCAGCTCGTCGAGCCCTACCTGCTCAACCAGATCACGTTCCAGACGACGATCGCGTCCAAGGCCGCTCGCTGCGTGCTCGCTGCGGACGGCCGCGACGTCGTGGACTTCGCGCTCCGACGGACGCAGGGGCTCGACGCGGCGCTCGGCGTCGCCCGCTGCTCGGCGATCGTGGGGTTCGCGGCGACCAGCAACGTCGAGGCCGCGCGACGGTACGGGCTGCGTCCGGCGGGGACGATGGCGCACTCGTACATCGAGTCGTTCCCGAGCGAGAAGGACGCCTTCCGCACATTCGCGCGCGACTTCCCGGGCCGGACGACGTTCCTCGTCGACACCTACGACACGATGAACGGCGTCCGGACCGCGATCGAGGTGATCGAGGAGCTCGGGCTCACGGACAACCTCGCGGTGCGCCTGGACAGCGGCGACCTCGACGAGCTCTCGCGCGGCGCGCGAGCACTGCTGAACGATGCCGGGCTGCAACGCGTCCGGATCTTCGCCAGCGGTGGCCTGGACGAGTACCAGCTCGACCGGCTGGTCCGCGGCGGCGCGCCGATCGACGCGTTCGGCGTCGGGACCCGGATGGGGGTCTCGGCCGACGCGCCCTCGCTCGACTCGGCCTACAAGCTCGTCGAGTACGACGGGCGTCCGATGCTCAAGCTCTCGGAGCACAAGGCGACCGAGCCGGGCCGCAAGCAGGTGTTCCGCGGGGCGAAGGGCGACGTCATCGGCCTGCGCGACGAGCCGCTGCCCGGCGGCCACGAGCCGCTGCTCGTCCCGGTGATGAGCGGCGGCCGCCGGACCGGCCCCCAGCGGACGCTCGAGAGCGCCCGAACCCTGTTCAGGACCGACCTCCAGCGCGTCCCGGCCGACGCGGCGAGGATCGAGGACCCGGTCGCCCCGACGTCGCGGACTTCCGAGGCGCTCGACCGGCTCGCGGACGACGCGAAGGCCGACGCCCTCAAGCGAGCCGGGCTGCCGTAGCTACGCGGGGGCGAGCAACCCGCGCTTGCTGCGGATCCGTCGGTCGAGGATGCCGAACAGCGCCTCTACGAGCATCCCAACGATGATGATCATCAGCATCACGGCGAAGATCCTCGACACGAGGAACACCTGGCGGTTCGCGTCTAGCAGGTGCCCGAGACCCTTGCCCCCCGTGGAGATGAGCTCACCCGCCATCAGGGCCCGCCACGCGAGCGCCCACGCCGACTGGAGCCCGGCCACGTAGCCGGGGATCGCGGCGGGGAACACGACGCGCCGTTGGAGCATCCAGCGCCGAGCGCCGAGCGTCCGCCCCGCTCGGACGAACAACGGCGGGACCAATCGGATGCTCGAGGCGGACGCGATCGCCATCGCCGGGATCGCCGCGATGATGACGACGAACAGGATCGCCTTCTCGGACAGGCCGAACCACAGGATCGCGAGCGGCAGCCACGCGATCGAAGGGAGCGCCTGGAGGCCGGCCATCAGGCTGCCGATGCTCCGCTGCACGAGCGCCGAGGCGGCCATCGAGAGACCGATCACGGTCCCGACGACGATCCCCACCGACAGACCGACGACCAGGCGCATCAGGCTCGCCTGCGCCGCCTGGAGGATCGACTCACGGGGCGGATCCGGCGTCGCGAAGCTCTCGAAGAACGCCTGCAGCACTGCCCCCGGAGAGGGAAGAACGTTCGAGCTGAAGACGCCGGTCGCGACGGTGGCCCACCAGGCCAGGAGGAGGAGCCCGATCGCCGCCACGCGGGGGATGATCTGTTCGGCGGCGTTACGCCATCTCGCGTTCCCGTTCGACAACCTTCTCCACCTCCTTCAGCAGGTGATCGTGGATGTCGACCACGACCTTGGAGAGCAGTACGTCCTCGAACTCTCGAGGGCGCGGCGCCGTGATCCGGTGCTCCGCGACGAAGGTTCCCGGCGGCGCCGACATCAGCACCACCCGGTCGGCGAGGAACACGGCTTCGCGGACGTTGTGCGTCACGAACACGAACGTGTTGCGGGTCTCGCTCCACACCTCCTGCAGCTCGCGCTGCAGGATCTCGCGCGTCTGCGCGTCCAGCGCCGCAAAGGGCTCGTCCGCGAGCAGGACCTCGGGTTGGCAAGCGAGGGCTCGCGCGATCGCCGCACGCGAGCGCATCCCGCCCGAAAGCTCGTGGGGCTGCGCGTTCGCGAACCGCCCCAGATGGACCCGCCGCAGCCAGTGCATCGCGCGGTCGGCGCGCTGGTCCTTCGGCACGCCGATCAGCTCGAGCGCGAACTCGACGTTGCTGCGGACGTTCAGCCAAGGGAACAGCGCGGGGTCCTGGAACAGCATCGCGCGGTCCGGCCCCGGTGAGCCGATCGGCCGTCCGTCCATCTCGATCCCGCCCGTGTCCGGACGGTCCAAGCCGGCGAACAGGTTGAGCAGCGTCGTCTTGCCA
>Ga0137373_10008109_pt1 | contig 11119 bp, 14 predicted proteins | sample SagtaG_5_FD_104912 | JGI IMG/M metagenome (GOLD analysis project Ga0137373, IMG submission 104912) | Vadose zone soil microbial communities from Sagehorn Ranch, Mendocino, California, USA - Sage1_R_80_16 metaG | ecosystem: Environmental > Terrestrial > Soil > Vadose zone | place: USA...
GAAGAGGGCGTAGTCATAGCCGTCGCGAATCGCGTCAAAGAGACCCACATGCTTTGGGTCGAACTCGGCCACGGCCCTTGGCGCGCTCTCGCCACTCTTGACCACTCTTGACCTGCCAGACCTGCCGACCCGTGGGCAGGAGCGAACCGCGGCCGTCTGGGAAGTGGGTTCGGCCATCGACACCCTGATCTCCCGCCTTAACGCGGCCCGACATCCTGAAGTCGGAGAGCGGAAGGCCAAGCCGTCCCGCCTCCGCATAGATCAGCGAACGGGCAAGGGCAACCGCATCACCCTCATCGAGACCTCTAATCCACGGAATGATCCTCAGGTCCATCACTCGATCACTCCTCGGCCGCGACCTCGTCACATGCAGCGTATGTGCTGGGGAGGCCGACGCGGACGATCTGCAGCGAGCCCTCTCGAGTGCGGTACAACTGGTCGAGGGCCCTCTCGACGATGTTGTTGAGAGAGTCGTGGCCAGCCTCATCAAGGAACGTGACCCCTTGATCCGGTACGAGGCCCTGACGCGCGCGCAGGCTGTGTACGACGCTGTGACCGTACGGGTGGCTGCTGAGAGGGCACGTGCGGTGGCCGACATGCATGACGCCGGGCTGTCCTATGGGCGGATAGCGGAGGTAATAGGGTTCACCAGGGCGCGAGCTCAGCAGCTCGTCGAGCGCGCTGAGCCGACTCCGAAGAATCGTGTGCAGAAGGGGTCCACGTCAGTGGCAACTCAAGAAGAGATCACCAGTTTTCTTGACAGCTACATTGAGGGCTGGCCCCGCGTGTACTACTCCCCCGCGTACACGCTCGCCAGCAGGTTCCGTCCGCCTCTAATGGCTGACAGGCACACCGCCGCAGAGATTGCGGCGCACCTTTTCGCTGACGCCGAGTTCCGGTCGCTGCAACTTGGAACATGGCTCAATACGCCGAACGGCCAGCTGATCACGGCCGCCGTCGAAGCACTCACGCCTCCCCCTTATCGGGAAGACATTCAGCTGCTGGTCGAGGCGGTGACACTGGCCGCCAAGATGCAACAGGACGCGGGGCGAGAGCGAGCTGTAACCGCTGGACTGGTGCTGGCTGTCGGAGGAGCGCTCCTCGCGGCCAGCAAGGGCTGACCAGCCTCGCAATCGATCGGCTTCGGCTGGATGGAACCCGGGGAAGGCGGGGTTCGCGCAGCGGCCATTCCCCCGACGATTTTGAATCTAAGGAGACAGCCGTTATGAACCTCGATTCCCTAGTTAAGGAAGCCGCCTGGATCGGACTTGCCGACGGCGTAATCATCATGGCCGCAGTGCTAGTTTATGCGATAGGCACCTACATGCTGACGCCGCGGGTAACCGCCACAGCTGGCATTCAGCTGCCGTTCGGATTCCAGTGCGGGAGCTGAAGGGCCGCGTGGGCGCGCTGCTCGCCGAGCTCATTGACTCAAATGATGACAATCTCATCGTTTCTTGGCGAGGTGCCGACACCGCCAGCGCGCACGTGGAGCGGACGATCTTACTGATAGCACCCTTCGGCGGTGACCGTGAGAGCATCGTGCGACTCCTCAAACGAGAGCGAGCGCGATCGCCAAAGCTTGGTTGATGCTGCGCATCGATGCCGGTGACAGGGCACCGAGGTACTCACCGAGCTCATCTTTGCCCAGTTGCTCGATGCAATCGGCGTTGGCGTAGCCAGTCAGCGGATCGGCCGGGGAGAGCTTGACCCAGGTTGGCAGGTCACGGGCCGTTGTAGTGAGCCTGATGGCAATCACATCAGACAGCAGACGGTTACGGACATTGTTGGATACCACAAGCCACGGCTTGAGGCCATAGCCCAGGTCGCACCGGTAGACCTGGCCCCGCTGGGGCGACACGCTCACGCGACATCGTCCCGCGCCTGCCGGGCGCGGCGGCGCGCGCGCACTGCGGCGGCCTCCTCGGCGGACTCGTACGGATAGTGCGGGTTCTCGGCGACCGCAGCGGCGTACCCGGCTTCAAGCTTCTCGTCCTGGAGCTGCCGCCACGCGCGGTGAATGGCATCCTGGACGGCCGCGGACCGGCTCCGGTAGCGCTCCGCAAGTTCGGCGAGCTGACGGGCGGTCTCTTCGTCCAGCCGAACAGTCATGGCACTAGTCATACATAGATGATACCGCGCTTGTCATACTTGCGCTCGTCTCGCGAGCTTGGTCCTAGCCGCTGCTCCGCCGCACCAAGTGCTTGCGGCGCTCCACGACGCGGACGCGATGGGTACCGCGGCTGCGGTGGTCTTCGGCTCCAAGCAAGCACGCGGCGACGGCGCGGCATTCGAGGCCGACCTGCGGGATTTCGCCCGAGAATCACGGATGGCCGTCTGCGGCCCCAACAGCAACGGCTTCTTCAACGTGACCGATCTGATTGCGTGCACATCGGCGCCGTTCGCGGCGCTGCCCGACCCGCCGCGCGGTGACGTGGCCATCGTGTCACACAGCGGCGCATTGGTTAGCTCGCTTGTGACGCGCCTGGCGCGCAACGGCCTCGGCCTCAGCTACACCTGCGCAATCGGAAACAGCGTCGATGTGGGTGTGGCGGACTTCCTCCATCTGGTTGCCGCCGACGAGAACGCGAGGACGGTCCTCGTGTATGCCGAGGGACTCACGGACCGGGAGGCGTTCTTCTCCGGCACCGACGCGGCCATCGCCGCTGGCAAGCGGGTGGTCGTTTTCAGAGCCGGATGTTCCCTGGAGGGCAATGCCGCCGTCCAGGCCCATACCGGCGTGCTCGCCGGTGCAAGCGAGGCGTTCCGGGCAGCCTGCGAGCACTGCGGCATCATCGTCGCCGATGACCTTGAGGAATTCGTCACCCTTCCGGTGGTGCTCCGCGGCAGACGCACCCCCGGGCCCGGCGGGTACCGCGTTGGGATCGCGGCCGGTTCCGGCGCGATCAGCGCCATGCTTACCGATGTAGCCCGCGGGCACGGTTTCGCGGTACCGCCGCTCGACGCGACGACCACCGGCGCTGTTGACCCGGGCGCCGGGATCAGCATGGCAAACCCACTGAATCTCGCGGTGCACGACGCGGAGCTGAGCCAACTGGCCGTGACGTCCTTGGCGGCGGATCCGAATATCGATCTTGTTGTCTTTGGCATCCAGTCCGGTCCCACGGTCATCACAGACCCGGTCCACCAAGCTCTCGCCTCAGTTGCGCAGGCGGGAAAAGACGTCCTCGTGTGGTCGGCAGGCGGAACAACGGCTATCGAGGAGCCGATCCTGACAGCCGCCGGCGTTCCCGTCGTCCCATCGGCCGAGACGTTGTTCAGGTGCATTCGCAAGACCCTTGACCGGATCGCGCCCAGCGCATCAGCCAGCAGGCGCAGTCGGCCTGCGGCCATTGCCCGCACCAAAACGGCTCTGCGGCTGATCGAGCAGATCGGACCCGGCATCGTGCCAGGTAACGTGGCTTGGCAGCTGCTGGCGCTTTACGGCGTGCCAGCGCTGGCCGAGCACCCGGTCACCTTGGACGACGCGTCCGCAGCTGCCGAGTGGCTCGGCTACCCTGTGGTCGCTAAGCTGACCGGGCGTCACCTGCCCCACAAGTCCGATCTCGGCCTGGTCTTTCTGAACCTTGAGACAGTGGACGCGGTGCAAGACGCCGTTCGTCGGCTGACCGCGACGCGGGAGCGGATCGGAGACGGCACGGCCCATGTAGTCCTGCAGAAGCCGGCGACCCCGGGTTGTGAGCTGATCCTGGCTGCCCGCGCGGACCGCGACGCCGGGCCTCACGTTGTTGTGGGCTTTGGCGGCGTCTTCGCCGAGATCCTCTCTGACATTGTCATCGCTCTCGCACCGGCGACGCAACCGCAGGCGCAGTCGCTGATCAGCGGCTTGCGGGGGGCGTCGCTACTGTCCGGGGCGCGCGGTACCACCACCAAAGACCTGCCCGCCCTCTGCGCCGCCGTCTGCGCGATCTCAGAACTGGCCGCTGACCTCTGCGGGCCACTGGAGCACCTGGAGGTCAACCCGCTGATAGTAACTGAGACCGGCGTGGTCGCGATCGACGTACTCGCGTCCGCCGCCACGCGCTGAGGCCCGAGGTTTCAGCGCACTCACCTTGGCAGAATGTTAACCCCGCGTCGGGAGCGCAGCCTACCGCGCGGCCCTCCGGGGGTCTCCGCGCAGAAGCTTGCGATTCCAGCCACCCCCGCTGCTGTGCAGCTATGCCAGCCTCGAATCTAGAGGATACGCCCAGTTCTTCCATGATCGCGGCGATGTGTCGGCGCACGGTACGGATGCTCGTGCCGGTCGCCCGGGCCACCTCTGCATCGCGGTGGCCAGCCGCCAGCAACGCGAGAATGCGCTGCCGGTAGGGCCCTGTAAGCGGAACTGCGGGTCCGACCGGCACGCTGTGGTTCCACAGCAGCTCAAACCAGCGCCGCAAAAGCGCGGCGACGGCGGGGGAGCGGATCAACAGGGCGGGCCCAGCATTCCCGGGCAGGGCGATGAGCGCCTTGGTGCCATCAGCGATCCGCGCGTCTATCCAGGCGGCGAAGGTGATTCGCGACTCGACCTTGGACACGGCAGGTGTCTCAGCCCGCGCATACAGCAACCGTACGCGCCCGGCTGTGAGAACGGCTCTCGAATCTAGTGGACACGGCCAGCCGAGGAGCGAACTGCCGCTGCCGACTACGGCAAGGTACTCCTCAGTCGCCTCCGTCATCAGTCGTTCTGCTGCGCCGCGGATGTCGGCGACGTCGGCAACCAAGTCGATGGGAGAGGCGCCGCCAATCATCGGCCCGGTGCGGTGCTCACGCTGCATCGCATCCATTTCCTTGAGCAGACCCGCCAGGTTGAGTAGCACCGCCTTCACGTCTCGCCGGGTCAGCGCGAGCATCCGGTCGAATGCCTCATCCGGAGACGCTGCGACCATACGCGGCGGCGGCCCCGGTACGCGGAACACCAGACCCATCTCCTGTAGCTCAGCCAGGGCGCGCATGTCGGCGTTCCCGTCTGGTGAGGCGGCATCCGCGGCCAGAGTGACGCTCAGATACAGCGCTGCCGCCTCGTATGAGAGAAAACCCTCAATCATGTGCCACGCTACTTCGTTAGCCAGCCGCGGGCGGCCGCCTCGGCGCCAGCCGCGATCCGGGTCGGCGCGTCCAGCGCTACCATAAGCGCGGCGACATGAGCACGCACGGTCTTGACCGTCGTCCCGGTGACTCGCGCCGCCGCTATATCGTCCAGGCCCAGTGCGAGCAGCCGAAGAACACGCCATTGTGCCTTCGTCAACCCACCCGGCGGCTTCGACGGCAGCACCGGAACCGACTTCTCCCACAGCATGCAGAAAATATGATGCAGCGCGCCAGCGATATGTGGCGAGCGGATGTAGGCCGCATCGGAGAACCCAGGCAACATAGGCCCGAAGATGACATGCTTGCCGTCAACGATCCACATCGACACATCCAGACAGCCGCCGACGCGGACCTGCGAGTCACGAGCCAGCGACTGGACAGCGAGATCACCACCCGGCTCCTCGACCACACGGCGCGCGCAAATCGTCCTTCGGTGCGGCCTCGGCAGCCCGGCCGCTGCGGGCACCAAGTTAGCGTCCGCGCAGAGCCAAAGGACCTCACTTCGCGCCAGGCGCTCGAGCTGCCCCGCCAGCTCGCGCATCTGCCCCGGATCCAGCGGCAGCCAGCCCCGTGCCCACTCCTGCGGCGACTGCCAAGCCGTTATCGCCTGCTGCAACTGCCGCAGATCACGGTAGGCCCGGCTCAAGTATTCAAATTGCCGACTGAGCCGATAATAACCGAACAAAGTGAGCCGTTCGGCAGCAAACATCGGTTGCATCGACCAAAGGTCACCGTCGTCATCAAACGCATGTGTCACAGCACGGATCATTTCTTCATGGGCTGTACACGGGTTGAAGGCTGGTCACGGGTTGAAGGAATGAGCAGCCTGACAAGGTAGGTCAGCAGGGCGGTTCCGATTGGCATGGCGATCACCATTCAGTCCGCTCTGTTGCCAGTGCGAAGGAAGCCTGCCCGTTCGTCGCGGTGGCGATGGCGCACGGCTGCGAGCACATGAGGGATCATGTTCTTGGTGATCACAGCGGGTCTGTGCGTTTCCGGACACTGCTTCTCCTGCGGAGGCGGGACGAACACGTGAGCGCAGGTTAACCGAGTGGTCTGGACGTCGACTGGAGGCGTTCTGGATGTCGCGTGGCAGCGCGCGTGAAAACCCGCAGCCCCCGCGCGCTACATTCGGCGACTGAGCAGACGCAGGGCTGGACGCCAGTATGGGCCGCACCGGCTGGCCGAGGCAGGGGCGGACGCGCCCGTGCGGCTGGTGCCAGACGACGACGGCGGCCAGATCCAGCTTGCCGTCGACCGGCTGGGGCGATCGGCGAACTCGCCTCGCTCACCAGGCTCCGCGAGACGGTCACGGCGATGCTGCCGAGGGCCGACCTGCCCGACGTCCTAGTCGAAGTCGACGGCTGGACCGGGTTCCTGGACGAGTACGTTCCCGTCGGCGAGCGCGGCCCGCGGATGGGCGGCCTGCCGAGAGCGTGGCGGCGCAGGTCGCCGAGGCCTGCAACGTCGGCCTGACCCGGTCACCGACCCGAACAACCCGGCTCTCACCTGCGGGCAGCTGTCGCCTCATGGATAGGTTTCCGGCCGTGCCGGCCAGCAGGGTGTTCGGGCCGAGGTCCGGGTCCACCGGCCGCCCGTCCACCGCGACGATGAGATCGCCCGGCGCCGCGGCGACGCCCGGGGCGGCCAGCGGGGAGCGCGCGCCGATCACCGACGACTCGCCGGGCAGGATCCGCGCGATCCGCCAGGCCCCGTCCCCGGTGGGCTCGACGTCGGCGCCGAGAAGGCCCTGGGCCAGCGCCGGGTCACCGCCCGCGGCCGGCGGCAGCACCCCGGTGTGCGAGGTGCGCGTCTCGCCCTGCAGCTCCCGCAGCACATCGTGCAGGTCATCGGTGGAGCCGAGGCGGTCGAGCAGCGGCCGGTAGCGGTCGCCCGCCGCGGTCCAGTCCACGCCGCCCATGTCGGCGCGCCAGAAGTTGTCCCGCATCAGCCGCCACGTCTCGTGGTACATCTGTGTCCACTCGGCCGGCGGTTCGACCGTCACCAGGATCCGGTCCAGATCGGCGCTGACAACCTCCTCCGCGCCGGTCGGCTTGATCTCCAGCGACTGTGCCGTCCGGTAAGCCAGCCTGGCCCCGTCGCCGGAGACCGCGTAGTCGTCCAGGGCCTCGACCTCGACCGAGCGCTTGCGCTGAGCCAGGTCATAGCGGACGAGCCGGGTCGGGTGCTCCTCGCCCGCGCCGATCATGGTCTCACCGAGCTCCCCGGCGCGCGGGCGTTCCAGCCAGACCACGCCGTCCTTGGCCGAAGATCCTGCTCACCGACCGCGAGGGCCTGACCGCCTACCTGCGGTTCCCCGCCGAGCACCACCACCGCATCCGGCACTCCAACTTCATCGAGCGCACCTTCGGTGAGACCCGCCGCCGGGTGAAGGTCATCGGCCGGCTCCCCGGCGAGACCAGCTGCCTGACCCTGGTGTGGGCCGTGCTGGACCGGGCCTCCCGCGGCTGGCGCGGCCTGACCATGACCTCCGACGGCCTGCGCCTGCTGCAGGACCTGCGCCGGTCGCTGCTCCAGCCACCCTCCCAGCTGCGGCCGCGCGCCGCCAGCCAGGCCCAGGCCGGCGAGCAGCCCGGAACCGCCGCTACCGTCGCCTGACCTGACCCTGCAGCCCCAACCCACGCCCCGCTCCCGCACCCGATTCCACCCTGGAAAGGACCGCAGCCATGGCTATCTTCGTGCTGATTCACGGCGCCGGCGACGCCGGCTGGTACTGGCATCTGACCGAGGCGGAGCTGCAAGCCCGGGGGCACCTTACGATCGCGCCGGACCTGCCGTGTGACAACGACACGCAGAGCCTGGATGACTACGCGGGCACCGTGCCCGGTGCGGCCGCCGGCCGGCCGGATCTGGTGATCGTGGGCCAGTCCTACGGCGCGTTCACCGCCACCTTGGCGGCCAGCCAGCTCCGGGTGCGGCTGCTCGTGCTGCTCGCCGGCGGGATGATCCCGGTCCCCGGGGAGAGCCCGGGCCAGTGGTGGAGCAACACCGGCTACCGGCAGGCCGTCGAGGAGCAGGCCAGGCTTGACGGCGGCAAAACCGGCCACGACGACCCGCTCATCAGCTTCTACAACGGAGTACCGCGCCCGCTGGCCGAGGAGGCTCTGCGCAGGGGCGGGCGCGGGGAATCCTCAGCGGTCTGGAATACGCCCTGGCCACTCGATGCGTGGCCGGACGTGCCCACCAAGTTCATCCTCTGCAAGGACGACCAGTTCTTCCCCGCCGCCTTCATGCGGCGGCTGGCACGAGATCGCCTGGGCGCCGTCCCGGACGAGGTCCCCGGCTGTCATTGCGCCGCGCACAGCCACCCCAGAGAACTAAGCGACCTTCTCGTCAGCTACCTCGCCTGACCGGTAACCGCCGGTGGCCCGTGACTGCTGCACGACCTGCCCCGCTCCCCACCCCAGCCACCCCCGCGACCAGCCCTGAACTGTTGGAGCCATCGCATAACCTGACCATGAAGCCCGGAACCCACGCCCGCTCATTTACACCGGATTCCGGACGCCACCCTGCAGCTTCTGCGTGGACTCTGGCGCACAGCAGGCCAAGAAGGCGGGCGAAAGCGACGAGCGCCTCTTCGCTGTCGCCGCCTGGCGGGAGGCGCCGTACTTCACCGACGCCGAGCGCGCCGCCCTGGAGCTGGCCGAAGCGGTCACCCGGCTGGCCGACCGCCCGACCGGGTGCCAGACGAACTCTGGCAGCGAGTCAGCCAACACTACGACGAGAAGGGGCTCTCCAGCCTGCTCCTCATGATCGCCATCACGAACGTGTTCAACCGATTGAACGTACCCACTCGCCAACCAGCGGGCGCCTGGGCTGAGTCAAGCTGGTTCCCTAGTCCGTCTGTGGAAGGAGAGCTAACGCTGGGGTGAAGGCGGCACTGTGGGTGCTCTGTGGCGTGATGGACGCGTGCTGCAGCCGCGGGTAACCGGAGCATTTCAGAGATCGCTAGCCGACCGCCTTGGATGTCCCACCTCATCCGTCCTGGGGGAATCGCATCACCGACTTACGAGACCGACCACAGAGCGTGACTGAGGGATTGGAGCACTGCGAACGGCTTCCGGCGCCGGAACGCCGACTATGCGCTACTCGTCGGTCGCGAGGGTCGTCGCGGCCGGGTGGCCAGAATTACCCGTTCTGTGCGTTCTCAGCCCCAATGATCCGACCCCCGGAGGATGCCTCTTGCGGGCTGCCGGGTAATGCCTCCTTCCATCCCTGCTGATTGGCATCCTCGGCGTGTGCGACCGCGGCCGCCTGGGGCCGGGGCGCCCGCGGAGGTCTTGACTGGTGAGGATGCCAGATCTATGGCCTCGGGTCAGGGCGGGGTGCGGCGGATGGGCTGCCGGGGTGCCTGGCGGTTTCTGGCGCCGCTGTGGCGGGCTGCGCCGGGCACGCCTACTGGCTGGGTGCCGGTGGGTGGCAGGTCGAGGTTGTCGAAGTCGGCTTCTGGCATAGCGCGGTCGAAGCCGGCGGCTTTGTGGGTCATCGACAGCGACAGGGCAACGGCGTGGTCGGCTTGGATGAGACTGAGTTTGCGGGCGGCGACCGCGACGCGGGTCTGGCGGCGGCAGTCAATGTAGTGGATGGCGGCCGTTTTGGCCGCTGAGCCGACCGCGATGCCGAGGTCGATGTCGCGCAGGTTGCACACGGGGCCGGTGAATTCGAGTTCCCCCGGACTGGCTGCGCAGGGTCTTGGTGTGGTGGAGGAATTCGGCGCAGGTGGCGTAGCCGCAGGCGCCGCAGTCGTAGTTGGGTGGGTACCAGCCGGCAGGAGGCCGACGAACAAGATTGCGTCGACCGCTTCGGCGGCGCCGGCGTCACGGAACCAGATCCGCTCGCGGCGTTCCTTGCCGCGTGCCCGCATCCATGCCGCGAGCTGGTGGCGGGTGCGGGGATCGTCGGTGATCACGGTTTCCATGAAGCCGGGTTTGCCGGCCAGGAACAGCTGGCCACCGGATTTGGGGGCGGTGATCGCGGCCGCGGCCATGAGCTGGGCGACCTGGCGGATGGTGCCCGCCCGCAGTTCCTCGTAGCCGATGGTGCCGCTCATGCCGGGGCGGGCACTTGGCGCTGGCACCAGGCGTAGAGCGCGTCGTAGACGAACCGGCCTTTTTCCAGCAGCCGGTGGTCGTCGGCTTCGACGTCCAGCCCGCCCACACCGATCGCCAGCAGTCCCGGCCCGGCCGGGTCGGTGCCCAGGTCAGAAGCGATGTCGGCGGCGTGGACGATCCGGGCCAGGCGCATCAGCGCCGGGTCGCCGTCCAGGTGGTAGTCGTCGATGAGGACCTCGAAGGTGCATTTGCTGTCCCGGTGGGTGTAACGAGCGCCCGGCGCGTCGAAGCTGACGGCGTCCTCGCGTCCTGCCGCGTCCAGGACCTGATCGGCGGGGACGTAGAGGATTTCGGCGCCGGGGTCGATGAACTTGGTGATCAGCCAGGGGCAGGCGATCCGGTCGGTCTTGGGGCGGGCGCGGGTGATCCATTTCATGACGGCCCCTCGGGCATATCCGGTGGGTTGCGGGACGGGTCGTGCGCGGTGAGTCCGGGCAGGTTGAGGTAGCCCCCAGTCACCTCATAGCGGGTGATCGGCCGGTAGGTGACGGCCTGGTGGACCTCGCTCTTGGTCAGGGCGTCGCGGTGCGGGGTGGCGATCCAGGCGTCGAATACCTCGTGGCTTGGCCACATGGTGATGACGACGGTGTCCCCGCCGCGGCCGACAGGTTCGCAGACGAGCTCGGCGAGAATGCCGTGCTGCTGGCGGATGGCGCGTCCGGCGGCGATCCAGGCCAGGTACCGGTCCCGCCATTCGGGCGGGACGGCAACGGTGCGCAGGCAGACGATCACAGCGGCTCCCCGGGTGAGGCGGTCATGGCAGTACCGGCGCTGGTGCCGGGCGGGTGTGTACTGGTGCGGGAGGTCAGGCCGAGGCGGTGGGCTGGTCACGACCGGGTTCTTGTCCTATTACTTCGCCGGGCGTTACCACGCGTCGGTGGTCGCGCTCGGCTGGC
>Ga0137373_10008115_pt1 | contig 11110 bp, 8 predicted proteins | sample SagtaG_5_FD_104912 | JGI IMG/M metagenome (GOLD analysis project Ga0137373, IMG submission 104912) | Vadose zone soil microbial communities from Sagehorn Ranch, Mendocino, California, USA - Sage1_R_80_16 metaG | ecosystem: Environmental > Terrestrial > Soil > Vadose zone | place: USA: California...
AGCGTCGAGCCCGAGGCGGCCTCGACCACCCGCCCCAGCACGTCGACCGCCACGCTGTACTCCCACACGCGGCCGGGCTGGTGGGCGAGGGGCGCCTTGGCCAGGCGCTCGACGTACTCGACGGGCGTCATGTCGCGCTGGTCGAAGGGCTGGCCCTTCGGATCGTAGAACCCGCTCTTGACGTAGGCCTCCTTCACCGGGGCATTGGTCGTGATCTCGTAGTAGACGAGGCCGGCGGTGTGGCGCAGCAGGTCCTGCACGGTCGGCTCGCGCTCGACCGGCACCAGCGCGTAGCCGAGCTTCGCGTACGTGGCGTCGGGCTTCGGCACGCTCACCATCAAGTTCTTCATCGGCGGCAGGAACTTCGAGATCGGGTCGGTGAGCTGGACCTTGCCGTCCTCGACCAGGATCATCGCCGCCACCGAGGCCAGCGGTTTCGTCATCGAGTAGATACGGAAGAGGGCGTCCTTCGTCATCGACGCCCCGGCCGCCTTGTCGCGAAAGCCGAGGCTCTCGAAGTACGCGATCCGGCCCTTGCGCGCGACGACCATCACGACGCCGGGGAGCTGGCCGCTGTCCACCTCGTGCTTGAAGGCGGAGGTGAGCCTGGCCAGGCGCTCGGGCGAGAAGCCGACCTGCTCGGGCCGCGCCGAGGGGAGGGGCTGCGCCCAGATTGGCGCGGCGGACAGAACCACGGCAGCACAGACGACGAGGCTAAGTAGTCGTTTCATCGGGTGACCTCCTGACGGGGTTATACGGCCTTGAAGGGAAAGGAACGGGGTGAGGGTGGCCCGTTCGTTCGCGCATGAGCCCATTCGAGGCGATCAGCTCGCGACGAGGGAAAGCCTGGCTCCCAGAGTCTTTGCCGGGTCGAGTGTGCGCGCGGGTCCGGCGGCAACGCGAAGCGCGGCCGCGTAGGGCGAGGAGCCGTGGGCGCCGAGCCAGTCCTTGAGCGGGCCGTGGACGCCGCGCGGCGCCACGAAGTCGAAGGTGTGAGGGCCGATCACAGCGCGCACTCCCGAGCCGTCCAGGTCGTCGCGCTGGATCTCCAGCGCCGGCCTCCCCAGCGCCTTCTCGTACCAGCCCCGCACCGTCGCGAAATCGTCCACGGCGACCGTCACGCTCGCGATACCTGTGACGCCGTTCAGATGCGTCATCGCGCGCGGCACCCGCTCCTCGCGGGGCGTCTCGTCGCGGATGAGGAACGGCGCCACGCCACGGTGGGGGCCGCTCGGGAGGGAGAAGACCCACCGGAGATGATAGCCGTCGGGCCGGATGCGCGACTGCCCCTTGGGGTCCTCGATCTGCACGCCGGCCCGGCGGAACCGGTCGGTGTCCGCGATGAGGTCATCGGTCTGGAGGCAGAAGTCCACCAGGCCGCCCCCTTTCTCCAGCGGTGCCCACCAGCGATGCTCAGGGTTTTGCTCGTAGAAGGCGATCAGCTCGACGTAGGAGTCGTCAGCGAAAGAGATCAGGGCGTTGTGGGTGCCGACCGGATGCCGGCCCCCCGGCACCACCGTGAAGCCGAGCCCGCGGTAGCTCCGGACCGCCACGTTGAGATCGGCGACCGCGATGATGATGTGGTCGATGCCCGTGATCATCGCGACGGCCCCCCGAAGGCGGGCGCCACCTCGCCGAGGAAGCGGGCGAGCTGGCCGCGCTGGTCCCACGAGCTACACCGGAGCGCCACATGGCCGACGCCAGCCTCGAAGTAGGCCTGGAGCAGGGCGATGCATTGCTTGGGGCTCCCCGCCGCCGTCCACCCCTCGACGAAGGCCGCGCTGAACTTGGAGCTGTAGTACGCGTCGAGGAAGGCCTTGCTTTCCTCGAGCGCGGCCTGCCGGTCCTCGTTGATGTTGATGTTGTGGTAGAGCGCGCTGCCGAGGCGGGCGGGGTCGCGGTCCTCCTCGCCCGCCATGGTCGCGATACGCCCCCACTGGCGGCGGAACTCGTCGGGGGAGAGCTTGTTGGTCATCCAGCCGTCGGCCAGCCGCGCGACCCGCCTGAAGCTCCGCTCTATCACCGCTGCGGGCGCGCTCGCGCCCCCCTTCCAGGTGAGGCCCGTCGGATTGCTCGCGATCCAGATCGGGCACGGGTCCTGGACGGGGCGCGGCTGGATGGTGACTCCCTCGAAGCGGTAGAAGCGCCCCTCGTGGGAGGCCTTCTCCTGTGAGAACAGCTTGCGCAGGATGACGATGCCCTCTTCCAGCCTGCCGACTCGCTCGCTCGCCAGGACGGACATCGCGGCGTGCTCGAGCGCTTGGGCCGCGCTCGCCTCGTCGGGCCCGCCGAGGCAGACGGCGAGCCACGCACGCCCGCCCGAGAGCACGTCGAGGCTCGCCCACTGATGGGCGAGGAGCACGGGGTGGCGGTGGATGAAGGTCGCCATGCACCCCACGCCCAGCCGCACGCGCGCCGTCACTCCGGCGAGCGTCGAGAGGAGCGTCACCGACTCGAGGCGCGGCTTGGCGAGCAGGCTGTCGCCGACCCAGACGGTGTCGAAGACACCGGAGCCCTCGGCCGCAACGGTGAGGTCCATCAGGTCTCGCACGGAGACCTTGCCGAGCACCACCGCCCGGTTGGCGAGGATGAGCCCGAACGACGGTTGAGCCACGAGGTCCTCCTCGATATCCTCCCGCAGTAAACCGCTCTCACCGGCGACGCCGACACCCTCCCGGGCGGTCCGATGTTAGCACGCCGCGGCGGAAGGCGGGGACCGCGCCGAGCGGCGCGGTCCCACCCCGTGTACAGGAGCGTGTGAGGCTGTGCAGAAACAATGTGCAGGGAAACATGCCCTTGGAGCCGGCGATGGCCTCGATGGGCGTGGCGGCATTTCCGGCGTTGCCGAGGGCTCCGACCACGATACCCGCTTCCGTGTCAGGCAGCTCGCAGGGGATCGAACTCGGCCTCCGGTAGCGGCATCTGAGCCAGGTCGCGGAGGAGGTCGTTGATCCGATCGAGCGTGACCGCGCCCGGCGCGGTGATCTCTATGCCGATCGGCCGTCCATCGGCCGCGAAATCGACGATCAACAGGCCGTCGGCCGATGCCTCGCTACGCGCGCTCCGCTCACCCGTCACCCGCGAAAGGTAGAGATAGGCGGCGAAGGGGCGTCCCTTCCGGTAGGTGATCTGAAGGCTGCGCTCGGTCATCGGCTTACCTCGTAGACCGTCACGACGACAAGGAGGCGTTCAGTCGGATCTGGCTCGACGATCACGACCCAGGGGCGCCCGGCATGTGCCGTGTCTATCATGAACCGTCCCGGCACTACACTCGGAGACTGCCCGCGCGCGCCCTGCAACATGGAGCGCACGTCGACCTCGGAGACGCCGCGCTGCTCCATACGCAGCTCGGCGTGCCCGCTGAAGACCACCTCCCAGTCCCACCACTCCGGCTCCATCAGCGCTTGACATCGGCCACTACGTTACCATACTCGCATCGCTGTCGGATCGATCCCGCGCTCGTTCCGGCAATCTTGCGCCGGCGAGTGGCTCCACCAGGAGCCTTCAAGCAACGGAACCCTTCCTCCCCAGCCGGGCGAGCACGAGCAGGAACAGCGGCGCTCCGACCGCCGTGAGGGCCAGGAACCAGCGGGCCTTTCCGGCCGCCGCGAGGAGCAGGATCAGATAGATGAAGTCGCGGTAGACGGCCACATCTGCGAGACGCGACAGCGCGGAGGGCCGGCCGCCCTCGGGTGACGCTCGCATCCCCCGGCTGTAGACGACGGCGGCTATGGCCAGCGTGCTCACGACGGCGATGCCGCCGAGGAGCAGCGGCCAGGGGGAGCGGCTGTCGAGGCTCCAGCCGATCGCCATGCACAGGAACACCGCCACGTGCACGAGGTTGTCGCCACAGATATCGAGCACCGCCCCGCTTCGCGACTCGAGGAACTTCAGCCGCGCCAGCTCCCCATCGCACCCGTCCAGGATCGAATGAGTCAGGAAGAGCAGCGCCCCCGCGAGCTGATAGCCCGGGGCCGACGCGAGGAAGAACGGCGCGCCGGCGAGGCCGACGGCGATGCTCACGAGGGTGATCGCGTTGGGCGTGATCCGGGTCGTGCACAGCCGTCGCGTCAGGGCCAGCGAGACCCGGCGCTCGAAGTGCCGCGACATGAACCCTTCGCTCGGCTTGATGAGGCCCCGCAGGAGCCAGGTCTCGGCGGCCGGGAGATCGCGGGACGTCGCGAGCACGAACTTGCCGCTCCCGTCGAAGGAGCGCTCCACCGTCCTGAACACGGCACGGAGAGCCGCCACGACCTCGTCCAGGCTGCGACATCGCGAGGCGACCGCGAGGACTCGCCCCGCGTCCGTCACCTCGACCACCGCCGCCGAGCCGCCGTCCACGTAGAGTTGCTCGGCTTCGAGGGGCATCCCGAGGATCCCGCGTAGCCAATCAGGCTGCGCGATCGCGGCCATGGGCAGGAACACGACCCGTCGAGCCGACAGGGCCGGGATCGGCTCATCCGGAGCGACCAGGAAGGCGGAGGTGCCGGCGAGGGTGGACTCGACTTCGAACCGAGGATATCCGACCACCACCGGTTTCAGGCCCGCGCGCTCCGCGGCAAGGACGGTCCGGCGCAACAGGGGGAGGCCGGCGAGGAGAACGCCCGGGGCTATGGCCTCGCGCCCGCGCGCCTCAAACGGGAGAACGACGAGGAGCCCTTCCACCGGAAGCGACGGCTGGAACCCGCGTCAGTGACGCGCGGCTCCCTTGACCGGCTCACTCATCCACTCAAAATCTGCAGCGGTGAACCGGCTCAACGAGTAGGGCGCGATGGGAAGGTCGGTGCGTCCCTTGGTGATGAGGTCGAGGAATACCTGGCCGGTGATCGGGGCGAGCGTGATGCCGCTATGCCCGACCGCCACGAAGAAGCCGGGAACCTGGGGCACCGCATCGTAGACGGGCAGCCCGTCGGGCGCCATCGGGCGGAGGCCGGCCCAACCGCGGATGACCCGCGCGGCGGCCAGGACCGGCACGATGCGCCGCGCGCGAGACAGGATCTGGACGCCCGCCTCGTAGGTGACGCTGCGGTCGTGGCCGACGAACTCGTTCGTCGTGCCGACCATTGTGGTGCCGCTCTTGAGCTGGCGGAGCCCCTGGATCGGCCGCCTCAAGAGCGGAGGCAGGGCCTCGATCTGGAACATCTGGCCGCGCTGGGGCAGGATCGGGATCTCGACTCCGACCATCCGCGCCACGTCCGGCACGAAGACGCCCGCGGCATCGACCACGACACCCGCCGGGATCTCTCCCTCTCGAGTGACGACCGCCGCCACGCGCCCGCCGTCGAGCCGGATCCCCGTGACCTCGCGATGTTGAAGGATCTGGGCGCCGTGGCGCCGGGCCGCCCGCCCCACCGCGCGGACGAGCTTCAGTGGGTCCACGTTTCCGTCCTGAGCGCAGAAGCTGGCCGCGGCGATCCGGGGCGACAGCGCCGGCTCGAGGGCCCGGGCATGCCTCACATCGAGGATCTCGACCTTGACGCCAGGGACGCGACTCTGGGTCTGGGCGCGCTGGATCAGGTCCTCTACCTCCGCATCCTCCTCGGCCACCCGCAGATAACCGTCCCGCTGGTAGTCGACGTCGGCCTCCAGCCCCGCCACGAACTCCGGATACATGTCCGCGCTCAGCAGGCTGAACAGGGTATAGGTCCCTGGCACCTTTTGCGAGACATTGACCAGCCCCGCATTGGCGCTCGAGGCGCCCGAGCCCAGGAAGCCCTTCTCGACCAGAGTGACGCGGACGCCGGCGCGCGCCAGGTAGTACGCGATGCCCGCGCCGCGGATGCCGCCGCCCACGACCGCCACCTCCGCTGCCTGGCCCCCCGTCCTCGTCACGAGTGCCTCCGCGAGTAGGGATCAGACGGATACGAGCCGTGCGTCCAGCAGGCCCCGCATCCGGTCGCCCAGGACTTGATGCCGAACACGGCGAGCCGAATGCAGCCCCGGGTCACGGCATCAGCAGTCACCAGGCGATGGTGAACCAGCGCTGTGATGTTGTCCAGCCCGTCATGCTCGTGGCGACGGCTGCGAGCAACCGGGCCGCGTCAAGCAACATTACTTGACAAACTGCAGAACCGTACATAGCATGCTGACTGCTTGGGATCGCCCTCCAAACAAAATCTCGCTCTTCACCAGAATGTGTAGCGGCCCCTGTGTTCATGCGGTCCGACGGAGACGGCGCGTCGCGGTAGCCTTCTGCACCTTGAGCAGGAGGTACTCGTGATCCCGGTAGCCCCGGCCCCGCCGCAGCATGGCTCGGATGTTGCCGTTGATCGCTTCGACTTTCCCGAAGGGGACCTTCTCGTGGCAGTAGTTGAGGATGCCGTCCAAGTGCTGCATCAACGTGCGAGCGAGCTTTTGGAAGGCGGGCAACCGCTGCCAGCGGAGGGCCAGGAGCCAGTTGGTGAGGAAACGGCGAGCCGCCCCCTCGTAGGTGTAACGCCAGAGCTGGGCCAGCTGCTCCTTGAGGAGGTAGGCCTTGGCCAGGCGGCGGTTGACGGCGAACAGGCCGCGGAGGGTTTCGCGCTCCTCGCCGTCGAGGTGGGCCCAGCGCCGCAGAAGCAACCAGCGCTTGCCGCGGATGAGCCCGCGGGCTTCCGCCCCCTGCCGGAAGAACTCGGCGCGGCGGGTCTCATCCAGGGCCTCACTGGCATGGCGCAAGACGTGGAACTTGTCATAGACGATGAGCGCGTGGGGCAGATGCTTCTGCAGGCTGAGGCGAAAAGGTTCCCACATATCCACGCAGACGGCGCGAACCGCCCGACGCCGGGCCGGGGGCAAGGCTTCGGCGAAGAAGCGGTCCAGGGTCTCCTGCTTGCGCTCGAGCCCCACCCAGAGCGGCTCCCCGGTCTCCAGGTCACTGACCACGGTCAGGAACTGGACCGTCTTGCCCAGGAAGATCTCGTCCACCCCGAGGTAGTGCAGCGGCGTGCGGGGGCGGGCGGCGGCCCAGCGCCGCAGCACCCGCTTGTCCATGCGCCGGACCGTCTCCGGCGGCAGGCCCTGCTGACAGGCGACCCGGCTCACCGGGGCGGCCTCACAGGCTTGGGCCACGGCTGCCTCCAGCCGTGCCGTGCAGTGGGCCTTGCCGTTCACGAAAGGCAGCCGCTCGGTCCGCACGCCGCAGCGGCGACAGCGGACGCGATGCACCTCCACCCACAGCCAGACGGCCCAGGTCCCCCAGGGCAAGTCCCGAATCCGCCGCTCGGTCCAGCTGTGGATCTCGCGCACCGAGCGCCCGCAGCCCCCGCACACGTAGGACGGATTCCGGGCCGTCTGGTGGATCTTCAGGGTCAGGGTGTTGACCGCTTCGTCCGCCTCCCACTGATAGATCCCATAGCCGGGCAGGCGCAGAATACGTGTTACGATCTCTTCGGGCATCGGCGCCCTCCTGGTCGTGATGGCGAGTCACGTCAGGAGACCTATCAGGTTCGGAGCCGATGCTCCCCATCATTTTTGCCCTCGTCCGCCGGGTTGCCGAAGACCACTCTCGGCCCAAGGCCCTCGACGGACCACTTCTCGGTCGGTGTCCCTTCAGGACCGAGTCTCGATCGGATTTCAATATTCTTCGATGATCGGACGGGGCTCCCTGGCCACCCACGCCAATGGGTCCCGGTCCTGGCCTCGCGCGCCGGAACCATCCGGTCAAGAATCTCCCAGCATCTGAGTTGCCGCCCCTTGTCTTTCAGCCCTCTTGCAGCCGCATCCCTACAGGGGCACGTACACATTCTAGTGAAGAGCGCAAAATCTACAGAGGAGAACGCGATGCGAAGGTCCTTGTTGGCTGCGGCCGCTGTGCTCCTGGTCGTCCTCCTAAGCGGCGAAACGTGGGCGGCCAGGGACATCGTTGTCAGGAGGAATGCGGCGGAGAAGTTCATCGTGCTGCCCGATGGCGTGCGCTTCCCCGAGGGGATCACGGCGAATCCCCAAACCGGCGATCTCTACGTCGCAACGTTCGATTCCGGGCCGAACAGCAACAAGCTTCTCCGGTTCGACCGGCACGGCCACCTGATCGCGGTGAAAGACTTTGGCGCCACGCCGCTCCTGGGGCTCGAGTTCCACCAACTCGACGGGAAGGTCTATATCTGCAATTTCGGCGCGTCGAAGATCCAGCGGATTGCCGCCGACTTCACCGCCGGAACGGCCGTCGAAGACGTGGCCACCGTTCCGAGCATCGGAGCGCCGGCCGACCGGTTCGAAGGCAATCCGGACGGAAGCCAGGATCAGATCACGTTCGGGAGCAACGGCTTCCCGGCGCCCAATGCGCTGGCCTTCAACAGCATGGGCGACCTCTTCGTGTCCGACTCGTTCCAGGGGGCCATCTTCAAGATCGCGGGCGCCGCCAACTGCCCGGCCTCCTGCGCGGTGACCACGCTCACGCACCATCCCCTGCTGGGGACGGCCGGCTTCCCTCCCTTCGGAGCGAACGGCCTCGCTCTGAACGGCGAGGAGACGAAGCTGTTCATCGCCAATACGGGAGATGACCGCATTCTCCGGTTGGACCTGGGGTCCGGCGCTATCGACGTCTTCGCCGAGAGCATCAACGGCGCCGACGGGATCGCGTTCGACGCCGCCGGGCGCCTCTGGGTCGCGGCGAATCAGGCGGACGAGGTGGTGGTCCTCAACGGATCCGGCCGCGTGATCGCCAAGCTCGGGGACTTCCTGGGAATTCGGAACGATGGCACGCCCCGCGGGCTGCTCCTCCCCGCGAGCATCGTCTTCGTGGGGCGCGAGGCGTTCGTGACGAACCTCGCGCTGCCGCTGACCCCGGCGGCCGGCGATGAGCCCGAGGAGGACGTGACCCGGTGGACGATTTCGAGGATCCACGTCCCAGGGGAATTGCCGTTGCCCTAGCCCACATTATTCTACCGGGGCGCTCCAGGGACGGGACTAGAAGCGCGACGGGACGCCTCGGAGCGCCGCCCACAGTCGCGCCGGCGTGAGCGGCATATCCAGATGCGTGATTCCGAAGGGCCCGAGCGCGTCCACCGCGGCGTTGACGACGGCGGGGGGGATGCCGATGCAGCCGGCCTCCCCCACCCCCTTGGCCCCCAGCGGGTTGCGCGGCGAGGGCGTGCACGTCTTCTCGATGACCACGGGCGGCACGTCGTCCGCCCGGGGGATCGCGTAGTCCATGAGGGTTCCGGTCAAGAGCTGCCCGTCGGGGTCGTAGACGATCGCCTCGAGGAGCGCCTGGCCAAGACCCTGGGCGAGGCTCCCGTGCAGCTGGCCCTCGGCCAAGAGCGGGTTGATCACCGTGCCTGCGTCGTCCACCCACGCGAGCCGCTCGATCACGAGCCCTCCGGTCTCGGCCTCGATCCGTACAGCGCAGACGACGGTGCCGAAGGTCCAGACCTCGGCTTCGGGCTGAAAGTACACGGTGGCCTCGAGGCCCGGGGACTCCCCGGCGGGCAGCGCACGGCCGCCGGCGTAGGCCGCGACCGCCACCTCGCGCCACGTGACCCGTCGCTGAGGGACGCCGGCCACCTGGAAGCCGCCGGACGCGCCGACCACGTCGGCTGGGGCGGCTTCGAGGAGCTGCGCCGCGAGGCGCCGCGCCTTCTCCCGCACGTCGACGGCCACGCGCGCGAGCGCGCTCCCGCCCAGCGCGACGCTCCGGCTGCCAAAGGTGCCGAAGCCCTCGGGCCCGGAGCGCGTGTCGCCGTGGATCACGACGACGTCGTCCGGCGTGACGCCCAGGTGGTCGGCCACGATCTGGGCAAAGGTCGTCTCGTGCCCCTGTCCGTGAGCGCTCGAGCCGGTGATGGCCGTCACGCGCCCGGAGCGCTCGACCTTGATGCTGCCGCTCTCCCAGCCGAGCGCGCAGGGCTCGACGTAGGAGGCCAGGCCGATCCCGACGATCTCGCCGCGCTCTCGGCGTAGAGCCTGCTCGCGTCGCAGGCGCGTATAGTCCGCCGCGGCGAGCGCGCGCTCGAGGGCGAGATGGTAGTTGCCAGAGTCGTAGACCTGGCCGGTCACCGTCCGGAACGGGAAGCGGTCCGTCGGGATGAAGTTGCGCCGGCGGATCTCGGCTGGATCGAGACCGAACGCGCGCGCGGCCGTGTCCATGAGCCGTTCGATGACGAAGCAGGCCTCGGGCCGGCCCGCGCCGCGGTAGGCGGCGACCGACGTGGTCGTGGTGAGGGCGCCGGTGAGGGTGATCTCGCACGCGGGCACGACGTAGCACCCGGGCAAGAGGCGTGCGTGATTCCACGGCGGCCCGGCCGCAGCGTTCATCAGCGCGGCGCCGAGCGGAGACGTGACGCGCGCGCGGAGCGCGGTGATCCGCCCCTCGGTGTCGAGGCCCAGCTCGCCCTCGCAGACCGAGCCTCGCGAGTGATTCGTGGTGATCTGGTCCTCGCCGCGCGTGGCCACCCACTTCACGGGTCGGGCGAGCTTCCGGGCGAGCCAGGCGAGCAGGACGTCCTCGCGGTATGGACCGCTCTTGACCCCGAAGCCTCCCCCCACGTCGGGCGCGATCACCCGCACCCGCGACTCGGGGAGCTCGAGGAGCCGCGCCACCTCCGCCCGGATGCGGAAGGGCGCCTGGCAGGACACCCAGAGCGTCAGCTCCTCGGTGGACGCGTCGAAGGCGGCCAGCACGGCGCGAGGCTCGAGGGCGACGCCCGCCAGCCGCTGCTGGACCACGCGGAGCGACACGACGCGCGCGGCGGTGGCGAGGGCGCGCGTCACGTCGCCCTCGCGGAGCGTCCGCGCGAAGGCGCGATTCCGCTCGATCTCGTGGAACAGGGCGGGGGCTCCGTCCGCCACCGCGGCCTCGGGCTCGGGCAGGGCCGGCAGCGGCGCGTACTCCACTTCGATCAGCTCGAGGGCGTCGCGCGCGGCGTACGGGCTCTCCGCCACGACGGCGGCCACGGGGGTGCCGGCGGCGTGGACGTGCGTCGCCGCGATGATCGGGTGTGGCGGCATCCGCATGTCGGGCACGAGCCGGTTCACCGGCATCGGCGCCAGATGGCTGACCTCGGCGCCGGTCACCACGCCGAGCACGCCCGGCGCGCCCCGGGCGCGCTCGACGTCGATTCCCACGATTCGCGCATGCGCGTGGGGCGAGCGGAGCAGGGCCACGTGGGCGCACCCCGGCGGCCGGATGTCG